>ORJL011226541.1_pt1 | contig 28584 bp, 28 predicted proteins | sample 1779941 | NCBI WGS metagenome assembly ORJL01 (sample SAMEA104232317, study PRJEB22302) | groundwater metagenome | biome: forest; feature: aquifer; material: groundwater | place: USA | collected 2011-08-07 | depth 5.8 m
CGGAGTTGTTGCCGCTGGTGCGGGTGTGGTTGCTGCCGGAGCCGGAGTTGTTGCCGCTGGTGCGGGTGTGGTTGCTGCCGGAGCCGGAGTTGTTGCCGCTGGTGCGGGTGTGGTTGCTGCCGGAGCCGGAGTTGTTGCCGCTGGTGCGGGTGTGGTTGCTGCCGGAGCCGGTGTGCTGGCAGTATTCCCATCAAGTATTTCCTTCATCAGCTCAACCGCCTTAAGCAAATCAACCTGTGCCTTGCCCTGGGTTGCAGCCGCAGATTCAAGCAGTGCCTTAAGCTCTTTCACTTTTTCGGCGTTAATGGCCGGAGTTGTGTTGCCGCCAGCTGGCGCCGTGCTCATCCTGCCAAGCGCATTTATCATGCTTATTGCAAGGTCCAGAACCTTGTCCTTGAGCAGGTCGTCCGCCTCGTGGTTCTTTTTCAATTCCGCTTCCAGCGTTGCTACCCTCTCGGCGAGCTTGTCAACTTCTGTTTTATTCGCATTTTCTTTCTCGGGTTTGCTTGTTTTTTCCGCGTCCCCCTTGCCAGCGCCGTCTTCCCTGCCGCCGGTTGATTTCGGCTTGCTTTTCACAGTGCCTTTGTCTGCAACGCCCTTGTCGGCCGAGGCAAGCCTCTCCGTTATGGCGTCCCAAAGGTCTGCCATCTTGCCCGTTGATATAGTGTACTTTTCCTCCTTAAGCACGAAGTCCGGATTTGTGCTGCCATTCTCTTTGGCTACTTCCACGGCTGCCTTGTACAAAAGGCCCCCAACTTTGTTCAAGTCGGCGTTTGACAGTTTCATTCCGTTCTCTTCAAGCTTGTGCGCAAGCAGGCGGGAAAGCGCCCCCCTGTTGAATTCGCCATCTGAATTCCTGCTCGCCTTGTGCCACTTGTCAGCAACTGTCATCTCAATCAAATCTGAATTATCAGCTGCCGGCTTTTCCTCAGGCTTTGCCTTGGGTTTTTCCGCCACAGGCCCATCCGGCTTCTTTCCCGGCTCGCTGTCCGGGACATCTTCCGGAACACCGGATGGAACTTCGCCTTTTTTCACGTCTGGCTCATTGCCTTTGGGCGTTCCCTCTTCCTCCCCGATTGTCGGGGGCTTTGGGATGACGGGCTTTTTCGGGCCCTCTTTCTTGTCCTTGTCGCCAGGCTTTTCCTGCGGGTCCAATGTTTTTCCAACATCCGTTGTTTTCCCATCGTCAGATAGAGGAACTTTGGACGGGTTTTCGTCAGCCGCCTTTTCCTCAGGCGGAACAATTGTAGGCTTGTCATTTTTCCCAGGAACATCCGCGGTTTTTCCCGCAGTCCCGAATCCTTCATCATTAACTGGCTTGTTAGCGCCCTTGTCCTCTGATTTTGGATCTTCGCCTTTTCCCGGCGTTACAAGCTCGACGCCAGCGAACCTTCCATAATCCCCGCCAATGCTTGTGGTGTCATTGCCCGGGCCTGCGAATCCGCTCGCAGTTGCAAGAGTGAAAAATGCCGCAATTCCCGTCGCGCCCCTCTTTGCCCAGGTGGCAATACTGCCATTGCCTGGCTGCCTCTGATTAGTATTGAGCCTGCTTAACGAGTCAAATTCAACCATATTGCCGTCAAGCAGCGCGCGCATTGCAAATCCTGACGTAATCTTCGCCTGATCTCTAAATGTTGCTAATTTCACTCTCACCACCGCAATTTTTGGCGCAAAACTAGTATATAAAGCTTTCTACATTTTCCTACTAATTGACACTTATATTCAATTCCGCTTCCATGCTGCGAACCCTTATAAATTTTCCATAGCTTAAACGATTATCCTCTTTTTCTTGCATTTTTTTTGCGCACAAGGGGCCAAAGTGTTTTTAGCTTGGAACCTAACGGTTCCAAGGCGCACAAAGTTTGCGAACTTTGTGCTGGCGAACCAGTGAAAAACGGTGGTAATCATGGACAGGGAAAGGCTCCTTGAACAAAATATGGAGAAGCTGAAAACGGGCACCACGACGGTGGGCCTGGTGTGTTCAGACGGAATTATCATGGCATCAGACCGGCGTGCCACAATGGGCTACTTCATCGCCTCAAAGGACGTGCAGAAAGTCTTCCAGATAGACGAGCACCTCTCCATGACAGTGGCAGGCTCTGTGGCGGATGCTCAGGCAATCGTGCGGCTCATGCAGGCCGAATGCAAGCTTTACCGCCTGAAGCAGGGAAGGCCGATGACAGTGCGAAATGCAGCCACCTTGCTTTCCAACCTAATGTTCCAGTACAAATGGTTCCCATTCTTCGTGCAGCTGCTCATCGGGGGCACGGAAGGGAAAAACGAGATATTTTCACTAGACCCCCTTGGCGGTGTTACGGAGGAAAAATGCACTTCAACAGGCTCCGGCTCGCCGATGGCATATGGCTACCTTGAGACGAACTATGTGAAAGAAGGCTCGGTGAAGGACAACCTCCGCCACGCAGCAAGGGCTATCATGTCCGCAATGGCGCGCGATGCCGCAACAGGCGAATACGTCGACGTGGTCACAGTCACCAAGGCGGGCTTCAAAAGGCTTGAGAAGGCCGAAGTGCTCAAGCTCCTGGAATCCTGAATTTTTTCATATTCGCAAAGCAAGCGACCAAAGAATTCATAAGCATTTTTCAAAGTACGCGGGCTGATTAATTGGAAATCAAGGAAATCGAGAAAAAAATCGCCGAAATAATGCCCAGCGGCTGCCAGGTCACAAAGGTCGAATCCGAAGGCCTTGACATCGTGCTTTACCTAAAGGACATCAAGGCATTCTACCAGAACGACCAGCTCATCCGCAAAATAGCCGGCAGCCTGCGAAAGCGCGTGCTCATCCGCTCAGACCCGGGCTCGCTAATGCCCCCCGAGGATGCCACGAAATTCATCCAGCAGAACGTGCCGACCGACGCCGGAGTTTCAGAAATCAGGTTCAACCCCGAATTTTGCGAGGTGATGGTGGAGGCGCTAAAGCCCGGGCTTGTAATCGGCAAGGGCGGCTCCACGCTCAAGGCGATAATCACGGGCACCGGCTGGGCGCCGCAGGTGCTGCGCACCCCCACAATGGTGTCCACCACCATAAAGGGCATCCGCTCCTCCTCGCTAAAGGATGCCTCTGCGCGAAAGAAATTCCTGCTTTCATTGGGCAAAAAAATATGCTCAACGCACCCGACATCGGATTGGGTGAAAGTAACGTGCCTGGGCGGCTTCCGCGAAGTGGGGCGCTCGTGCACATTATTGGAAACCCCGCAAAGCAGGATATTGGTGGACTGCGGCATCAATCCTGAAGCCATGGAAGGGCAGAAAGCATACCCCTACCTTTCGGCGATGAATCTGGAGCTTGACAAGCTTGACGCGGTAATATTGACGCACGCCCACCTTGACCACTGCGGCTTTGTCCCCTATCTATACGCCTATGGCTTCGACGGCCCGGTGTATTGCACCCCGCCCACGCGCGATTTGGCAATGCTTCTGCAGATGGATTACATCAATTTGGCGGCAAAGGGCAACGGGCACGCCCCATATGGCGTCAAAGACATCCAGAAGGAACTGTCGCACATGATTTGCTTCGACTACGGCGAAGTGATGGACATCACGCCGGAAATAAAGCTCACATTCTACAATGCCGGCCACATCCTGGGCAGCGCGCAGGTGCACCTGCACATCGGGGAAGGCCTGCACAACCTGGTGTTTTCCGGCGACATAAAATACGGCTTCACAAAACTGTTCGACCAGGCATCAACGCAGTTCCCAAGAATCGAAACACTATTCCTGGAATCAACCTACGGCGGGCGCAACGCGGTGATGCCCTCGCGCTACGAAACCGACAGGAAGCTTACGCAAGCCATCGAGGCAGTCATCAACCGCAAGGGAAAGGTGCTCATACCTGTTTTTGCGGTGGGGCGCTCGCAGGAAATCATGCTGGTGCTTGAGGAGTATTTCGCGCGCAACCCAAACCATAACTTCCAGGTGTACATAGACGGCATGGTGATGGAGGCGTCCGCAATACACACTGCCTACCCGGAGTATTTGAGGCACAATATTCAGAGGCGCATACTGTCCAATGATTCGCCTTTTGAATCAAAAATTTTCGAGCCTGTGAAAAAAGACAGGAAGGAAGTGGCGGAAGGGGAGCCGTGCGTCATCCTCGCGCCATCCGGCATGATGTCAGGGGGCCCTGTCATAGAATATTTCAGGCTTTTGGCAGACGACCCAAAGAACGCGCTCTTTTTCGTAGGCTACCAATCCGCGCTTTCGCTCGGGCGCAAAATCCAGCGGGGCCTGAAGGAAGTGCCGATGTCCGGCGATGACGGGCGCTCCCAAATGATAAAAGTGAATATGGAAGTGGACACCATTGAGGGCTTTTCCGGCCATTCGGACAGGCACCAATTGATTAATTTCGTGAAAACCATCCGCCCCCAGATGGAGAAAGTATTCACAGGCCACGGCGACGAGGGCTCCTGCGAGGACCTTGCGCGCGTGCTTGGCAAAATCATGCCCAATTTGGAAACAAGGGCGCCGATGGATTTGGATTCAATCAGGCTGAAATAGCTAGAAAACAGCAATCTTATTTTGTTTTTCCACTATCTCCAGCACGCGGTTAATGTGCACTATCGTTTCCTTTGCGATTCCTTTGATTTCCTGCAGTTGTTTATGCGCTTCCGTGCTGATATGCAACAGTCCTATGTCATCTTTTTTCCTAAGCCAGACCGAACCGTTTACTGTTTCATCCATCGTCCAGGCTGCTGCTTTATGCAGCATGTCGGAAAAATAGTTTCCCATGTCCAGGTAATACTCTTCTTGCGTCCTGCCAGTTTGGTGAATGTATGCCATCTGATTTCCAAAATGCCCAAGCCTTGCAAAAGTATGCGCGCCTGCGGAATGGATTTTTATCTCTGAAAAAATAGCATGTGCTTCGCCAATTACTTTGCTTCGGTAAGATAATTCATCCACATTGTCGCTTTTTGCCAGAACCCGGTTCAAGTCTGACAATATGTTCAAAGTTTTTACATCAAGGTTCCGCACGAATAAATTGTTTTCAAACGTCGCCATCGCATGGGTTCTGTTGTCGCCTTTTTGCCAAAATTGCACTGTTGCAAGCGAGCCCACCGCGCCGCCCGCCACAACCAATACCGTATTTTTCAGGAATTTACGCCTATTCATTTTTCCCACCGCAATCTATTGGCGCGGGGGGGGGTATTTAATACTTTCTACGTTTAGTCATTCTTAAACACTATTCTCTCGCTTCAAGCAAAACCCCAAAATTACCTGCGGAAAGGAAAACAGAGAGCGGCACCTGCAGCACGCGCATTTTTCCGATTTTTTTCACGTCGAAAACGTCTTTCGTCACCATTATCCCGAATTCCTTTTTCCTTGCCTTAAGGTAATGCTCCAAGCCGGAAAAATCCTCATCCTTGATATACCTGCGGAATTTCACCTCTATCGGCACGCCCTCGTATATGAAATCGACTTCCCTGCCGCCCTCGCGGTAGAATTTCACTTCCTTCCCCCACGCGCAAAGCCTGTCGAACACCGCAACTTCCGCCATCGCCCCCTCGCTGAAGGAATCCGACAGCGCGGAGTAAATCGCAGGGCATGAAACAAACGCCTTTTTGGATTTCTGCAGCGCACGGGCGTACGAGCCTTCCTCGCGCACCACAAAAACAAGGTAGCTTTTTGCAAGGTAAAGCAGATAGTCGTCTATTGTGCCCCGGCTTATGCCAAGCGTCTTGGACACCGATGCCACGGAGAGCATCGAAGAGGAAAAGGTGGCGCAGTACTTTGCCAAATCCGCCAGTTTCGCCCGGTGCTCCACGTTCCACCTTGATGGTATGTCGTCATACACGATTTTGTCTGCAAGGCCGTTCACGTATTTTTTGGCATCCGCTTCGGTATCGTTGTGCAGTTCGGGGAATGCCCCCCTTCGCATGAATGCCTCCAGCTCCTCCTCATGCGCCTGCATTTTCCACAGGCTTTTCCCCTGCGCCTTCCCGTCCATCCTCAGGTATTCGTCAAATTGCATGGGGGGCAGATAATGGTCGAACAGCCTTCCGGCAAGGCTTTCCGCGCCCTGCATGACCTTTAGCGAGCACGAGCCGGACAGGAAAAACTTCACTCCGCCCCGGTCATAATATTTCTTTATGGTGCCGCCCCATTCGGGCACGTTGCCGATTTCGTCAAGGACGATTGTTTTTGCCCCATCCCCTAAGAACGCCTCAATCACCGCGCAAAGGCTTTCCACGTTCTGGTACCGCTGCTCGTCAAATGAGAAATATGCCCCGCCTTTTTTGGAGAGAATCTGCTTGAGCATCGTGCTTTTTCCTATGCGCCGCAGGCCGGTAACCGATATCGCGTATCTGTTCCCAGCCGCCTTTTCAAGTTCGGAGTAAAGATTGCGCCTGAATTCCGGAAGTTCTTCCTTCCCTCCGCTATTGAAGGGCGAGTAATCCATTATTTCCTTCTTCGTGGGAATTGCCATGTGCCACTATTGTTGCAGAAAGCTTATTAATCTGCCATTCAGGTTGCAGAAAAAGCCATTATCTGCAATCAAATCGGCACAAACGCCACATTTGTGAGGACTTGCCCTACACGCAGCCTGCATGACTGCGCCCGGTGCGCATATTCGCCGGCCACGGCGACGAAGGCTCGTGCGAAGACCTTGCGCGCGTGCTTGGCAAGATACTTCCCAATCTCGAGACACGCGCCCCGATGGATTTGGATTCCATCAGGCTGAAATAGGAAAATAAACGAAGAAAGGAAAAAGAAAAAATCCGCTACTGCTTTTTCTCTGAAAACAAAAGCCTTACTGGCAGTGCTAGCAATGTGCCTTTGTCCCCTACCATTTCCGTGTATTCTGCCTTGTTTTCCTCAGTGCCCTGGTCTTCCGGCAAAAGTTTCTTGCCTTCGGTTTTGCTTATGTGCTCGGCAAGAATCGCCCTGTTGGCCTTCATGCCAGCCCCGCCAGCATCCGAATTCTTCACAAAATAAACGTTTGCGTCATTTTTTATATATCCGATTCCGCCGGCTTTCGGCTCCGTGGGAATGGTTTCCCCGAAGTAAAGCGCATTGTGTTCTTTCGAATAGCAAACCCTCTCGGTTTTCAAGACTTTTTCTCCGTTCTTATTGGTCTCTTCGGACAATAGGTCATATATCCCCTTTTTATCCGTCCTCACAAGTGCGAATGTAATCCTGCGTTTTTCTATTTCGCCTTTGTACCAGGCATCTTCCTTTTCCATCGACCATCCATGGCTCATCCACTGGAAATCCTGCGAACCGTTGACAATCAATCCCTTGACAACCTTCCCCTCGCTTTCTTTTCCCAGGCTTTCAGCGTATTTTTTCAACAGTAAAACAGCATTCTGGAACCTGTTTTGCACCTGTGCGCTTGCCAATCCAGATGTCAATAACGGCGTGCCTGCAATAACCAATCCAATTTTCCCGATTCTTGTTATTGCTTCCCTTCTGCCCATAGGTTTGTTGAAATCCATAAATCCCACCGCGCCTATTTCATTTTTCCCCTATATAATACTTTCTATGTTTAAACATTAAAAAGCACACATATTTTTCCTAAAAAATATTCAAAGCATCGCAAGAAGCAGCGCAAGCGGGTAAACCGGCTGCCTGCCCCCGCGAAGAAGCCCGGAGGAAACATATGCCATTTTTTTTATCGGCCCTATTTTAACCGGAAATGATTTTTCCCTGCCGCTCCATTTCATCTCAAACCCGTAAAGCCCCCCCTTGGTGTGCGCCACAACGTCCACTTCCGAGCCGTTCTTCCAATAGGAAACGTGCTCCCCGAGCCTGTTGCCTCCCTGCCTGTCGGATAGGAAGCGTGCCATATGGGTTGCGAGGCAGCTTTCCGCCATCAGCTCCCCCTTCCATTCAAGGGGCTGCATGCACCATTCCTCGAAAAGGTGCGCAAGGAACGGGTCAAGAAGGTGCAGCTTCTTGTTTTTTGCAAACTCCCGTGTTCCAGTATTGGGGTCTATGCAGTAAAGCGGAATGAGCACGAACAGCCTCTCAAGAAGCTCTACATAAGAGGCTACGGTTGGGGCCGAGCGGATGGACGTTTCCTGCGCAATCCCCTCCCAGCTTAGCACGGATGGCATCTTGGAAATTATCACCTTCATAACCTCGCGCGCCACCACGTCGCTTTTCCCAGCCTTGAGGATGTCCCCCACAACCCAGCTTCGGTAAGCCTCTTTCGCATCCTCGGAAACCCGCCCGTCCCGCATGAACGACAGGACGGCAAGAGGGAATCCGCCGCATTCCATATATTCGCGCAGATGCCCCTGCAGCCGTGGCAGGGCATCCATGAGTGGCGGGAACATTTCGGGGTTCAGCCCTGAAATTTTTTCCAGGGGCGGCACAAAACCCGCAAGCTTGGGGGCGCGCACCATCAGGAATTGCCTGAAAGTGAGGGGAAGCACCCTGATGTCCTTCCCTTTCCCCCGTCTTCCGGGAAACAGCTCCGCGCCCTTTTGAAGCTGCAGGGCGTTAGAGCCTCCAACACTGACCGCCGCATGGGCAAAGTCCCCGTCGTCGACAAACCCTTTCAGAACCTTCTCCCAGCCATCAACCGCCGTTATTTCGTCAAGGAACAGGAAATATTCCCCGCATTTGGCCAAAGCAAGGAAGGATTCAATAATCTCCCGCAGCCCCCCGGCGCTTGCCACCTCGTCGCAGCGCGCATAAAGGATGGATTTTGGGGGCTTGCCCCTATCAAGCAGCCCTGCGATGGCGATTTTCATAAGGGTTGTTTTTCCCGCCTGCCTCGGCCCCACCACGATGTTGAGTGAAAAAGGCTCAAGCGACAGGCTCTTAAGGCCCTCCGGCTCCCACCTGCGCGGCTCTGAGAGCCACCTGGCATAATGCGGGTCGTCTCCCATTCTCCCGCCCCACCATGGGTTCTGGCGCGAGAGGGCGCGCATGGGGTCTGGTTCCATGGCATTATTGATAAAAATGCTTATTTAAAAGGTTATCGTTAATGCCAAAAATGATACTTTGGGCTTGCCGCCGGTCAAGCCAAATTTGCAAACGCTCAAGCTGGATTTTGATTCCATCCGCCTTAAATAATTTCCCAAGTCATCTAATTCCATGAAATACCTGATAACCTCCGCCCTGCCCTATGTGAACAACGTGCCGCACCTTGGCAACATAATAGGCTGCGTGCTTTCCGCCGACGTTTTCGCAAGGTACTGCCGCAGCAAGGGGTATGAAACATTATACGTATGCGGCACGGACGAATACGGCACCGCGACAGAGGCAAAGGCATTGGAGGAAAACACCACGCCGCAGGCAATCTGCGACAAATATTACACGATACACAAAGGAATTTACGAATGGTTCGGAATTTCCACCGACATATTCGGAAGGACTTCCACGCCCCTTCACACCGAAATAACGCACGAAATTTTCCTCTCATTGCACAAGAACGGCTTTATAGCGGAAGAGGAAGCGGAGCAGCCCTATGATGAAAAAGTGCAGATGTTCCTGGCAGACCGGTTTGTATTGGGCACATGCCCGCACTGCGGCTCCGAGGATGCCCGCTCGGACCAATGCGACAAATGCGGCAAATTGCTTACTTTTGCGGAATTGAAAAACCCGAAAAGCAAACTGTCCGGCACATTGCCCATCCTGAAAAAATCCACCCACTTATTCATAGATTTGCCCAAGATGGAAAAAGAAATCGGCAAGTGGATAGATTCAACCTCGATTGACGGCCACTGGAGCAGCAACTCCACCAATATTGCAAAAGCGTGGGTGCGCGAAGGTTTGAAACGAAGGGCAATCACGCGCGATTTGAAATGGGGCGTAAAAGTGCCGCTTGGCGGATGGGAAAACAAGGTATTTTACGTTTGGTTCGACGCGCCAATAGGCTACATCTCAATCACGGCCAACCTCACTCCCCAATGGCGCCAATGGTGGCAGCAGCCGGACGCCTCAAAATTGCGCCTCTACCAGTTCATGGGAAAAGACAACGTGCCCTTCCATACGGTGATTTTCCCCGCAACCCTGATGGGAACAAAAATGCCCTGGACTATGCTGCACCACATCTCCACAACCGAATTCCTGAATTACGAGGACGGTAAATTCTCCAAAAGCAAGGGCATCGGAGTATTCGGCAATGACGCTGTGGAATCTGGCATTCCGGCCGATGTCTGGCGCTACTACCTTCTTGCAAACCGACCTGAAAATTCCGACACCACTTTTTCATGGAGGGATTTCGGGGAGCGCAACAACAACGAACTATTGGCAAATTACGGGAACCTGGTCAACCGCACCCTGGTATTCATTTCGCAGAATTTCGAGGGCAAAATTCCCGAGGGCAAACTCGAATTAAAAGACGAGGAATTCATAGCCGCCCAAAAAATAAAAATAGCCAAACTTACCGAGCTTCTTGAAAACGTGAAAATCCGCGACGCGGTTGCGGAATTCATGTCTATTGCAAAATCCGCCAATGCCTATTTCCAGGAAAACGCCCCATGGAAGGCCGTCAAGGAGAATCCAGAAAGGGCGAAAGCGTCATTATTTGTCCTGGCAAATCAAATCAAGGACCTTGCAATTTTAGGGGAGCCATTCCTCCCATTCACATCCGCCTCGATTTGGAAGCAGCTCAATCTTCCGCCACAAAGATGGGATGATGCGGGCAGCCTGTCCATTCCGGCAGGCCATTCCATCGGAACTCCCTCCCATCTTTACCGCAAACTGGAGGAAAAGGAACTGTCCGCATTGCGGGGGAAGCATTCCGGCAGGCAATTGCAGCAAAAGCAGGAAAATAAGCCCGAAACAAAAAAAATACAGGTTTCCGACATTGATTTTGAAGTGGGGCAAATTTTCGATGTGCAAAAGCACCCGCAGGCCGAAAAGCTCTACATCGAGAGAGTGCAGCTTGGCGGGGGCGAAATAGTGCAAATCTGCTCGGGCCTCGTACCCTTCATGAAGCCGGAAGAGCTTATGGGGAAAAAAATAATCCTAGTGAAAAATTTAAAGCCCGCCAAGCTTCGCGGCGTGGAAAGCTCAGGGATGCTATTGGCTGCCGAGAGCAACGGAGTGCTTGAAGTCATCTCGCCGGATGCCCCGGTGGGCACAAAAGTGCTTGTGAAAAATCCACCGGGCGCACCAAGGCAGCAAATCACCATAGACGAATTCTTCACAATAAAATTGGAGCTGAAAAACCGCGTGCTCATGGCAGATGGCAAGCCGCTCTACGCGCAAGAAAAGGAAATTTTCTCCAAGATGCTCTCCGATGCCAAAGTGAGCTGATTTTTTTTCGTTGATGGACGGAAATTGGGGCAATGCTGGAACATCGTTTTTTATTCTTTTCTTCCCCCACTTTTTTCCCATGCTAGTAGCTACTGAACGCAGAGGCCCGCCTACCCCTACCCGTGTCGTTGTCACAACTGGCCCGGAAACCGTCACTTTCGGCCTTCGGCTTGCCGGGGACGAGAGGCCAAGCAGGTATTTCACCCGGCATGTTGAATCTAACGCCCTGGTGCACGGCATATCCGACCTTCTCGGGCCTGCCAACTCCTCAGGTGCTATGGGGCGCACGGTTGCCAATGCAAAAGTAATCTACAGCAAGCCATACGATTTCTATTCGTTGTTTTTCCATGACGGCTCTGTTTTAGGCATAGCCGTGGACAGGAAGTCGCTTCTTGCCTTCGATTCCCTTGAGCACGAATACTGCCGGCATGCCCGCTTCACGCGCGATGAAATACCAAGCCTGAAGGCAAGGCGGCAGAACCGGCATGCAACAATGATGCTGCCGGAGTATGGCGGCACTAGCAGCCCGGTGAGGTACCGCGTGGCATTTCCGGAAGAATACGTTCTGGACCAGGTGAAATTTTTCACCGCCTACGGCCCCCCATATTTTTCCAGGGGGAATCCGGAGAGGTTTCTCATGGAAGATTGGGTCGTATTCCATTTCAAGCCTGCCAACGAGGAAATCGTGCTGCGCGTAAAAGCGGGTGGCATCAAGGGCTTTGGCTTTATCAGCAGCGGCCGGGAAGGAAGGAAAGTCAAATTGGTCGGGGTGAATTCACTTCTTGTCGTATCTCAGAGCCCCGAATCATTTTCAATATCCACCGACGTCTTCTAAAAGCGCCCCCCTGTTTTTTATTCTTGCCTCCCCTTCCCATTCCATGCCGGAAATTCTCGTGATGAAAGGAGACGGCTCGCTTGAGCCCCTTGACATGCAGAAAGTGAGGCTGGCCCTGCGCAAATCCGGCGCCGGCCACGCGCTTTCAGATGAGGTGATAGACGAAATCACCCCGAAGCTTTACCAAAAAATCAGCACAAGGGAAATCTACGCGCTTGCCTTTGACCACTTGAATAAAATCCGGCCCGGTGCGGCGGCGCGCTTTTCCCTCAAGGCAGCATTATTCAAATTGGGCCCTGAAGGGTACCCTTTTGAAACGTTTGTCGGTTCTCTCTTGAAAGGGCGCGGCTACACCACCCAATTGCGCCAAATCATCCGCGGGAAATGCGTGGGCCACGAAGTCGATGTCCTCGCCCGCCGGCCTGCCATGGACAACCTGCCCAAATACAACTCAATCGTGGAATGCAAATTCCACAACGCCCCCGGCATACGCTGCCACATCCAATCCGCGCTTTACTCATGGGCGCGCTTCCTTGACATCCGCGACGGGGGCTCCAATGACATAAATTCGGTGTGGCTTGTCACCAACACCAAATTCACGTCCGATGTAATACAATATGCCGATTGCGTGGGGCTCAAGCTCCTTGGCTGGTCTTTCCCCTCGTCCGAAAGCATCCAAGTGAGAATTGACGAAAAAAAGCTCTACCCAATTACCGTGCTGCCCTCCCTTGATAGGCGCGCATTTGCCGCATTGCACAATAGCGGGATAATCATGGTGGACGAGCTTTTGCACGCAGACAAGGAACTTCTTCAGAAAACCGGAGTTCCGGAGCGAATCATTGCCCGGCTTCAGGATGATGCAAGGAAGGCGCTTTCTGCAAAATTCTGAAAATTACCGAAATAACAACATTGCAGCACCAACAATCTGCTTGGGCCCATTGCATTGCCCAAGTCTTGCCGGCTTCACCGCAATAACAATAACGCGGCACCTGCTATCAGCATGGGCTTGCGCCCATGCCTCACCGGCGCTTTATCGAATCAACAGCATTGCCGCGCCGGCGATCTGCTTGGGCCAACTGCCCAAGTCTCGCCGGAGCATTTATTTCAGCAGCAGCAACGCGGCTCCGGCGATCGCAATTATCGCCCCAATCAGCCCTTCGCCGGCAATCTGCTTGGGCGCTTCGCACCCAAGTCTTGCCGGCTCATTATCGCAACAGGAGCATTGCGGCTCCCACTATCGCAATAATCGCGCCTACCAATCCTTCGCCGGCAATGGCCCCCGCCGCAAGCACCCTGAATGTTTCAGTCTTTCCTCTCATGTCAACAACATACCTGATTATGCCCCCGATAAAAAGCGGCAAAGACAATTCAATGGGCACGTACATTCCAATCCCGAATGCAATCGGAATTGCCCCGCTCCCGATAAACTGCGAAGCTATTGTCATGAGCACGCCAAGCATCACTCCCGCCCCAAGGCAGTCCCCAATCCTAAAAAATGCGAAAATCGGCGCTATTTCCTCGGAATACACGCCCTTGAGGCACACCGGCGCGCCTGCGCCCTGGCTTGACACCACTTCCTTTATTGCCGATGCCTGCGGCGCCGGGAAATCCAAGCCCCCAAATTGGTATCTTGCGCCAATTGCCATAATCAGGATGCCAATCACAATTGATGCCACAAACACGCCCGCAACCTGCGCAATCAATTGCCTGTTCGGATCCGTGCCCAGTATCCTGCCGGTTTTCAAGTCCTGCATCATGTCCCCGGCAACCCCTGCGGAAATGCACACCACCGCAGCAAGCAGCACCAGCGGGCCGGCCGATGCCCCGAACAATATTTTTGCCGCAATAAGCACAATTATTGCAAATATTTCCATCGGGTCGACATTCATTTCCCCTGTCACGCGCGCGCCAATGTACGCCATGGCAAACGCGCCCACCAGCGCTACAACTGCAATTCCGACATCAAGGTTCAGCGCCACTGCAAGCAGCGCCGCAATCACAAAAAGCGCCCCGGCAAATTTTTTCTGGAAAGGCGTTTTGGGCTTTTTCGCCGCGCCTTTTCGCATCATTTCCCCAATCACGGCATTCAGCCTCGGCACGCCGATAAACGCAAAATACGCCAATGCCGAGCCAATCACTATCCCGATGCCAAGGGGCTTTGCCATGCCAATCACAATGGCATATTTGTCCGGAGCAAGATGCGAAAGCACGGCGTTTGGCGCAATCACAAAATAAGTTATCACTGCGCCGGAAAACCATGCGGCGGTAAAAGCAAACCCTATCAAATACCCGCCCGCAAGCGGAATAAGCGAGACTATTGTCCCAAAGCTAAAAATTTTTGCCGCGTCCGATTTCATTGTCTCCAAATTTATTGCCCCGGGGATTGCGCCAAAAAAGTCCCGCCCCAAAGCCACAAGCGCGCCCAGCCCGAATCCGCCCGCCATCAGCCTTATTTTGCCCCCTTTCCCATCCCCGCTCTCTATCATGGATGCGGCGGCGGTGCCATCTGCGTAAGGCAATTTGTCCTTGTCAATCATCTCGTGGCGCAAGGGGTATGAGAACAATATGCCAAGCAGCCCGCCGGACAGCGACACGAGGAAAATGTCCAACAAGCCCACCGGCACTCCCAGCATGTAAAATGCGGGTATTGTGAAAATCACCCCGGCCGCAAGCAAGCCCCCGGCGCTGCCTGCGGTTTGCGCAATGTTTATTTCCGACCTGTCTGTCTTCCCCAAGAATTTCAAAACCGCCATTGCCGCCAATGTAGTTGTAAGTATCGGCCAATACACCCCTCCAATCTTAAGCCCTGCATATGCCGAATAGAGCGTGACAAGCACGGAGAGGGCCATGCCAAGAAGCAGCGCCCTCAAGTCGTATTTTTCCCAAACCCCCATGCGATCGCTCCAATTTACAACGCACAAGGGGTGCGAAAAACACTTTTTAATGCTTCCCTGCTAACACCTCATTGGTGATGGCTTGAAATTCTCCTTTGCAATCCTGTTTGTGCTTGCTGCAACCCTGCTGCTTGCAGGCTGCGCGTCAAATGCCGGCGCAGGCGGCAATGCGGCCGCGGGCGCCCCCGCTCAGGAAAACTCCGCCCCGGCGGCGGCATCTGGCGAAAACAGCCCGCCCTCCCCCCCTGTCGATGATTCCGGCCTTGGCGAAACCAAAAACGCGCTCACAAACAAGGAGGAAAGCGCATCCGACAAGCTCGCCAAGTTCTTCGGCCTCAAGGATGCCAAGTCCTGGAAAGCCGAGTACATACTCAGCACCGTGATGCCAGGCACCGGTGCGTCCACCTCAACCATGGCGATATTCTTCGGCGGCAAAAACACAATGCGCACCGATGCGGAATACTCCGGAATGAAAACCAGGATTTACATCCTATACCCTGATTCCTATTACTGCAATTACTTTGGCATAAAATGGACATGCATGTCCCTCCCGAAGGCAAACGAAAGCGTGTCCGACCAGGCTGAGAATGATTTCGAATCCGACCCCTCCAAGTATTCCATAGAGCCGCTTCCGCCCAAACTTGTGGCCGGCATCCTTGCGGAATGCTTCAAGATGTCCAAGGTCCCATTCACAGGCTCCGACCCGGTGGTTTCCTACTGCTCTTCGCCCGAAGGCATCCCGCTCTACACGAAAACCGAGTTCACGGACAGCGGCAAGCGGTACGAGACCGTGATGGAGGCAACCTCCTATTCCACAATCGTGCCCGCCTCCGACTTCGAGCTTCCGGCAAAGCCCAGCGCTGCCCCGACCGTGGGCGGGGACACGTGCGCCTACTGTGATTTCGTGAGCGGCTCCGACAGGGTGGACTGCCTTGCCAACTGCTGAGATTTTTTTTCAATTTTCAATTTCTTCTTTTCCCATTTTTTTCAAACCAATTCTTTTATATTCCTCAACTTTATGGTTGATGGCATGGATGTAAACGGAAACCCAACGGGCAGGGGGAAAAAACCTTCTTCCGGCGGGCCGAATATCGATTTTTATCTTGACAGCCTCGGAAGGCATTCGTCATCATTCAGCTTCAAGGAACCGCTCGGAAGCCCGCAGGGCAGGCCAGGCAAAGGTGGTAAAATGGATTTAAATTTCAAATGGATATTCCTGCCATTTGCTGCGCTGATTCTGCTGTTCATCGTGTGGAACATGGGATTTGCCGTAATTCCTGTCGGCCATGTGGGCATAGTGGACACCTTTGGCGTCGTGTCCGCCGAGCCGCAGCCTCCCGGCTTTTACCTGAAAATGCCCTGGACGCGCTATGTGCCCATGAGCATAATGTCAAAGCAAATCGAGGAAAATGCCGACACCCCGACAAACGAGGGGCTCAATGTGGGGCTTGACGTAAGCATAGTTTACCGCATCGACCCTGCCGTCGCCCCGCAAATTTACAAAACAATCGGGCTTAGCTACGAGGATGTGATTATCCGGCCCACCTTCCGCAGCGCAATCCGCGACACCACCGCAAAAAACGACGCCAAAAGCCTCTATACTTCGGGAAGGGGCATAATGGCAAGCGAAATCGTCGACCAGATTACCCCCAAACTGAAGGAAAGGGGCATCATAGTGGAAAGCGTGATGCTTCGCGCATTGAAACTGCCGGCATCAGTGCAGGCAGGCGTTGAGGCAAAGCTTGTTGCCGAGCAGGATTCCCAGAGAATGCAGTTCATTCTGCAAAAAGAAACACAGGAGGCCGACAGGAAGAAAATAGAAGCCGAGGGCATAGCGAGGGCGCAGGCAATCATCGACAAGACTCTCACAGGGCAATACCTGAAATATCTTTGGATTCAGTCGCTTGACAAGCACCAGAACGTGATATATGTGCCCATTGACAACGGCGGCTTCCCGCTGATTAAAAACGTGGATTTGAACATGCCCGAGGATTATTCGGCGGCAACAAACAATTCCTAATCCGGATTTGTCCAAAAGAATATTTAGCCAGGTATGGGAGTCGAACCCATCTGTTCCGCTCTGCAGGCGGACGCATAGCCCCTCTGCCAACCTGGCACGAAAAACGCAAGAAGGGGGGCACAATGATAACTTCCCTTCCCCCTCCTTTCATTTTCCACGCTCCTTTCTGATTTTCTCCCCCGACTGGGTTCCTCCTGATTTCTTCCCCCTATTTGCAAACGTAAATCTATTCCTCCGTTTTAACTTATAAAGATTGGGACTGGACAATCCATCATGGCGCCATACAAAATCAGGCTGATTTCAAAGAAGGAGAAGGAAAAACTCTTCTCGCGCCTCCCAATCCAATCCCTGATGCAAAGCAAGGCGGACATACACGGCGCGTGCATAAAGCTTTTCACCGACAGCAAACCATTCAACCGTCTTTGGCAGCATAATTTCGCCCCAATGCCCGAAAACATCCGCCCCCATGGCAGGCTTTTCGCGGTTTCAAAAAAATACGGCAAAATCGGCACCGTCTTTTTCGAGCCGATTTCCACAACCGCATTCATTTTCGGCTCGGACTATTACGGCTTGGTGAAAAGCGTCGCCTTGGCAATGGTTGCGGATTATTTGGAAGATTCCCCCTCCGAACATCGGCGCTATTCCATACACGGCTCGTTCATTTCAAAGGGGGGAAACGGAGTTGGCATGGTCGGCGTGAGCGGAAGCGGCAAAACCACCCTCACCTACGGCTTGATGCTGGACAGGCAATTTTCCTTCCTCACCGATGACTGGATTTTCGTGCGCATTTTCAAGGACAAAATAATTGCATATTCATCAGAGAAAAATTCCTACATCCGAGGCGACTTGGCGCTTGCCTGGCCGCAATATGCAAAAAGTATCCGGCATCTTCCCCGCGACGCGCATGGGCGGGCATTGGTGAACGTAAATAAGATATTCGGCAAGGCAAAGGTGAAGCATGAGTCAAGGCTTTCGGCAATTGTGCTTCTTGAGCGAATTCCGGGGCAGCCGCCCTTCCGCAAGCTGGCAAAAAAACAGGCGCTTTATTTCCTTGAGAAAAACAACTACTGCAATCCGCACCAGCTAGTTCGGACAAGGGAAAGGATGAAGCGGCGCCGCTCTTTCTTTGCAGAGCTTCTTTCCCGCGTTCCTGCTTATCTTCTGAATACAATCGAAACGCCGGCAGAAAGCCTTGGAAGGCTGCGGGGAATATATAAGAACTAAACTTACCTAATTGTTATATTCTGCCCCTATAGTTCAATGGATAGAATGAGGCCCTCCGAAGGCTTTGATCGGCGTTCGAATCGCCGTAGGGGCGCTCACTTCGTTCGCACCCCTACTCCTTGGACCTTCGGTCCAAGTCCCGCCAACCGCTCGGGCGGTTGGCAGTCGCCGTAGGGGCGCCATGTTTTTTTTCTTACGGGTTGCGGCTTTTCCGCAGCCAAACAAACCTTTAACAAATTAGCAGTTGAATGGATATTCATGGCTCCCCGGTTCATCGCGACCTTATTGCTCATTTCGATTCTAATTTCTGCGACGAGCGCTGTGCTCCAATCAACAAATAACCTGCAGCCCCTGCTCAATTCGGCGCAGACTGACATGCAGTGCAGGGTGGCATTCGAGACTGGATTTATGGGCGCAATGGTTTCTACCTTTTCTGTCATGTCATCCTTATTGGGCCCGAGAATAGGGGAAATGCAATCAGATAAGATTCAGCTGAGCCAGTATGCGAGTAAGGGAGACGTGATGAACTACAGCATATATCTTCACGAGAAATTCTCAATGCACCTGAAGCAGAATGCCGATTCTATCAAAGCAGGCTTTGAAAGCCTGAAAAATAATACGAGTGCCCCAAGCGGAGGGACAGGCGGCACTGGCGGAGGAAGCGCGCCTGACGGTGGCACAGGCGCAGGAGGCGGCGGAACTGGAACTGGCGGAAGCGGCACAGGCGGCGGGGCAGGGGGCGCCGGCGGAGAGCCAACCGATCCGAATGCCGAGTTGAAAGCGTCAATGGAGTCTCTGGCATCCACGTACAAATCGCTCAGGGATGCCCAGGACAGCTGCTTCAACACCAAAGAGCACGCGCTTCTGGTGCTCAATTATCACAACGCTACGCTCAACAGCTATCAATTGAGGGCGCAGAACCTGACAGACCGGGGAATCGGAGCTGGAAATCTCCTAACCCTTATCGAATCTGCCCGCTCGCAGGCAGTGGCTCCGCTGCAGAACGGAGTCAAATCAGCATCAAATTCATCGCAGTTGAGGATATTGCTGAATCAATACTGCCTGGATGGCGGGTGCGCGAACGGCACCAATTTCCACATGTCTGCGAAGTTCGAAACGATGAGGCTATCTGGCTTGCTTGCAGTGATGTCTCAGAAAGCATCCGAGGCAGGCTTTGGCAACAATGTCACTGCAGTGCAGTCATCCCTGAGTGCGGCTAGAAATAAAATCGATTCCTGGGGCACAAAAGATGTAACGCCCGACCAGCTCAAGGCAGCCTGGGCCGACATCAGATCGGCTGCCAAGGGGGGCCATGACCTATTCATTGCGCTCAATGGCAGCGCTGGCGCGGATTGAGATGTGGTATTCATGAAGTTTGACAAAAAACTGGCGGCTGTTCTGGCAGTGTGCATCATTGCATTGCTGATACTGGGCTTTGTTGCGTCGGGGCAAGGGCAGCCAAACCTGCCGCAGAACGGAGGCACTGCCGGGCAACCGAACCAGCCGCAGAACGGAGGCACTGCCGGGAACCTGCCGCAGAACGGAAGCGCCACCCTCGCCAACCCAGCATCTGTGTTTTGTGTCGAGCATGGCGGCACTATCAAAATAGTCACCGCTGCGGATGGAAGCCAGAGCGGGCTGTGTGTATTCCCGGATGGGTCGCAATGTGAGGAATGGGCATATTTCCGGGGAGAATGCTCTCCAGGCAGCCCGGCTGCACGGGGGAATGTAACTGGCGGAGTCAAAGATCAGACTCCTGGCGAAATAACTCCTGGCACGGTTCAGATTCCCCTGAAGAACCTTACCAACGATACCATTATCCCGCCCCCTCCGCCTCCACCCCCGCCCCCAATGAACGTATCTAGCCTACTCGAATCCGATTTCATGGTGGTGGACGATTCATTGCCGAACCTTTTGACGAATCAGAAGCCGGTCGAAATGCCGCCTCCGCCCGAGAATAAGACTGGCTAAGTGATAACTTCTGGGTCCCGTAGGGGCGAGTAAACGTTTATATGTTTTTCTTACTATATTCTTATGAAATTCTTATGAAAGGTGGGAAAATGGGCAATGTGAACATTGAATTGAAAGGATACACTGGCGAAGTGGTTGATGCCATGATTCACCTTGGATTTGCAAAAACCAAGACCGAGGCCATCAGGCTTGCCCTGTTCCAATTCGACCAGGAGCATAAGCTTACCGAAGAAGAGGCTTATGAGAAACTTGCGGGAAAAATTCTCGAAGAGGCCAATTCCGGAAAAATGAAAACAAGGAAATTCAACCTGCGCGAGCTGGATTAGGTGGAATTCGAATCCACTCTTGTTTTTGACCGGGATGTGAAAAAGCTTGACAAGCACGAGAAGAAAGTGCTCAAGGAGCTTCTTGAAAAAATCGCGAAGCAGCCTGAAATCGGAAAGCCGATGGGGCACTTTGCAAATGTCTTCTCAAAACGGACAATCCACCGCAGGCTTATTTGGCAGGTGAAAAAACAGGAAAACAAAATACTGCTTTTGCTTTACAAAAACCGTGACGAGGTGTACGAAGAATTGAGGCAAATGCGGCTTTAGGCATAATTTCATCACCAATTCGGGGCGTTATATGCAAACATGCCCGCCCCGTAGGGGCGTTTTATATTTATTGGTGGTGGATAAATACCAGGTGATTCTTCATGAAAAGAGGAAAGGGAGCATACGCAAAGCGGACGCAGTCTCGAAAACGCGCCAAGGGCGCAAGGGCGATTGCCAAGAAAAAGGCAGCGGAAATGTCGTGCGGCTCGTGCGACTGCAAGTGCTGAGAAAATAGGGGCGAAGGCAAGCCGGGGCGCGCCTTTCGGCTTTTGATTTTTCCTGCTGCCATATCTTTTTATACTCTGCCTAGTTTTCTTCTTCGGTGGGGTTGTTGGGCGCATTCCAGCTTGCTTTATTCATACTTGCATCGGCATCTTTCATTTCCCAGTCAGCTCCGCCCTCGTACGAGTCGTCTCCGACTGCCAGCGCCATGTTCTTCAATTTTCCCTTTTTCTCCCCTGCTTCGCCCCAATATATGCCTGATTACCAGGCATCCCAAGATACGGATTACGCTTTTTTCAATTCCCTGTTTTCACGCTACTCCGCAGCTTCCCTGAATTCAAGAAGCGCGGTCACTTCTTGCCTATCAAAGGTGCATTCAACCGGCTTCCAATCCGCTCAAATAAACGCCATGGCCCCTGATGGCAAGGTGCTGTTTTCCGCTTATGGGACATGGGGCAATGACGGCAAGGTTTCATACTATTCGCGCGCATATTCCGACATGGGCATGGCCATCACAATATCTGTCCCTGCAAAGGATGCAAGGAAATGGATTGAAGGCAAGGATGCCGGCTCTGCCATGGCGGCTTTCGCAACCGGCGGAATAGCAGTAGAGCCAGCCTGGGCAAAATACATCCTGCCGCTGGCGGCATCGGAGTGCTTCAAGAGGTAAACCATGGCAAACCCGTATCTGATAGAAGTGTCGTCAGAAGCAGGCAGGAAGGTGGGGGGCATCTATACTGTTCTCCTTTCCAAGTCGCGCTTCATCTCGCAGGAATTCAAGGGCCGCTACATGCTGATCGGCATGCATGACGAGCGCTGCGCACAGGACATAAAATTCGAGCAGCCCCCTGCCCATTTCCAGAAAATTTTCAAAGAGCTTTCCACCATCGGCATAATGTGCCACTATGGAAAATGGATGTATGCGGGCGACCTGCCGATAATTTCAGTCGATGCAAAAATGTTTGCCGAGCAGTTCACATCATGGGAGGATGGCAAGCGCCACGTTGACAAGCAGGTGAATTACGCAAAGCACCTCCTATGGCAGAATTTCGGGATAGATTCCATCATGGAAACATCATATGACTTTTCGGAAAATGTCGCATGGGGCTGGGCTGTTGGCATGCTCATGGAAAAAATGTGCCAAGCCGACATTTGCAAGGGCCCCATTGTTGCCCAATTCCATGAATGGATTTCCGGAGCCGCGCTTCTTTATTGCAAGATGAAAAACCTTCCAATTGCAACGGTTTTCACAACGCATGCCACAGTGCTTGGGCGCACGCTTGCCGCAGGCGGGGTGGATGTTCTGGCGGCGTCACGGGCATCAAGCGAGCCCATCGAGCTTTCCGAAAGCTACCGGGTGAAAGTCGAGGGCAAGCACCAGCTTGAGATGCAGGCCGCAAAAAATGCGGACATATTCACAACCGTGTCCGAAACCGTGGGCGAGGAAGTGAAATACATCCTTAACCGCAAGCCCGACATCATCACGTTGAACGGCCTTGACTTCGAGCAGGCGGAAAAGGAGGCGGAAGTGCGCCACCTGTCAAAATACGCCCGCGGCGAGCTTTTGCAGCTTGTCGAGGCGTGCTTCATGTCGTACTACCAGCAGTCCTACAGGGATGCGCTGTTCACCTTCATTTCCGGCAGGCACGAATTCACCAACAAGGGCTTTGACATCTACATCTCGGCGATGGGCAAGCTCAACCAAAGGCTCAAGAGCCAAAAGAGCGAACGAAGGGTTTTCGCCTTCATTTTCGCCCCCACAGCGGTGAAAGGCCCAAAGATTTCCATCATCAAGAATTATCTTTTGCTTGACAAGATTCAGGAAGTGCTCCATCAGATGGGCTCCATAGATAATGGCAATTACACCAATCTGCATGAGCATATCAAGCAGCTTGCAGGCCCCATACGCAACGACGTGGAAACCATGGCAAAAGGCTTCATCAAGGATGGCGACAAGCCCCACATCAACCTATTCGACCTGATTTACGGCAGCGACGAGGTAATCCGCGCCTGCGTGTCAGCAGGGCTTACAAATGCAAAAGAGGACCCTGTCAAGGTTTTATTCTACCCCACTTACCTCGGCCCAAACGACGGGCTTATGAATTTGGGCTACTATGACGTGATAAGCGGCATGGACATCGGCATCTTCCCAAGCAGGTATGAGCCGTTCGGCTACACGCCCCTTGAAGCCGGGCTGAAGATGGACATAGCCGTATCAAGCGACACAACCGGCTTTGGGCACTACCTCAAGCACAGGTGCAGCCCCAAATCGTGCAAGGGCGTGAAGATACTCTCAATGGCGGGCAAGGGCACGGATGCAATTTCCGACGAGCTTGCAAATTACCTTGAAAGCCTGTACAACATGGACCTGAAGGAATTCGAGGCGCTAAAGGAGGAAGCGTACAATACAATGAAGCTGTTCGACTGGAAGCTTCTTGTGAAGAATTATTTCAGGGCGTATGATGCCGCGCTGAAAAAGAAGGCGGGGGAAAAGAAGAAATAACCGCGGCGCGGCGGCGGAAAAACCGTTCATTGCGGCGGAAGCTCCGTCGCGTCCGCCTAAAATTTCTTCGGCAGGCTGCGATACGCCCATGCAAACGAATATTAAGCCCAAAAAAGGAATAGGTTAGTTGAGCTTATGGGAAACAAAAACGGGCCTGGAAAAGAAAGCATTGACGATGTTTTCAGGCGGATTATGCGCCAGAACAGGAAGGCGCTTGACATTCTATCTAAGCAGTAGGTCTTCCCATGCCCAGGTATGTCCCTAAAGAAAAAATCATCGAAATCAACAAAGAGATAACCGCGCATTACGGGCAGCCGCACGTTATCCAGCAGGAAGCCAACCTTGTTCATGCCCTGGAAAGCGTGGAGCATTATGGCGAGGGCATAAAGGAAGAAGAGGGAAAAATCCTCAAAAAAGCCGCGCACCTGCTGAAAAAGCTCGCGTATGAGGCGCACGTCTTCGCCGATGGCAACAAAAGAACCACATTCGTATGCGTCTGGACTTTTCTCGAAATAAACGGCTATCTGCTGCCGCATGATGGGGAAAAAGGCCAGGAAGAAAGGGCCAAACTTATGAAAGACGCCGCGGAAGGGAAATTGCCCATTGGCGCGATTTATCGTTGGTTAAAGAGAAACGTGATCAAAATTCAGTAAAAAACGGCCCGCCCATCCGGCACGTATGATTTGGATCTGAAAAAAAAGGCGGGGCAGAAAAAGAAAGCCTGAACCTCGGGGCAAAATGATTTCAATCTCCTTTTTATACTTGAGCCAAGTATGGGGTATTATGCCATCTGCTGGCGGATCTTTGGATTCAACTCAGGCAAATGTCCATCCGGAATACCAAGTTTACATGTACCTTGCCATGGCTTTTTTTGCGCTATCCTCCTTTATCGGCGACTGGCTTTGCGCAAGCGCAGGCATCGCAATCGCCGTGATTTCATATGCCGCAGAGCCGAAAAATATCGCCCTCCGGAACAATTCAATACTGGCTGCCCTGTTAATGGGGGCAAATCTTGCCATAAGGGTCGGCATTTCATTTTTTGGAATTATGCTTTTTGCCAAAGAACTTTCCGCTGGAAAAATGACCAATTCCAACGCTGGCATAATACTTGGGATACTTGCAATCAACATTTTCCTTTCCCTATTTTTTGCAGCAATTTTCGCATTCCTTGCTTACAAATCATACAGGGAAAAAGGATACCTTTTGTGGAAATTTGTAAAATGAGGGGATGCTTGTGGATTTTGGAAAGCTGATGGATGCAGGGAGAATTCCGGCAATGGCAATGGTGGCGATCAGCGTGGCTTCCGCAGTTGCGCAGTTTTCAGGATTTTTTGCCCAAGGCATGGTGGTTGGCGCCCTGGCGAACCTGGTCCTTCTTATGTGGGTCGGCTTTGAAGTGTCAAAAAGGGAGGGTTTGTCGGCAATAGATGCCATTGTTGCTTCTGCTGCATCCGGGGTTATTTCAACATTTGTTTATGTGCTGATGATAAGCATGGCGATGGCATTCAAAGGTTCAACTGAGGGGATAGTGGCAGGCGTGATGTATTTCATAATCGGCGCTCCAATGGGAATCGCAATTTGGGGGGTCGCAGGCGCCTTTTTGGGCGGCGTAGGCAGTGTATTTGGGAAGGACAACCTTGGCATAAAAGGGCGGTGGGGCGGACCGCAAACATTCCTCCTGATAATTTCAGCCTTGCTATTTTTTGGCGCCCTTGCCATCGTGCTCGGATTTGGCTTCGCCTTTGAGGGGATGCGCAATTCCGAGGAAAACTTGCATGCACAGCTCAAGAACATCACAATCCTGCCCGGCGATCTTGGCCCGGATTTTGATGATTTTGTCTATACTTATGACATAATTCCAGGTGAAAAAAAGGCATATGGTCTGTACCTTGTGAATACAAGCGGCGTTGAGGATGCAGCCAAACTCTACAGTAAAAGCATGATTTTTGCGGGAGTGAGCGAATTTTCAAACTCATCCTCTGCACAAAAGGCTTTTGGCATCCACGTGGCACGGGCGGCTGCAATGGCACCTGGCGGCGAATGGACGCAAAACCACCGCGACAAGACTCTTATCGACTCAAAGCTGGTCAACATATCCGCTAAGTTAGGCGATGAAATTGCCGTAATCCACCGCCACTATGATTCGCAGGACCATGCCAACGACGTCTGGACATTTGTCCGAACGGGCAGGTTCATCGTGGTTGTCGAGGATATCCGAAGGAAGGACGAGACTTTCGACCTTGAAAAAACAATCCAGGGCAATCTGGGCTTTGCAAAAACCATGGTGGGGCGTGCGGAAAAATACCAAATGGCGGCAAAAGCGAACTAAGATGGGGCAATTTCCATCGCATCCTTCCAGTCCTTCTCAAACACTTCCGAATACTGCGAAGCATCTTCCGGGCATTCCAGCACCGCCGCAGCCTCCCTATTTTTGTGCTGCGCGCTCTTGGAAAAGTTAATGGAGCCGATGAGCACTTTCTTCCCGTCGATTATCATCATCTTGGAATGCGTGAGCGCATACTGCAATGACGCCCACCTCACCTGCACGCCAGCTGCTTCAAGGGCGGCCGGAATGGTTTGAGTGGACGCCTTGGAATTCACCCTCCCCTCCAAAATCACCCTCACCTGCACGCCCCTTTTTTGCGCATCGGATAATTCGCGCGCAAGCGCATCATCGGTAAAAACATACATTTCAACTTCAATGGTTTCCTTCGCCTCTCTCATCATCGAAATTATTTCATCCGATGCATCAGGTGAAAAAAGCGGCGTTGCCTGCGCGCATGGGGGAGAAGTTATGGCATTGGCAATGAGAATCGCGGCAATCAGCAAAAGGGCAGAAAACGCAACTCCTGCAAGAAAACTTTTGATTTCCATTCCAACCATCTTACGATACGCCGCAAAGGCATGCTGCAACAGTGGCACGTGCCATTTTTCGCTTTACGCCTTTTCCAATAGTTTCAAGAGTATTGCTTTTTGCACGTGCAGCCTGTTTTCAGCCTGGTCCCACACTGCCGACTGCTTCCCATCCAGCACGTCCGAGGTTATCTCCATCCCCCTGTGCGCCGGCAGGCAGTGCATCACAATGGCATCATTTTTCGCATTCGCCAATAATTCCGCATTCACCTGGTACGGCATGAAATCCGACATCCTCTGCGCCTTCTCCCCCTCCTGCCCCATGGAAACCCAGACATCCGTATAAATCACATCAGCGCCAGCCACTCCCTTTTGCGCGTCCTGCTCCACTTGCACTTTCGCAAACTTTTTCGCCTCTTTCACATACTTTTCCTGCGGGGGGTATTTGGCAGGGCAGGCAAGCGACACTTCCATCCCGCTCTTGGCGCAAATGAGCATGAGCGAGTTTGCCATGTTGAAAGAGCAGTCCCCGGCAAATGCGAATTTTTTCCCCTTAATGGCTTTTCCCCTTTCCGCCATTGTCATGATGTCTGCCAAGGCCTGGCAGGGGTGTTCCGCATCCGTAAGCCCGTTTATCACGGGCACTTCGGAGTATTTCGCCATTTCCACCAAATCCGCCTGACGATATAGCCTTGCCATTATGGCGTTGCAATACCTGCCAAGCACCCTGCCGGTGTCAGCAACACTTTCTCCCCTTGACATCTGCGAGCCTGCAAAGTCAAGGTAAACCGCATGCCCGCCCATCTGCGCCATCGCAACCTCAAACGACACCCTCGTTCTTGTTGACGATTTTTCAAACAGCATCGCAAGCGTCCTGCCATCAAGCGCATCGGAGTATTTTTCCGGCCTTTTCTTCACATCCAGCCCAAGCTTCACAAGCTCGTCAATTCCCGCATGCGTCATTTCCCAAATCGATAGAAGATTCATCATACCACCTTTGCACCATCATCCATCTCTCTAGCGCCTATCGTCCATGCCACGCCCTTTCGCACCAATCATATCAGCTTTATCAAGCCCCTTCCAATCTCGCCCAGGTCCGCCCCGAACACCGCGCCTGTCTGCCTGATGAAGGTGAAGGTCATGATAAGGGCGACAAGGGGGAAAAACATCGCCTGCATGTAAAACACCGTGATGAAATTTTTCGCCTTTTCAATGAAAGTGCTGATGCCATCGGACTCAATGCTCACCTTTGCCGCAAATCCGGTTATGTCGGATTTTGTCAGCATGGTCATGTCATTTTGAGCCGGGTCAAGCGCCGCAGGAGGTGTGAAGCTTGTGCACCAAGCCTGGTCGGGCAGGGGCTGCAGCAGAAGCAGCATTGTGATGCTCACAGGATATACGAAAAAGAATCCAAAGCCGATGGCAAGCATCAGGCCGCCCGCCCCCCTGGTGAACGGGAATGCGCGGAGCACCAGCCCCATCATGATGATTCCGGGCATGATGAATTTGATCAGGCCCAAAAACCGAATCTGCACCCAGTGAAGAAGCGCCAAATTGGATATGTTTGTTGCAAGGTACTTGAAAAATCCGGTGTAGAGCGACGCGTACCACCCGCCGGCAGGCTCTGCCCCCAATATCTCAAGCGAAAGCCCCTGAATCGGCTCAAATACCGCATTGAATGCATACGCTACCCGATAAAGCACCTGGGAGCAGCCGAGCAGCACCTGCTCGATGTATGCGGCTGCAAAGTCGAACGGGTCGTAATAGCCGCCCCCTCCCGGCAGCCCCCCGCTAAGCGAGGGGTCCTGCGACACGTTGTAAATGTAGCTTATGGTGCTAAGCATGAGGGGCCAAAGTATGGCGGTAATCGTCACAATCGAGCCTGCAAGAAGGAATGTGACAATGACCTGCAAGTATTCCCCCTTGCACCAAGTTTTGAGAGTCTGGCTGTTGAACGCCACCGCCAGCATGTAGAGCACAGTCACGGCGGTGAAGCTGATGAGGGCGATAAGCAGCATCGCCCCGTTCCAGCTTGACCAGTCCCCGCTTGTGCCAAATATGCTTGCCAGGTAATCCGGCCCAGTGCCGGGGGGAATGAACGATGCCATAACAACCAACATTCACTTGCTATTATTCAATCCTCGCAATGTTTTCCGAACCATCGATGCCATAACAACAACCAACATTCACTTGCTATTATTCAATCCTCGCAATGTTTTCCCAAACCACCGATGCCATAA
>ORJL010944275.1_pt1 | contig 28573 bp, 21 predicted proteins | sample 1779941 | NCBI WGS metagenome assembly ORJL01 (sample SAMEA104232317, study PRJEB22302) | groundwater metagenome | biome: forest; feature: aquifer; material: groundwater | place: USA | collected 2011-08-07 | depth 5.8 m
AGAGCCGCGACCGTAAGGGAGCGGTTCCCTTCCGTCCAAACGGTCCGTTAGGTCGACCAAGCAAGGTGCCCCCGAGACTCACGCCGTTTCTGTTCGAGCACCCCGTGCGACTTCTTGTTGTCGCGGGCGGTCTGCAATTCGTGCTGATTTGCTGGTGGTCCTGGCGTCGCAGTTCTGCGTCGGCGCGGGCGTTGCGAATCGGCTTTTTTACCATTCCGTCGCTCGTCGTCGTCTCCATTGTCGTGGTCACGGACCGCGAACGCGTCGTGGCGGTTTGTGAATCCCTGGCGCAATTCATTGAACGCGGCGATGTTTCCGCGATTGCCGATCGTCTCGACGAGCCTTTCCAGGCGGGCGAGTGGGATCGTTCGGCGTTCCTGGACCGAGTGCGTCGTACGTTGCACGAATACCGAGTTCAGGATGTCCGAGTCTCCCGGTTCGAGTTCGGCGAGTCGAAGGACGAGGGAGGGCTGGACGTTGAATTCGACGCATCCTGTCGCGTATACGGGGCGGATGTCGAGGTCGACCGTGTGCTCACTCGCTGGCGACTTCGGTTCCGACTTCAAGCGGCGGAGTGGCGCGTCACGAGAATCGAACCCGTTCCCACGCCCCTCTCCCCGATCCGAAGTTGGCGAGATGTTTCGCGGTGAAGGACGTAGGTCGCACACCGTCCGTCCCCCACCCTCGCAGTAGCGAGGATGGGGCACCACGCGCGTCGAGCTTTCACCCGTCGGAAGTGGTTCCTTTACGAGCCACAAGCGCGAGCGCGTGGTTCTTGCTTGGAGCGACGAAGAGCCGCTCCCATACGGTCGCGGCTCTGATCGGATCGTCGCGGAGAACCCCCCTCGATCCCCCCTTGGTAAGGGGGAAAGGAGGAGAAGAAAGGTCCGCACGGCGGACCCTACGGGATTAGTCTGAGCTTCACGTCAACTGCTCGCCGAGCGGTACCAGCGCAGCGCTAGTCGGCAGACGCCGGAAGAGATGGCGAGCAGGGCGAGTCCGGCTGCGAAGATGTAGACGACCATGAGCGGTTCGAACGTTCGCATGACCACGTTGGCGGGCAGGTTCGAGACCATGAGCACGGGGATCACGAAGACCAGTGCGAACCACAAGGCGCCGCCCATGAATTTTCGATAGATGTCAGCCGGGTATCGCGCGAGACTGACCGCGTAGAACCACAAATGATCGACGCCGGTTTGACGGATGAGCCACACGCTGGTGATTGCGAACATGAACAGCAGGGAATACAGAATGAGCACGCCCGCGCCGATCAGGGCGATGAACAGGCCGATCTGCCACGCGGCGATCGCCTGAGCCTGTCCCATCGCGGAATAGATGCACAGCCCCGCGCCGACGGGGACGTTGGCGAGCGACGAGTAGTCCAGTCGCTCGAAGCTCAGAAGGAACTGCGTGTTGGCCGGACGAACGAGGACGAAGTCGAGATTACCGCTGCGCACCAGTTCGCTCACCCGCCAGCAATTCCCGAAGAACAACGCCTCGAAGAGAGCGGTGACGATCATGTGCGTCCCCATCAGGAAGACATATTGATCCTTGGTCCAACCCTTCACGTCGGACGTCTTGCTGAAGATGAGCTCGGCAAAGATGAGGAGCAGCACGACCCAGCCGACTTCGCCCAGGGCGTTGATGATGAAATGACCGCGGAAGGTCATCTCGCGGATGAGGCTGTTCTTCCAATATCGAAGCAGGATTCTTCCGTAGTTCGCGCGCATGGTGATGTCACCCTCCGAAGGCCGCGTATCGACGAAGTCCGCGCAACCAGGCGATCCGCAGCAGGGTCAAGAGGACGACGACCCAAACCGCCTGGGTCACGAGCACGCGCGTGATTTCAGCTGAGTCCAGTTTGCCGAGGAGAATCAGCGTCGGGTAATACGCCTCGTAAGCGAAGGGAAGATACGTGACCCATCGATGGATCGAGTCCGGCAGAAGTCCCAACGGGAACATGTGTCCGCTGAGGAAGTATTGCGCGGTCATGAACAGGTGGATGAAACTCCCGACTTCGAGGAACCAGAATCCGACAACGCCCACCAGGGCGTTCATGCTGAATCCGAGGAAGAAGGAGAGCACGAGCGTCGCCGCCGCGGGACCGATTGACTCAAGGATCGGCCAGGGGGGCAGATAGCTTCGACACATCCAAAAGACCAATGCGTACGGCGCGGCGGCCATGACCATGTAGACGAGCTTGTGCGCCGTTCGCAGCGTCATCTGATACGTGAGATAGTCGATCGGTTGCAGGAGATACTTGCGGAGGTCGCCGCCGCGAATGTCGCCGGAGATGTCGGTCGACAGTCCGGGCATGGAACCGAAGGCGCGGTTCACCATGATGAACAGGTAGTAGGCGACCATCTGCGAGTAGTTGAGCCCGCCGACTTCCTCTTTCCCCGCGCCGTGGAAGATCGCTTCCCACAGCAAGATGGTCGTGATGATGGGGATGAAACGTAGGAACGTGGCGAGGAAGAAATCGGCGCGATAGACCAACCGCTCGGACAGCGATACGCACAGGATGACCCAGTATTTCCTCATGATCCGCCGGCGCTCGCATCGTGACCTTCGCGGAAGACCTGTCCGATGATGTCCTCGATCGGCGGATCCTCGACGGTGATGTCTTCGATGGAATATCGCGCCAGCAGACGAGCCGCCTCGGCCGCGACCGATTCGCGGGGCAGTCGGAGCGTCATTTTCGGCGGATCGCGTTCCAGAATCTCGCCTGGTCCTTCGAGTGAATCGGGCATCTGGCCGTCGTGGAATCGCAGCGTGACGACCTTGTACCCGGCGAGGCGGTTGGTGATTTCGCTGAGTCGCCCGTCGTGGACCAGTCGCCCGTGGTTGATGATGAGCACTCGATCGCACAGGGCTTCGATGTCCCGCATGTAATGACTGGTGAGGAGGATCGTGACTTTGTTGTTGCGGTTGTATTCCCGAAGACAGCGGCGGATGCTCGCCTGGGCCACGACGTCGAGGCCGATGGTTGGTTCGTCGAGGAAGAGGATCCGCGGCGAATGCAATAGGGCGGCGATCAGCTCCATTTTCATGCGCTCGCCGAGGCTGAGTTCGCGAACGGGTTGGTTCAAGAGTTCGCGCACGGTCAGCAGTTCGGTAAGTTCATCCTGAACCCGGTCGAAACTCCGCTGTTCGATGGCGTAGATTTCCTTGTGCAGGCGGAACGATTCGATCGCGGGCAAGTCCCACCAGAGCTGGTTTTTCTGACCCATGAGCAGGGCGAACTGTCGACGATAGGCGTTTTTTCGCTCCCAGGGTACAAAGTCGAGCACACGCACTTCGCCGGTCGTCGGGTAAATGAGGCCGCTGAGGATCTTGAGCGTGGTGGTTTTCCCGGCCCCGTTTGGTCCGAGGAACCCGACCATCTCGCCTTCCTCGATCGAGAAGTCGATCCCGTCGACGGCCCGGACCTGCTTGTATTTCCGCCGAAATAGGGATTTCACCGAACCCCGGAGTCCCTTGGGCTTCTGGTGTACTTTGTAAACTTTTGTCAGGCCGGTGACGCGAATCGCGCTCATGGGGGCGCATCCTATCGGCCAGCGGTTTTTTTGGAAAAACGATGTCGACCGAAGGTCGCGCATTCTCGTCTATCCTGAGTGGGGAACGAAAGGCGTGATCCGCACCGGTTGAAAACTGGTGCCACCCAGGTACGAAACCGGTGCCGCACAAACAGAATGGGAGTCGAACGATGTGGAAGCGCAAACAACGAGTGCTGACGGTGACGTCGCTTACAATGCTGGCGTTCGTGTTCGGTTGTCCGTTTCGACACGAGGAGATCAACGTCGCACGTGACGGATCGGTGAAGATGACCGTTCATTTCGAGGGCGCCGAGGAGGAGCTCGCGGCGTTCGACGCGGTTCCGACGAAGGAGGCTGGGTGGGTCGTCGAACGGCGTGTCGAGAAGAGCAAGAAGGACGAAGAGAAGGACAAGCACTTCTTGGAAGCGGTCCGGTCGTTCGGCCCGGGCGAGGCCCTGCCGAAGAACTTTGCCGCTCCGGAGCAGAAGGACGCCGAGCTTGTGCTGAACTTCCCAACGGACTTTCGGCGCGAGAAACGAGCGGATGGCACCTACTTCACGTTCCGTCGCGTGTACACGCCGCGAGCGTGGGCACAGACGGACTTTTGGCGCGAATGCTTTATCGACGACGACATCAAGAAGCTCACGGAGAAGGGGGTCGAGACGTTGACCAACGAAGAGCGAACAAAGGTAATCGTCGCGCTCGTGGCGGTCGAAGCACACAAGCAAGCCGAATTCGCTCAGAGTGCGATGGCGCAGATCGCCGCCGATGCCATGCCCGAGACCTGGCTGAAGGCACGTACCGCACTGTTGAACGTGTACGATGTTGACAGGGTGAAGTACGACGCGCTGGTCGAGAAGTGTGAGGCCGCGCCCGCAGCGGAACGTTCTTCGTGTTACGATACCGAGACGACCGCCCTTGCCCGTCGCGCTCAGCAGGCATTCGTGGAGTCGCTTGGCCGGGAGAGCGGATGGGGCGCGGGCCGGATCGAGGCGTTTGAGAAGGCGTTTGAGTGGGCCAAGCATCGGCACGAAATCACCGAGCGTCTGGGCGGTCATGCTTTCAAGATCGAGCTGACGCTTCCGGGGACCATCGTCGCGCACAACGCGGACCGCGGCGAAGGTGACGAAGCGACGGTGGCGGAAGGCGGTTCGATCGAGGCGGGAACGGAAACGGCGTCCTTCCGCTGGGAGTTCGACGGACGCGCGTTCCGCGATCGGCCGTACGAGCTCATCGCGGTGACTCGAATTCCGAATGATGCGGAACGCTAATGCGGACAGATTCTCTACCCGTGTTCAACTCGTTCGCCCAGGACGTGTACGCCTGGGCGTATCGCTTGCTCGGTCGTCATCACGACGCGCTCGATGTCGTTCAAGATGTTTTCCTGAAATGGACCCGTCAATGCGCCGATCGTCCGCCGGACCATCCGCGAGGATGGCTTCGTCGGGTGACGCTGAACGATGTGCTCGACAAGCGACGGGTCCATCGCTCGAACGCGACGCTGGAATCGACGCAGGAGTTGGCCGCGCAATCACCACGCTCGACCGAAAAACCCGATACGCGTCGTGCGGATTCGTTGGATACCCCCGATTTGCGACACGACATCGCCGCGGCGCTGGAACGCATTTCGGAAGCCCAACGCGGCGTGCTGATCGCCAAGGTGTTCGACGATCTGACCTTCGCGACGATCGCCGAGGAGATGGACGTTTCGATTTCGACCGTGAAAACGCACTATTTGCGAGCCGTTCGCGCGCTGCGAGACCGGCTGCAACGTCGCTGGGGAGATGCATCATGAACTGCGAAGAATTCGAACCACACTTGGCCGACGCCCTTGGCGATGAGCTTTCGCCGACGGATCGCGTCGCGTTCGAGGAGCACGTCGCTCGGTGCGAAGCCTGTCGCGGCGAATATGAAACCGCGCGGCGGGCGCTGAGCGAGCTTCGTTCTCTCCCTGCGCCGCGGCAGGTGTCCATGCGCGACATCGACACAGCGCTTGTGCCCGGTGTCCCATTGCGGCTTCACGCCGCGGACCTGGGAACAGGACGAGTGGCGCAGTCGCACGCGGTCCCGCGCCGATCATTCGTCCGCGTCGTGCGCTACGCCGCCAGCCTGCTCATCGCATTCACCGCGGGCTACGCACTTCATGCGGGGCTTACGTTCTCGTCGCGTCCCGTGGCGGGAGAGAGATACACGTCCCGCGACGGCGCATACGGAACGTCGACCTTAGAAGCAGCGTTCGCCCGCGTTCATGCGCAGAAGCCCACGCGGTCCGACTTGGCAAAAGCGATGATCGCGATGGTTCCGCGGCGGTGACACGCCGCGGCCGCAGAACCTGATCGAAATCGCACGGGTCCCCGCTGGTGCGTGGACCCATGCCACCCGATCCGGGATGTGCCACGCGCGAAACGGGGGGGGCTGGCTTGCTTGTGGTCGGGCATTCCGCCGATATACTGGTTTGCGGTCGGTTGGCCGTTTGCGGTTCTGGGTACCGGGTGGGTTCCGGACCGCGTGCGGCGTACCGCTCGGGAAGGTTCGATTACAGGAGTTATGACGAAAGCTGCGACGATCGAGGCCGAGGGGGTGGTGGTTCAAGCGCTGCCCAACGCCATGTTCCGCGTCGAGGTGGAAACCGGCTCGGAAAAGCACGATGTCCTCGCCACCATTTCCGGCAAGATGCGGAAGTACTACATTCGCATCCTTCCCGGCGACAAGGTCCGCGTCGAAATCTCGCCCTACGACCTTACGCGAGGTCGGATCATCTATCGCAAGTAGCGCGCTTCGTTCGCCGGTCCGAATCGTGCGCAGTCGCTTGTAGGGTCCGCTGTGCGGACCTTTCTGAACTCGTCCTTCCATACCATGATCGCCGAACCGTGACGTTCGTCCTCCGCGCGGCCGCTCGCGGAACCGTCCGATGCTCATGCCTTTGACTCTTCGTAACCTAACGATCCCGGCAGCCGACTGGCCGGTGGTGATGGGCATTCTCAACGTCACGCCCGATTCCTTCAGCGACGGCGGCGAGTTCGTCGATCCCGCGATAGCCGTCGACCGGGCGGTCCAGATGGTGGATGAGGGGGCGTCGATCATCGACGTGGGGCCTGAGTCGACGCGACCGGGGTCGGCGCCGGTCAGCGCCGAGGAACAAATCCGTCGGGCGGTTCCCGTGATCGCTCGAATCCGCGAGCGACTCCCCGACACTACGATCTCGATTGACACGCGCCTTTCGCCCGTTGCCGAGGAAGCGATTGCGGCCGGTGCGGACATGGTGAACGACGTCTCCGCCCTGCGCGACGATCCGCGGATGGCGCAAGTCGTCGCGCGGACCGGCGTCTCCGTCGTGCTCATGCACCGCCGGGGGACATCCGCGGACATGCAGACGGACGGCGGACCGCACTACGAGGACGTGGTCGCGGAGATCGCGGAGTTCTTGCGGGAGCGCGTCGCTGTCGCCATCGCGGCCGGAATCAAGCAGGATCGTATCGTGATCGATCCGGGACTAGGGTTTGGAAAACGAGTCGAGCACAATCTGCAGATCATGAACCGGCTTCGAGAATTCGTCGCGCTTGGATCTCCCGTCCTCATGGGCGCATCGCGGAAGCGCTTCCTCGGCGCAACCATGAACATCGACGATCCCAAGAACCGCGTCGCCGCGTCGATCGCGTCCGCAGTGATCGCCGCGGATGCGGGGGCCTCTATCGTTCGTGCGCACGATGTGCGAGACACGGTGGAATCGCTTCGGGTGTGGAACGGGATTCGGCGAATCTCGACGTAACTCGTCGTAGCGGTCCCACACAGCGACTCATCGTTCCCCGTCAGCGGTCCAACGCGCTGTTACGGTTTCAACCGTTCCAGCCACTGCTTGGCGATCGCGTTTTCCGGTTGGGCAGTGAGGACGTTCTGGAACGTTTCGATCGCATCTTCCGTGCGGCCGACTTGGGCGAGCGCGACGCCATACTGTTCCATCAACGTCGTCGGGGCCTGCGCACCGGCGCGTTGCACGGCGTTCTCCAGAACGCGATGCACGTCGTACCAAGCGAGCTTGTCCGCGACGGCGGCGCGCTCACGGACGATGCCGGCCAATCGAAGGGAGTCCTCGGCCAACCCCGTGACGCCCGCAGGGAACGCCAGCTTCGCCCGCAGCACTTCCACGAGGAGTTGATATTGCTGGTCGAGCGTGAGCAGCGGTTTGGCGCTGCGCGGGTTGTTCCGAGCACGTAACTGGGCGATGTCTAAGGCCGCCGTCGCCGCCCGATCCGCGTCCTCGCGGCGACCGACCTGCAAGAGCACCTTGGCAAGATGGCCGGGGAAGCGGACGTCGCGCTTCCGGTCCGCGTCCACCGCGTCCTGCGCGAACCGCGTGGCCTCGGCGAAATCGCCCATCTGGAAGGCGCAGAACGACAGTCCGTAAAGCACGGCCGGTTCGCCGCGCTTGAGCGTCTGGGCCTTTTCATAATTGGACTTCGCCAACCTCGGGAACTCCTGAACCATAAGGTCGCCGAGGACTCGGAACGCCTGCCATTCGTTACGGCCTTCTCGTGTGTCGACGAATCGCCGGAGTTGTTCGATCGCGTCGCCGCCGCGTCCCAGCAGCGTGAACGTCCGCCCCGCGATGTAGGCGCGCCACGGATTGTTCACGGCCTTCACCTGCAACACGACCACGTAGCGGTTGAGGTTTTCGATCAGGTCCGGCGGAATCTCGTCGAAATCGCCGCCGTCGAGCCGGGCGAAGATTCCCAGCGCGGCGCGGACCGCCTCATCGGGCTCCATGTTCGCGTCGGCCTTGGGAATGGGAGGGGGGTTCGCGTCCGACGCGCTCGGTGTGAGTGTGGATGGCGTGGCTGTCGGAGGCGAAGCGGCGACCGAGCCGGCCATCAACGCGGTGACAACAAGTTGGCACGCTACGCCCCGCGGAATCCATCGCTTCGGCATCGACATCGCTCCGGCGATTCTCTCCGCGGACGGCGCGGCGTCAAGCATCGATCGACAGGGCGTTCGGGCGGTCACCATCCCCGTCGACGGAAATCGCGTCCATCCACGAGGTTTGCGGATCCGATTTTGTCCGTGACGGCGCCGTGGCCGCGATCAAGCTGTTGATGCCCGGCGACGGTTGAGGTCGAGACGGCTTCAACGCCGTGTCGCTGATTTCCAACTCGTCGCGTCCAACGTCCGCGCGGAGTCCGCTGACCTTTCCCACTAGAAGCTGCCACGTCTCGCGGTTGTATCGCAGCACCGTGAGGGCGTCGTCGACCGCTTGCACTTCGCGGCGCACACAGGCGTCGATGAGTTTTTGGTAGATGAAGTTGTAGAGGGCGGCCATTCGTTCGCACAACTCGGGGTTGACGTCGCGGTTCAACCCGTTCTGCATTTCGATGATGATTTGCTGAGCGCGGGTGAGCTTGTTGTAGGAACCCTCGATGTCCTTGGCCAGGATCGCGTCGCGACCCTGCGAGGCGAAGCGGATCGCTCCATCGTAGAGCATCAGGTGGAGCTGCTCGGGCGTGGCCGTCAGCACGGTTTCGCGTAGATAGGGATTCTCCCGTTTCGCTTCCATGACGCCGGTACTATCGGTCGGAACGGTGCGGCGGATGACCATCGCTGTTCCAGACGCTGGTCCAAGCGTTTTTCCGCCTCACGCGTGCGGGTCCGACGGGGTCGTACCCGTACGAGCCGCAAGCGCCGGCGTGTGGTTCGTCGGGCGCCGGGCGAGCAAAAACAGCCGGACGCGCGAAGTCCCGTGCAGGTCGGGCGGCCTGGCCAAGTGAAGCGCCGCCATGTCGGCGCTCCGCTGCTCCGAGCTTGGCCGTGAACCGCAGCCGCACCGCCGCCCATGAAGGGCGACGCTACAGTTTTTCTGCGCATCCTCTAGAGTCCCGCGATCTGGGCAAGCCCGGCGAGCGCGGTTTGCTGATTCTGCAACCCTGCCAGCGATGTTTCGAGCGCGGCGAACTGCGCCTGGAGTCTCGTGCGTTTGGCCTGAAGCAGAATCTCGAGTGCGGCGGCGCGGTCGTTGAGCAGTTTCTTTTGATCGTCCAGCGCCGCGTCGCGCCGTGCGATCGTACCCGTCGCAGTCTGCGTCAGATCGTCCAATGTTTTCTGGATGGTTGCCCCGAATCCGGTCTGGGCCTTGTTAAAAAGTTCCTCAACCGCTTGCGGCGAGCGATCGTACGCGGCCTCAAACTGCGTCTGATTGAACTCCAGCCGATTGCCGGCTCCCAGTCGCAGCCCGGCGGAGAAAAGATGAGTCACGTCCGCGTCCGACGTTCGGTACGACCGAAGCACGTCGCGGTACAGTCGCGACTGAACCAGCTCGACCGTCGAATCGCCGAAGAGCGCGCCGCGTTCCAGCGTGTCGGAGTTGAAACTGGTCTTCTCGTTCAGCTTGTCGATCGCGTCGTTGTATTTCTCGACGAACGTCTTGATGCTCTCCGCGACGCCCGCTCGGTCTTGCGAAACGGTCACGGTCACGTCCTCGGTCGACGCCGCCAGCAAATCGAACTTCACGCCCTGGACCGCTCCGTCGATCCGATTCGTCGAGCTGGTCAGCACGATGGGGTTTATCGTGTTCGATCCGCCCAGCGTCACGATCGCGTCCCGGGCACGAGAGAGCGTCGACAGCCCGAGATCGACCGTGCCGGAGTCAATCAACAGTTCGCCCCGCCGACCGGACACGTTGGACGAGACCGTCAGGCTAAACCCATTCGCGCGACTGCCGTCCCGCAATACGGCCGCTGAGAAAAGGTCCGTTGTGGCGTTCAACTTCTTCACCACCGCGTCGAGCGAATCACCGGCGGAGATTTCGACTCGCACTTCGTACGAACCGTCGATCGCGTTTGTCCCAGCCTTCGCCACTCCCGCCAGACGAAGATCCTTGGCGGCGCGACCGACGACGTCTTCGATGGTGAGCTTGTTGGCCCCGGTCGAGGTGTCCGTGATGACGATTCCGTCGCCGTTGTCGTTGATCTTCGCCTTGATCGTATCGGGTGTGGCCGCGTTGACGGCGTCGATCACCTGTCCGACGGTGGAAAGGTTCTTGGCGAGTTTGACGGTGTAGATCAGCCCGCTCGCGTCCGTGATGCGGAAGTCTCCCAAGTTTACGCCGCGACCGCCGTTGAGATCGGCGAGTCGTGTGGTTCTCGCGATGTATTGAAGTTGCAGGTTTCCGCCCTGAATGCCGCGCTCCGCGGAAGCGTCGAACCGACCGGCGATCCCAAGGTCGGCGGCGAAGGTTCCCGTGATGTCGTTGACGGTGATGTCGCCGACCGTGCCCGAAGTGTCGCGCAGCGAAATTCCGTTCCCCACGGCGTTCAACGATGCGCGGATGGACGAGTTCGACGAGTCGTTGATCAGATCGATCGCGTCCTGAAGTGTGCGAGCAGCGGAGAAATCGATCTCGTTCGATCTTCCTTGCGCGTCGGTGAGCGAAACGCGGCCTCCTTGCAGGCCCGCTCCTCCCTTCAACGACGCGAGAAGCACCGTGTTTAACCCGGCGATCAGGCGGCGAGACGAGAACCCCTCATTGGGCGAAAACGTCGCTCCGACGAGTCCGAGGTCGCGGGCTGCCGTGGAGGTGTTTCCGTCCGAGTCGGTCCCCCCGGTGACGGTCACTGAATTGTTGAAACCCAACGCCCGCAGCGAGATGCCGTTTCCGTCCTCGGAGAGCGACGCCTGCACCTGGGCGTCGTTTCCCGGTGCGTAGTTGATCGCGCGAATGACATCGCCGATCGTCGCCACGCGATACACGGCGCGCCCAAAGATCGCGCCGTTGGTCTCCGTGCCCGCAATTCCCAGGTCTTCCGCCGCGAACCCGCTGACATCTTCCACCGTCAGAAGCTTTGGATTGTCCTTTTCGGGGGACGGGTCGCTGAGGAGGAAGCTTGAGTTTACGGTCGTGATCGACGCCGCGACTCCCTCCGCGTCCAGGGCCGCCGTGATTTTCTTCCGCACGTCCAGCTCGGTGATTTTCGGCAGAGACGAAAGCTCACGCAGATCGACCTCGACCGATTTTCCAACGCGATCCGTGATGCGAATCACGCCGAGTCGGACGCCGCGACCGTTGTTCAGAGCACGAAGATCGGTCGAAGAATCCAGATTATCCGTGAGCGAGACGTTGAAATCCCCCAGACTCGTGTGAAACGCGAGGTCGTTTCCGCGCAAGAGTCGATCGACGCCGTTCCCGTCGTTCAAGCCCGACAGCGGTGTGTCAAGCGTCAGGCGAAGGAGGTTGCGCCCGTCCAGCCGCGCCGCGGCGATTTCTCCGGCGATGCCCAAGTCGACCGCGGTGGCGCCGCCGTTCTTGTCCGCGACGCGGAGCGAACCCGTTCCTCCGCTCAGATCTTCGACGACGATGCGGTCGCCGGTCTTGGTAGTGCCATCGGATGACACCGAGGAAAGTCCCGTCACGCGGGCGCGGACGCGAATGCGGGAATCCGAGTTGATCGCCTCCAGCACGTCCTCCACGGTGACCGCGGTACGCAAATCAATGTCCGCCGAGGCACCGCTGCGGTCGGTGATCGTGACGATGCCGCGGCGCACGCCCGCGCCGCCGTTGAGCTCGCCGAGATCGGTGCCCGTGTTCACTCGACCCTTGCCCAGTTCGATGGAAAGCGTGCCTGCGCCGATCGTCGCCGCGTCGCGATTTGCGAACCCGCGACTGATGAGCGCCGAATTGGAAACCAGGGAATGCACCCGAAGCGTCGTCGAACCGGCGGCGGCCGTCTCCCCCGCGGTCACGCTGAGGATTCCCTCCTTGGAGGTCGCAGCCGCGAAACGACGGAAGAAGGAGGTCTTGTTGAAGTTCGTGACCGCATTGCGGATCGCGAGGATCTGGGCCGACAGGTCGGCGAACGCGGTCCGCTTGGCGTCGAGCGCCTGGACGCGCGTTCGCAGCGCGTCCACCGGCCTCGTGTCGAGAGCGATGAGCTGGTCGATCAGCTTGCCGCTGTCGATCCCGGAAATGAGCCCGATCCCGGAGGAAATTCCACTCATGGTTGGACCATCCGAATCAACCCCGGCGGCCTCGCTCGGCGCGCATCACTCCCGCGTTCATCCACCACTTTATCGGTCGAAACGCGGTTTTGGCTGAATGGCACTTCGAGGGGGAACGCCGCGGATACACCGCCGATTGGGTGGCATGGGTTCACGCACCAGCGGGAACCCGTGCTCCTTGCGGCGTCCGCCTGGGCGGAATTCCATCAGGGTTTGCAGGCAATTCGTGCAATCGATCGACCGCGAAAACACGGGTCCGCCTTGGGGCGGACCCATGCCACACGAACCAAGGCGATCCGAGCGTCCGGCGGTGGCACCGCATTATTGCGGTTGCGCTGAGCGCGGCGATTCCGGTGCGTCGAGGCGCTCGACCGCGCGGGCGATGGCATCGGACCAGGCGGGGATCCAATCGTCGCCGCACGCGGTCTTCAGTTCGCCGCAAAGGGATCGGGCGCGGTCGCGGTCGGCGAGGAACGCCGGTGAATCCGCGAACCGTTGGAACGTCTCCACGATCACCGCTTGAACCGCGTGGTCGGCGGCGGATCGCCGAAGTTGCAGCACGGCGGCCGCTACTTCCTTCGGAGGCGCCGCGTGCAAGAGGGCGCTGAACCAGCGAGTCCCGTATTCGAGATGACCATTTCCGCCGCCGCCATCCGGGGATTCGTAGAGTTGCCGGAGATGCGGAGCGGCCTGCGCGTATCGTTGCACGGAAAGCAGCGATGTCGCCAATCGATCGCGAATCTGAAACATGTCGCGAGCGTTCGCGTTCCCGCTAGCTGCGACAGCGCTCCCGGCATTCGCGTTTGCACTTGCAGTGTCGAGGAGTTCTTCAAGATACCGGATCGCAAGTTCCGGTGTGTCTCGAAGTCGGTCCGCGGCGCGGATCTGTTCGGCGAGAGGCCGGCGAACCACGATGTCGTGAAACGCTTTCCATGCAGCCTCGCGGACGATCGCGCTGGTTTCGACGGCCGAGTTGAGGCGAAGTCGGAGCGTCTCCACATCCAACTCCTCTCGGCCGAGTTCGCAGATTGCTTCGATCGCGGCCAGTCGGACCGACGGATCGGCGTGACCGACGAGGATCCGGAGGCGAGGGACTTTGGAAACTTCGCGCGTCGCGCGCAGACCCTGGATCGCGGGCTGAAGAACCGCCGGCTCTTCGGACTCGACCGCATCAAGGAATTCCTGGGTGAACGCCGGGTCGGCGACGCGGGCCATCGCCGCGAGCAACGCGGAGCGCAGGGATTGTTCGCCCGCCGGAAGGCCTTGATATCGAACTTTGAGCGGGACGATGCAGTCGCGGCGCACGGACGCTCCCGCGGCACCGCCCGCGATCTGACCCAAGGCGAGGGCCGCTTCCCGTGCGCACTCGACCGTGGCGCGCGCGTCGGCCACCTCCCGCAGCAACGCCGGAACGGCTTGCAGCGTTTCCAATTTCCCGAAGGCCCCGAAAAGCGCAGGTCGAACGGCGGGATCGCTCTCGATCTCCACACGAGCAAGAACCGCGTCGACCACCGCGGGATCATTCAACGCTTGGGCGATGAACAACGCTTCACGGCGAACCGCGGCGGGGGGGCTCGCCAGCAATCGCAGGACGGCACTGAGAACTTCGTTCTCCGGTCTTTTCCCTTCCTCCCCGATGGCGGCCTTGATGATGCCAAGCGCGTTGAGCTGCGTCGCGGGCAGCGCAGACCCCAACCAATCGATCAGTTTCGCGGGACGCTGCTCCGGCGGCAGCGCCCGGTACAACTCCCTCTGCAGACTTCCGAGCTGGATCGTCAGCGACGATTGTTCACGCTTCGCACTTTCGCGAAGTGCGCCCAATTCGTCCCGCAAGCGGAGCGACCGTTCGTGATAGACGTCGAGCTGTTCGTCGAGCCAGGCCTCGGGGGAAAGGGTCAGTTTTTGTCGCAACCAGGCGCGGCGCTCCGCCGGCGCGGACGCTAACGTGCCGGAGAATCCGGGTTCCAACGTGGCCGACACCCGGGAGACGATCTCCGCCGCGTCGCTGTCGAGCAGCGGGACCAATTGTTCAACGACTTCGCGGCGGTGGATGTTCGGAGCGAGGGCGTCGATCGCCGCCAGCCGTTTGTGGATCGCGACGGTGGTGTCGGACGCGATCGAACCCAGCCGCGCGGGTACCGTGGCCATCCTATACGCCGCGAGTGTCCGCGCCGCCGCGGTGCGCACGGGCGCCGATTCGGATTCCAGCAGGTCGACGAGGGGTTCGACGAAGGCATCGACGAGCTTGCGCGCGTCTTCGCGACCTCGATCGTACACGACGTCGCAGACCGCCCGTTGGATTTCAGGCTTGGTCGGGGCGCGCAAGAGTTCGCCGACGAGTGCGTGCGACTCGGACGAGTCGTACGACAGCAGCAGTTCGATCCATCGCCGACGGTCCTCGCTGCGCGCCGCTGCGTCGAGAATTCCCTCTCGGCAGGTGCGGATTTGCTCGATGTGACCGGAATTCAGGACCGGCGCGACTTCGGAGTCGGGTCTGGGCGTCTGGGCGCGCACCGCGAGAGCTAGGCTGGTCGAAAAAACCAGTGCGGCGATTGCAGTCCGAAACCCTCGCGACAACGTCGACCCTTTCTCTTGGATCCCGTCCTGGTTCCGTGTGCCACCGGCTTTCCGGTGTGGCACCGGTTTCCAACCGGTGCGAACACGGGTTGCGGGTACCCCATCCTCGCTACTGCGAGGGTGGGGGACGGATCGTTCCGTCCTGCTACAATCGTCACGGACACGCGGCGCTCCGTGCCCCATCCTCGCTTCCGTGAGGGTGGGGGACGAATCGTTCCGTCCTTCTACAATCGGCCCGTGCATGCGGCAACAATGGTGTTACGATCGGGAAACCATGCGGCGACGAGGAGTTCGGAGAACCTGTCGCGGTGGCCGCGAGGTTCCGCGCGATCGTGGTGGAAGTGGCCGTTGCCGGAGTGACCTTTCCTTCCGTTAACTCGAACATGTCCGCCTGAAGGGCGGACATGCCACCCAACGTCTGGCGGGTTACGGGACGGTCACGGTCAGAAACAGTCGTAGTAGCAATCGTCGTAGTAGATGATCTCGTCGACGACGTAACCGTCGTCGTAGTAGCCGTCGTCATCGCGGAAGAAGTCGAAGGTCGCGCTGGCTGGGTCGCACGTCGCCGAGGTCAACAGGGGGATCGCCCCGCACGCGAGACCGATCAACACCGTCCGGATTCGAGTCCAAGGGGAGCGTTTCATGTTCCGTCCTTTCGCATGGCTGCGGCGCGCGCCTCGCGTCGCTGTCCAATCTAGTCGACACCGGAAGCCGAGCATCGTTAGGGCTTGCTGGTTCCATCGGTAAGGTGTTGTCAGGAGCAGAGTTATGGGGCGACGTTATCCCTTCTCCGCCCAACTGTGCCCCGACGAGAGGTCGACCGTGATCGGAACGTCCAGCGTCATCGCTCCTTCCATGAACGCCCGGACGTTTCCCCCGACGACCTCGATATCCCGCGCCGGCACCTCGAAGAGCAACTCGTCGTGGACCTGGAGGAGCATTCTGGCCGCGAGGCGCTTCGCTTGGACTTCCTGGTGGATAGCGATCATCGCCCGCTTGATGAGATCCGCCGCGGAGCCCTGCACGATCGTGTTGATCGCGAGCCGCTCACCGAGCGAGACTTCCGTTCGGTTGCGAGACTGCAACTCGGGGATCGGTCGGCGGCGCCCCAGGATCGTCTCCACGTAACCCAGGCGGCGCGCCTCGCGCACACACCGGTCGATGAACACGCGGATCCCCGGATAGCGCAGGAAGTACATGTCGATGAACGCTTTCGCGTCGCCCTGGGGAATGCCGAGGGATCGCGCCAATCCGAAGGCCGACTGACCATAGATGATCCCGAAATTCACCGCCTTCGCGGCGCTCCGCTGGGTCGAGGTCACTTCTTCGAGTGCCACGCCGTTGACCTGCGCCGCGACGGCCCGGTGGATATCCTGTCCGCGGCTGAAGGCGTCTCGTAGCGCCTCGTCGCCGCAGAAGTGGGCGAGAAGGCGAAGCTCGATCTGCGAATAATCCGCCGAGAGCAGCAGATGATCCGCGTCACACGCGACGAACGCGGCGCGGATTCGGCGACCCGTCTCCGTACGGATCGGTATGTTCTGGAGGTTTGGGTCGCTCGACGACAGGCGGCCCGTGATCGCGCCGATCTGACTGAAACTGGTGTGGATTCGGCCGGTCCGCCGACAGACCATCGTCGGGAGCGTATCGACGTACGTGCCTTTCAGTTTCGACAACTCGCGATACTCAAGCACCAGTCGCGGCAAGGGGTTCCCGCCCTGTTCGGCGAGGGCTTCGAGCGTGTCGGCGTCCGTGCTCTGTCCCGTCTTCGTCTTGCGGACCGGCTGAAACCCGAGTTCCTCGAAGAGCACGGTCGCCAACTGCTTCGGGGAATCGACGTTGAACGTGTGTCCCGCGGTGCGATGCACCTCCTTGGTGAGATCCTGCAAACGATCGCCGAACTCCGCGCTGAGCTTCTTGAGAAGCGCGGAGTCCAGTGCGACGCCGTTGTTCTCCATCTCCGCGAGCACGTCGACCAGCGGCATCTCCGTTTCACGAAACAGCGTCGCGAAAGGGCTTTCCGCCATCTGTTTCGCGAGCAACTCGCAGAGGCGGAAAGTGAAATCCGCATCCGCAGCCGCGTATTCGCACGCCCGCCGCGTGGCCACTTGATCCATCGTGATCTCGGTTCGTCCCTTTCCGATCAAGTCGGAGAGCGGCGTCATTTCGTATCCGAGAAGTTCGTTCGTGAGCCCCTTGAGTCCGTGCGACCGACGCATTGGATCCAACAAGAAACTCGCAATCATCGAATCGAAGTTCGCGCCGCGGACCTCGATGCCGATCTGCCGAAGCACCAGAAGATCGAACTTGAGATTGTGTCCGACCTTGGCGATCGACGGATCGGCGAAGATCGGTCCCAACGTCGCACGCACCTGTGCTTCGCCGAGCAGATCGCCGTTGATGCCGAGCACCGGCACGTACGCCGCTTGACCCTCGCCCCAAGCGACCGACACGCCCACGAGCCTTGCTTGAACCGGCTGCGTTCCGGTGGTCTCCGTGTCGAACGCGACGACGGCCTGATTCCGAAGAATCGCCGCAAGTTCGTCGAGCTTCTTCGGAGAATCGACCAATCGGTAAGTCGACGGATCCGCGACCGCCGACACACGCGGCGCGACCGGCATCGTTTGCTCTGTGGTCAAGGCCCCGGGCGAGGCGCCGGCGCCGACGAGATCGGATAGCCCTTGAAACGCCGTAACGACCGTCGTGAAATTGAGTTCATCGAAAATAGGTCTGGCACGACTCGGCGTGAAACGAGAAACCGCGCAGGCCTCGAGCTGAAACTCGAAGGGAACATCCCGGCGGAGCGTCACCAGTTGTCGTGTTCGCGGGAGTTGCACGGCGAATTCCTTCAACCGCTCCGCCAACTTCGGCGTCTGCTCGTCCGCGTGAGCGACGACCGCGTCGGCCGTTCCGTATTGCTGGATGAGCTTCGCCGCCGTCTTCGGTCCGACGCCGGAAACGCCGGGGATGTTGTCCGTCGAATCTCCGACCAGCGTTTGGATCTCGACCGCCTGTTCCGGGCGAAATCCCTTCGCGGCGAACAGCGACTCCGGATCGACAACCTCCTGCTTCACCGGGTCGAACAGTCGCACTCGATCGCTCAAGACTTGATCCAAGTCCTTGTCACGGCTCACGAGATAGACATCCACGTCCTCGCCGCGCATGCGTTCCGCGACCGTAGCCATCAGGTCGTCCGCTTCGAATCCCGGAACCCGAAGAATGGGAATTCCCATCGCGGAGACGATCGAGATGATTCGATCGGCCTGGATATGGAGTCCTTCCGGCGCCGGATCGCGATGGGCCTTGTACTCAGGATCGATGTCGCGCCGAAAAACCGTCTCATCGCTGACATCGAGCGCCATCGCAAGATAGTCCGGTCGCCGCGATCGAATGAGGCCCACCAGCATCATGCAAAACAGGTGCGTCGCGCCGGTCGGTTCGCCGCCGGGTCCGGTGAGGCGTGACGGCAAGCCGAAGAAAGCCCGATAAATCTGATAGTGACCGTCGATCACGTAGAGAGTCTTCGCCATGCCATCCTCGTACACGAACGCCTCGTTCACGAACGACGCCGCAACACCTCGAACCGCGGTTACACGAGCGCCGCCCTCGCCGCGGGCAACAAAGTTTGACGCGCCATCGTCCGACCAAAGTCGCACGCACGCGCCTCCGATAGTTCTCCACGGGGAGCACTGCACCGGCGGTGACGTTCGCCCATGATCCGCACCTTCGTCGCCCGTGGAAAGTCGACCCAATGGCCAAACCCAGTATTCTGACCGAAGCGGGTACGAATGAGCTTGAAGTCCTCGTCTTTTCCCTCGGCGATGAGCGATACGGCGTCAACGTCGCCAAGGTGCGCGAGGTTATCGAGCCCGTCCGCGTCACCTCCATGCCCGAATCGCACGCCGCGGTCCCGGGACTGTTCCGATTACGCGATCACGTCATCCCGCTGATTGATCTCCGTCGCGCGCTCGGGGACATCCGCGCCTCCGACCTCACCCAGGGCAAGATCATCGTGATGGAGTTCAACGACACCCGGGTGGGTTTCTTCGTTGACGCCGTCGAGCAGATTCACCGCGTGAACTGGAAGAGCGTAGCCGCTACGCCCGAACTGCAAGGGGTCCGCGACGCGCCGCTCACGTCGATCGCCTTCATTCGCGACCGAATGATCCTCATGCTGGACTTCGAGCGGATCGTGTTCGAGATCGCCGGCTTCGATCTGTTCGCTCAACGCGTCGAGACGGCGCCGGAAGGATCAGACCGAAACTCGGTGCGCATCCTCTTCGCCGAGGACTCGCGTGTCATGCGGAACCTCATTCAGACCAACCTGGTTCGCGCCGGATATTCCAACGTCACGCTCTGCAACGACGGCGCCCTGGCCTGGGAAGCGTTGGAACGCGACCTGGCCGAAAACGGACGCACGACGTTCGACCTGCTCATCACCGACATCGAAATGCCCGGTATCGACGGCCTCCACCTCACCAAGAAGCTCAAGGAGAATCCGAGCATGAAGCAGCTCCCGGTGGTGATTTTCAGCTCGATCGTGAGCATCGACAACGAGAAGAAATGCCAGTCCGTCGGCGCCGACGCCCAGATCACCAAACCGCAGCTCGCCGAACTCGTGACCCTCGTTGAGAGGTTGGTCGCCAAAGCCCGCGCGAACATCGCCGCGACAGGGGGAAATGCAGCCATCCCTCGCGGAAAGCCTGCCGCGGTGCCGACTCAGCCGCTCGCGGTCCCGGTCGGTGTGTGACGCGCCCGAGGGCGCCTCGAAACAATCAGAGCCGCGACCGTGAGGGAGCGGTTCTTCCCCGACTGGGTGCCCCATCCTCGCTCCAGCGAGGGTGGGGGACGGATGATCCCCACTCGCAGCGTGTTCCGCGCGTGACCGCGCCGCTCTCGTTCCGCACTTGGGCGGAGGACGGCCCGTCGAGGTCGTCGCGAACCCCGTAGGACTCCCTCGCCGTCGAAAACGCCGTCACGCCCGAAATATCCATTCGTCCACTGCGAATCCCATCGTAGACCACACCCTCCGGCGCGTGGCCGGGCGGAGGTCGCTTACGGAGACGGGCTATGGGACCGCAAGGGCGAATGTCGCCGCTGTCGGCGTTTTTCTTCGGGCTTTTCGGCGTGGGCGCGGTCACCATCACGGGAGTGACCAGCATCGTGCTTTACGGCATGCGCGTGATCGACAAACGTTCCGACGCGATCTTCGGGATCGTCGAGAGCACCGTCTCGAATCTCCCCGACATCATGGAACAGTTCCCCAAGGCTCTCGGCGAACTCCTGCAAGACCGCCGCGCGTTCGAGTACGCCCCCAACATCGAGGTCGTCGCTAAGTTCCTGTTCGATGAGAAACGGGACCGCGTCCGACCCTCGCTGGTGATCACCAACAAAGGGACTGAAATCGTCTCGCTCATGGCCGTCCGCATCGCGGCGCTCAATGCCCAGAAAGACGCCGTCGCCGAATGGACGGAAACGGTCGCCACGCCGATCGGCATCGCCGATGAATGGCGCGGACCGCTCGCGCCGGGAGCGACCCGCTACGTCGTGCTCCACAGCGACGGGTCTGTTCCACGCGCGGATGTGGCCACGCTCACCGCGTCGATCGAAGTCTCCGAACTGCGCATCTGGACGCCGGGCCGGATCAGTCACGAACCGGGTTGATCGGCGCGGCCAGACCAGCGAATCGCCTCCCAAAACAAGAAAAAGGGGTGCATCCACGCGCGACCGCACGTGATGCACCCCCAAAAACGCGATTCTAACTGAGCACTCCGCTCCGTCCCGACCGCCGAGCGTTATGCCTCGACTATCGAATCGAGATCGTAGCCGCGGTCGATTGTTCCGGTACGACGATTCTGTCCCGGAAACCGGTCAGCGTTGCGCCGTCCTGTGGACGCACGTTCACTTGGAACTTGCCGCGTGCGTCGGCCGAGGGGCGGAAGCTGAAGGTGCCCAAATAGACGGGTCCGTCCGGGGTCACCTCCTTGTCGAGATGGATCACATCGAGGGTCTTGCGGTCCTCGTCGACCAGCAGCACAACACTGTTTTGTCCGGGGAACGCGTAGTCCGGGCGCTGGCGATCCACTGAGATCGACTCCAATTCCAGATCCCCGGAGACTCCGCCCGTAACCTCGACTCCGAGATGATACGAACGCAGTTTGGCGACACCGCCGGCGTAAACGTCCACCTTGATCAGCTTCCCTTGCGAGCTGACCGCCGCGTCGGCGCTGAGTGTGATGCGAGCAGGGGACAAGTACGAGGCTTTCGCGGTCTCCGACTCCGACTCCTGCGCGGCAGGCGGCGCGAAATCCCCCGCGCCTCCGCCGTCTGCTGGTCTTCCCGAGCAACCTGCGATCCCGTTACACGCGGGGCAGGCCCAGGTACCATTGTAAATCGCACTCATGGCCCAGATGTCGAGAGCGTTGATGAATCCGTCTCCACCGCAGGGATAGATGTCGGCATAAAGCACGGGAATACTCGGGTTCGAGCAGACCCCGGCGGTGCATACGTCCTTCGTGCATGCCAATCCGTCGCTACAATTCGAGCCGGTTGTGCAGGGGCACGTAGGGCTGCCGCCACAGGTGGCAAAGGGTGTGAACGCACCCCCACAGGCGGCTCGCGTCACCCCATCAGAACAGACCGGAAGGGCACAACCCCCAGTCGCACAGCATTTCCCTGGGCTGGGAACATTGATGGTTATCGGGACGAACGTGATGGGGAGACAGGTCGTAGTTACGGCACCCGAGAGAAGGTAGCTACCGAAGCCGCCAGGGCAGGCGGGGGGGGAATCGAGTTGAGCCTGTACGGTGAACGTGCCCTCGGCATCGGCGGACACGTTGTACGTGAACGTCGCCAGGTATTTGGGGACTGAGAACGGTCCGACCGCGTTGGCCGAGAGATATCCCCGTGTGATCGACGGATAGTTATCGATCGTTGCCGCCGAACACTTCCCGACTCGTGAGGCTTTGATGGGGGCGGGGACGGAGCGCCCGGCGAAAAGGTAGTCTGGGTCTGCGGGAGAATTTGCAGCACCGTCACCGTCATTTACGGTTGGACTCGTCCCCGCGGGATAATCGATCGAGCCGCCGAAACCGGAAACGCGCGTGGCGCCACATGGCATCGTCGCCCGAAATTCCTTCGACTTTGCCGAAGGAATATTCGAGACCCACACCTCAAGGGTCAAAACGTCGCCAGCCGTGGCGGTGATCGTTTGCGGAGACGTCGGGGGGGCACCTGTTGCCGACTTCGCGACGTACACGGTCTGACCGAACGCCGTCGCGCCTCCTAACCCCAAGCTGACGCACGCGATCACACATCTGTTCCACACTACCCGCTTCATGTCTTGTCCTTTCCGAATCGCCTGAACCCGAACGCGGAACCCAACGCAAGCTCCGACAACCTTGGTGCGTCCAGTTGATTAACGTGACACTGTAGGCTTGTCATTCCCGGACGCCGATCTTCACGCTCCGTCGGCGCGTACGGCAGAACGCCCGGCAAAGCCGGAACGTCGCGTCCTTCAAGTTCGCGCCCGCTGTTCAACCGATGCAGGACATCGGAAACCGTCAGAATGGTCGGTTTTTTTTCGAGTTGCGGTCGCGGCTCGCTCGCGGGCCGCGTTGCGGTCGGTGAAAAACGCGGCGGATGTCCACGCGCGTACCCCGATCCAGGTAGCCGAACGGCGAATCTGGAAGCCGGGCAGGGTCGGTCACGAACCGGGTTGATGGGATTCGCCGAGGGGTTCGGCACGGATTCATGAGAAATGCGCGAGGCGTGTCCGTCGGGTGAGCGGACACGCCTCGCTTGATTTCGTCGGACGGTACCGGGTACCTAGCCGACCCCAGGAATCCTCACCCCTGCCCCTCTCCCTACGAGGGAGAGGGGTTATTGGGATGGGCACTCATTTCTTCTCCGCCGGTTGCGGCGTCGGGGCTGCCGGTCTCTTCTCCGTCGGCTTCGCGTCCGCTGGGTTCGCTTCGCCCGCTTTCGCGCCCGTGGGGACCGCCGTTACTTGGAACTGCCGCGCCGGATTGTAGTACTTCTTGAACGTGTCGCGGACTTGGTCCGCGGTGAACTTCGGATACGCCTCTTTCTCCGCTTTCTCCTCTTTCAGATCACGCTTGTGCATGTCGTGATGCTGGAGGATCGTCAGCCAGTAGCCCGGCTCGCGCATGTCCGTGTCGAGATCCTCGGCCACTTGCTTCTTGGCGATTTCCAGCTCCTCCGCGGTCGGACCTTTCTCCGCGAACTCGGCGAAGATCGTTTGGACTTCCTCGACGACCTGACTCACCTTGTCCGGATCGCACGGCGCGCCCGAGAAGAACTGACCCGTGTCGTTGTACACCCACGACGGCGAGTTTCGCGCTGCGACGGAGTAGACCAGCGACTTCTCCTCCCGCAATCGCTTGACGAGGCGACTCGTGACCGTTTCCGTCGCCAGCTCCAGCGCTCGGACGTCCACCTTGTTCCGTCCTTCAGGCGTGACGAATCCGACGAGCGCGACCGCCTGCGGCGTCATGGTGTCGACCTGCACCGCCTTGACCAACGGCCCCGTCGATCGCGGGAGCTTCCGCAGCTTGTCGAGGTTCTCGGCGGCGCGTTTCCGCTGCGAAAGCGAACCGAGATAGGTTTCGAGGAGCGGCGTCGCTTGTTCGAGTTTCATATCGCCGACCACCGCGACTTCGATGGGCGAGTCCTTGCGGTGTCGATCGAACCAAGCCTGCGTCGAAGCGAGGGTCTGCTTTTCGAGCTTCTCCTTGGTCATCGGCGTGAGTCGTGGATCGCCGCCGCCTAGCAGCTCGAGCATGGCCAGCGAAGTGCGGAATTGCGGCGTCTTGTCCATCATCTCCAAACGCTGCGCGAACTGGAGCTTCCAATTGTTGAACGACGCTTCCTCGATCTTCCCGTCGGTCAACACGGCGTACACTTCCTGCAGGCCCGCCTCAAGGTCGGCCGGGGAACCCTCGAGATTGATCATCAGCGTATCGCCCGCGGGACGAGCCATGACCCGGATGTTCTTGCCGGTCATCAGATCACGAACCTGCGACGAACTCAGCTTGCTGGTCGCCGCCTCATTGATCGCGAGACACGCCGCATCCGTGATCCCCGCGTTTTCCGGCGTCTCTTCGACCTGGGCACCCGCCAGACTGATGGTGACCAGCACCGTGTCCTTTTTGTAGTCCATGTAGCGATGGTGGATACGCACGCCGTTGGACAACCACCCGCTGGTGACCCCGAGGTCCTTGTCCAGCGTGCTTTCGGCGACCTTCCCCGGCGTCGGGGCTGATGCGAGCAAGGACGCCGCCTGTTCCTCCTCCTTGATGGGTTCGACCTTGCGGGCGAGCGCCGCCTTTCCCGCCGCGAGGACGTCGTCGCGCGAAGGAACCAGCGACGGATCCTTGTCGGACGTGGTGATGACAAACGCGAAGGTGTCGGGCGCGAAGTTCTCCTTGAATGTCTTGGACACCTCCGCAACGTCGATGGAAGAGATCACTTCGTTGAACAGATCCAGTTCTTGCTGCGCGGACAACACGGGTTCGCCCTCGTTGGTCGCCCCGTTGATCTGCATGATGACGCCGCGGGCGTTGCGCGACGGTTCCTTCTTCACGTTGTGCTCATACTCCGAGCGCATCTCTTTCCGGGCGAGACCGAATTCTCGGTTGGTGAACCCGAATTGCCGGGCCCTTTGCACTTCCATCACCAATTCGTCGAGCATCTTGTTCCAGTCTTTCGCCTCCCCCTGGGCCTGCGACGTGATCATCAATCCTTCCTGGAAGAAGCTCTGCACGCCGGTGTTCGCGCCGCGGAAGCTGGCCTCGCCTTTCTTCACCAGGGTGTCGAAGCGTCGACCCATGATCCAGTTTCCCAGTTCCTCCACGAGCTGCGTGCGCCACTGTTCGACCGTCGTTTGCGCCGGTCGACCCGGACGAAGATTGTTCATCTCCACGCGGCAGACGGCCATCTCCGGATCCGTGGTCACGAGCGCCCGCTGCCTGCTGAACGGCTTGAATTCGGCGCTCATGTCCTTTTGCGCCGGCGTTTCGGACTTGTATTCGCCGAACCACTTCTCGATCGACGGCTTGTACGGCTCGGGATCGGCGTCGCCGACGAGCATGATCGTCACTCGTTCCGGGCGGTACCAGTTGCGATAGTAGTCAACGAATTCACTACGCGGAGCCTTGGCGATCACCGTTTCGTCACCGATCGGGAGACGCTGCGCGAAACGCGACCCCTCGAAAAGCTCAGGCCACAGTTTGTCGCGAATCCGCTGGAAGGCGTTCTTGCGAGCGCGAGCCTCCTCGAGGATGACGCCGCGCTCCTTGTCGATCTCCGCCTCGACGAGCGTCGCCCGGAAGGCGTAGTCGCTCAGCACCATCAGCGCCTTGTCGACTTGTTCGACCTTGGTGTCCGGCGTGAAGAGCATGTACGACGTTTGATCGAAGCTGGTGAACGCGTTAAGGTCCGCGCCGAACTCCATGCCGATACTCTCGAAGTAGGGGATGAGTGCGCCGGGCGGGAAGTTGTCCGTACCATTGAAGCACATGTGCTCCATGAAGTGGGCGAGACCTCGCTGGGCGTCGGTCTCGTTGAGCGAGCCGGTGTCGACGTGGATCATGAGCGCCATCTTGCCCGGCGGGTTGTCGTGTTTGCGATAGATCCAGGTGACGCCGTTCTTCAGCTTCCCGGTCACCAGGCGCGGATCACTGGGAAGCGGCTTGGCCGCCGTGATCCGCACGAGAAAGGAAGCGGAGAGCAGCAGGGCGATCATCAACGTCCAACGTCTGTTCGTGATCATGTGGAATCCTCAGCGTACGATGGTTCCTGAGCCAAATGGGTCCGACGCTCCGGGCCGATGCCCAGAGTAGCCTTAACGTATAGGGAAGATGCGACGAGTGCAAAGGTGCAACGGACGAACGGGTGAGCGCTCCATTCTCGCGTCGGAAGGGTGCCCCATCCTCGCTCCAGCGAGGGTGGGGGACGGATTGTCCGTGCCCAGCGTCTCCGCGCTGAACCGGTGGGTTGTCGGTTTCTGTCTGATCGCCGCGATCGCCGCGCGAGCCGACGAAGGGGGTGTGACCCTGGTAGGGGGGCCTAACACGACGGGGCAGAACTACGAGTGGACCGTGACCAACCAGGATCGCTCGCCGATTGTCGAAGTACGGATCCCGCACTACCACGCCTCGCTGTTCCTGGTCCCGCCCGAATGGAAAACCGACGCTAGCACCTTCATCGTGAACGTCGGCGCTGCGGATCGACCCGGCGAGTGCGTCGCCCGCGCCGCGTCCGAACGTGACGGGATCGCGCCCGGAAAGTCCGCGGTGTTTCGCGTGCAGCTCTCGGCGTCCGGCGCGGCGCGCGGGGTTGGGACGGTGCATGTTCGCTTTGCCGACGGTCGTGAAACGGCCATTCCCGGAGTGGCCGTTCCTCAGCCCGAACGCCTGGGTGACAAGTACGTGTCCCTGATCGGACTCGGCGGCATCTTCGCCGTGTTGATCTTGATTCAGCGCCTGCGTCGCGCCCGTCGACGCCCGGCGGGCGCGTAACGGATGCGAGACGAACTCCGTCCAACGCGCGACCGCGGGCGAGCGGTCGTGTACGAACCCTGGTTCTTCTTCGTCGTCGCGTTCGCGATCCGACTCGGATCCTGCGCCGCGAAGTACGGGCTGGGTCGCATTCATCCGCGCGAGTACCTCGAGTATGTCCACATGGGTGAGCGGTTCCTGCAGTTCGGGACGCTGGTCAGCCCACTGACGTATGACGCCGCGAGCAACGCCCCGTCCGCGATTCTTCCGCCCGCCTACTCTGTCCTCGTGGCCGCCGTGTTCTCGCTCTTCGGCGTTCGCTCGTGTACGTCGATTCTGGTGCTTCAACTCATCAACACGGTCGCGAGTTCCCTTGCGGTCGTAATCGTGTACGCGATCACGCGGAAACTCGCCGGTTCGACCGCGCCGATCGGAGGAACTGTGGCCGCGCGAATCGCCGCACTCGTCGCCGCCGTCAACCCGTGTCTCTTCGGGTACACCTGGATGATCTGGGACACGAGTCTCTTCATCCTCGGCGTTTGCCTCGTTCTTTGGTACGTGCTTCCGCGAGGTGGCGAGCGATGGGTGCCCCATCCTCGCTACTGCGAGGGTGGGGGACGGAAGGCTGGCATGTCCGCAGCCGGCATTGCGTTGACGAGGCAACAGGAGTCCCGGAGCGCAGCGGTTGCGAATCGTGAATCGTCGGCGCGCTGGGTGGGATTCGGCGTGCTTCTCGGTGCGTTGGCGCTACTGAATCCCTCGTTCACGCTCGCCTACCCGGTGTTGGTGCTCTGGCCTCTCGTTCGGAAACACGGTTGGCTGACGCGCAAGCTGGTGCGGCCCGTGGGAATGTGCGTGCTCGGCTGGATCCTCGCGATCACGCCGTGGACGATCCGCAACTACGTCCAGCTTGGTCGCGTGCTCTACGTTCGCGGCGGCCTGCCGATGGAATTCTGGCTGGGCGTCTGCCCCGAAGCGGATCTCGGCGGCGGCGACGCGTTCCGCAGTGAATTCCCGCTAAGCAACGCCGACGCGGAGAGGCACATCGCGGGGATGGGAGACATGGCCTTCATCGACGAATGCGGACAGCGTGCCTGGTCGGCGATTCGCAACGACCCGTGGCGTTACGCGAAGCTGGTCGGCGTTCGGACCGTGGACTATTGGACCGGGACCGTGTTTGAGCATTCAACCAGCGGTTCCGGTTGGCCACCGAACCGCAGCCGGGCGGCGGCGACGGTCTTCCTGTCGATCGAAGGGGCGGCGATCCTGGGACTGCTCATCCTCGCGATCGCGCGAAGGCGGATTCCGAGCGACGTTCTCTGGTTGCTCGCCCTCGCGGGGACATTCTCCGTACTCTACTGCCTGACCCACGTCCAGCTTCGCTATCGAGCGCCAACAGAGCCGATGATGGCCATCGCGCTGGGATTGCTGGCGGCGACGGCTCGTTCTCGATTCCGCGCGGTTCTATGATTGTGTTGGCGGGGAGAAAAGTCGTGTGATCCACGCCGTCAACGAGGCGATGGGCGGGGTGAGGTGATGGACGGGCGAGCCGTCGGTCAACGCCGAACGTCGGCGCATTGTCGGTCAACGCCGAGGGCGTTGCGGCTTCCAGCCCAGGGTTGCCGCGACGCGGCTACCGTGGGTCACGGTGCGAGAGAGTCAGAGTAACCCCAACGGCGTTGTGCTTTTTTTCGCCGCTCAAATGGAACTGCATCACCGCAGAGACCGGTCAAGCCGCGCCCCGTTGAGGTCAGTGGTCGACCTCTCGCACGCCGAGGGTAGCGCCTGCGGCGCAATCCTGGGCTGTGGGTCGAAACCCCTTCGGGGTAAATGCAAATTGGGACTGCGGCCATCCGCCTAAACGGCCACGGACGCGCGGCGCATCGGCCGAGCGTCCGCACCTTGACACGACCCTTCCACCACGTAGGGTTGCTCGCCGGTGTGTCATGCCGACCGAGGTGA
>ORJL010381842.1_pt1 | contig 28540 bp, 20 predicted proteins | sample 1779941 | NCBI WGS metagenome assembly ORJL01 (sample SAMEA104232317, study PRJEB22302) | groundwater metagenome | biome: forest; feature: aquifer; material: groundwater | place: USA | collected 2011-08-07 | depth 5.8 m
CGGCGCTCGCCTTCATCATGAGCGGCGGCCCGATCGCGACGACCTCGTCCACGTCGGCATGACGTTCGAGCGCCCGGCGGATGCCCTCGGGGACGAACCCCTTGACGCCCGACGACCCGTCGTCGGTGCAGAGGATCAGCTCGTCGCAGTAGCGGCGGAACTTGTCCTCCCAGAAGGCGAGGCTCTGCGTGCGGAATCCCAGGACTCCGATCACGTATGCGCCGTTCTCCTTGAGGGCGCGGGCCTGGGGGAAGACCGGCGCGACGCCGAGTCCGCCGCCCACGCAGATCACCTTCTTCGCGTGACCGACGGGACTGGGGACGCCCATCGGGCCGACCAGGGCGTGCAGCGTCGTGCCGACCTTCGCGTCGCGCTGCATCTCGCGCGTCGTCTTGCCGACCGCCTGCACGACGAGGGTGAGCGTGCCGGCCTCCGCATCGGCATCGGCGATGGTCAGGGGAATCCGCTCCCCCTGCTCGGAAAGGCGCAGCAGGACGAATTCGCCCGCCTTGCGCTTCCGGGCGATGCGCGGCGCGTAAACGAGATAGCGATTGACCTTCTCGGCCAGCACCGTGTTCTCCAGGATCTCGTTGTTCTCGGGCATTTGCGGGTATCTCCAGTGCCGGGATCGGGTCAGGCTTCCGCCGTCGGCGGCTCGGGCTTGAGGATGAGCGCCCGGCCCCGGTGGCCGTCCAGGAAGATCTTCAAGGGGTGCGTCAGTCGGACGTGTCGCACCGCATCGGTTTCGCGGTGGGCGCACTGGGCGTCGAGCCATTCGCGGTCGAGGAATTCCTCGCCCTCGCCCTGCGCGGGTCCGACGGTGAGGTAGCCGATGCGCTGCGAGGTGATGTTCTGGAGGAAGTGGGTCCCCTGGGACGGTTCGACGGATCGGCCTTCCGCGGCGGTTTCGACGATGGCGCGCGCGCCCGCGATCTGCGCCCACTCGACGGGAATGCCGAGCGCGGGGTCCTGGGTACCCCAACGGCCCGGCCCGATCAGGAGGAACGGCGCGCCCTCGTGGCGCAAGCCCTCGGCGAGCCGGCCCACCTGCTGCGCCACGCCGCGCGTGAGGTAGGCGTCCAGGGCGAAGCGCTTCACGTAGATCACGTCGCGGATGCCGTCGATCCGCCCGTGGCCAAGCGCCCGCGACGTCCGACACAGGATCGCCGGCCGCGCGTAGAATCCCGGGTCGCAGGGGTCCGTCACGTATTCCAGGGTCGCCATCGGGCGAACCTGCAGGAGGTAGAGGATCGGCAGGCGGCCGGCTTCCCCCTCCTCGCCGTCGAGGTTCATCGCGAACTCGATCTCGACGTGTCCGCCCATCCACTGGCGGAACATCTGCAGGATCTGCCGCATGGTCTCGGCCAGCGGGACTTCGTTCCACTTGAGGATGTTATTGAAAGTGAGGACCCGCGGGCCGGGCAAGCTGAGCATATCGCGGATCGCGTCGTCCTGCGCGCAGTAGACGCTCCCCATGTGCGCCAGGCTGCCGTCCGCCTCCGCAACGTCGAGGCCGTAAAGTCCGAGCGAGGACTCGGGTCCCCCGCGGTAGTCGACGGTCGAGCGCGTCAAGTCGAGGGCGTAGAAGGAGCACTGCGAGCCACGCAGGAAGTCCCGCGGCGAGGCAAACTGGGGCAGCACCCCGGGACAGGCGGGCGAGAAGCGCAGGCTGCGCCCGCCGGACACCACCCCATGGCCGAGCCCGAGGGCGAGCATGCACACGCCGTCCTCCACCTGCTGCGGGCCGACGGGGTAGTAGTTGTACGACTGCGCGACGCCCGAGATCTGCGGGTAGAAGCGATCCCCGTAGTTTCGCCCGACCACTTCCTGGATCACCACCGCCATCTTCTCCTCCTCGAGCGAGTGCGGCGCACCGGAGAAGTATGTCTGCGCGTCGCGGGAGAAGGTGGAAGCGTAAACCGCCTTGATCGCCTGGCGCAGTTCGCGCAGGCGCACCTGCGGGTCGGCGTCGTTGTTGGGCAGGAGGATGGTGGCATAGATGCCGGCGAACGGTTGGAAGCGCGAGTCCTCGAGCAAACTGGACGAGCGCACCGCCACCGGCCCATGAAAGTCTTGAAACAGCAGCTTGAGGTCCTTGAGCGTGCTGTCGCGCATCTGGCCTTCGAGGAAGCGCCCGGTGATCGCGCCCTCGTCGGCGCCGATCAGGCTTTCGCGGGTCCAGGCGTTGTCCTCGAGGAAGCGGTCGAACTCGTCGGCGCCGAGTGCGATGGTACGGGGGACGCGGATCTCGATCCCGGGAAAGCGGTGACGCAATTGCCGGCGCGCGAGCATCGAATTGACGAACGCGAGCCCGCGTCCCTTGCCGCCGATCGATCCGCCTCCGAGGCGCACCAGCCGCCGCTCCGGGCCCGAGCGCTCGGCGGCGAAGTCCGCGATCAGTCCGTCCTGCTCATGCGCAAGCTCGCGCTCGAGCAGGTCGAGCAGGTAGCGGCGCATCTCCTCCATGTTCTTGAAGTCGGAGACCGACCGCGGACGGACCTGACGCGCGAGCGCGAACTTTCCGCGCGCGTTCAGCCAGATCGAGAAGTGATTGTGCAAGCCGTGGAACTCGACCGAGGCTTCGGGGACGGTCCGCAGCACCCGGCACAGCTCGTAGAGGTCGCGCGCGCGCGCAATCTCGGTGTCGTCGGGGAGGCGGAACACGAAGTCGCCGAACCCGAGAGCCTCCTTGAGGAATCCGCGGATCTGATCGAGCAGCGTCGTCGAATTCTTGTGGGCGTACCAGACGCCGAGGGCGCGCGCCCGCGCCTCCGAATCCGGCTGCGCCGATTGCAGCAGGATCGGGACATCCGGAGTCTCCGCCCGGATCCGTTTCACCAGCTCGAATCCCGCCTCGGGATCCTCCGCGCCTTCGCGCGGAAAGCGCAGATCGGTGATCACTGCCAGCACGTTGTCCTGGTATCTCCGGTAGCAGTCGAGCGCGGCCTCGAAGCACGTCGCCAGCAGGACCCGCGGACGCGCCCGCATGCGCGTGATCCGGTGCAGGATGTTCTGGCCCTCGGCCACCAGGGAACGGGATTGCCGCAGGAGCTCGGTGTAGAGGAGGGAGAGGAAGGACGAGTAGCGCCGCAACTGGTCCTCGACCACGATGATCACCTGGACGCCCGAGCGCGCGTCCTCCGCGACGTTGCGCGCGTCCTCGATCAACTTGATCGCGGCGACCAGGATCTGCGCGTCTCCCGTCCACAGGAACACATGGTCGATCGGCGCCGGCGGCTTGCCCTGGGGAAAGTGCTTCAAGTCCGCTTCGTCAAAGGCGAGCAGCACGACCGGCAGGGCCGGGTGCGCCTCCTTCAGGGCGCGCGCCAATCCCGCGGCGTCGGCATCCTCGAGGTGCGCGACGGTGATCACCAGATCGAACCGGCGCACCGCCAGCAGTTCCAGGGCCTGGCGCGCGCTCGGCACGTGCGTGATGCGCGGGCTCGACAGACTGAGCTCGGCATAGGCGCTGAACAGGCGCTCGCCCAGATGCCCGTCCTCCTCGAGTACGTAGGCATCGTAGTCCGAGGACACCACCAGGATCTCATGCACCAGAAAGTGCATGAGATCGTGGAAGCGGAGCGACTCGGGCTCGTGGGAACGATGGCTCGTCGCGAGCTCCATACCACGGTTCTCCCGTGGGCGAGGCGGCGCCGCGCGGGGGTCGGCGCCTACACCACGCCCTGGTCCAGCATCGCGTCGGCTACCTTGATGAAGCCGGCGACGTTGGCGCCCTTGACGTAGTTGACGAAGTCCTTCTCTTTGCCGTGCTGGACGCAGGCCCGGTGGATCGACTTCATGATCTCCTGCAGACGACCGTCCACTTCCTCGCGCGTCCAGTTGAGGTGCATCGCGTTCTGTGACATCTCGAGCCCGGAGGTGGCCACGCCGCCCGCGTTCGCCGCTTTGCCTGGCCCGTACAGGATCTTCGCCTTCAGGAAGACGTTGACTCCCTCCGGCGTCGTCGGCATGTTCGCGCCTTCGCTCACGCAGGTACAGCCGTTGTCGACCAACGCCTTCGCGTCAGCGGCGTCGATCTCGTTTTGCGTCGCGCTCGGAAACGCCAAGGCGCAATTCACGCCCCACGGCCGCTTCCCTTCCAGGTACTGGGCGTGCTTGTACTTGTTCAGGTACTCGCGGATCCGCCCGCGCCTGGCATTCTTCAGTTCCATCACCCACGCCAGCTTCTCGGCGTCGATCCCGTCGTGGTCCAGGATCGTCCCGTCGGAATCGGACAGCGTCACGACCTTCCCGCCCAGTTGGTTGACCTTCTCCACCGTGTACTGGGCCACGTTGCCCGAGCCCGAGACCGCCACGGTCTTGCCCTTGATCCCATCCCCGCGCACCGCCAGCATCTCCTGCGCGAAGTAGGTCGCACCGTACCCGGTCGCTTCCGGACGAATCAGCGAGCCACCCCAGTTGAGTCCCTTGCCGGTCAGGACCCCGGTGAACTCGTTGCGCAGCTTCTTGTACTGGCCGAACAGGAAGCCGATCTCGCGCCCGCCGACGCCGATGTCGCCCGCCGGCACGTCGGTGTTCGCGCCAATGTGGCGGAACAACTCGCTCATGAACGACTGGCAGAAGCGCATCACTTCGATGTCGCTCTTCCCCTTGGGGTCGAAGTCGGATCCGCCTTTCCCGCCGCCCATCGGCAGTGTCGTCAGGCTGTTCTTGAACACCTGCTCGAAGGCCAGGAACTTCAGGATCCCCAGGTTCACGCTGGGATGGAACCGCAGACCGCCCTTATACGGCCCGATCGCACTCGACATCTCGATGCGGAAACCGCGATTCACCTGCACCTCGCCCCGGTCGTCCACCCAGGGAACCCGGAACAGGAGCACGCGCTCCGGCTCGCAGATGCGCTCCAGGATCTTCGCTTTCCGATACACCGGTGTCGATTCGACCAGCGGCATCACCGATTCCACCACTTCATGGACCGCTTGGTGGAACTCGGTTTCGGCGGGGTTTTTCGCGACGATCTGGGACATGAACGTATCGATGGTCGTGGGCATTTTTCCTCCATCAATGGGATGGCACTCGCCGGTTCGCGGCTTGATGCAGCCTGAAGGGGTGATCGCAACGAAGCAATTCCCTTGCCCATCCGGTCCCGGGACCGGAATCGCGAACGTACATGAAAGGAGTCGAGTCTGCTGGGTAATCTCTTTCCAGGGTCGGGGTGTGACAGGTTATTCCGCCCGCTGGACGGGGAATCGTACGCACTTGCTCCGGACTATTGGATAGCTCGCAGTCGCTGAGCGGTTCGCCCGCCGCCTGCCCTCGGGACCCACAGTTACCCTAATCTGCCCCCGAGTGCAAGGAGTTGTGAGACCGTTGTCGAGGGCTTCGCCCGCTTCCGGGGAGCCCTTGCCGGTGGCTGCGGTTTGGTCCTCGAGCCTGAATCAGTCGCATTTCATTCCGTGGCAAGCGGCTTGCAACAAGTCGCACCTGTGGAAATCCGTAAGGGTATTCCGCGCGCCGTTCCACGCCTGCAGGGAAAGTTCCGACCCGTGGGAGGGAGGACTCCGCAAGTCGAGGGCCGCTCCGTGAGCCTCTACGCCGACCGGGTGAGTCGTATTTCGACGGAAAATGCGTTCAAGATGGGGCCTTATATCAAGGCGGTCGAGGACGCCGGCCAGCGAGTGATCAAGTGCAATATCGGCGAGCCTGACTTCGTCTTGCCGGCGCAAATCCGCGAGGAAGTCAAGCGGCAGCTCGATCTCGACCTCACCCACTACTGCGACCCGCAGGGGATCCTGCCGCTGCGTCAGGCGATCGCCAACGACATGGGCCCATCGCGCGGCCTGAAGATCACCCCCGATCGCGTGGTGGTCTTCGCCGGCGCCAAGCCGCCGATCGGCTTCTGCCAGGAGGCCTACTGCAACCCCGGCGATGAAGTGATCTACCCCAGCCCGGGGTTCCCGATCTACGAGTCGTTCACCCAGTACGTCGGCGCCAGGCCGATGCCGTTGCATCTGAGTGCCGCGGAAGGCTGGCGCTACACCGGATCCGCGCTCTCGCGGATGATCACCCCGCGCACCAAGCTGATTTTCCTCAACTTCCCTTCCAACCCGACCGGAGCCGTGGCCGACCGGGCGCAGTTGGAGGAGATCGCCGAGGTGATCCGGCGCCAGGCGCCGCCGGATCTGCGCGTGTACTCCGACGAAGTGTACGAGCGCATCCTGTTCGACGGCCGCGAGCATTCGTCCATCGCGTCCCTGCCCGGCATGGCCGAGCGCACGGTGTTGGTTTCGGGGGTGTCGAAGACCTTCTCCTGGACCGGCGGCCGGGTGGGCTGGGCCGTCTTCCCTACTGCGGAAGAAGCCGCGGTCTTCAAGAACTTCAACATCAACTATTTCTCCTGCATCCCGGCCTACAACCAGATGGGAGCGAAGGTCGGGCTGGAATCGCCGGAAAGCGAACCGCAAGTCCGCAAGATGGTGGCGGCATTTCAGGAACGGCGGGACGCGGTGCTGAGGCGTCTCGCCGAGATCCCGGGCATCACCTGCAGCCGCCCCGAGGGTGCCTTCTATGTGTGGCCCGACATCTCCGGGGTATGTGGGACAATCGGCGCCAATTCGGCCTTCGAGAGCCTGCCCGCGGACGTGCGCCCGCACACATCCCCCTCCACTCTGTTCCAGATGTTCCTGCTGTTCCGCCACCACGTTGCCACCCTGGACCGCCGGTCATTCGGCAGCATCGGGCACGAAGGCAAGCACTTCCTGCGCTTCTCGGTGGCGACCTCGCTGCCCGACCTGATGGAAGGCATGGATCGGCTGACCCGCGCGGTCAACGACACCGCCGGCTTCGCCGCCTATGTCCGCGAAGGCAATCGTCTGTTCTGATCTCCGGCGCACCCCGGAGAGAAAGGAACTCCCATGCCGCCCGGTTTCGGACCCCGTCGTGGCACGTACCGGGACATTGCCGATGAACTGAAGTCGGGACTCCCGCCGCTCTCCGCCGCGGAGGTGCAGGCGTTCGAGTCCTTCGACCTGATCTACCGCTCGCTGTGCGCGATGCTCTACAACTACGTGCCGATGTCCGGCCACCCGGGCGGATCGATTTCCTCCGGACGTATCGCCCAGGCGCTGTTGTTCGACACGCTCGAGTACGACGTTGCCAATCCGGATCGCGAGGATGCCGATCTGGTCTCTTACGCCGCCGGGCACAAAGCCATGGGCATGTATGCGCTGTGGGCGCTGCGCAACGAGGTGATTCGCCTGGGCGCGCCCGAACTGCTGCCGAGCGACGAGCGATACCAACTGCGGATCGAGGACCTGTTGGGCTTCCGGCGCAATCCGGTCGCGCGCACGCCGTTGTTCGACCGACTGCGCTGCAAGGCGCTCGACGGCCACCCCACCCCGGCCACGCCGTTCCTGCGGATCGCCACCGGCGCTTCCGGAGTCGGGGTGGCCTCGTCGCTCGGTCTGGCCTTCGCCGCCAGGGACTTCTACGGCGAACGGGCGCCGCGTGTGCACCTGCTCGAAGGCGAGGGCGGGATGACCCCCGGCCGCGTCGCCGAAGCGCTGGCGGCGGCAGGCACCGCATCGCTCAGCAACGCCTTCCTCCACGTCGACTGGAACCAGGCGTCGATCGACTCCAACCGCGTGTGCCGCGACGGCGCCACCCCCGGCGACTACGTACAGTGGGACCCGGCGGAACTGTGCTGGCTCCACGACTGGAGCGTGGTGTACGTCTCGGACGGGTTCGACTTCCAGCAGGTGGTGGCGGCGCAGCGCGCGGCCGTGGCGGGGCCGAGCAGCCAGCCGACCGCGGTGGTGTACCGCACCGTGAAAGGCTGGCAATACGGCATCGAGGGCCGCGCCTCTCACGGTGCGGGCCACAAGCTGTGCTCGAACGCGTTTCACGCGGCGCTGGCGCCGCTCACCGGCGTTGCGGGCATATCGCTGCCTGGGTGCGAAGCCAATGCGCAGCGCTGTGGCGGCGGCGCGCAGCCCGAGGTCATGGAGGACTGCTTCTACGAAGCCCTGAGCGTAATCCGCGGCCACATGGAAAAGCAGCCAGTCATGGTCACGGCGCTCGCCGGCCGTCTCCGGCAGTCGCGTGAGCGCTTGGGCCGTGCCGGACGGCGCGCGCGCGCCGGCGCACCGGACATCGACGTCGCCTGGGAAACCGCGGCCCGGGAGACCACGAGCATCCCGGCGTCCCTCGTCCTCGCTCCCGGCGCCACGACCACTCTGCGCGGCGAACTCGGCCGCGTGCTCCAGCACTACAACGCCGCCACCGGCGGCGCGCTCATGGTCGCCTCCGCCGACCTGCTCGGCTCCACCAGCGTCAACACCATCGCCAAGGGCTTCCCCGAGGGGTTCTGGCACGCCAAGACCAATCCCGGTGCGCGCCTGCTTTCCCTCGGCGGCATCTGCGAGGACGCGATGGCCGGCATTCTCGCCGGCATCTCGGCCTACGGTCGCCACATCGGCGTCGGCTCCAGTTACGGCGCCTTCCTGGCCCCGCTCGGCCACATTGCCGCCCGCCTGCACGCCATCGGCAACCAGGCGCGCCAGGCCATCCACCAGGAGCCGTACCGTCCCTTCGTGTTGGTCTGCGCCCACGCCGGCCTCAAGACCGGCGAGGATGGCCCGACCCACGCCGACCCGCAGGCACTCCAGATCCTGCAGGAGAATTTCCCGCCGGGGACCGCGGTGACCCTGACCCCATGGGACCCGCAGGAGATGTGGACCCTGGTCTCGGTCGCCTTCGCCGCCCGACCCGCCGTGATCGCCGTGTACGTCACCCGCCCCAACGAGAAGGTGCTCGACCGCGCCGCCCTCGGCCTGGCGCCCGTTTCTGACGCCGCCACCGGCCTCTACCGCCTGCGGCACGCCCGCCGCTCCCCCGCCTCCGGCACGCTGGTCCTGCAGGAGAGCGCGGTGACCTATTCCTTCATCACCGAAGCCCTCCCGATCCTGGAACGCGAGGGCGTCGACCTCGACGTGTACTACGTGGCGAGCGTCGAGCTGTTCGACCGGCTGCCGGAGGCGGAGCGCGAAGGCATCTTCCCCGAGGCGGCGGCGCAGACCGCATTCGGCATCACCGGCTTCACCATGCCCACCCTGTACCGCTGGGTGCGCTCGGAACGCGCCCGCAAGGCCGCCCTGCACCCGTTCCGCCACGGCCATTTCCTCGGCAGCGGCCAGGGGGAGAAGGTGCTCGCCGAAGCCGGTCTGGACGGGGCCAGCCAGGCCCAGGCGATCCTGGCGTATCTGCGGGGGGAGGGGCGTGGTCGTGGCCAGGTCCACGACCGTCTATCGCCGGGCACCGGCCCTACCGGAGGCCCGTGCCTCCCCCGGCATGTGGAAGCGGATCACCGTCTCCGCGGCGGCGTCCAGACCGGTCTGCGCATCGTCCCGCAGCCCCAAACGCACGGTCCCCGGGATCGAGGACCGGACCGAGAGGAGCACGCTGCGCACGTAGCGGTCTTCGACGATCTCGCCGCGAAAAAGGTGCGAGGCGGGCTCGACCTCGCCGGAGCCCTCGCGAACGACCACGCTCACCGCCTCGGCTCGAGTGATCGGGTCGACGGCGCCGGTCGCGTCCTGCACCACGACGCGCACGGGGCACGGAGCGCCGACGGGCGCATCCGCGGCCGGAACCAGGAAGGCGAAGCGGGCATCCTCGGGCGCGCCCTCCGGGGGGGTGAACAGGCGCCGGAACCGCGTGCTTTCTCCTTCCGCGCTTGAGGTAATGGCGGAAGGGCGTGCCGGCGCCCGCTTCCGCAGCCAGGCGATTCGCCCGATCAGTCCGGCAGCGGCGGTTCCGTGTCTTCCCGCCACGGCACGTTCCGACCGATGCCGTGCAGGGCCTTGAGTCCCTCGATGATCGCGGGCACGAGCGCCCGGCCGTCGGCAAAGCGGGCCGCCGGGTCCACGGCCATCATGCGGCGCACCAGCGAGATCAACTCTGCCGGCGGGCCGGTGAGGCGGGCATCGAACGCCGGCACCTCGCCGCGCACGAGTCTCATGGCGATCGCCGGAATGGGCTCCCCGGCGAACGGCGGCATCCCGGACAGCGCGTGGAACAGCGTCGCACCGAGCGAATAGACGTCGCTCTGCGGCGTGACGCGGCGGGGATCGCGGAATTGCTCTGGGGCCATGTAGTTCACCGTCCCGACGATTTCCCCCGTGGCGGTCAATCGCGCCTCTTCGGTTCCGGACATGCGCACCAGTCCGAAGTCCGTAAGGCAGGCCGAGCCGTCCTGGCGCACGAGCACGTTGGAGGGCTTGACGTCGCGGTGCACCACGCCGCACTGGTGCGTGGCGGCCAGGCCCCGGGCCACGTCCAGCGCGACCGTCAGCGCGCGCGCGGGCGCCACGGCCCCGGCGTCGTCGATCTCCTGCGGGCAGCATACGCTCACACCCGGCCCAGGGCCATGCCCCTGCGGCATTCCGCTTGGTCGGGCCTGGCCCGCCGGGTAGCATGGCCACGGCTCCTGGAGGAGGCGATTCCGTGCCTGACGAATCTACGATGGTGGAGAAGATCCGGGCGAACGCCGCCCTCGTAGTCCGCATCGCCGGCGAGAAGCTCGGCGTGCCGATCGACTACGATGAGGCCGGCGTGCGTTGGCTCGATGGGTACATCCAGGAGCAGCACGAGTCCGGCGATCCATCCGCCCGCGGAGGCCTGGTCAGCACCCTCGGATCGTACCTCGGGGAGTGCATCATCCGCACCCACGGAGGGGAATGGGCCGAGGTCGGGGGGAATTGGTGCGTGCGCTTCGACGATGGGGCTTCCGCGAACCCGTTCGCCAAGGTGGCCAAGCAGTTGGACCACGGGAGCGAAGACTCGGTGCTGGGCTTCTTCACCGTGCTGCCCATGCTCTTCCGACATCTGCGGAGTCTCGCGCAGCCCCAGCCGGACGTGCGGACTGAGCCGCCGCCTTGACGCTCCCCCTCCGTTGGGTTACTCTGCTCCCCGCTCAGAGTCCGGATGCATGGACCCGATGGTCCCACCGGCCCGCGAGACGAGCACGCCACGCCCATTCCGTAACATTGTGAGGACCGATCGCATGACCCGGCCACGCGCTTCCTTCCGCCCGCCCCTGGTCGCCCTCGGACTGCTTTCCCTGATCCTCGCGGCCGTTCCTGTCGCCGCGCAAGACCGGCCGACCAAGGCCTTCACGCTGGACAACGGCATCGAGGTGTTCCTGACCCAGGACCCCGCGGCCGATCGCAGCGGCGCCGCCCTGGCCGTCGAATCCGGTTCCGTCCAGGATGGCGATACCCCCGGTATCGCTCACTTCCTCGAGCACATGCTCTTCCTGGGGACCAAGAAGTACCCTGACCCGGGAGCGTATTCGGACTTCCTCGCCGCCCAGGACGGTCAAGCCAACGCCTACACGTCCTTCGAGCACACCAACTACCACTTCGAGGTGAAAAACGAGGCCTTCGAAGGCGCCCTCGACCGGTTCTCCCGGTTCTTCATCGATCCGCTCATCACCGATGCCCTGTCCGCACGCGAGGTCAACGCCGTGGACTCGGAGCACTCCAAGAACCTCCAGGACGAGTACTGGCGTGCCCGGCAGGTATTCCGCTCCCGCCTCAACCCGAAGCACCCCTCGAGCGGGTTCACCACCGGCGACAAGCAGACCCTGGCGGGCGTGAAGAACGAGCGCCTCTGGGCCTTCTACCGGGAGCACTATTCGGCGAACCTGATGCATCTCGCGATCGTCTCCCGTCATCCGCTGGACGTGCTCGAGCGCTGGGTGCGCGAGAAGTTCTCGCCGATCGAGAATCGGCGCCTGGCCCCCCCGACCGTCTCCGAGAAACTCTTTTCCGACACGATCGCCGGCCAGCGCGTGGAGATCCAGTCCCTCACCCAGTATGAAAAGTTGTGGATCCGGTTCGAACTCCCGCCTGAGGTGTTCGACCACGAATGCAAGCCGGTACACCTGCTGAGCGCGATCCTGGGGCACGAGGGCAAGGAAAGCCTGTTACAGCAACTGAAGCAGGAAGGGTTGGCGACCGCCCTTTCCACGTCTCCCGAACGCATCGGCGTCCAGGGGTTGCTCGACTTCACGATCTCGCTGACCCCCCGGGGACTGGCCGACGTCGACACGGTCTTGGAACGCGTTTTCGGGATGATCCATCACCTGCGCAGCCAAAAGGACCTCCCCGCGTACCTGTTCCGCGAGGAGCAGGAGATGGCGGCGATCCAGCTCCGCTTCCGCAAGCCGGATTCGGCCTTCGAGGAGGCCCGCTGGTTCGCCGGCCTGATGGTGGAACTCCCGCACGAGAACCTGCTCGAGAATCAGTTCCTGCTCCGTCGCTACGACGCCGCGCTGACGCGCAAGGTGCTCGACGCCCTGGTTCCCGAGCAGGTCGCCGTGCTGGTGATCGCCAAGGACCGGCCGGCCGACCAGACGGAGAAGTACTATGGCGCCGGGTACTCCGTCCGGCCGCTGGGGGCCGAACTGATCGAGCGGCTGTCCCGGGCCGTGCCGGCGGGCGCCATGGGACTGCCCGCGGAGAACCCGTTCCTCCCCTCCGATTTCGCCCTGGTCGACCCGACCCACGCCGCCGAGCCGGTCCGCCTGGCGCAGGACTTCGGCGAGATCTGGCTGCGCCACGACGATCGCTTCAAGCAACCGCGGGCGGCCCTCCGCCTGCGCATCGGCAATGACGAGAATCGCAAGTCGCCGCACGAATTCGTCCTCGGCCTGTTGTTCGCCGAAGCCGCCAACCTGGCGATCAACCCGCATCGCTACCCGATGACGCAAGCGGGCATGGACCTGAAAATCTCGAGCGAGCGCGAAGGGCTGATCCTGAATGCGGAGGGATTCTCGCACAAACTCCCGGACCTGGTGGTCTTCGCGGCGCCCTACCTCACCGACGTGCGCATCGACGAGAAGCAGTTCGAGATCATCCGCAGCGATCAAGTGCGGCTGCTCACGAACAAGTCCCGCCAGCCCCCCAGTCAAGCCGCCTTCGACGTGTTCCGCGAGACCCTGCGCGAAGTGCATTTCACCGACGCGCAGCAGCTCGAGGGGCTCGGCAAGGTGACCTTCGCGGAACTCGCGGACTATGCCGGGCGGGCGCGCAAGGAGATCTGGATCGAGGGGTTCGTCTACGGCAATCTGACCGAAGCGCGCGTCCAGGAGATGGCCGCGAAATTCGTGCGCGCCCTGGCGCCCGCACGCGTCCTGGCTCCCGAAGAGCGGTTCCAGCGCCGCGTGCTCCAACTCGCGCCCGGCACATCCTTCAGCGTGCGGCGCCCCATCGAATCCAACGACAGCGTCACCCTGCTGGTCTACCAGCACGATCCGTTCACCCCGGAAAGCCGGGCCGCCTTCCAGGTCCTGCGACAGGTCATGCCGAATCGCTTCTACCAGGATCTGCGCACGCTCCAGCAGACGGGCTATGTCGTGAATGCCGGCGGCATCGACCTCGAGGGCTTCCCGCTCTTCTTCTTCCTCTCGCAATCGAGCGTGGTGGACCCGCCTTCGCTGCGGGGACGGTTCGAGTCGTTCCTGCGCCACCTGGCCCCGGACCTCGCGCAGCTTCTCACTGAGGAATTCGAGGCCAGCCGCCAGTCCGCGCTATCCGAGCTGCGAAGCCGAAGGAAGGACTTCGACGAGGAACTGAATTGGAGTTTTCAGGTCGCCTTCGGCCAATACGCGGACTTCGGCCACGTGGAGCGGGAGGCCAAGGAGATTGCCGCGCTCACGCAAGAGCGCTGGCTCGAATGGACCGCGAAGTTCTTCGCCGAGGATCGCGCCCGCCGGGTCAGCATCGAATTGATCGGCAGCCCGGAGCGCCGCAGCTTCCCGGAGAAAACCGTCGCGGAGGTGCGCGCCGGCGGCGGCAGCTTCTGGAAGCGGCCGAAGCCGGATTCGAAGTGACCGGCGGTGCCTTGCGGTCGAACCCCGGCACGGATCGGGCGCGGCGGTGCGGGCCGCGCGGTCCCCGGTGCATCCCCGCCCACGGGGCGCTCCGCGCGGCGGGCCGCTCTTCAAACTCCTGCGGTTGACGGTCTACTTCACGCTCGGCGTCGTGAAGTTGTGCTTGTAGACCAGCACGACCCAGCACTCGATGATCTGTTTGTCCAGCTTCTCCGGCTCGGTGAGGTTCGGCGAATTCTCGAGCCGCACCAGGTACGAGTGGACGCGGTCCATGGCCGACCGGTAATCGAAGTACATCCCGTCGAGGAGCGTCTTGATCTTGGTCTTGTACTCCGCGCGGACCTCGGCGAGCAGCTCGTCGAACGCGGACTCGGGCGTGGCGCTCGCGTTGGCCTGCTTGAGGAGGGCGATGGTATGCTGGAGGTTCTCGGTCAGGTATTTGTCCAACTCGGCTTCGACTTTCGCGGTCAACCTGCGCGCCTCCTCGACGATCCGGACCTCGAGCTCGGCGCGGAAGCGGGCCGGCGACTCGAGAACGAACGTCTCGGCTTCGCGGACGATGTCTGGGGTCATGCGGACCAGTTCGTCGCGCAGGCGTAATTGCATCTCGGGGAGCGATTCCTCCACCTTGGCCCCGACGATCCGGGTGAGGACCGATGCGTCGAGCTTCGCGAGCTGAGTGTAGAGCCATGTCATGTAGGTCAGGACGAACACGATGAGGCAGGCGAGCACGGCGATGCCGCGGATCTCCTTCTTCTGGGCGCTGGTCAGGTCGGCCTCCAGCGACATGAGGGTGCGGACGAGGGTGTCGCGGGTTTCCAGGCTTCGCGGTTGTCGTGGTCGATCGCGTCGAACCAGCGTTTCTTCAGGCGTTCGCGGGCTTGTTCGTCGGCCAACACTGGGAATTGGGACTTGACGCGCCCCATGTGCCGCTCCTCCACGCGACGGAGGGCGGCATCCAGCTCGTCGCGACCGATCGCCTCCAGGTTGACCTTGAGCGCATCGACCTCGGTAGAGATGCTCTGCTGGACCGTCGGGAGGATCTCGCGCAGACGTTCTTCGCCCGCGGTGCGATAGTGCGGACCGACCTCCTTGACCACCGCGAGCATGGACTCGCCGATCTTCGGGCTCAGGGCTTGCATCTCGACCTTGAGATGCGGCTCGAAGTTTTCTGGGCGGCACATCGTCGCTCCCTGCCGGATGAGGGTGTAGAGCCACGCGGCGATGACCAACACGAGCGACAAGCCGAGGACCGTGCGCACGCGGCGCAGGCTCGCGAGCCGCTTCATCCCGCGGGTGTAGGTCACCTCCAGCTTCATCACGACGTCGTCGATGGGGGGTGTTCCTGCGGATTCCGACATGACGATCCTCCTCATGGGTGGAACATGAACGAACGGTCCCGGCATCGTGTCACACGGACTCGTTCGACCCGTGGGGGCTCCTTCGGACGCGCGCTGCGCCCGCGGACCCACTCTTCGTCCAGCGATAGGCCCTCGCGGCCCCGACGGACGGGCAGGGGAGGCCCCCACCCGATCACCCCGCAAGGGGGAGGGCATAATGGCGTCGCGGATTGTAGCGGCAGACCCGCGGCAGACCCTTGCTTTGGAAACAAGATTGTACGCGGGCGCGCGCCCGAGTCGCCGTCGGCATTTGCGCCGGCCGGAAACCCCTTTTCGCCGTCGCGCCCGGTGGGATATACTGCACCCTGGAGGTGGTCATGCTCTGCTACATCGATCCGGGCGCGGGCTCGCTCGTGATCCAGGTCATCGTGGCGGGGATCCTGAGCACGGGGATCTTCCTCCGGCACCATGTCGTCAGCCTGTGGAAGTGGATCTGCAGCAAATTCACCGGCGGGTCCAAGGGCGCCGTGCCGGGCGACGGCCCCAAGAGCTAGCGGCCGTCGGGCTGGAGCCCGGCACCGCGCACCAGCCGGGACGATCGACCGAAAATACTCCGCAGGGATCCCCCCCCGATCCGCGTCTCTTTCCCGGACCACAGGGTCATCGACCCGAGGTGCGCGGGACCCGGAAGCGCGAGGAGAGACGCATGAACCGCCGATCAGAGACGCCCCGTCGACCGACGGGGGGAAGCCCGACGCCGGAATTCGCCACCCGCGATGGGCAGGGACTGCGGCTGGCCTGCGTCGCCGGCGCAACGCTGCTCGGGTTCGGCGCCGTGGTGTTCCACCAGGTGCCGGCGCAGCGGGCCACGGCGCTTCCGAGCAACAACCCGTCGATCCCCTCGTCGTCGCCGCACGCGCCCGTGTCGTATCCGGGGGCGGCCCGCACCGAGGCCGATATCCGCAACTTCGCCGAACGCTTCCGCCAGCTCCAGGAGGAGCTGGACCCCGACCGGCCGAGCCCGGCCCTCGCCATGGGAAGGTCGACCAAGGACCCGTTTGCGGTGGGCACCCAACTGGTGCGGGTGCTGGTCTGCAGCGAGTCGGCTGCGCACCCGAGGTTCGAGCGCGAGTACCGCGGCGGACCCGTCGCGGCCCCCAACGTGAGCCGAGCGGCGCTGGGGAACAGTTCCGGCGCGCTCCGGCCGCCGGCGAACCCCCGGCTCAACACCGAGGACTACGCACACCTCCCCGAGAACCGGTGGACCCGCGCCGCGGACCAGTCGCTCTCCACCTTCTCCGTCGACGTGGACACCGCATCGTATTCCAACGTCCGACACTTCCTGCGGTCCGACCGGCTGCCGCCGATCGATGCGGTCCGAATCGAGGAGATGATCAATTACTTCTCGTACGATTACCCCGCGTCTTCCGCTGGGACTCCCTTCTCCGTCGCCCTCGAGGTCCACTCCGCCCCCTGGCAACCCGGGCGCCGACTCGTCCGGATCGGGCTGCGGGGCCGGGAGATCGCCTTCGAGAATCGACCGGTCGCCAACCTGGTGTTCCTCGTCGACGTCTCCGGATCGATGGCGGAGCCCAACAAGCTCCCGCTCGTCCAGCGCTCGCTCCGGCTGCTCGTCGACCGTCTCGCGGAAAACGACCGGGTGGCGATGGTCGTTTACGCCGGGTCATCCGGGGTCGTGCTGCCGTCGACCACCGGAAACTGCCGGGATGAGATTCTCGCCGCCATTGACCGGCTCCAGGCGGGCGGCTCGACCAACGGCGGAGCCGGGATCCGGCTCGCGTACCGGCTCGCCGAGGAGCACTTCGTCCGGGGCGGCGTGAACCGGGTGCTGCTGTGCACGGATGGCGACTTCAACGTCGGCCCATCGAGCGAGGGCGAGCTGGTGCGGCTGATCGAGGAGGAGCGGAAGAGCGGGGTGTTCCTGAGCGTGCTCGGGTTCGGCACCGGGAACTACGCGGACTCCCGCATGCAGGCGCTTGCCGACCAGGGGAACGGCAACGCCTACTACATCGACGGGTTGTCCGAGGCGCGCAAGGTCCTGGTGGAACAGGCGTCCGGCACCCTGATCACGATCGCCAAGGACGTGAAGCTCCAGGTCGAGTTCAATCCGGCGAAGGTCGCGGGCTACCGCCTGATCGGCTACGAGAACCGGATGCTGGAGGCCCAGGACTTCAACGACGACCGCAAGGACGCGGGCGAGATCGGCGCGGGCCACCAGGTGACCGCTCTATACGAAGTCGTTCCCGTCGGCGGCGAGGTCCCGGGCGCGACCATGGACTCGCTCGAGTATCGGCCGCGGGAAGCCGCGCCCCGATCGCCGTCGGACGAGCTGTTGACCGTCAAGCTGCGCTGGAAGGCGCCCGACGGGGACTCCAGCGCGCGGCGCGATTTCCCCCTCGTCGATCCCGGCGTGGACCGCGAGGAGCCCTCGGAGGACTTCCACTTCGCGGCCTCGGTCGCGATGTTCGGCATGCTGCTGCGCGACTCGGAGCACCGGGGACGGTCGAGCTACGCGCTGGCGATCGAATTGGCGAAGGCGGGACTGGCCGACGACACCGCGGGACATCGTCGGGAATTCGTCGAGCTGGCGGAGCGGGCGAGACGGCTCGCAGGCCGCGAGTGAACGCGCTGGGCGGTGAGGACCGCGCGCCTGCGCGAGTCCTCGCGCCCTGCCGCAGGCAATCGCAGGCTCGCTGCGGCGCGCGCGAGCGACTCGGCGTCGGCCGCGCCCGCCCGTCCGGCCCGGAGAATCTTCGAGGGGCCGAACTCGCGTCCCCGCCCCCGCCATGAGCGCGCGGCGATCGCGATCCTCACGAGCCGCGCCGGGAGGCGAGCACCGGGCAGCTCGGCGGGGGAGCGCCGGACCCGCTCGCTTGTGCTTGGCAACCGCCGCCCCCGTTGGCTATTCTGGAATTCGCACCGCATCCTGTGCACTGGGCCGTGCCGGCGAAGCAGAGACGGTCTGGGGATCGGAGGGAAGCATGGGCTGGCTTGGCGATCTATGGATGCGCGCACGCCGGCCGCGTGTCGCGCCCGGCGAGATTCCCGCCGCGCTCGAGAGGGTCCGCACCCATCTGGATGCGGGCGAGATGGAGGACGGTTTCGCCCTGCTCCAAGGCGTGCTCGCCGCCGGCCCGCAGGGCGACGACCTCGTCGAAGCGCACGCTCTTGCAGGCGAACTCCGCGCCGACGCCGGCGCCTGGCGGGAGGCTCACGAGGAATTCGCCAAGGCACTCGCCCTCGCGCCCGAAGACGGGCTGATCTTGGGAGCGGACGGCGAGGCTCTCTTCAACCTCTGGGAATTCGAATCCGCGAAAGCCTCGCTCGCGCGCGCCGTGGAGCTCGAGCCGGACGACGCAACCAGCCACCGAACGCTCGCTCTGGCCCTTGATCGGCTGGGAGACCCGAAGGGGGCGGGGAAGCACTTCCGCAAGGCGGTCAAGCTCGACGAGGTGTCCTTTCCCTTGCCGGTCCGGGTGACACGGGCCGAGTTCGACGCGCTCGCGCGCGCCGCGATCGGGTCGCTCCCCGACTGGGTGCTCCAGCGGCTGAACCAGAAGATCAGCTTCGTGGCGCAAGACTACCCATCGCTTGCGCTGCTCGGCGGCCGCGCCGAAGAGGCCGACCCGCAGACCCTCGGGCTCTTCTGGGGCGAAGACCTCTCGCGCGCGCCCGGGAGCCGCGACCAGGCTGACTTCGTGCCGAACCAGATCCTCCTCTTCCAGCGCAACCTCGAGCAACTCGTCGGTACGCGCGAGGCGCTCGAGGAGGAGGTGTACACCACCGTCTTCCACGAGGTCGGCCACTACCTCGGGTACGACGAGGAGGAGCTGGACCGGATCGGGCTCGCCTGATGGGCCGGGCGACGGTGCGCCGCCCGGCAACCGCGTTCGATTCGGTTGCGGCAGCAGTCGCGCAAAGGCTCCTTCAAGGCCACTTTCACGCTCGGCAAGTTTTCAAGAGAGGCGCCCAGTGTCTTGGCGACAGAGAACCCGGCGGGCACCCTCGCGACAAACCATCCAAGCCAGAGGCCGGGCTTCAGCGCCCACTCTCCCAGCCAGACGACCCCGGCACCGCCCATCATTTGGTGATCGCCACTTCGGTCGGTCCGGCGGCGAAATAGCCGCCGCGCGGCGCCCGTCACGCCCACATCTCGGCAATCGACATCACGTGCTCCGCGCTCGGGATCACCCCTGAATCGTCGACCTCATCTCATCATTCTCGTTGTCGTGCTCGTCGACGCCGGCCACTCACGCCCGACTCTCCGTGGTCGAGCTCGAGGAGCGTCCCGTGCCCGTGCGCTCCGCGCTTCCGGGAACGATCCGCGGCTCGCACCGACAGTCGAAGCCCTGGTCGCTCGGCCCGAGCCATCTCGCCAATGGCCGACTCCGCATGCGAACTCCTTGCGCAGCCCGAGCGGCGTCCGTTATGGTGATCCGGTCGCCCATCCGCAAGGAGCGAGCGATGTCCCGATTCCCCCGCCTGCTTCCGCTGCCCGCGGTCCTCGCGATCCTGCTGGCCGCGGGTACCCCCGCCCCCGCCCAGGAGCCGCCGATGAAGTCCCGCGAGCTGCCGCGCCGCGCCCGCATCGAAGGCGTCGAGCGCATGGAAGGTCCCGACCCGACCCTGCCCGCCCTCGCGCGCGCGATCCGCATCGCGGTCGACCCCGGCCTCAGCGATGCCGACCTGTTCGGGATCACCGGCGCGGCGTTTCTCGCCATCGCCCTCGCGGTCCTGCTCAGCCGGGTCGGCGGAGCCGATGCCCTCCCCGCCCTCGAGCGCGCCGCGTCGGCCCACCCGGAAGTCGCCCGGCTCGGCCAGGCAGTCGCGGAGATGAAGAAGCGGCTGGGGAAGTGACGGCCGCGCTCACTCCCGCCGCGGCCGCGCCCGCTCGTCGTCGATCGGCACCGGCGGGGTCCCGAAGATGACGAACTCGAGCGGCTCGTCTCCGCTCGCCTCGAGCTCGTGCGGCACACCCGCGGGAATCGACACCACCGCGCCGGGCCGGAGGGCGTGCGTCTCCGCGCCGAGCACGATCCGGCCCGCACCCGAGAGCACGTAGTAGACCTCGGCGTACGCCCGGTGCAGGTGCCGCTCCCCCCGTTGCACCCGCACGACGTGCACGTTGGCGATCCCGCCCGCACCGCCGGTCACGACGCGGCGCACGGAGCCATGGGGGCAGGAAATCGCTTCGGTCCGGTCCAGGTAGCGCACCAGCGGCTCGCGGATCATGGAGTGTCCTCGACTGGCAAAGCGGCCGACCGACGCTGCACCGGGCGACGATCCCGGGTCGTCCCGGAGCGGCCTCCGCCGCAACCGACGGAACTACGGATCATACGGATTGTCAGGATTGCACGGATGGTCCAACGGCAGAAGGTGCGATTCCTCGCAAGATCGTCGAAAACGCGACGATGTTGCCGGTAGGTGATCCGGAGCGCCACCGGCGACAATTCGCGAAAGGCGAAGCCCACCGCGCGGCGAAGACTCACGCCCCGCGGGCCGGCGCGCGGAGGCGCGGCGCACGACGGCCGCGCTCACTTCGCGTGGTCTTCCTCGTACCACACCCGGAAGTCCTGCTGGTTCTTCTCATACCAGCCGCGCCAGCCGGCGGCGCCGCTCAGGAGGTCCTGTCCGGTCACGTCCTGAAGCACCGCCGCGAGCTCCTTCGGAAGCCAGTCGGCGGCGGTCTCGAGGGCGCGGATCAGCGGCTCGACGACGTCCTCACAGCGCAGCCTGGCGAGCGCCTTGGCGGCGGCGAAGCGCACGCGGTAGTCAGGATCCTCGAGCCGCAGGATCAGGGGGTCGATCGCCGAGTCGTGGCCCAGGTCGCCGAGCGCCTCGGCGGCAGCCACCACGACCACGAAGTCGGCGTCGCGCAGGTAGCCGAGCAACGTCTCCAGCGCGCGTTCGTCCCCGACCCGTCCGGCGGCGGAGATCGCCGCGAGCCGCACGTCCTGCTCCGGATCCTTGAGGAATGGGTAGACGTCGGCGTACATCTTGGGATGGCCGGATGCGGCGATCGCGCGGAGGACGAGAATGAGCTTGTCGGAGGGGTCCTCCGGCGTGCGCTTCTCGCGCCTGGCTTCGTCGACGAAGCCGTGCAGGAGCTTCTCGTCGCGGATCGAACCGATCGCCGCAGCGAGCGCGTCGCGAGCGAGCTCCGGGCCGGCGGCGTCATACAGGCTGCGCAGGCGAAGCACCTTTTCGAGGAGGAACCTGGCCCCGACCGGATGGTTCATCTCGCCGGCGGCGCGCAGCGCGGCGAAGACGACGCCGGTGTCCTGGTCCTTGGCGAGCTTCGAGATCAGCTCGATGCCGAGCGCGGGCTGGATCCGGCCGATCGACGCCGCCACGTCGGCCTTGTCCTTGCCGTTGGGCACCGCGTCGTAAATGCGCTTGAGCGCCGGCAGCCCCTGCTTGTCGCCGATCCGGCCGAGCGCGACCGCGATCGGCAGCCAGCGCTTCGAGTCGCCGTCGAGCCTGGCGAGAATGGGCTTGATCGCGCGCATCTGGCCCATCTGGCCGAGCGCGACGATCGCCCCGATCACTACTTCCCCCTCGGCGTCGTCGAGCAGACCGATGACCGGATCGACCGCGTCCGCGCAGCGCAGCCGGCCGAGCGCCCGGGCCGCCTCCGAACGCACGCGGCCGTCGTCGTCTTTCAGGCGTTCGAGCAGCTTCTCCGCGGCCCCCTGGACGTCGAGCCGGCCGAGCATCTCCGCCGCCTTGGCGCGATAGTTCGGCCGCGCGTTCCCGAGCATCGCGAACAGCCGGGCGACCCGCTTCTCCCTGCGTGCCTGGGCGTCTTCGCGAGCGGCTCCGTCCGGAGCGAGCAGCAGCGCGATCAGGAGGAACAGATAGCGTTTCATGCCGTCTCCCGGGGCTTGCGGCGGCATTCTACCGGCGCCGCGCGGGCCGGGCTAGAATTCCTTTCCGTGCCCGAAGGCCAGGGCTATAGTGCCCGCGGCTCTGAGCGGAGATGTGCATGGAACGCGAAACCCTGGAAGTGGACGTCCTCATCGTCGGAGCCGGCGCCGCCGGCCTCGCCGCCGCCTACCGCATCAAGAAGCAGATCGACGTCCACAACGCCGCGGTCGACCAGGGCAAGGCTTCCGGGAAAAAGATCGTCGACCCGACGATCCTCGTCATCGAGAAGTCCTCCGAGGTCGGCAACCACATCGTCTCCGGCGCCGTCATGGAACCCCGCGGCCTGCGCGAGCTGATCCCCGACTACAAGGAGCAAGGCGCCCCGATCGAGACGCCGGTCACCTCGAGCGAAATGCGGATCATGTTCGACCGCAAGAGCTGGGCCCTCCCCTTCCATCCGCCCGGCATGGACAATCGCGGCAACGAGGTGATCTCGCTCAATAAGCTCGTGCGCTGGCTCGGCCAACAGGTCGCCGGCCTGGGGATCGACGTGCTCACCGACACGCCGGGCGCGGAGCCGCTGATCGTGAACGGCCGCGTGGTGGGCGTGCGCACCGGCGACAAGGGCGCCGACAAGCACGGCAAGCCCAAGTCGAACTTCCAGGCGGGCACGGACATCCGCGCCAGGCTCACCATCTTCGCCGAAGGCTCGCGCGGCAGCGCCACCAAGGTGCTGGTCGAGCGCCTCGGCCTGCACGGCTTCAACCCGCAACTCTACGCCACCGGCATCAAGGAGGTCTGGGAAGTCAAACCCGAGAAGCACGTCCTGGGCAAGGTGGTCCACACCGCCGGCTTCCCGCTTTACCACAGCGTCATGGGCGGCGGCTTCATCTATCACATGGCGAACCGGATGGTCTCGCTCGGCCTGGTGGTCTCGCTCGACTACCAGGACCCGCTACTCGACCCGCACCTCGAATTCCAGAAATACAAGACCCACCCCTACGTGCGCGACCTGCTCGAGGGGGGGAAGATGCTCAACTACGGCGCGAAGACGATCCCCGAGGGCGGATTCTACTCGCTGCCGAAGTCCCACTTCCCCGGCGGCCTGCTCATCGGCGACGCCGGCGGCTTCTTGAACATGCAGAAGCTCAAGGGCATCCACCTCGCGATCCAGACCGGCATGCTCGCCGCCGACACGGCGGTGGACGCCCTCGCCCACGACGATGTCTCGGCCGAGCGGCTCGCCTCATTCACTCGCGCCTTTCAAGCCGCCTGGGGCCACGACGAGCTGTTCAAGGTGCGCAACTTCCGCCAGGCGCTCCAACACGGGTTCGTCCTCGGCGGCGTGCTGATCGGCTTCCAGGTGCTCACCGGCGGCCGCGGCCTCGTCGACCGGATGCGGCTGGAAGAGGGCCACAAGCACATGAAGACGATCAGCGAGTACTACGGCACCCCCTTCGTCGAGCGCGCCTACAAGCCGCCCAGACTCGACACCCCGGAGAATTTCGACAAGCTCACCGACGTGTTCCACTCCGGCGCGACCCACGAGGAGGACCAGGTCCCTCACCTGCGCGTCGCCGACACCTCGATCTGCGTCACCCGCTGCACCGAGGAGTACGGCAACCCTTGCCAGCGCTTCTGCCCGGCAAACGTCTATGAGATGGTGCCCGACGAGAAGGACAAGGAGATGCTCAAGCTCCACCTCAACTTCTCGAACTGCGTCCACTGCAAGACGTGCGACATCATGGACCCCTACGGGATCATCACCTGGGTGACCCCCGAAGGCGGCGGCGGACCGGTGTACCAGAACCTGTAGCAACGGAATCCGCAGCCGTGCTCGACGTCTGCGCGCGCCTCGACCTGGTCGAGAAGGAGCGCCACACTCGCGGTCGCGACCTCCTCCTTCAAGTCGTGGCCATGCTGGTGCGAATGATCCCCAACCTGGGCGAATCGCGAGCTGGTGAGGGCAAGGGCAAGGGCAAGGACGAATAGCCCGCCAGGGTTTCCCGTATTTCCCCTTCACCCAGCCCCATCCCGATCATTGGACTTTCCAGGTACTTGCACCTTCAACGAATAAACTCCGCTCTCGTGTAGATCCGCTAGCCATTTGGAATCCACATCTTGCGACATTCACTTGGGAACACTGAGGCCGGCACGCTCATTGCGTATACGGTCCAACCGAACGGATCACTCCCGCAAGCAAGACGAGGAGGACGTGAAAATGAAGCGAACGACAAAGCTCGGCTGGGCGGTCTTGGCAATCGCCCTGGTCGCCACCCCCGCGGTGGCGCAGGAAATCAAAGAAGGGCACATCAAGAAGGGCCAACCGCTGGCCCACGCCCCCGGATCTTGGCTTTCGATGACCGGCGCCTCGTATGTCTCGGGCGCCTTCAAATGGGACGAAGCCAGCAAGCGCTACGTCGTGCGCGACGACGTGACGCTCGAGGGCCTTCCCAGCGCGGTGAAGATGGACCTGGCGATGGCGCGCGAGCGGCGCAAGGCCGAGGGCCGCGACCGCCAGTTCGGCTCGCTCAAGGAAGAGGTCGAGGCTTCGCTCAGTTCCTCGAAGTACCTGCTCAATAACCAGTACATCTCGAGCGAACGGCGCGAGCTGTACAAGAAGGTGCACGACTCCGACGACTTCGGCTGGTGGGGCCACTGCAACGGAGAAGCCGCGGCGTCGCTCTATGAGAAGGTGCCCACGAAGGACGTGGAGATCCACGGGATCAAATTCAGCCCGAACGACTTCAAGGAGCTGTACACGCTCGGGTACAGCGGCGACTCCCCCACCGAATTCCGCGGCAGCCGGTCGAACATCTCCAATTCGGTCTACACCAAGGCCAAAGAGCTGCTGAAGAACCCGGAGGACCCGAAGTTCGTGGAAGAAGCGCGCAAGCTCTACAAGGAGGCGTTCTACGTCGACGCCCCGGCGAGCTGGGAAGCCAAGCACTTCAAGTCGCTCTTCGACAAGCAGACCAAGGCATTCGACGACATGACCCCGATGGACTTCCACGACATGCTCACCCGCAGCGTGGAAGCGGGGAATGGGCTGGTGTTCGACCGGAGCCCCGGGAACGTGGTGTGGAACTACCCGGCGTCCGGCTACGAGAGCGAGATCAAGAAGAGCGGCACCAAGGAGATCGACGGCAAGACGCTCGACGTCTACGACCTGAACACCAAGGTCGTGTACGGCGACTACAGCGACTACACCTGGAGCGGCGGCGGCGGGTACGAGTATCAGTTGTACGTCGATCCGGCGACCGGCAAGGCTGTGGGCGGCGAGTGGACCGGCTCGAGCGTGACCGACCATCCGGACTTCGCCTGGAAGCCCACCAAGTCGCTCAAGGACCTGGAGAACGACCCGACCCGCACAGCGGAAAAGCGGAAGATGGTCCGCGACTCCAAGGCGATCGAGCGCTACCTGGCCGAGGAGCTCAAGAAGAAGGGCTACTCGGAGGACGTGATCAAGCGGCTCAAGGAAGGCGACTACATTGCCGTCCTGGCCGAGACCAAGGGGAAGGACGACGAGCTCGGGCGCTACGTGAACTACCTGAGCGACCTGCAGAACGAGCTGACCTATCGCTCGATCTACACCGGCGCCCGCACCCTGCACGACAAGTATGCCGCGGAGCCGGCGAACGTCCCGGCGCCCGGCCCGAGCGTGAGCGACCGCCTGAACGAAGCCGGCAACAGCGGCGCGACCCCCACGGGCGGCGCGAACGGGAGCACGACCGGCGGGACCACGGGCAACACGGGTGGAACGGTTCGGTAACGGCAACCTGAGGACCCCCAACCGACGAGATCGGAGGAACCCATGAAGAAGCAGATCCTGACCGCAGTCGCGTGCCTCGGCATCGGCGGCGCGGCGTTCGCCGAGGGCGCGAAGCTGGAGACGATCCCGTGGGCCGACGTGCCCAAGACCTACGCGGAGACCGACAAGGCGCAGAAGCCCGCGGACGCGGAGGTGACTCCCACCTGGCAGAAGGGCGACCGCTGGGTCGTCGAGCTCTACCAGAAGGATTACTCGAAGAAGACGGCGGTGACGCCCTGGATCCCGACTCCGCAGCGATTCGCGTATGAGGTCGTGGGGACCGAAGTGCGCGAGGGGGAAGAGATCGTGCGGATCGCGGTGGTCCGGGACGACGAGAAGACGGCGACCACGCTGCTGGTGAACGGGGTGACCCACGCCGTCGTGGCGACGGCGATCGGGGACAAGGAGACTCCGGTGACGCGGCCGCAGGACGTGCCGGTGCCCTGGGAGGTCCCCGCGGGCAAGCTGAAGGGGAAGGCCTTCGAGTCTCCGCTCGGCCTGCCGCGCGACGCGGTCATCTTCAGCGAAGGCGTGGTGGGCTTCCCGGCGGCCGACGTGCCCCGCTCGAGCGGCAAGGTGATCGACGTGGACGGCAAGACCGCGGCGGGCGACGACGTCTTCCAGCGCTGGGACGCGACGATTCCGCAGTTCCCGCTCTGCTCGTACTCGCTGGACCGCGCGCTGCTCCTGCGGGAGGCGACCCGGCGCTAGCAAGCGCCAGAACACATCTGAAACACCATCCCCAGACCCGGCCGCGCTTGACGCGGTCGGTTCTTTTTTCTCACTCCCCGATCACCTTGATCAGCACCCGTTTGTCCCGCCGCCCGTCGAACTCGCCGTAGAAGATCTGCTCCCACGGGCCGAAGTCGAGCTTGCCCTCGGTGATCGCGACCACCACCTCGCGGCCCATGATCTGGCGCTTGTGGTGGGCGTCCGCATTGTCTTCCCCCGTACGGTTGTGCATGTAGCGCTCGGGGCTGGGGTCGAAGGGCGCGAGCCACTCGAGCCAGCGCTTGTAGTCCTCGTGCAGCCCGCGCTCGTCGTCATTGATGAAGACGCTCGCCGTGATGTGCATCGCGTTCACCAGGACCATCCCTTCCTGCACCAGGCTGTCGCGCACCGCCTCCTCCACCTGGCGGGTGATGTTCAAGAACCCCATCCGCTCCGGGAGGTGGAAGGTGAGGTACTTGGTGTGCGATTTCACGGCATCACCTCGCAGTCCTGATCATGGGCGAAGAATACCCCATGATTGACGCAGAGGTCCACCCCGATCGACCGCAGCTTGCCCGCAGCCAAGGAGGCGCCCTGACGCCAATGCGGTTCTTCTCTGTTGTGATCGGGACCGAGCCCCCGAGCCCAGGCTTGACCCGGCGAAGAGCGCGCGGCTAACATCGTGGGTGGATGACATCCGCCGAACCGCCGGCGGGCCGAGCACACACTGAATTCGCCGTGTGTCGGATCCGCCCTCACCGCCCACGCACATCGTCGAGCGCCTTGAAGAACGCGTCGATCTCCCAGTCCGTCGTGTAATAGTGAGCGGAAACCCGGATCCCCGCGCCGGGGCGATGGTCCACGAACACCCGCCGCGCAATCAACTCCCGGCTCGCCCGATCCGCACCGGGGAAGTCGAGGATCACCAACCCGCTCCGCACGCGCCCATCGCGCGGGCTCTTCACCGCGATCCCGCGCTCGTCGGCCCGCGCGATCACGCGCTGCATCTGGCGCAGGTTCTTCTCGCGTACCCGCGCCGGTCCCACCTTGGCCACCCACCGGATCCCCGGCATCGCGGCGTAGAGCGACGCGATCCCCGGCGTGCCGCCGGCGAACCGGAAGGCGCTGTCGGCGTAGCTCACCCGGTCCACGAACTCGAAGGGCTTCGCCTGCGAGATCCAGCCGGTGATCCGCGGCTCCGCGGCCTTCAACCGGTCCGGCCGAGCATACAGAAAGCCGGCACCCGGACCGCCGCACAGCCACTTGTGCGCGCCGCCGATCACGAAGTCCGCCCCCCATGCGCGCACGTCGAAGGGCACCACGCCGATCGTCTGGTAGGCGTCCACGATCGTCGCCGCCCCGTGCTTCGCAGCTGCGCGCACGATCGCCGGCACGTCCTGCAGCCAGCCGCTCACGTAGATCCCGTGATCCACGATCACCGCCAGCGTGCGGTCGTCGATCGCCTCCACCACCCGCTCCGTCGGAATCGTCACCCCGTCCGGACTCGCCACCCGCACGCATTCGATCCCCGCTTGCGAGCTCCAGAAATAGTGGTTCGTCGGGAAGTTCTGCGTCGTGTACACCACCCGGTTGCGCCTGCCATCTGCCCGCAGCGTGCTCGCCGCCACCGCCATCAGCGAGGTCACGTTCTGATGGAACACCACCGAGTCCGGCTCGGCGTTCATCATCCCGCCGATCACGTTCCCCCATTCGAGCACCCGCGGGAACCACTTTTCCCACGCCTCCTGGCCGTCGCGCGCCCAGTCGTCGGCGTACTCGAGCAGGCTCTCGCGCACCCCGCGCGGCATCGCCCCCATCGAGTGGCTCAGCAGGTACGTGCTCGTCGCGAGGATCGGAAATTCCGCGCGCAGCGCGAGCAGGTCCGCGTCGCCCTCGGTCGCCGTGACCCCCCCTGCGCCCGCGGCGGAATCCCCC
>ORJL010001722.1_pt1 | contig 28510 bp, 27 predicted proteins | sample 1779941 | NCBI WGS metagenome assembly ORJL01 (sample SAMEA104232317, study PRJEB22302) | groundwater metagenome | biome: forest; feature: aquifer; material: groundwater | place: USA | collected 2011-08-07 | depth 5.8 m
CTGAACGTTGCCAGTCTCCGCCTCCGTACGGTGATCTTTGACCATAGAATACGGATGCATAACATAGGAACGGATTTGGCTCCCCCATTCGATTTTTTGTTTCTCGCCGTATTCAACGGCCATTTTTGCATCCTGCTCGCGGCGCTTTTTTTCATAAAGCCGCGCGCGTAAAACCTTCATGGCGGTTTGTTTATTCTGAAGCTGGGAGCGTTCGTTTTGACACTGAACCACAATCCCTGAGGCAAGATGCGTGATGCGCACCGCCGAATCGGTTGTATTCACGCTTTGCCCTCCCGCGCCGGAAGAGCGGAAAACGTCAACCCTTAAATCCTCGGGGCGAATATCCACCGTCACATCGTCGGTGATTTCAGGAATGGCATCAACCGAGGCAAAGGAGGTGTGCCGCCTCTTGTTGGCATCAAAAGGGGAAATGCGAACCAAACGGTGAACGCCTTTCTCACATTTCAAAAATCCATACGCCATCTCGCCCTCTACGCGGAGGGTCACATTTTTAATCCCCGCCTCTTCGCCGGGTAAAATATCCAGGACTTCCGTCTTAAAATTTTTTATATCCGCGTAACGCTTATACATGCGAAAAAGCATGTTGGCCCAGTCGCAGGATTCGGTCCCGCCGGCGCCGGCGTTAATACTTAAAATCGCGCTGTTTTTATCAAACTCGCCGGATAAAAACGCAGCCATTTCAAAAACGCCGATTTCTTTTTCCAGTATTGAAAGTTCGCGGGCGATTTGCTCCAGAAAAGCCGTGTCCTCGGCAGAAATTTCGGCCAGTTCTTGTAATTCCACGATTTTCTTTTCCGCTTTTTCAAAAGGCTCCACGACCGCCTTTAAAGACTTTAATTCCTGCATGGCCTTGTTGGCACTCAGGCTGTCATTCCAAAAGGTGGATTGGGACATCGCGTTTTGAATCGCTTCGATGGATTGCTTTTTAGAGGCGAGGTCAAAGAAACCTCCGCAGTTGATGGAGCGTTTCTTTAAGGCGGCTAATCTCTTTTTGAATATCGTTTTGCATGGTTTTTTATTTTCTTACACGGCCTAATCTGTCCGACCTAAAAAACGAGGGTATTATAACATAGCCCGCTTGGGGCACAACTATTTGCTTGAAGCTTTTATTCTTTCTTTTCGAGCCTGAGATAGCGCCTGACATCTTCAAGGCTTCGAAACGGGATAATCCCTTCGTGATCAAAATACAATAAATAATACTTGGGATCTTCCGCCTTAATGAATTGAGGGAACAAAACGTTGGCAATCATTTTATCTTGCACTTTGGAAATCTTGGCGGGATCAATATCGCGGTCAATATCTTGAATTTTGTTTGTTGGGACAAACTGAAACGAAAAATCTGCCTCTTTTTTATGATCCTTAACAAACGCCTCTAATGTCTGGACATAGATGCGGAGAAGATTGTGCCTGTCTTTCATACGGATATTTGTGCCGTACACCTTGACGGAATTAATGATGACCAAAAAAATAAAAACAAGAATGATCGAGTTTCTTACGGATCTCTTAACCCAGAGGTGACGATCGGCATATCGTAAATAAAAACACCACAAACCAATCGTGAGAAATAAACCCGTTATGTAGTAGTTGTATAAGGTAAAACGAAAATACGTCTGTGCCGTAGGATGAATCAAGAGCCGAAGGCTGACAAGAACTGTGTAAGAAAAAAAGATCCCCGATCCCAACAGCCCGAGGCTTAAAATCTTTTGGCTATCGATATCCTGTGCTTCATCCCGACGCACGGGCTCTCCCTTTCTTGCGTTGAGGAATTGTGCGACGATAAATTCCTTCAGCACAAAAAATATCAACACAATAAGGGCAACGTTTAAAGAGCACGCCCATGGGTGCGCCCAATAAATATCAACGGCATCCTGCCAGGAGACGGGGCAAATAAACGGCCGGTCGGAAGGAATAATTTTAATAAATGCCGGTATAAATCCAAACAGGCTCGCCGAAACGAGGGTGAACAAAATCCGTTCCCCTATTTTCATAAAACTTAAGTCAAATTGCGCAAGATTGACCATATCAATTTCTGCAATCCGAGCCCGGTAATCCATGAAGCTCAATAAAAAGTAAAGCGCAATGGGCGCAAACAAAAGCCAGGGCGGCTCAAAAGAAAAATGTTTTCGGTTCGCAATCCGGCATCCGGCAATAGTTTTTGTATCCAGCCAAACAAAAAATATGAGCACCGCACACAGGGCCAATCCGAATTCATAGGTGAAACACGCAAGAGTCAAGAAAGCGGCCATGATGCCAAATCGCCGCAGGCTTTTGTGCCCCTCTTCCCGGGATAAAATGAAATGATATATTGCCTCCAGCATAAAAACCAACGACAAAAGATATCCGTGAATATGATGCCACGTCACCATTTCCTGTGAAAGATTGGAAACAGAAAAATGCAGCACAAATAATCCGGCAAGGATATGCGGGCGGATCAGCCACAAAATTCTTAAAAGCTGCCAAATCACGATGAAATGAAGCAGCAACCCCGCCATTTGCCAGTAGAAAAAATTAAAACCAAAAAACCATTTCTCCAGCGCGATAAATGTGAAAAGAATGGGCCGAAAAAGGAAATTATCTCCTTTTGCCATCGTGCGATGGCGCGGATAGGAATAAGAATATTCAATCAAATCAGGAAGATTATCTATCCTCGCCGTCTCATTTAAGTAAATCATCTGATCCGACCGCGCGAAATGAAAAAGCGAAGGATAAAAAACAACGCAGTTAACAATGAAAATAACACCGAAGGACACGCAAAAAAGAGTGTTTTTATTTTTCATTTGGCGCGAAAACTGCCCTAAAGCCCCGTCGAACGTTTGATGCCGCGCAGCTCCAGATTAAATTCATCCCGGCTGTCGGCAATGCGGCGGGCGTCCTCTTCATCGACCATGTTTTGCTTAACGAGGTTAACGAGGGCTTTTTTAAAAGACTGCATCCCGAAAATCTCGCCTTCATCGATAAAGGGCTGGATTTGGGTAAAACTTCCTTCGCGGATCAAGCGGGCAATGGTGGGGGTAATGACCATCGTTTCATAGGCGGGAATCCGGCCGGCGGTATTTTTCCGCGCGACAAGACGCAAAGACATGACACCTTTTAACAAAACTGATAACTGCATGCGTACTTCGTTATGCAAATGCGGCGGAAAAAAATTAATGATGCGTTCAATCGTCTGGACGGCGTTATTGGTATGAAACGTCGCGATAACCAGCGCCCCCAACTCCGCCGCGGAAAGGGCCGCGCGCATCGTGTCGGTATCGCGGATCGTGCCGATATAAATGATGTCCGGGCTTTGCTGGGTCACGTAGCGAAGCGCGGCCGGGTAAGAGTGGACATCGAGCCCCAATTCCCGCTGATTGATAATACTTCGATTGTCTTTGAATAAGAATTCGATGGGATCTTCGATGGTGACGATGTGTTTTGAAAAATGCGTGTTGATGTGCTCAATCATGCTGGCAATCGCGGTGGATTTGCCGCTTCCCGCCGGGCCGCAGACTAAAACCAACCCCCGCGGCTCCTCGCAAAACTGGCGGCAAAGCATCGCCGGAAGATTGAGTTCTTCAAAATTAACCACCTTGTCTTTGACATACCTGGCAACAATCGACGGCGTGCCGCGCTGCATAAACATATTGATACGAAACCGCGCCAGCCCTTCTTCCACGTGAATAAAATCGATGTCAAAATTTCTGGAAAAATAATCGCGCTGGCGCTCATTGGCCAAAAGCGAATCAACGATGGCGAGGATTTCATCTTTAGATAATGGCTTTGTATCAATGGGCTCGATTTTCCCGTCGATTCTGGCGTGCGCGATGCCGCCGGCGCGCAAAAATAAATCCGAAGCGTTTTTCTCGACCATCAGTTGAAAATATTTCTGGATTTTCATAAGGGGCCTTTAGTATTGGATGTGTGTCGTTATTCTACCCTACACTCGCGAACTTCCGCAAGGCATGTTTTGGGTTTTGGAATCTCCCGTTTACTTTTTCAAACTTTTCATCGCCCGCGTGATTTCTTTTTCAAGGCGCAGTAATTCCGCTTTTTTCTTAAGGCCGCCGGAATAGCCGCCAAGCGCGCCGTCACTACGAAGGACGCGGTGGCAGGGAATCAAGGGCGCAAAGGGGTTTTTCCCCAAAGCACTCCCTACGGCGCGGACCGCTTTGGGTTTTCCTATTTTTTTAGCAATCCACCGATAAGAACGCGTTTGGCCCAAAGGAATTTGAAGGGCCGCTTTTAAAACCTTCCAGTCAAATTCTGTCAGTTTAATTCTTTTCATTAAAGACATCCTTCCCTCGCAGTTTACGGTGATAGGTTACCGCGAAACGATGCGCCTCATCGCGAACGCGTTGAATCAATTTTAACCCTAAAGAATTTTCCGGCAGGCGAATCGAGCTTCGCCTGCGCGGTAGAAAAATTTCTTCCTGCCCTTTAGCGATTGAAATAATCGGAATCTGGACGTCTAATTTCTTAAGCTCCACGCAAGCCGAGGACAGCTGGCCCTTCCCGCCGTCGATGATGATAAGATCGGGAAACATGAGCCTTTCATCTCTTAGCCTGGTGTAGCGCCGTCGGACCACCTGCGCGATCATTTTGAAATCGTCGATGCCGTTGATGTTGCGGATGCGAAATCGCCGGTAATTATTTTTATCCGGCTTTCCACTTAAAAAAGAAACCATGGAGCCAACGGCCTGCTCGCCCATGATATTGGAAATATCAAACGCTTCAATACGCTCAAGGGCCTTGGGAAGCGCCAGCGCGCGCTCCAGCTGTTCAGCTTCCTTGTAATAGTTGATGTCCTTTGTTCCCGAATATAAAGCGCCGATCGCGCGGATTTGTTCACGCACCTTCGCCGCTTCTTCAAAATTCTTTTCCCTTGAAAACGCCTCCATATCCTCGCGCAGATTTTTATACAAATCATCTTTTTTGCCCTCCAGAATCAGGCAAACGTTTCTAATGATTTTTGTGTATTGTTTCTCGCTTATGCGGCTTTCACAAGGCGCGTCGCAAAGCCCCATGTGATAGTCGAGGCAGGCCTTTTTGGGAAGTGGATGGCAGGTGCGAAAATGAAAAATCTTTCGGATGATCGTCAAGGCCTCACGAATCAATCGCGGCTCGACATACGGCCCGAAATATTTCGCCCTCCCTTTTTCTTCGGACGATTCTTTTTCAGAGAATTTCTTTTTATAAAGCCGGACAACCGAAACACGCGGAAATTCTTCGCCGGAAATTTCTATAAAAGGATAACTTTTATCATCGCGCAAATCCACGTTGTATTTGGGCTGATACTTTTTGATCAGGCTGGCTTCCAGAATAAGCGCCTCAGCCTCACTTGTAGTTTCAATGCAGCTAATGTCGCGGATTTCAGAAACGAGGAAATCCGTTTTGGTATGGTGAGGAGATTTTCGAAAATACGATTGGACGCGTTTTTTAAGCGAAACGGCTTTGCCGACGTATAAAACGCCTCCGTTGACGTCTTTCATCAAATAAACACCGCTGGTTAAGGGCAAGGATGCTATTTTTTCTTTGATATCCAAAAAAGCGCCTTTTTTATTTCTTCAACTTTTGAGATCCAACATCCGCCGATAAAAATAAAAAATCCAAAAAGTGAAGAGGCTATCAATCGGGAGGCTTCATTGGGGACGGATAGATTTCCCCACGCCCAAAAAACACCAGCGCCCATCACCAGGGCTACCCAGGAAATTTTTAAAAAATACCCACCCATCTCATGGGAGATGCATCCTAACCGTTTGTTGAGAATATAAAAAAGCACCAGGAAATTGACCGTCGATGAGATGCTGCTGGCCAGGGCGATCCCTCCGATTTTCATGGGGCCCATGAGCGAAAAATTCAAAAACGCGTTAATCGCCAGGCACACAAAGCCAACCTTAACCGGTGTTCTTGTATCCTGCAGCGAGTGAAACGCGGTCACCATAATCTTGGCGCCGCCAAAACCCACCAACCCAAGCGCGTAAAATAAAAGCGCCCACGCCGTCATTTGCGTCGAATACGCGTTAAATTCTCCCCGCTCAAAAAAGAGCCGTGTCATCGGCGTGGATAAGACGGCGATGAAAACACTCATCGGCAGCATAATCAGGAAAATATTTTTTAAGGCAAAGGCCAGTGTCTTTTTAAAATCCTCCGTATTTTCTTTGGCCGCGAAACCCGCCATGGACGGTAAAATGGCGGAGGCCAATGCCACGCTGAAGATTCCCATGGGAAACTGGACAATGCGGTTGGCGTAATAAATCGCCGCGATCCCGCCGCTTCCCACAATCGCCGAAAGCGACGCGCAAAACGTGTCGATAAAAATCCCCAATTGATAAACAGCTGATCCAAAAACCCGCGGCAAAAGAAGCTGCCCGACTTTTTTGACGCCCGGATGCGACAACGATTGAGGTTTATAAAATTTAATTCCGTTTTTAAAAAGCGGCGGAATTTGCCACAATAATTGAGCCACTCCTCCGGCCAAAACTCCCATCGCCAAACAAAAAACCACGTCCTGCTTTGTTCCCGCGGCAACGAGAGCGCTTATGATCATCATGATATTTAAAAGGCACGGGCTGAAGGCGGCGGCGGAAAACGAGCGAAATGTGTATAAAATCCCCATGCTATAAGCCGTTAACCCAATCAAAATCAGATACGGAAACATAATTTGGGTAAGCTGGATGGCGGTTTGAAGTTTCTGCGGCTCTGCCACAAAACCCGGGGCAATCAAGCGCACGATGACCGGAGAAAAAATAATTCCCAAAATCGTGATGGCGCCAAGCACCATCAAGGAAAGGATTAAAAAAACGCTGACGAAGCGCCATAATTCGCCGCGTTCTTTTTTAGTTTCGTATTCCGAAATAACAGGAACTAGCGCGGAATTCGTCGCCCCTTCCCCAACCAAATCACGGAACAGATTCGGAATCCGAAACGCGACAAAAAAAACATCCGCCGCCGCGGCCGTCCCCAAAAGTTTCGCGATGAGAATATCCCGCACAAAACCCAAGATGCGCGAGGCAAGCGTCCCTAAAGAAATAATGCCGGTCGATTTAAGGATACCGCCTTTGGAATCCTGACGGGCGTATTTATCATTTGACATCTATTTTCCTCTTTGCTATATTACCGCCTCAAACGTAAATTTTTTTAGTTGCCTCACACAACGAAAGGAGTTGTTGCTTTGCCACACCGTCGAAACGCTATTAAGGCCTTACGCCAAAATAAAAAAAGGCACCTGCATAATTTAGACACTAAAACAGATATTAGAAAAACCGTTAAAAAGTTTGAAGAATCTGTCGCTCAAAAAAATGCCGCCGAGGCGAAAACTCTCCTCGCGACAATCTATAAGAAATTCGATAAGGCCCAAAAAGACAATCTTCTGCACAAAAATACCGCTGCCCGTCGAAAATCCCGCTTTAGCAAACTTCTTTCGAGCATAGCTTAACAACCAAAAGCTCAAGCGCGTGTTCTGCTTTCAAACGGCTTCGCTTGATGTTTCCATCGGCCTCCTGTAACACCAGGAGGCCTTTTTTAAATTCCCCCGCTGGCAAGCCGGCGCGCGATTTCTTCCAAAACCAAATAATCCCTCCCATAATCTGCAGAGGCTGAATGCCCTGCGTCAATAACTGCGAAAGGGTTTTCAGCGCCTGCGTTGATTGCCCCTCTCCAATCGCCCGCGTAAGCGTAAAAACATCCGCCTGCGGCGCCTTGGAAAAATAGGCCGCCTTGGCCACGCGGCTCACTTTTTTGATAAATTCATCTTCTTCCGTTTTTTCACAGTCCAGGACAAGCGTGCATTTGCCCGGGCTCTCCAAGAATTTCAGAACCAGCTCTTTGTTGGCGGGCGACAACTTCTGGCATTCTTTGATAATCACCAGCCGCTCTGTGGAAAAAACGGGAAGCGTAATAAGATTTTTTTTAAGAGTTTCGGGGTCGAGTTTGTGGGCGTAGAGGGTTTCGCAATCGAATTGGAGGGCGTCGGGGCCGGGGCAAATCTTTTTTTTCAGCTCGCTCAGCTTCGCGTCTTTCGCTACATTATCCTGCCCTAGGAAAAGATGGATCATGATGGTAGGTTATCGGAATTTTATGCACGATGATAGCGGAAGCAAAAGAATAACAAAAATAAATCTACCAGTCGTCAACGGATCGCTCAACAACGCGGCGGGCTGTATCCTTCAAGGCATCTTCCAACGCGAGGCTTTCTGATTTCGCCAAAGTGCCGGACGTGAAATAGGTCGTATCTCCCGAAAAGCTTGATTCATTCCAAACCTGTTTTTGCTGCTTGTTATCCCAAAGAGTCGCCGCAATCGTAATGGTAATGCGGTATTCCTGAACATCGTTGTTGATGTCATAACGCAGGGCGTCACGTTGATAGCCGATTAAATCCCCCTGCAGCACAAGGTCGGCCTTTTCTTTTTTAGCAACCTTGATGCCGCCGTCAAAAAGAAATCGGTCCGTGATGGAATTAGTCAATTTGACTTCCAAAAGCGGCAGATACGTATTGGATTTTCCTGATTCAAAAGGAATTTTATTCCGGAAAGGCTCGATGTAAATGGTTTTGTATTTTCCCGAATTTACCGCGCGCGCCGAATACCCGCATCCGGCAAGAAACGCGAAAAGGGTGAATACAATTAAAAGCCGCCCGCCGGCGCGCCGCTTATTTCTTCTTGGCATTTTTTTCCTTTGCGAGTTTAGCGTCCATTGCCGCCAACTGTCCGGAGGCCTTGGCAACCCAGGGGCTTCCTTCGTAATGGTCAATCACGGCTTGATAATAAATGCGCGCCGAGTCATAGCTTTTCTGTTTTTCATAAAAACGGGCGACGAGAAAATTATTCTCCGCCTCTTTTTCACGCAAGAGCCTCACCTGTTCCTGCGCCTGGGCCGAAAGTTCGGCATCGGGATAGACTTTTACAAATTCCTGAAATTCATCGACCGCCGCCTTGGTGACTTTTTGGTCATACTCGGCGGAAGTGGAGCGCTTGGCGTCCGCCAAAGCAATCTGGTATTTTGCCGCCTTGACCCATTCGCTGTCGGGGTAATCGTTAATCACCTTTTCAAATTCATCGCGGGCCTCCTGATACAAGCCTTTTTCCGTCAAATAAAGCCCGATTTGATATTGGGAAGGCGCCGCGTATTTTCCATAAGGCGCGTTTTTGATAACAGTTCGGAAAATATCAATGATGTCATATTCCCCGCCGATAACGGTTGTGACAAACTTTCCTTTTCTGCCCTCGCCTTTTAGAAGCCGCTCCCCTGTTTGATATTGCTTTTCGATGACATCGGTAAACCGTTCGCTGAAAGGGTATTTTTCAACCAGTTTTTGATACGCCTTGAAGGCCTCATACAACCTCGACTGATCCTCAAGGCTAAGGCCGATGAAATACTGCGCCTCCGCCGCTTCCCGGGCCTTGGGATAACTGCGGATCAGTTTTTCAAGCTCGGCCGCGGCCTTTTTGTAATCCTTGGCCGCATAAAAGGTTTTCGCGAACTTTAATTGCTCTTCGGGGGTGTCTTTAACGTCGTATTTGGGGTTTGTCCAGCGGTTTGTTTCGGGCGTCCAAATCCAAAAAGCGAACGCGTTGGAAGAAAAACAGAGGAAAGAAATCATTAAAAAAATGAAAATTTTTTTCATGCGGTCACTGTATCATACTTGGATTTATTTGTCAATTTAAGAAGCCGAAAAAGGACAAAAATCCCGACTGAAATGACGGCGTAATAACCTAAAACCCACCCAAAAGACGCCCGAACATAAAAATACGCCAACGGCACTTGGTTGAAAATATAAATGCTGATAACAGTGACATTCAGGAGCCCTTTGAGGCAAGCCGCGAAAGAAACGGCCAAAAACGGCACGCCCCCCGCCAAAAGGAGCCCCAAACCCAAAATGACAATCAACGAAAAAAGCGGGATGACAATCAAATTGGCCACAACCGTCACGGGCGTTACAATGTGAAAATAATACGCGAGGCATCCGGCCACCCCCAGCCAGGCCACCAAAGACACGGAAAATGACTGCCATAAAAACAAAAACGGCTGGCGCGAAAAATTCTTTGAAAGCCCTAAAATCCAGCCAAGGACAGGGCCGTACAAAATCACAATAAAAAATACGCTGATAAATGACAATTGAAACCCCACATCAAAAAGATTATTGGGGTTGGCCGTCAAAAGAGCAAACGCCGCCAGGGCCAGCGTATTTACGGCGTCCGTTTCTCTCTCTAAAATAAAACTGACGATGAAAATGATCGCCATCACCGTCGCGCGCACAACCGGCGGCTTAAGCCCCGTCAAAAAGGCGTAGCCCACAAGCAGAAAAATAACGGCAATGTATTGCGCCTTTCTTGTCACGGGAAACATCTTTAAAATTAAAAACGAGAAAAAGGCGACAATCCCGACGTTAAATCCGCTGACGGCCAGGATATGCGCCGTTCCCGTCTGGATAAAAAGCTGGTTAATATGTTTTGGAATGCCGGAGCGGCCCCCTAAAATCAAGGCCTGCATGAGCCCGGCCTCATTTGCCGAAAGATAGGTTGAAAAAATATTTTTAAACTTTTCTTTCGTTTTAAACGACAGGGATTGAACGAGATGGCCGCGCCCTGAGCCGACGCGCGCTACCTCGCTGTCTTTTTTCACGCTTAAGATAAATTGGATGCCGCGGTTTTCCAGATAATCACGGTAAGAAAATGCCGTATCCTCCCCCCATTCAAACGGCCGGTGCAATTTGCCCTCCAGAAACACTTCGTCGTCGTAGGAAATATCGTGGGGGCGAAAAATATTCACGAGGATTTTTCCCCGCTTTTCCTTCCATCCCCACGGCGTTTGAATACGCTGTACCTGAAGTTCAAACGTGGTTTTTTTTCGATTCGCAAAACTATACGTTTGGACATCTGAGGCAACGATGCCATGAATACGGATGGGATTTTTTCGATAATATTTGGCAACACGGGCGATGTGGTCGTGGGAAATAAACCGGCTGTTTTCAATCGCGAGAATTCCCAACAGAAAAAAAGAGAGAAAAATAAAAACGCAGGAGAGAAAATTTTGTTTTCTGAAGATTAAAGACGCCGATAGGCTGACCGCGGTTAATCCGGCCAACAATGTCATCGGCCAATGCGCGTGGCGCCCGATTAAAATACCGAAGCCAAAAAATAAGACGACGATAAAAAGCGGGCGTTTTTTCATTGCGCGTTGCCCTGTTTTGGGTCTTGTTTTCGGGGGCGCGTCCTAATCGACCTCAGGAATTTTGAAAATTTTTTGAAATTCGACGGGCCGATACCTTCAATATTCTTAAGCTCTTCAATATCGCTGAAAAAACCTTTCTGGGCGCGCGTATCAATGATGCGCCTTGCAATGACCGGCCCGACAAAAGGCAAGCCGACAATCTCTTCGTAACTGGCCGTATTAATATCAATCTTGGGGTAAACTTTTTCGCTCTCGAGAATGCTCAAGGCATGGTGAAACCGCGGACTTTTTTCCATGGCGAAATGAAACATCGTTCCGATAAAAAAGACGCAGGCAACGCAGACAAGGACTGTTTTTTCCTGTTGAGTTAGGCTGAACATAAACGTAAGTTAAAAGCGATTGTGTAAGATGACCTGTGATATTTCAACTGCGGGCTATTGGCGTAATGCGAAAAGACTATCGATATTTGCCACGAGAACATCGACGACGTGCGGATCAAACTGGCTGCCAGAATTCGACTGAAATTGCCGGATAATTTCTTCTTTGGGAAGCGGATTGCGGTAAAGGCGCTTGGAGCGCATGGCATCAAAGGCATCGGCGACACAAACAATGCGAGCTCCCAAGGGAATATTTTCCCCTTCTAACCCGTCGGGATAACCTTTGCCGTCAAAACGTTCATGATGATGGCGGACAATCAGCTTTTCCCGGTCAAGAAATTTAAGCGGCTCTAAAATAACCACACCCTTGCCCGGATGTGTTTTAATAATTTCATATTGTTCATCCGTTAATTTTCCGGAGCCGAAAAGGACTTCATCTTTAATGCCGATTTTTCCGATATCGTGAAGTTTGGCGCCGCGGCCGATCATCTCAACTTCGTCCTGCGGCAACTCCAACTTTTGAGCAATCAGCATGGAATAATGCCTGACGCGTTCGGAGTGGCCGTAAGTGTAAGAATCTTTGGCTTCCTGGCTTAACACCAAAGAAAGAATCGTGTCAATATGGCTCGCCTTAAGGGCTTCGCGCATACGCACCAATTCCCAATTTGTTTTCTCCAAGCGCACGATATCTTTGTAAGCGCTGAACCAAAGATAAAAAACGCAGACAAATGCCGCGCTGAGCGAAATCACCTCGGGAATAATGGTCATTTTTAGAACCAGATGAAAGAACTGGGCCGCCAGCAAAAGCAAAAGAATCACGAGTGTGCTGTATTTAAAAAAATTCTCGGCGGCAAAAAAAGAAAATTGAAACCGATGGCGCGTCATACGTTATCCTGTCACGATATTCACAAGGCGGTTGGGAACAATAATGGTTTTTTGAATCGTTTTTCCTTTAAGGTGTTCCTGGATTTTTTGATCAGCCTGGACAAGCGACAAAAGCTGCTTTTCTTCCAAACCAACCGGCGCCTCAAATTTTCCGCGCAATTTTCCGTTGATCTGAATAATAATTGCCGCCGTATCCTGCATCAAGGCCTTTTCATCACAGCGCGGCCAGGAAGCCTTAGAAACACTTTCTTCTTTCCCGCCGATTTTCTGCCATAACTCTTCGCACAGATGCGGCGTAAAAGGCGCCAAAAGCAGGATCACGGTTTTAATGGCCTCGTTGACACAGATTTGAGAAAAAGGCTTTGCTTCCCGAAGATACTTTTCAAGCGCGTTCACCAAGACAATGACCGCGCTGATGGCGGTATTGAATTTAAAACCGTCCGTGATATCTCCCGTCACTTTTTTAACGGCGAGATTTTGTTCGCGCGCAAGATGCTGCGCCGCCGCATCGGGCGGAAAATTTTCGGCGGCGGCGCCGTTATAACGCTCGGCCAAATTCCAAACGCGGTTTAAAAATTTCCACGAGCCCTCAATCGCGTTGTCATTCCATTCCAATTGGTCCTCGGGCGGGGCAGCAAACAAAATGAACAGCCGCAGCGTATCCGCGCCGTATTTTTCAATGACCGCATCCGGGTCAACGGTATTGCCTTTGGATTTGGACATCACCTCGCCGTTTTTCAAAACCATGCCCTGCGTGAGGAGCCGTGTGAAAGGCTCGTCGAAATCAATCAACCCTAAATCTTTAAAAAACTTCGTAAAAAATCTTGAGTATAAAAGATGCAAAATGGCGTGCTCAATCCCGCCGATGTATTGGTCCACCGGCATCCAGTACGCCGCTTCTTTTTTGTCGAATATCTCCTTATCGTTTCGCGCGGAACAAAACCGCAGAAAATACCATGAGGAATCAAAAAACGTCGCCATCGTGTCGGTTTCCCGGCGGGCCTCACCTTTGCATTTCGGGCACGTTGTCTCAACAAATTCTTTGACGCGCAGTAACGGGCTTCCGCCTTCTCCGGTAATTTTCACATTCTGCGGAAGCCCAACGGGCAAATTATTTTCCGGCACGGGAACGGTTCCGCAATTGCCGCAATACACAATAGGAATCGGCGTTCCCCAGTAACGCTGGCGGGAAATCAGCCAATCGCGAAGCCGCCAGTGAACGGTTGTCTTGCCGATGTTTTCCCGCGACATCCATGCGGCTATTTTTTCCATCGCCTCGCGGTTTTGAATCCCGTCAAATTTTCCCGAATTGACCTGCACGCCTTCTCCCAAATAGGCTTCCTTCATCTGATAAACATCCTGTTTCGGATTTTTGGGATCCTCGATGACAATGCGCATAGGAAGATGATGTTCTCAGGCAAAAAGAAAATACCCTTGTTCATGCGTCGGCATCGCCATAATGGCGCCTGTCCCGTATTCCATTAAAACATAATCCGCGATCCAAATCGGAATCTCCTCGTTGTTAACGGGATTGACGGCATACGCGCCGGTAAAGATTCCTTCTTTTTTTAACCCTTCCGAAACGCGGTCAACTTTATTCTTCTTGGAAACTTTCTCAATGAAGGCGAGGGCCTCTTTTTCTGCTTTTCCGCCGGAAATCAACTCTTTAACCAAAGGATGTTCGGGTGCCAAAACAACATACGTCGCGCCAAAAATCGTGTCGGCTCTTGTTGTAAAAACCGGCAGAATCTCGTTTGTTTTTTTCGTCCTGAAATAGATTTCTACGCCAAAACTTTTACCGATCCAATTTTCCTGCATGGCAATGACGCGGCTGGGCCAACCTTTTAACTGCCCTAAATCTTTAAGAAGACTTTCGGCATAATGCGTGATTTTTAAATACCATTGTTCCAAATCCTTTTGGACAACTGGGGATTTACAGCGCCAACATTCCCCCTGGATAACTTCTTCGTTGGCCAAGGTTGTCGCGCAACCAGGACACCAATTGACGGCGGAGGATTTTTTGTAGGCAAGCCCTCGCTCAAACATCTTAAGGAAAATCCATTGGTTCCACCGGTAATAATCGTTGTCACAGGTGGAAATCTCCCGCTGCCAATCGTAGGAAAATCCCATCTTCTTGAGTCCATCTCGCATTTGAGCAATGCATTGATGCGTCCATTTCGCGGGATCAGTGTTGTGTTTGATGGCGGCATTTTCGGCGGGCTGGCCAAAGGCGTCGTAACCGATGGGGTGCAAAACGTTAAAGCCCTGCATCATTTTAAAACGGGCGATGACATCCGCTATCGTGTAATTGCGCACATGGCCCATGTGGATTTTTCCCGACGGATAGGGAAACATTTCCAGGGCGTAGTATTTGGGCCTTTGGGTGTCCAGGGCTGCCCGAAAAGTTTTTCGGGCAGCCCAGAATCCCTGCCACTTCAATTCAATGCGCTTGATTTCTTCGTTTGTGTAGGGCATAAAAACTTTTCAATTTAGAATTATTTTTCAACAATGGGGCTCATTCTAACAAAGTCCTTTTTGAGCGTCAAGGAGCAATCCACTCGCTGACGCTCGCTGTGGTTTCAAAATCTTGGCACATCCTAAAATTGACAAAAATATAGGCAAATGTTATAGTTAAGCCCGCTAAAAAATTTGTTCTTTCAAAATATTAGAAATTTGGGGCTGTAGCTCAGCTGGGAGAGTGCTTGCATGGCATGCAAGAGGTCGAGGGTTCGATCCCCTCCAGCTCCACCAAACTTCCTAAAATTCTTGCTTTCATCGCACGCCTTATGCAAAAAAACAACATCATAACAGCAATTGCGCTTATTGAAATCCTCATCGGCTCGCTGACGTTTTTGGCCACGTTCTGTGCCGTTGTTTTTTCCTATTGCACAAAAACGCCCAACATCCTTGCCTTTGTTTTTGCGACTTCCCTTACCTCAACATGGATTGGCGTGGGGCTTTTGAGATTTCAAAAGACGGCTCATCGGCTGCTTGTTTACTTTTCGTCCGTCGTTTTCCTAAGCAAACTCTTGCTTCTCTCAAATATTATTACGCTCAACGGCGCTCTGGAAACATCCATATCACCCGATGTCAAAAATATAGTATCGTTGTTTTATCACGGCTTTCTCGTCGTTTATTTGAGCCAACGAGGCGTAAAAAAGCTCTTTAACAAATAGGTTCGGGAGCGGTCTTCCCGGCAAAATTATTTTAAAGCCGAAGTGGCGGAATGGCAGACGCGGCGGTCTCAAAAACCGTTGTCTTCACGGACATGTGGGTTCGACTCCCTCCTTCGGCATTAATTTCCGTAAACAAAAAGTGAAATCCGTTGACGCTAAAAAACAATCATGTTAGACTGCACCCGGTGAAATAAAAAATTCATGAAAAAAGCTTCCCTGCTTTTATCTCTGCTCGTTTTTGCTTTTGTCACTGTGTCTTTTGCGCAGGATGCTGTGCCCCCTGAACGAGCAACAATACAGGCCGCAGCCGTTTCTTCCGAACAAACGACATCGCACGCTCCAGATAGCTCTCCGGCAGCGGTTACACCGGCAGCTGCCACTCCTTCAACAACAACTGTTCAGAACCCGGCGGAAAAATTCAACCGCGGCGTTGTCAATATTATCACTGCCCCCATCGAAATCGCCAAACAGATTGACCTTAAATGGAAGCAAAACGCTCAGGAATCAAAACCAATCAGCACGGGCGTTTTAAAAGGGCTCGTGAAAGGCCTTTTTTACACGGCGTGCCGCGCGGGTTCCGGGATATGGGATGTTGTCACATTCCCTTTAAAAAAACCCTCCAATTATGAATCCCTTATGAAGCCTGAATTTGTATTGGACAAATAGCCGCGTCTCTAAAAACAATCCAGCTACGTTAAAAATCACCGCCCATGAATCCGTTGCAGCTTTTCGTTATCCTTCTTTTTATCGCCGTCGCGGTTAATCTTCTGCGCAATACTCCGATGGGAAATAGCCGGTCGAATGTCCTTTTTGAAGTGTGGTATTTTTTACGCCGCCTTATCAGAAATTCACAAAATCTAAAATTAGGAAAGGGGTTCAAAATGAAAATCTCGGGGTTTATCATTGCAGCCATTATTGCCATCGTCGTTATTATTTCCTTTGGATGGGTGAATGTTCATCCGACGGAGGTCGCGGTTGAAATTAATAAAATCGCAGGAAAAGTCAGTGACATGCCAAAAGGTGTCGGGTATCATTTCTACAACCGCTGGGTTACGGATATGGTCATTTACAAAGTCGCGGCCCGCGCCTACCCCTCTAACACGCTCGCCAATGAAGAGGCCAAGAAATACAGCCTGGAACTCAAAACCAATGATGGGCAAAATGTGCAAGTTGACCTAACCATTATCTACGCGCTCAACCCTAATCAAGTACCCCTTTTACATCAACAAATCGGGACAAATTTTGAAGACCAGATTTTATTGCCGCAAATCCGTTCGGAAGCACGGTTGGCCATCGGCAGTTATTCGGCAGAAGAAATTTATCAAGGGAAAGTTAGAGATACCATGCAGATGGCTATTATGCAAAAATTAAGCGATGTTTTGGTCAAATATCCGGCGATAAAGATTCATGATGCCCTGATACGCCATTTTGCTTTTAGCCCGGATTTTGAACGGGCCATTGAACAAAAGAAATTGGCCGCCCAACAAATTGAAATTAACAAAAACAAGGCCTTAGCACAGGAAGAAGAATCCAAGCGCCAAGAAGCCGAGGCGCGCGGTATGAAACTTAAAGCCCTTCAGGAAGCTGAAGGACGGGCACAGTCGGCAAAAATCGAGGCCGATGCCGCCCGTTACAAATTAGAACAAGACGCCGCCGGTAACCTCGCGATTTATAAGGCGGATGCTGAAGGAAAAAGGCTGCAAGCGGAGGCCTTGGGTGGCGGGCAAAACGTCGTAGCGCTTAAATTTGCCGAGAATATTCCCGACAAGCTGCGAATTTACGGATTTCCCGTCGGACAGCAATCGACGTCTTTGATGGATGTTTCCGGAATATTCGGGGAGATGTTTAAGAAAAAAGAGTAGGCTGAATTTTATTAATGAAAAATCGAGGGCCGCTGCGCATTCGCGCAGCGGCCCTTTCTATTAAATCCTTTTTAAGGCCGCCTTTAACTTGAACTTAAACTTTCTCCTTGTTTCATAACATGCCTCAACTGCCCACAGGCAGCGTTGGCATCGCGCCCTCTGGGCATGCGAATCGTTGCATGCACTCCCAATTCCTCAAGCCGCTTTTTAAACAAAAGCATTTCAAGCTTAGTCGGCGGTTCATGAGGAAATTCTTCCACCTTGTTGTAGGGAATCAAATTGAGTTTACAGAGCATCCCCTTAAGGAGCTCTTTTAATTCCTGCGCGCATTGCTCGGTGCATGTCACATCTTTAATCAGGATATATTCAAAGGTGATCTGCCGTTTGGTTGCCTTGATATATTCTTTGCAAGCCGTCATCAAATCACTCAGAGGATATTTGCGATTAACCGGCATAAGGATATTTCGGTTGTCCTCACTTGAGCCATGCAGAGAAATGGCCAATTCCACCTGCAATCCCTCCGCAGCAAGTTTTTTAATCTGCGGGACAACGCCGCAGGTTGAAATCGTAATCCGGCGCGCCGCGATATTGATCCCCTCTTCTCCGTTAATCAGGCGAATAGCTTTAAGTAAATTATCATAATTGTCCATCGGCTCGCCAATTCCCATAAAAACAATATGCGATAATTCGCGGTGCGGATTATGTTTCTTGGCGTAGAGGATTTGCCCGAGGATTTCCGCGCAACTTAAATTCCGCGCCCATCCATTGAGGCCGCTGGCGCAAAACCCGCAGCGGAATTTACAACCCACCTGCGTTGAGACGCACAGAGTCGAGCGCGCCTGGGCGGGAATCAAGACGGATTCAATGCGTTCGCCGTCATTGAGCTGAAAAAGGAACTTCGCCGTCTCATCCTGCGAAACATTTTTCTTAACAACATCGGGAATCGCGAATAAAAAATCGCTTTTCAACCTATCCCGCAATCCCGGCGAAAGGTTGCTCATCACATCAAAACCCTCCGCCCCTTTTTTATAAATCCAATCAAAGATTTGTTTGGCGCGAAAGGGTTTTTCGCTAATCGCCGCTAAATACGCGGCAAGTTCTGGGTAAGAAAGATTTCTAATATCTTGTTTTGGGGGGACAGAATTATTCATGAAGAAGGGAAAAGCTATTCGCCGGTAAATTCGCCGATTTTCCGGAATTTGTCGTAACGGCTGTTTAATAATTCTTCAATTGAGAGAGCGGATAATTGTTTGATGTATTTAAGGATGGCTTTTTTGAGGTTACCGGCAACGACCTCCGCGTCGCGGTGCGCCCCGCCGGGCGGCTCTGGAATAATTTCATCAACAATCCCAAACTCAATAAGGTCATCGGCGGTAATGCGGAGCGCCGCGGCCGCTTCAGGAGCTTTCAAACTGCTGCGCCAAAGGATGGAGGCGCATCCTTCCGGGGAGATAACCGAATAATAAGCGTTTTGCAAAATACAAACCTTATCCGCGATACCAACGCCCAACGCCCCGCCACTTCCGCCCTCGCCGATAACAGTTGCGACAATCGGAACCGTGATATCGGTCATTTCACGCAAATTGTAAGCAATGGCCTGGGCCTGTCCGCGCTCTTCCGCCCCAACTCCCGGATACGCGCCGGGTGTATCAATCAAAATAACAATCGGGAGCCTGCACATTTCAGCCAGCTTCATCAGGCGAATCGCTTTGCGATACCCTTCAGGATGCGCGCAGCCAAAATTTCTTAAAACATTTTCCTTTGTGTCGCGGCCTTTTTGGTGGCCCATAACCATCACTTTTTTATCGCCGAGTTTTGCGAAACCGCCAATCAAAGCCAGATCCTCGGCAAAAAGCCTGTCGCCGTGTAGCTCCACGAAATCCGTCGTCATTAAACGGATGTAATCAAGCGTATACGGCCGTTGCGGATGGCGCGCAATCTGCACCTTCTGCCAAGGCGTCAAATTGCTATAAATCTCCGTCTTGACTTTTTCTAATTTTTCCTCAAGCTTTTTAATTTCAGACGTTAGATTAACATCGCGATGGGCGCTGAAATTGCGCAGTTCATTTATCTTTGTCTCAAGCTCAATGATTGGTTTTTCAAAATCCAGCATACTCATTGTTTAAATCCCAATTTTTAACGGTGAAAATAATTATAATGCTACGTTAATCAGTGATTGTCACTTGTGTGCCGACAGGAAGGAGGCTATAGAGTTCTTCAACTTCTTCATTACGCATGCGCACGCAGCCGGCGGTCGCCTGCTGGCCGATAGTTTGAGGTTCGGTCGTGCCATGGATGCCGTATTCGGGAATATCAAAACCCATCCAGCGCGTGCCCAAAATATTTTCCGGGCTTTCCGGGGGAATGGTTTTGCCGCCTTTAAACCAAACGGGGTTGGGGAGTTTATTAACAATTTTAAAGTTTCCGACGGGGGTGATGTTGTTTTTTCCTGTAGAGACATGATAAATCTTGACCACCTCATCATCGCACTTGAGCATGAGGATATTCTGCGATTTATCTACAAGGACGCTGAAAACACCTTTCCAAATGCGCAGCCTTTGGCCGGCCTTGATCACATCGTGCGATAGGCCGTTGCTTCTTTTAATAAGCTCAACTGTTGTGCCGTAGGCCTTGGCGATTTTTCCCAACGAATCGCCGGACTTCACTTCGTGAACCACTGTTTTTGGCGTTTCCACAGCTGAAAAAATAATTTGTGTATTGGTATCCTCAAGCTTTTTCTGAACAAAGGCAATATCTTTGAAATCCGAATACTCCGAAAGAATCTTCTGATACGCTTCCTTGGCCGCTAAAAGCTCTTTTTTTGACTCAAGGGCGATAGCGCTATCGTATAATTCCTGCGCGGACAAAGATGACGCCCTTGCGCTGGAAGAAAAATGCCTTTGCGCCGCCATGACGATGCCAACAACCAAAACAACCGCCGCGCAAATCCCGCCAATCATGACTAATCTTTGATTCAAGGCCTTCCCTCCGATACACGCAGATTAAAAATTCGTTAAATCAAAAAACTACATTTCATACAAAACAAGGGCCGTCAAAAGGCCGATGATGGCGCCCATAAAGACCTGAACCGGCGTGTGGCCGATGAGCTCCTTCAAACGATTCGCCTCGATTTTTCCCTTCCAGTAAATGTCGTCCAAAACCACATTTAGAATTTCCGCCTGATGGCCGGTCTGACGCCGCACGCCTTGCGCGTCAAACATGGTGACAAGCGCGAAAACCAGTGCCAACGCGAAGGTTATAGAATTAAACCCCAATTCTAATCCGCAGGCCACCGCGAGAGCGGTCGCCCCGGCCGCGTGGCTTGAAGGCATGCCGCCCGTTCCAATAAACCAGCGGAAATTAAATTTTCGCTCCCGAATAACCCCCAAAACAACCTTGATACCTTGGGCAATAAACCAAGCCGCAATGGTGATCAGAAGGACTTTGTTTTCGAAAATATCACTAAAGAAATTTCGCATAGCTTTTCGCCGTATTTAAAAGGCCCTGGTTTACGCTGAAGAGCTGAATAAAGGTAACGTCATTTGAAACACAAGCGAAGTATTTCGCGTTAGACGCTCTTTGACAATTGTGTTGATTTGTATTATAGTATCGACGGTTAAAAAAGCAAATCCTTTTCTCCGGTGTTTTTGCTGTTTCGCCATGCGAAACAAGACAGCCTAGAAAAAACGCCGAGACCCCCAATCAACCGCTGAACATTTTCTTCGAATCCCGCAAAAATGCTGGCAAAAGTCCACAGTTACGGAACCTGCGGCCTTGAGGCCTACCCTCTGACAATTGAGGTGGACGTTTCCAACGGCCTGCCGGCCATGACGATTGTCGGCTTGCCGGATAGTGCCGTCAAAGAAAGCAAAGAGCGCGTCCGCTCCGCCATAAAAAACAGCGGCTATAAGTTTAACGCCCAGCGCATCACCGTGAATTTGGCGCCGGCGGATATCAAAAAGGAAGGCCCCTCTTTTGATTTGGCCATGGCCCTGGGGATTTTAGCGGCGACGGAACAAATCCATCCTGCTTCTTTCAAAAATTATATCGTTTTAGGGGAACTTTCTCTTGACGGGTGTATCCAGCCAATCAAAGGAATCCTTTCCATCGTCATGTCCATTGTTAATAACGGGCTGGATGGAATCATTGTCCCTTTTGCCAACGCCCGCGAGGCTTCCATCGCCAATACTCTTCCCGTTTATCCCATGCAGACATTGATTGAGGTCATTCATTTCCTTCAAAATCCGGCGGACACAAAACCTTTTCATACCGACGCTTCGTCTTTATTTAAAGAATCCAACCGTTATGATGTTGATTTTTCTGATGTTAAAGGACAGGGACATATTAAGCGAGGGCTGGAGGTTGCATCGGCGGGCGGACACAACGCTTTGTTGATCGGGCCGCCGGGAAGCGGAAAGACAATGCTCTCAAAAAGAATCCCGTCTATTTTGCCGGATATTACTTTAAAAGAGGCGCTGGAGACAACACAGATTCACTCGCTTTTGGGTTTGGTCAAATCTGATGTCGGTATTGTTGCCTCGCGCCCTTTTCGCGCGCCGCATCACACAAGCTCCGACATTGCCCTTGTCGGCGGCGGGACGAATCCAAAGCCGGGAGAAATCAGCCTCGCGCATCACGGCGTTTTGTTTTTAGATGAACTGCCGGAATTTAACCGGAATGTTTTGGAGGTTTTGCGCCAGCCCTTGGAAGATGGATACGTGACGGTTGCGCGCGCGGCAAAATCCGTCAAATTTCCGGCCAAAGTCATGCTCGCCTGCGCCATGAACCCCTGCCCGTGCGGATTTTATACCGATCCCAAAAAAGAATGCCACTGCACGCCCCAAAAGATCCAAAAATATTTAGCGAAAATTTCCGGGCCGCTGTTGGATCGAATCGATATTCATTTGGAAGTCCCTGCCTTAAAATCAAAAGAATTGCTTGGCGCCGGAACCGGAGAAACATCGGCGCAAATAAAAGCGCGGACAACAAAAGCGCGGCTGATCCAACAAAGGCGTTTTTCTAACGCGGCGCTTTTTACCAACGCGCAGATGACACATCGCTATATTAAAGAACATTGCCCTATTGGCGAAGAATCGCGGGATCTACTGAAGATGGCTATCGATGAGCTCGGGCTTTCAGCCCGAGCTCACGACAAAATCCTCAAAGTCGCCCGCACCATTGCGGATTTGGCAAGCGAAGAAAATATTTCACCTGAACATATTTCGGAAGCGATTCAATACCGAAGCCTGGACAGAAACTGGTTTCAATAGTATGGTAAATTTCGGGAGTGCAGAATATTTCGCGGCGTGTTTAAAAACTTTTCAGGGAGATGATTGACGGACTTTTTTTATATTGCTATATTAACCATCAGAAAACCCTATGGCCGACCAACCTCAAAATTCCAAGGATAAAAAGTTAGACCCCAAAGGCCGCCAGCTCACTCTTGAAGAATACAAAGCCTCTCAAGCCAAGGAAGCGAAAAAATTCAAGGGTATCAAATTACCCCTCATTGTAAAAATAATTTTATCCCTGCCGCTTTTTGCCCTCGGGATTTTTGGGCTGATTTATATTCCCTTTCTCGCCATCAAAGGATGCAGCCCCTAAAAAACCAACATTCAAACCCGCTTAACCAAGGCCAACGCGACAGCTATTGAGCGATGAGCCGCTCCAAATCATCCGCCAGTTTTTCTTTTCCTGCCTTGCGAAGGGCGGTTACTTGACGGCGGGCATTGGGTTTGTCGCCGGAGCTGAAATAAGCGACACCTATCTTCCAATAAAAATCCGCCTTGCCGGGATCCTCACTAAGAATTTTCTTGTAAAGCTCGATGGCCTTGGGAAAATTTCCCTGGTTATACGCCATGTCGGCATTAATCAAATCCAGCGAGGTTTGTATTTTCTGGCAAGACGACAACGAGGCTGACAGCACAAGGCAAAGAATCGCACATAAAAAATATTTCATAGAAGACACCTCCGTTTATTTGTATTCTATTCCCGCGGGTAACCGAAATCAATAGGTCAAGCTGAGATTATTAAGGAAGCATTTTCTCACGCAGGCCTTTCGCGCAACTTGATAATCAAATTTTTTTCATCTATAGTAAATGGCGTGCTGCTTCCCCAAAACAAAAACACGATGGCCGTTCCAAAAAAATCCTACCTGACATACGTTGTCGCCATCACCTTTGCCATCACAGTTCTTCTTTCCTTTAAAACGTATTACATCAACTATTGGCCGACGGATTCGGAAAATCCCTACATCCCCACCGCCGCGCAGTTATTCAAACTCCCCTTTGTTTCCCATATGCATCTGTTGCCCCAAACACGCAATCTTCAATTAACCATGCGCGGCAAAGAAACTTTGATTATCGGAATTGCCGTCATGCAGCAGTTGTTGCGCGATGATACAACGCTGTTTCCTAATATCCTGCTTCTGATTCTGGCTATTGGGATTTCCTCAATTTTGTTGTATCTGATTATGGAGAAATTGTTTGATCCGCATATTGGATTTTTGGCATTTCTTTTATTGGCGGGAAGCTTTTTGGCCTTTCTGTATATGTTGCAGGGATCGCACCCGCCTTTGGCTCTCATGAATTTTCTTCTGGCCGTGTTTCTTCTTCAGCTGGCGAAAAATCGCAGGATATTCTATTTTTTTTCAGGTATCGGGCTTGGCTTCATGCTATTTTCTTCTCCCACATCAGCCTTGTACCTGCCTTATTACATCGGATTTTTCGCTTACTATGAATTCGTCGATAAAAAAGAGTCCTTTGCCATTAAAGATTTCTATAGAAATATTCTGTTAACCGCGCTCGGCATCAGCTGTATTGTCCTTTACATCACTCTTCCCCGCCCCCTATACAATTTACAAGAGCTCCTTGCGTTTATGCGCTTTAGCCAGAAGGGAAACAATTTCGTCGTCTATCAAAAAATCCTGCCCGCCCTTTTCCCTCTGCCGCCGTCCATGCGGGGCGAAGGATGGGCGTGGATTATCAAATATTTTTTCCTCATTATGCCTCTTTTGTTTACCGCATACGGGCTGTGTGTTTTTTATCTCCTTTGGAATTCCCTGAAAAAACCAGCCCTCGTTTTGATTGTCGCAACGACGCTCTCAACGCCTTTTTTGGTCGAGTTAAGCCAGGTCGCTCAATTCGGCAGGAATTATTTTTCATGGTTTATCGCGATCATTTTTCTTGTGTGTTTTGCTGTTTGGCAAATACGGCACGATCCCGAAAACCCTATCCGGAAAAAATACCGCCCATTTTTCTTAATCCCCTTTTTCCTTTTTCTTACCGCTCATTTAACGTTTAATATCTGTACTTTTCTAAGCGATGTCCTGCCGTCGCGCCTTGCAACGACAAAAATTCATGAATGGGCCATTCAACAGCGCACAAATGAGTTGTATACCTACCGCCGGCATCCGCGCTATAAAAACATGATTCAATTCGCCAATAACCCCAAATTTCAAAACAAGCTGTATTTTCACCCCATTGACTCTATCACGCAAGTTGAGAAGGGCTTAGTCCTTATCCCAACGCTGACCGGCAAAACCATCTGGTGCGAATGCCGCGAATCGGATTATCAAAAGGACCCTTATCTGACGGAGTTATTTTCTTCCGGTGAGTTTTCCAAATATGTCGTCGCGCGTTTTCCAACCCTTTCCTCCAGCCGGATATGGGCCCAGGAAGAGGAATTGTGCACCTACAGAGATTTGGCGATGCACGACATTTCAGATGAAGACCGTCAAAAAGGCTTCGCGTGGATTCTTGACGCCGAAAAAATCCAGCGGGAGTGGTTTTCGAAAAAAAGAAAAGAAAGCATAGAGGCTCCGGAAAAAACACGATAGAATGCTTTAAGAAAGCGGTCTATGCAGGAAAAAAGAAAATATCAAAGGATCCATCAGGATTTTAGCATCGTCTGCAAAGTTTTTAAAAGAGTCGAAACCGACTCCTACGCTTTTAGAATTATTGACATCAGCATCGGCGGATTATCTTTTTTAGGAAGCGACCTTTTTACAAAAGATGATCTCCTGCAAATTATTCTGCGCATCCCGCCGACCTTTAAGGACAAAATAGAAGTGTTCGGGCGCATCGTCGATTCCCAAAAAACCGAAGACAATCTTTTTAAAACGCATGTCGCGCTGATTGATATCTCCCCTTTGACACGCGCCGCCCTTTCCGGCATGATTGAGCAGTTCAACCTTCAAAAGACATTAAGACAGCCATGATATTTCTGACAGATATTATGGTCTTGATATGGCTCGTCTTTGTTTACCATCAAGGCTGGAGGAAGGGATTCCTCCAGATTTTCTTCGGGCCCCTTTCTTGTTTCGCCGGCCTTGCCTTAAGCTGGTTTATTTTTTTAAAAACAGACTATAATCCGATAGGGCTTTTCTTTAGCTCCATTTTTTTTCCTCTTTTTATTTTCGCCTTTCTATCAACAGCCTTCGGGTCTTCCTATAAACTTCGCAACCGCTATACCCTGCCCTCCTTGCCCAGCAGCATAAGCGGTAGTTTATTAAACCTCATTTGGGGGTTTTGCCTGCTCATCCCTTTTTTCATTCTCATCACGATCACGCCCCCTTCTGTTTTGCCCATGGGAAACTTAAGAAATAACGTGGCCCAATCTTTGACCAATAAGCTCATCGAGGAATTTGTGATCAATCAAATTCCTTTGATAAAAAATGCCGACATCGCGTTACGTGCCGCTCAGGACCCCTCAAAGCTGAAAAAACTTCAAACATCGCCTGAGATGTCCGAATTTTATCATGACAATAAGATCCAGGATATCCTCAATGACGCCGAAATCCAGAAAGCCGTCAAAGACAAGGATATCTTCTATCTTTTGGAAAATTCCAAGCTCAAGGCCCTCTGGCAAGACCCGTCATTAAAGGAAAAATTCACAAATTTGATGAAGCGTATCACCGCCGTTGAGGGCGATCCCGAATACTCCTCTTCTTTGCCTGCCGTAGAATAATTATTAAAGAATTTTGAGCCCCTATTTTCCTCTCTCGTCGAGAAAAACACGAGAAACCGTTTTCCTAAAACAGGTGTTTGCCCCTTGCCGCAGGCTTAGGCCGCATGCTATCCTTACATTGTAAGACAACGAAAGAGACTCTCTCTTCTTCCAAAAGAAAAACCGGATTGCCAGGTCGCACGCCTTGGCCCTCCGGTTTCTCTGTTTTAAACGCCTTTTTTAGGGCTATCTACTTGCCGATACAAAACTCCGAAAAGATCTTGTCGATCAGGTCATTGTCAACGTTGCGCCCGGTGATGTTGTCGAGATAATTAACAGCTATCTTAATTTCTTCCGAAGTAAGTTCCAAAGGATGATTTCCTTTGAAAAGCTCCGTTGCCCTCTCTAAAACCGAAACACAATTTTTAAGCGCCTCAAGATGCCGGGCATTGCTGATAAGAATTTTGGGCGTATCCGTAATTTTTCCATGCCACACATGCTTGACAATAGCCGTTTCAAGATCTTTAATGGCGATTTTCTTAAGCGCGGAAATTTTAATGATTGTTTTTCCCGCGAATAGCTTCTTGAGCTGAACTAAATTCATTTTACCGGCCAAATCGTATTTATTGACAACAACGAGGATATTTTTATTTTCAACTCTTGCGATCAAATCTTTGTCCTGCGCCGACAAAGCTCGGCTTCCATCGAGCATAAATAAAATAAGATCGGCGCTTTCCATATAAAGACGGCTGCGTTTAACCGCCTCTTTTTCCACCAAATTCCGCGGCTCCAGAATTCCGGCGGTATCAATCAGCTGAAAAGGGATTCCTTGGATTGAGGCGGTTTCCTCAATTGTATCGCGCGTTGTCCCGGCGATAGCGGTCACAATCGCCCTTGGCTGGCGCAACAGGACATTTAAAAGAGAGGATTTCCCGACATTGGGTTTTCCGCACAAAACAATTTTTATCCCTTCTTTTAAAATTTTCCCCTGATCGCTTGAGGCCAATAAATTCTTAACACGCCCATGCTGAGAATTGATTTGTTCAAGCAGCTGATGCTTGCTGGCGGCGTTCACTTCGTCCTCGGGAAAATTCACAATCGCCTCAATGTGCGTATAGACGCCCATCAGCGCTTCGCGGATACTTTCCAGCTCTAATGTCAATTCGCCTTTGAGCTGATTGATGCCAACTTTTAAGAAAGAATCCGTTTTGGCTTGAATAATATCCAAAACCGCCTCGGCCTGCGCCAAATCAATGCGTCCGTTGAGAAAGGCGCGTTTGGTAAATTCGCCCGGCTCTGCCAGCCTTGCCCCATGCGCAAGCACCAAATCAAGGATCCGTTTTAAAGAGACGATGCCGCCGTGACAGCTAATCTCAACGACGTCCTCACAGGTGTAGCTTTTGGGCGATCGCATCACAGTTAATAAAACCTCATCAATAATTTCTTCCGCTGCAAGCTGCCTCACATCTTGCTTGCCCTGAGCGAAGCCGAAGGGAGTCTGCGGTCTTGAGTCTGTAGTCTTTGGTTTATTAACAATCCATCCCAAATGTACCGTATAACTTTTAAATTGCGAAGGCTTGGTATTTTTTTTCCCGAGGAAAATTTTGTCAGCAATCGCAAGGGATTTTTTGCCGCTCAAGCGGATCATCCCGATCCCGCCGTGGCCGATAGGCGTTGCGATAGCGGCAATCGTGTCGTCTAATTGCGGTTTATACATATCTTTCTTGCCTCGGCAACAATAAAAAGCGATCCCGTAACCAAAATAACGCCTGAATCTTGGGTTTCGCGAAGAGCGATCTTGAGTGCTTCGCGGATATTATTTGTGTAAAATGCTTCTTTGCCGCGAAATAAATGAAATGGCGGGCGCGCTTTTGATTTTTCAAAATCAAAAGCGCGCCGGTTACCGGATCTGGTAAAAATAACTTTGTGCGCAATGCCATCCAACGCCCCGCTAATACCTCCGATATCTTTATCCTCGGACACACCCAAAACAAGCGTAATCTTTTTCTTGGGAAAAACATCTTTAATTGCAACGGTAAGGGCCCGGGCAGAGCTGGGATTATGCGCCCCATCCAAAACTATAAATGGATTCTTC
>ORJL010805745.1_pt1 | contig 28508 bp, 22 predicted proteins | sample 1779941 | NCBI WGS metagenome assembly ORJL01 (sample SAMEA104232317, study PRJEB22302) | groundwater metagenome | biome: forest; feature: aquifer; material: groundwater | place: USA | collected 2011-08-07 | depth 5.8 m
CCTCATACGACCTGATTACAAGAAAAGGTTTCTTGTGGATGTCTTTTTGAATCATCATGGATGCAAAGCATTCATGTGTGTCGGCAAAGCTTCGCTTTAGCCAACATCTTGCCCTAATCTGCTGGCTAAAGCCAAGCAGTTTTCGGAAGAATTCAAAAATGAAGTTTTTAATGGAATTAAATTCAAAAATAAACTTTATTTATAACAGGATTTCATATAATATGGTATGCAGATAAGAGGCGCTCTACTCAAAAAGCTAATTGTAAAAGAGCAAATGCCAAAGACAAGAACAGGCCAAGCATTATATCTTCTTAAAAAAAACGGCCGCGATTTAAAATTTCATATTCAGCCAACAAGACGTCTGGTAAAAATACCAGTAGATCCAAATCTAATACGCAATGGAATAACATATCCATTAATAGAACCATATGCTTATGCAAGAATTATATATGACAACAGGGAAGATCAATTTATCTATAATATAATAGAACCAAAGCTTAATGAGCATGAAGAAAGCATTCTAAAAAAAATAAAAGTCGGCTTCATGCAGATGATAGATGTAAGATTAGAGGACATAGAGAAGAGAGAAACGATAATTGATTTTCTAGAGCAAAATGTCAAGAAACTTATGGAAGCGCTCAACATAAAGCTTGGAGCAAAAGAATATTCAAAAATCATGTATTATATTTACAGAGATTATGTAGGACTTAACAGAATAGAACCGTTTTTTTTAGATCCTTACATTGAAGATATCGGGGCGGACGGAGTAGGCACTCCGATTTACATTGTCCACCAAAAATTAGGATCGATGAAAACAAACGTTGTTTATAATGACGAACAGGAACTCAAAGATTTTGTTACAAAACTTGCAGAAAGGTGCGACCGCTACATTAGCTATGCAGAACCATTGCTGGATGGCACTTTGAAAAATGGCGCAAGAGTGCAGGCTTCCCTAAGCTCTGATGTTACAACTAAAGGCCCTACATTTTCAATCAGAAAATTTAGAGAAGCTCCTTTTTCGTCTACAGACATTATAAGACTAAATACAGCATCGTCTGAGATGATGGCTTACCTGTGGTTTATTGTTGAGAACGGGTCCAATGTTTTGATCATTGGCGGCGTGGCCACTGGAAAAACAACAATATTAAACTCTATATCTGTTTTCATCCCTCCTGAAGCAAAAATAGTTTCAATAGAAGACACAAGAGAATTAGACTTGCCGCATGAGAACTGGATACCAGGCGTATCAAGAACTGGATTTACCGGAACAGGCACAGGCGAGGTCACAATGTTTGAATTGTTAAGAGAATCATTCAGGCAGAATCCAGACTATCTTATAGTAGGCGAGGTACGAGGCAAAGAAGCATACGTAATGTTCCAAGGAATGGCATCTGGACACCCTACATTAAGCACAATGCACGCAGGAAGCGTAGATGATTTGATGAAAAGACTGCAGACAAAACCTATAAACATTTCTGCAGGCTTAGTAGAAAGCTTGGATGTTGTAATACAAATGGTGCATGCCAGAGAAAAAGGCAAATCTGCAAGGCGTGTAAAAGAAATAATAGAAATCAGGGATGTTGATAAAGACTCTGGAAATGCAATAACAAACAAAGTATTTTCTTGGATTGCTTCACAGGATGAGTTTGAATATAGAGGAAATTCATGGCTGCTTAGCGAAATTTCTAAACAGAAAGGCATTTCAATGAATGAAATAATAAAAGACATCGCTAAAAGAAAAACAATAATAGAGTGGATGTCAACAAATAACGTTATAAAAATAGAAGACGTGTCAAAATACGTCTCGATGTATCATAAGAACCCTGCCAAATTCGACAGGATACTGCGCGGTGAAGAGAAAATCTAGAGCCTTTTCTTTCGTGTGTTATGGAATTATTACACAAAGAAAACCCTCGGGAAAAGAAAATAATATTATAATAATGAATTGAAGGTTTTGGAGATCCAGAGTGATTGACGCCTAAGGGCGTCTGGTTGCTTTTCTTGGAGTATTGTAAAGACCTTCTTTTTCAAAAAGAAGGCATTTACATGGAGAGAACAAAAACATACATCAAGGGTCTAGATGACCTTATAGAAGGCGGCATACCAAAGGGTGATGTGATGCTGCTAAGCGGCACATGCGGCGCAGGCAAGACTGTTTTTGGCCTGCAATTTTTATGCATGTCAAATGAACCAGGAATTTTTGTGAGTTTTGAGGAAGAGCTTGATAAAATAAAAATTGCAGCAAACAATATGGGCTGGGACTCTGATTCTCTGGAAGAGAAAAATAAAATTAGATTCTTGAAATACGATCCGTTTAAAATCGAAGACGTTTTTGATATTATTGAAAACAACATAAGAGAAATAGGAGCAAAAAGAATAGTTATAGATTCTGTTTCTGCACTGGGTATATATGTTAAAGACAAGTCAGAACTGCGAAGAATGATCTTGCAAATCAGCAATATACTCAGAAAAAATTCATGCACGTCAATAATGATAAGCGAGGTTCTTCCAAATTCCAATAGACTTTCCAGATTTGGCGTAGAAGAGTTTGTATCAGACAGCGTAATACTGCTGCAGAACATTTTAGTTGACGGAGAATACAAACGCGGTATAAACGTATGGAAAATGCGATCAACGGCTCATTCGAATAAAATACATCCTTACAAAATTACATCCAAAGGATTTGAAGTATTGCCGCACGAAACACTAAAATTCTAGAAGCATTTCTCTGTGTTTAAAAAAAAGTCACTTATAGCAAACCAAATAAAGAATCAGGTATTATAATTTGGTTCGCTATATGTGACCAACTTATGTTATATAGCGAATATTAAGTTGGTCAGCTATAAATATCTTTGCTTCTAATTAACAAAATGCCAGCACCATATAAGCGAGGTTACAAGCATACAGGCGGAAAAGGACACGAGACCAGTGTTAACTGCGATTTCTGCGGCAAGAAAGTGCCAAGATGGAAAACGTTTGTAACGTACAAGGGCTTCAGAATAAGCGATCCAGTGCTTAGGCAACAGATAGATCCGAGATTTACTTCTATGTTCTCAAGAAAGATGTACGCATGTCCCTCATGCGCCAGATACAGGGGCATAGTCAAAATAGGCAGAAGCAGGAAAAGCAGGCATACCCAGCAATATTGAGAACTTTGATTAACTTATTTGTCAAAGTTCACAATAAGGGCTTTAATGAAATAAATATTATTAAAAGCCCTCTATTATAGCAAATTCAGTTGATAAGTAAACTTTTATTGAATTTGCTATTAAGGAGATTCAGTAAGTTAAAAGTTCACTGACTTACTGAATCGACTATTAGTTCTCTTTTTTAACCTTTATGGAAATGTATGTTTATGGGAAAACAAAATAACACTGACCTAAATCTAGACAAATTTTTAGAAAAATCAAAGATGATCGATAAGGAATTGAATGGCATACTAAAAGGCAAATTACCAAACCTGCATGATGCGATTAAATACCACATGGAAACAGGAGGCAAAAGGGTGCGACCACTTCTTGCCATCATGACATGCGAAGCGCTTGGCGGCGATGTTAGAAAAATAATCCCTTTTGCTGCTGCCTGCGAGCTTATGCATAACTGGTTTCTAGTTCACGATGACCTGGAAGACGGCGACATTGTAAGAAGAGACAAGCCTACTGTATGGGTAAAATATGGAATGCCACATGCAATAAATATAGGCGATTATATGGCTCATAAAGTTTTCAAATTGATATTGGGGTCAAAAAATCGCGGGCTAGACAATGACAAGATAGTAAAATTATTTGAAGAAACTGTAGAAACAACGCTTGAAACTGCTGAAGGCCAGACATTGGACATAAACTTAAGAAACAATAATAACCCAACAGAAAAAGAATACATTGAATCAATACAGCATAAAACCGCCCGCTACTTAACCATGCCAATAATAGGCGGGGCGATCGTTGCAGGAAGGGACGACTTGAAAGACAAGTTACTAGACTTTGGCAAAAAAGCAGGACTCGCATTCCAGATAACAGACGATATATTGGATCTTACAGAAGGAAAGGGCAGGGGCGAGATTGGCAGGGACATAAAAGAGGGGAAGAGAAGCATAATGGTTGTTCATTTTTTGAGCAAATGCAGCAAAGAGGAAAAAAATAAATTGTTGAATATACTGAATAAGCCTGTTGAAGAAACAACAAATGGAGATGTTATTATTGTAAAGTCATTTTTTGAAAAATATGGATCAATAAAATATGCGCAGCAGAAAGCCGATCTTTATTCTGAAAAAGCCAAATCTATAACAGACTCCATGCCGCTAAAGCTCAAAGAAGTTCTGTACTTCTTTGCAGATTACATTGTAAAGCGCACAAAATGAGCCTTTTCTTTCGTGCAGTATAAATTTTATAGCGCAAAGAAACCCTCCCTTAGGCGTCATACAGCTTAAGAAAAGGCTAGCTAATCTTTATGTTAGGCAAAAGCGATAGTTTTAACATGTATAAGAAGCTGGTGCAAAAATGCAGCGGTTACGCTTTTGCTCATTTTCCTGAGCTTCTCGAGCCTCTTAGGGGCGTTATAATAAAATCGAATTTTAACATGCTGATGGAGATATATGTTGGAAGAATGATCGTGTTCGCTATTATTGGATTTATAACAACGTTCATTGCGTCATCCATTATGTTTTCTATTATGCTGCCTTTAGCGCCAATTTTCCTTATAATAGGCATAGCAGCATTTGCTTCAATTGGAATGGCAATACTAATATTAGTTCTTTGTCATTCCTATCCTTTTCACCTTATAGCCGTAAAGAAAAAAAGCATTGAGTCTAATCTGCCATTTGCCATAAATCATATGTCGGCAATAGCCGCTAGCGGCGTCCCGCCTTTTGTTGCGTTCCGATTATTGAGCAGCATAAATGAATATGGTGAGGTTTCAAAAGAAGCTCAACGAGTTGTAAGAAATACAGAAATTTTTGGCATGGACATCACAACTGCAATAAAAAACGTTGCAGAAAGGTGTCCTTCCCCCGAATTCAAACAATTTCTTTCTGGCATTGTCTCTACAATTACAACAGGCGGTGATTTGAAGCGGTATTTGGATTCTCAGGCAAAAGAAGCTTTATTCGAATATAAAATAAAGAGAGAAAAATATTTGCAGACATTGTCTACATATGCAGATGTATACACAGCAGTCATGATTGCTGCGCCGTTGTTTTTTGTTTCTGTCCTTTCCATATTAGCCCTTGTTGGCGGGGAAGTCTTTGGCTTGCCAATACCAACAGCCATCCGCCTAGGAACATTTTTCCTGATACCAATGCTTAACACGGCATTTATAATTTTCATTCATGTAACGCAACCGCAGACATAATTAAGGCAAGAAATAGTAATATTTGAATCGAAGGTTTACAAGATCCAAAGTTTTCTTGGAGTATTGTAAAGACCTTCTTTTTCAAAAGAAGGCATTTACTATGAAAGAAGACAAAAAAGAAGGAAAGAGTGGATCTGTTTTTCCATTCAAATTCAATAAAGTTGTAAAGGTAACGCTTGCAGCAGTGGCTGTTGGCGTAGCTATGCTGTTGTTTAATTTAATATTTTTATATCAAGACATTAAGATTTTTTCAATCGCCAACATGATAGCCGTCTTCGTTATGATAAGCGTGCCGTTGCTGACAAGATTTGCAGTTTATAAAAATATAAAAATTATCGAGTCAGCGTTTCCTAAGTATCTAAGGGATTTGGCAGAGAATGTAGATGCAGGAATGACGCTTTCCCAGGCAGTAAGGGCAGCTGCTAAAAATGATTATGCCACATTGACGCCATACGTGAAAGAAATAGCTGCAAAAATGTCTTGGGGCATTCCGTTCGAACATATACTTATAGTTTTTGCGCAGAAAACCGGCAGTCCAAGAATGATGCGAAACGTTCAAACCATAGTAGAAAGCTACAAGTCAGGAGGAACTATATCCACTATATTGGTTTCAGTTGCGCAGTCATTGAACGAGTTGGAAAATATAAAGAAAGAGCGTTCAGCATCTGTATATTCTCAAACAGTTAATGGCTACATAATTTATGTCATATTTTTAGGCGTTATGATAGGTCTTTCTAGAATGCTTACCCCGTCTTTTGGCGGCGATGTTAGCTCGCCATTTGGAGTATCAGGCAATTTACAGGCGATGTTTTCCGAAATTTTCAGGAATTTGATATTAATACAAGGCTTTTTTGCAGGCCTCGCAATCGGCAAAATATCAGATGGAACGTTTATTGCCGGGATAAAGCATGCAGTAATAATGACTGTCACAGGCTATACATTGTTTGTTCTTTTAGCTTGACTTTTTTCTCAGAATATCGAGAACTTTGATGAGTACCTCCGAAAGTGAAAGCAGACCTCATGATTTCACTCAGCGGACTATTGCCAGTTTATGACAATAACCTTACTTTCGGAGGTACTGTTGATTAACCTATAATTTGTTAAAGTTCACAATAAGGGCTTTGAATAAAATATATGGTTATTCAAAACCCTCTATCATATAAAAGGCTAAATTTTCACCTTCTTCACTTTCAAAATCTTTAAATATGACTTACTTTGATGTATAACATAAGAGTAAAGCATCAACGGTAGTCATTAATGTATACCATGAATGTCTAATAAGTGAGAAAATGAGCGATTTACCAGAAGAACGCATTATAGACGTGTTAAAGCAGTCTCCTTTATCTTTGACCATTTTGCAAGCTGCTGAAAAATGCAGTATGCACAGAGTAACTGCTGCAAAATATCTTGCTGTACTTGAGGCAAAAGGCATGGTTTCTTGCCGCAATGCCGGAAAGGCAAAGCTATATTCGATAGCGGAGGCGCGCTCTGGATGAGAAAAAAAACCAAAAAGTCAAATACCCTTAAGTTGACAACAATAGCTGTAATTTTGATAATTTTTGCAATAATAATTGTATTCTTCGTGTTTCAGTCAAAGCCGCAGCAGCCAGCTTTGGTGCAGTCTTTATCAAATGAGTTTATTTCTGTATATGAACAGCCCGGCAACAGGACAAAACTGGCAGTCATAACGCAAGTGCCGCACAATTATAGGGACGATTCAGGGGAACTTAAAAAAATAGATGAAAATTTTGAGCAAGGGCAAACAATTATAAACAGCAATGCTTATCAGATATCCAACGAAGAGGGAATCTACAAAGTTTATGCTAAAAATTCAGAGCCTGAAGTTGTTGTTAAGTATAATGGCGAACAGGTAACTTTAACGACACAAACTGCATCTAATGCAAAAATATCAAATAATGCAATTCTTTATGAAAATGTTTACAAAAATACAGATTTAAAATACACATATTTGCCAGATAGATTGAAGGAAGAAATAATTATAAAGCAAAAACCTGCGGAAACTATTTATTTTAAGCAGATTTTAGATTATTCGGGAATTATTAAAATAGAAAATCAGGATTGGGATGGCTCTGAAAAAATAACATCATCTGATATAAGGCTAGGAGATAATTTACTGCTGCTTAAGCCAATTGCTTTCGATGCAAATAATAAAAAATTTGCATTGTCTTACAAAATTTCAAAAAGCGAAGATAAAGTTTTTATAGAGACGTTAGTGCCGGAAGAAATTCTGCAGGCAGCTTCTTACCCTTTTATAATAGACCCGTCAATTTCTACATCGCTTGGCGTAGGTTATACAGAAGATTCATATGTCGATTCAGACGATACAACTTTAAATGCGAATTTTGGCGCGTCAGCTGTTTTACAGCTTTCGTCAAATACTGTAGAGCGTGTGTATGCAAAATGGAATTTGACAAATCTGACATCGAATGATATTGACTGGATAGAATCTGCAAAGGTGGAATATTTTGTAAATTGGGTGGGCAGCGGCAGCAAAACTATCAGCATTCACGGCATAAACAGGAGCGCATCGTCATGGACAGAATCTGGAATAACATGGAATAATCAGCCATGCGGAACAAGCACCCCTTACACTGGTTTTGGCTGCAATGCAACGCCGGAAAGTAGTGTAACAAGATCTGGCAGTACAGATACGCGTGAAAACTTTACAATAACACAAATAGCAAACATGACTCTTGGAAATCCATTGGCCTCAAAAGGACTTATACAATATATAATGAACACTTCTGGATCACTAAGCACTCATGAGCTTAATTCAAGAGAAGCAGCCAGCGACCTACCTGTCTTGTATATTACTTATGTCACTCTTCCAAGAGAAATTTCATTTGTCGCGCCAGCCGACAGCAACAGGACAGAAGGCGCCAGAAACTATACATATGTTAACGTGTCGCTGAATGTGACAAATCTGGACGCGTTTGCAATTTCATGGAACTATACAAATGTTTCTCTCTTTGGCGCAGCTGGAATATGGCACTTTAATAATAATACCTTAGATGATTCAGGCAGAGACAATAATGGAACAGGTTTGGGCGGCGTAGACTGCTCTGCTTCTGTTGCAGGAAGATTTGGCGCAGCATGCTCATTTGACGGCTCTGACGACATTGTGAATGTGTCTTACATTGCTTCTCTAAACTCATCGTCAAAAAACTGGACCCTGGCTGCGTGGTTCAAAACCTCTTCATCAGGTGATATATTAAACAAAACAAATTTTGACGCTGCTGCGCAATACAAGCTTATTGTTGACTCAAATGGCAAGGCGCAGTTTGCAATCAAATCGTCCGGCACAGGCGTATTCACAGTGAATTCGTCTGACAGCGTAAACAACAACGCATGGCATCAGGTGGTTGGTGTAAGAACAAGCGGAAGATTATTGGTTTATGTAGACGGAAATGTGGCAGGAAATGTCAGCGAGTCAGCAGGCTCTGTAGACGTCGATAACAGCAATCTGACAATAGGAAGAAAATTCACAGGAACCATAGACGAAATCAGGATTTATAGCCGGGCGCTTTCAGGAGAAGAAATAAATGCGTCTTATAACGCAGAGGTGGGAAGATATTTTGCAAACTTCACAGAATTAAAAAAGGGCATGTATGAATACTATGCATGGGTTAACAATAGTTTCGGCAATTTCAACAATACAGGCGTGCGGGTTTTCACAATTTCTTTGCCAACTGTTTCAATTCAAAGCCCTGAAAATATCACTTACAATGTTTCTGCCATAAATATAAATTACACGCCAGGCAGCCCGGATGTTGACCAGTGCATACGCGAATGGACAAACCAGTCAGGCGCTGTTTACAACAAATCTCTTAGCGGATGTTCAAACGATACACTGTCAGGAATTTCAAGCGGCTTGCATAAAGTAGTAATATGGGTCAACGACACTGCAAACAATGTAGTTTCAGCGCAAGTTTTATTCACTGTAGACATAACACTGCCAAACATATCATTTGTCTCGCCAACAGAATCAGATGGCGCGCAATCAGACAGGAATTATACATACATCAATGCCTCTGTTGCAGACGCAAATCCAACATCCAGCTTCATAGATTTCAACAAATCGCTGGCGCTTTATCTTGACCTGCACAACACAACAAGAGATTTATCATCTTATGGCAATAATGGAACAGGGCAGAACGCGGTTAATTGTTCTGCAACACTGCCGGGCCGTTTTGGAACAGCCTGTAGCTTTGATGGCAGCCAGCTTAACAGAACGATAAATATCACAAGCTCTGCAAGCTTGGAGCCGGCAAGCATAACAGTGGAAGCGTGGATAAAGCTCAACAGTCAAAAAGGCAACTCAACAGGTGGCGCGCCGACAGGCCAGCAATATATATTATTCAAAAGAAATACAAGAACAAACAATTCAGAAGGATATGCTATAGTTAAAAATAATAACACAAATGCCACATCATTTTTAATAACAAATGCAACAGGCTCGCAGCTTGGCGCTGCTGGCACAACAGCATTGGTCACAGATGCATGGTATCATGTTGCAGGAACCTTTGACAATACAACAAAAACAGCAAATATTTATGTAAACGGAATATTGGAAAAAAGCAATACGCTTGCAGGCAATTTTGTTCTAAACCACGATTCAACGCAAAATGTTTACATAGGCAGGACTGGCCAGCCATTGGACAGCAGGTTTAACGGCACAATAGACGAAATAAGAATTTGGAACAGGGCTTTGTCTCCTGAAGAAATAAATGCTTCTTATAAAGGCAGCCCGCTGTTCAGAAATTTCACAAGCCTTACAAACAGGTCATATCAATACTATGCCTGCGCTGTTGATACTGGCGGTAACAGAAACTGCACAGAAACCCGTCAGCTTTTTGTATTTAACAACATTACATTTGTCCCGCCTGCAGATGCGGACGGTGCAAATATAACAAGAACTTATACTTATGTGAATGTTTCTGTAAAATACCCTGTTTCTACAGTGTCTTCTTACATAGATTTCAACAAATCTCTTTTGCTATATCTTTCGATGAACAACAATACTTTAGATAGTTCCACTTATGGAAATAACGGAACTTCAATTAATGGCACTGTATGCAGTCCTGCAATATCCGGCAGGTTTGGCACTGCATGCGATTTTGACGGCGTAAACGATATTATTTTAATAAATAAGAAGTCAAGCGCAAGCGTAAGAGGCAGGCCTAACTACACTGTAGAAGGATGGTTTTATCTTGACACATTCCCTTCAGGTCAGGATGTTTACTTTATTTATCATGAAACAATAGGAGATGGTGCGGCGGCAAGGGTAGTTGTGATTGTAGAAGATCAAAGCGATCTTTATGCCAACCTGCCTAAAGCGCTTACATTCCGTTTCAGGGCTACAGACGACCTTGGCGCCGGTTCTAGGGAAACCATAAACACAAGCGCAAACGCCCTTTCAACAGGCCAATGGTATCATTTTGCAGCAGTCTTCAATGCTGTTGACGATGTCCACAAGCTTTACCTTAATGGGAATATAGCAGCCATATCTACAAGAGCATTTGACCCTGTAGTAAATACAACGCCGCAGGAGAACATGACAATAGGCAATGACGAGTCGTCAAACACCGCGGAATTTGACGGCAGGATAGACGAGATCAGAGTCTGGGGGAGAGAGCTTTCTGACAATGAAATAAACGCATCGTACAGAAGCAGCCCGCTGTTTAGAAATTTTACAAGCCTTACAAGCGGAACATATCAATACTATGCCTGCGCTGCTGACACAGATGGCAACAGAAACTGCACAGAAACAAAAACTATTACAGTTGACATATCACTGCCTGCGCTTACTCTTAATGAGCCAAAAAATGTTACTTACAATCTGAGCATTGTTACGCTAAACTACACAGCTTCAGATTTGAGCTTAAGCCAGTGCATCCGCTCATTGGACAATATAAATAAATCTCTCAGCGGATGCGCTAACGAAACATTTGACGAAACAACATTAGGAGAAGGCAGTCATAACATAAAGATATGGGTTAATGACTCTGTGGACAATGTTGTTGTTTCAGAAGTCAGCTTTTCTTTCAGGCACATATTGCTGGCAAATGTAACGACTAATGCGACAAATTATACTAAGGGCGAAGATGTTAACATATCTGGCGTCTTCCGCTGGAATAATTTAACAACAATACAGGGCGCTGCATTTAACGTGACAATAAAATGGTTTAGGCAGGACAACACAGTTGAAAGGGAAATAAACTTTACTCCAACCAGCAGCGGGAGATTCTGGGATAACTTGACATTGACGCAGAATGCAGGAAACGGCACATGGAGAGTAAACATTACAGGCTTTGCTTTGCAGAACAGCACAGTCAGGACTGTTATAAATGGCACTACATTTTCAGTTAACGGCACTACGCCTCCTAATGTGACAAATCTTACACAGACCCCTGACACAGGCCTTGCAGGAACTTTGTTCACATTTAATGCCACTTTGGACGATCAGGATGACGGCCTTGCAAACTATACATTTTCATGGAATGGAACGCCTAGAGTTTTGCAAACATTGGGCGAATCAAGTTTTGGAAACAGCGTTGACTCGTTTGGAAGATGCACAATGATTGCGGATGACTTTACGCCGTCTGTCACAGGCTATGTGACAAACATAACGCTTGAACTTCAAAATATGACGTCGGCAAAAGAGGTGTATGTAGAGATTTGGAGTATTAATGCATCGTCCCAAAGACCGCTCAAAAGAATAGAAGCTGCTTATGTCAATTCCACATTGAAGGGAAGGAATACATACAACCTGATATTAAATAATACAATAAAAGTTACAAAAAATATAAAATATTTTGTAGTTCTTAACGGGTCGGGGGCAACGTCAACAACAGCATTCCGCAATTATTACAGGCCAAGGCCTGCTTCATTCAAGTCGTACAAAAGCGCAAACTGCGGGAATACATGGACTGTGATATCTGGAAGAAGCCCTAACATAAGAGTTTATGTGTCAGAGTTTAACTGGACAAATGACACTGCCCAGCTTGTTACCGGCAACAGAAACTTTTCTATTACAAGTAAAATTGCAAACTGGAAAGGAAGTTTTGGGTGGTATGTGTGCGCAAATGACACTCGTAGAGGAAAAGGCTGCTCAGAAATAAAAACATTAAGCGTTTTGAACAACACAGACGCCATACCGCCTGTTTCCCTGTTCTTTTCGCCTTCAAACAACAGCATTGTAAACGGAAATGTAACTTTGAAGTCGTTGGTGACAGACTCCAATGGAGTTTCATATGTGGAATATTATTTTGCTGAAAACAGCACAGACAGCTGGATATTTCATGCAAATGCATCAAACCCATTCGGCAACGAGTGGCATACGATATGGAATACAATAACATTTAATAATGCTTCCCATTTCAAATGGCGAACATTTGCTGTGGATACAAAAGGAAATGCTGCAAATGGCTCTCATTTCAATTTCAGCATAGACAGAAATGTGCCGATAATAAATGGAACATTTGTAATTTATCCCAACAGCAGCATAAGCTGGACTGGCTACGGAAAAAATATAACAATAAAAGCAAATGTGAGCGATGCTTTGCCTGGGTCGGGATTGTCCAATGCGTCGTTGAACTTGTCTTACCTTAACTTTACAGGCTTCGGCTTTATGCAGTACGAATCTGGAAGCAGGGATGCTGGAGAATGGAGCATTTGGAAATCTGATGTTAATGTACACAGGAATAATTCTGGCCAGGAATTATTGGTTCAGCTTAATGTCACAGATAACGCAACTCCTCTTAAAAATTCATTCACCTATGAAGTTATAGCAATTAATCTTGACAATGTAAAGCCCCGTCCTTTGGATTGCGCAAGAAATGGCTCATTGGCCGTTTATACAGGAGAAGACATAAACTTTGCATGCGCATTCAGCGATAATCTGTCAGGCTTAAAGAACTGCAGAATGTCTCATAATTTTACAAGTTCATGGGCAAACGAAACATGGCAAGGCCTTGCAGGACAGGATGACACATGCGCGCAGAATTACACATTTGGTTCAGCAGGTGCGTTTTCATGGTTCTTCTGGGAAAACGATGGTTTAGATAACATAAACAATTCTGACATATTAAATATAACTATAATAAACGCGTCAGAAACAAATGCGCCGTATGTTCAAATATTATGGTACCCAAACAATTCATTTGTTAACAGATCAACATTCAATGTGACGTATAATGTTACAGATGTCTCTGCAATAAATGAATGCGCATTGTTTGTTGATGCAGATCTTAACAGCACTAATCAGACGCCTGTTTCAAAGGGAATAGAACAATTATTATTAGCTACAGCTGTCGAAGACGGTTGGCATGATTTTTATGTTGTATGTGAAGATGAATTTTTTAATGTAAACTTGTCTGACACATTCAACTACACTATCGACACAGCTGCGCCAACAGTTTCAATTCAATCACCGCCAAATGCCACAAATAGCTCTTCAACAATAGTTCTTAATTACACAGCAAGCGATACTGTACAATTAGACCAATGTATAAGGGAGTGGACAAACCAGTCAGGCGCTGTATACAACAAATCTCTCAGCGGATGCGCAAACGAGAGCTGGATAGCAAACGACGGCTCTCACATCATCCGCGTGTGGGTAAACGACACAGCCGGCAATGTCAATGTATCTACCGTAAGGTTCACCATAGATGCCAATGCGCCTACTATATCTATCCAATCCCCTCCAAATGCCACAAACTCTTCATCAACAATAGTTCTTAATTACACAGCATCAGACAGCGTAGGAATAAGCCAGTGTATAAGAGAATGGACAAACCAGTCTGGAACTGCATACAACAAGACAATGCCTAACTGCCAGAATGAAACTTGGACAGGCTCAGACGGCGCTCATACAATAAGGATCTGGGTAAACGACACAGCCGGCAATGTCAATGTGTCCACTGTAAGGTTCACTATCGATACAGCAGTGCCTTCTATAACGTTAAATGAGCCTAAGAATGTCACTTATAATCTGAGCATTGTTACGCTTAATTACACAGCGTCAGATTCAAGTTTAAGCCAGTGCATCCGCTCATTGGATAACATAAATAAAACATTGGCAAACTGCGCGAATGAAACATTTGACGAGTCTGTTTTAGGAGAAGGAAGTCATAACATAAAAATATGGGTGAACGATTCAGCAAACAATGTTGCAGTTGCTGAAGTCAGCTTTTCTTTTCGTCATATATTGATAGCAAACACAACAACAAATAAATCAACATACAATGAAAACGAAAATGTTAACGTATCTGGTGTTTTCCGCTGGGATAATTTGACAACAATACAAGGCGCGGCCTTTAACATTACAATAAGCTGGATTTATCCTAATGGAAGTTTAGTAAGGCAAATAAACTTTACGCCATCAGCTTCTGGAAATTACTGGGATAATTTGACGCTGGGCAATATTAATACGATTGCAAATGGCACATGGAGAGTAAACACGACAGGCTTTGCTTTGCAGAATGGAACAGTCAGGACTATGACAAATACAACAACTTTTAATGCGAATCTCACAGAACAATGGACTAATATAACTTCGCCCGAAGGTATTTTTGAGCCATTTAATGCAAGCGTGGTTGGAACGCACATAAACAATTTCAGCATAAGATTCACAGACCTGATAATAGCGCCTTCCAGCGCGTTAAGATGCGACATAAGGCTGCCTAACAGCTCTATTCTGTTAGTTAATGAAACAGGTTTGAATTTAGTAAGATCAAATTACTCATTAAATTACACTGTTAAAAGCGAAGATTCTATAGTAGAGGATGCCACAGTAGGGTATGTGCCATGGATATTAAAGAACTGTTCAATCATAAGCGGCGGTCAGGTCATATTCTCTCAAAATAAAACCAGCCGAATATATACGCATAACCCGACTTATTGGAAAGATGGCGAAATAACTCGCGCGGTGGCATGTGAAGGAACGCCAAACGTTTACTTCAATAACACAGGCAAGTGCGAATTCTCAGAAGATACAATGTTTGCATTGCAGATGAGAAATGGAAATCCTGTTGTGGCAGCGTGTTTTAATAACCCAAATGTCAGCTGTGATCAAAACTATTGCAAAGGCATATACTTTCCAACATGCGACCCGATAGATTATTTTGCCGGGCTCTCGCCAAATTCAGACGACCCTAATGGTTTTACAAGTTTCAACGTAAGCTTTGCAGGCTACACTACAGAAGTATTTTATACATATTATACAAATACAAGCGGCAGTTTTAAATTGAGAATAAAGCAAGCGCTAACAAGCAAAACATTCTCTATAACAATATTCAATCTGACAAATATTAATTCTTCTTTGACAAGCGTGTATGGCAATAACTCAGGCAATGGCACGCTTTCAGCGACAGACCAGGGAGACGGCACATGGTCTGTCGCGCTTAACAGGCTTGCAACTTCGTTTACAGGAACGCTCGATTTTGTATTCAATGCGTCATTCAATTCGAGCTTTAATGATAACAGGACTCTCAGGCTCGTTCTAGCTTATGGCAGCGATACAAATCAGGGAACTCCTGCCCTGTTCACAGCATTGTTTAATTCAAGCATAGGGCTGCAAAACAGGAATGAAAGCCAAAACAGTTCCATAACAACAGATGTTGGAGGAGTGTGCGGCGATGAGGCAAACAATGATTTTGATTATATCAACGGAACATTTTCATTCAGCTACGACTGTTTCGATCCTGATTGCGACAGCATACAAGGAGACAATTCGCAGACAAATGAATTTGGAACAGGCAAGACAGGGCTGTGCAAATATGCAGCAGAAACTGTGTGTGACGACAGTTTTGATAATGACTATGATTATATAAGAGGCACAGATTTCACAGACTGTCATGATTCAGATTGCTTCAATAAGGGCGTAACGTGCCCTGCTTCTGAAACAATATGCAACGACAGCATAAATAACGACTGGGATTATACAATAGGCGAGGCAGAAACAGCAGCTGCGCAGAAAATAGAGAACAACGGCACAAAATACAATTCAACCCATCAGGCTAATATTACAGACTGTGAGGATTCTGACTGCAATGGGCTGCAAGGCGGCTCTTCAGGCCAAAACTGCAACTGGGGCAATGAAACAGCATGCTCTGACGGCTTCAATAATGACGCATTGCAGCTTAAAGACTGTGAGCTTACGTCTGTGGCAAACTCCACAACAATGCCCACAGTTGCCAATGCAGAATACAACTGTGCGGCGACATGCAGGCAGACAAATGCAACAGAAACAGGCGCAGCGTGCAACGACAATGTAGACAATGATTATGATGCAGTTAATGTAACAGGGTATTATACAGGCTCTTCAAATGCAACTGCAGGCGCTGGCATAGACTGCAGATGGGGCGGCTACGGCAGCATAGGCACAAATTACAATCCTGATGAAGACTGTAATTCAACAATATTGAGCAGCGGAAAAACATGCCAGCTGCAGTTCGAGCTTAACTGCACAGACGGCTTTGACAATGATTTTGATAAAGATGCATCAGGCATGCCGCGCGCTAACTGGAGTGTAAACACAGCAGGTTATCTTGTTCAATTTGGCATAAACTATTCAGAAGATGCGGATTTCGATGACTATGACTGTAAAGTAAATTCATTAGCGCCCGCAAGCGAAGGAGCAAATGCCTCATGGTGCTTTGACGGCGTAGACAACGATCTGGATGCATATTATTGGAATGGAACAACATATGCGCAAAACACATCTACTGGCTTGGATTGCGCAGATCCGCAGTGCCTTACAGTCACAAACCCTTCAAATGCAAACCAGACATGTTTGACGCAGGAGTTTAATGAAACAGATGTGTTTTTCACAAGTTTACCATTCCCCGGACTGTATTGCAGCAATAGCATAGATGATGATGTAGACGGTCCAATAGACTGCGCAGATTCTGATTGCCTCAAGAAATTTGGAACGTGTTCAGCAGGCCCGTGCTATGTCACAGAAAATACAACATGGAATTCATGTGCCGACAGCAAGGACAATGACAATGCAGACGGGTTGAACTGCGGCGACTCAGATTGTATTGGCATGCTTGGCAGCACAGCAGGCTTTGTATGCCGTTCAACAGAAACAGTATGCGACGACAGGTTTGACAACGATGCAGACAATATGACAGACTGCGCAGACCATACTGGCTGTGACAGCCAAACAGGCGGGCGTATAAATAATGTTACTGTTTATTGCCGCGCTTCTGAAAGCACAGCTGCAGACTGCTTTGACGGCTTTGACAATGATGCTGATAATTCTACAGACTGCTATGACACAAGTTGCAATGCGCAATGCGGATTGAGCAATATATCAGGCACAAGCATTCTTGCAGTGCCTACACTGGCAGGAAAAACAAGCATCAACAGCGTATCAAATGCCTTTATTTTCAACTATACAAAAAGGGTAAGAAAAGGCGAGTTTTATAATATAACTTTTAGGGAAACTTCAGCGTCTACAGATGCGCAATGGACATTAGGAACTGCAAGCGGCGGCGTATTTAACAAATCATCATTCAATGTTTCTACAGCCCGTCTTGATGGTTATAATTCCAGTTCATTTACGTTAACAGAAACTGTTAATGGGTTTATAGTAAGCTCCAACGGAACAAGCCTGCCGTCAGGTTACGCAATATCATTTTCTTTGCAAGCCGTTAATCACATGAACAGTTCTACCTACGAGTTGACTTATGCAGAGTCATCTGAGTCTAAGACTTCGTTGAACAATCAGATTACGCACGAAATAGTTGAGAACGTGACGCCAGTTGCGCAAATAATAAAAGTTATACCGAACAATACAGGTGTGATATATGGTGGAATTGTTTATTTGAGAGCAAACATTTCTGACGACTATCAGCTTGGTTTATGCGACTGGGCAGTTGCAGGGGTCCAGTCGTTTGACCCGGCAAACAGCACGCAATGTCGCGGCAACTTTTCGCCTACGGTAGAAGGCAATATTACAATTACTGTGACGCCTGTAGATTATTACGCCAACATCGGCGCTAACATATCTGTTAATTATACAGTTAATATTTTGCCCAATGGCTCGTCTATTACAACAGATAAAAGATTTTATAGGCCCGCAGAAAACATGACGGTTAATGCAACATTTAATATTGTAAATGATACGCTGGGCGCTTGCGAAATAATAGCAAAGAACGAAACAGCAGAAGTATCTCTTGGGAGCTTCGCAGCAAACGGCTCAGGTTGTTACAATGCTTCTGTAAGACTTTCTTCGTTGCCCGACGGCGCATATGCAATATTTGCAAGAGTGAATGAGACAACAGAAAATAATTTGGCAGACGGTTCAACAACAGCAATATTTGTGTGCTCGCAGCTTAATAGCGGCGCCTGCAGATTTACAGATTTTGATTCGAACGAGAGAGCAGATTTTTGTGGAGTAGGGCCAATTGTAACAATAGTAAACCCTGTCAATACAACATACGAAACTAATAATATTTCTGTTGATTTTACAATGTCTGACCTGATAGAAACATGCAAATATGAACTAAATTCAGTAAACACAACTTTAATAGGCTGCAGAAATGCTACAATATACGCAAACAACGGGACTAACAAAATATTGCTTTGGGTAAATGACGTGTTTGGGAATGCAAATCACAGCAATGTAGTTGTATTTACTGTCAATGCATCGATTCGTGTGGCGTTTGTTCCGCCTACAGAAGCAAATGATGCTGTAATAGCCAAAGACTATATTTATGCAAATGTGACTGTCAATGTTAATTCAATAGAAGCATGGCTGGAGCTTAATGGCGTAAACTACTCAATGACCAATCTTACATCAAATGGTTCAGCTTGGTTTTTCAACAAGACAAATCTTGTTGATGATACATATACGCTCCGTGTATGGGTAAGGACAGCAAGGAATTCAACAGGAGTAAGTGAAACAAGAACTGTAACAATAGATACTAGCACATTAGTATCATTTAGATGGAGAATAAATGTTACAGGTGCAACTACTACTGTCGACAACAAAGGCTTTGGTTATTATACAGCATCTAACATAAGCAATTATTATTCTTGTACTGAAGATAGGACAATAAATGCTATACCTACATTTTCCATAATACCTGTGGGGATTTTCAATTCAATACAATTTTCGTCAGACAGTGCAACACAAGTAACGCAAAGTTATGCTGGCAATAGTTTTGTATTGGCAATAACGCAGCGCGGATGCAATGAAACAATAATACCGCATTTGACAAAAACTGAGCCTACAAAGCCATTTATAGCGACAGGTGAGGCTGAGGATGCAATAGAAGTTCTGATAAGGTATAATAACATTGACATAGTTACTGACATAGATAGGGTTGGATCTTTCAAACTTATAATTGAAAAGAACGATACAGATGAAAACAAGCTGGTGATCAGAGGTGTCTAATATGAAAATAATATCGCGTCAGCCTTCATTTCTTTATTTCCCCGAGGGATTTTTTCTTCGTAAGAAAAAAGGGCTCAAGGGTCTGGCGTCAAGCGTAATAGTGATGGCAATAATTTTAGTGTCGTCGCTTGTTGTTATTAATACGATAAATCCGTTGTTCAAGGAAACAAACAAGGCGCAGGTGTTCAATGAAGCCAGGCAAACAATACATACAATAGATTCTGTAATTAATCAGCTTATACTCGAAGCTCCTGGCTCGCAAAGAGCGCTGGATGTGCATATACGAGACGGAAGGCTGATTGTGTCAAGCGTAGATGACACAATAAGGTATAGAATAGAGCATGTGCCAGAACTTGTCGGCGGCGGATTTGTCGCAAGAGAAGGGAATGTAATCATTAGAGGCGGCGCGAAAATGGATGCATATGAAGGCGACCCTAATGGAGACGGACAGACAGATCTTGTATTAGAAAACAGTGCAATGTTGTTTTCAGTTAAAAAATTGGGCAGCCCTTCCAGCCATGTAAACATCAATACAAGCAATGTCATATCGCTTGTGCGTAACATGCGTCTGGGATATGCAGCAAGCTTGGATAGCGGCATACTGATAAACAATGATCCTGCTACATCATACGGAACAGGATTTACTGAAATAGGAAGAATTGGCAGCAATCTCGAAAGCTCATCTATACGAATATTCATGAACTCAACTGCAGGCATAACTTACGAAGCAATTTTTGAGCTTGTAGCTGGGCAAGATTTTGTGCAGCTTAAAATAAAGAGGATAACAGGCGTATGACAAATACACATGACGTCAAAATAATAGAAGAATTAATTATCATCGCAATTAAAGGCAAGGAATTGATGATAGAAGAGATAGCAGCAGCTGTAAAAATAAATCGTATTACTGCGGCAAAATATTTAGCAGTTCTTGAAGCTAAAGGTATTGTAAAATACAGGCCTGTAGGAAAAGCAAAGTTATTTTCGGAGGTCAATCCATGAATGATAGGCATATTCTGACAGGTTTTTTTGCCATATTAATTATAATACCGGCAGCGTATTCACATACGGTAACTATGAATTTTGAATTTAGCATGAGCGGAGCTAAGCATGACACGATACACTTCAACGATACAGATTACAATGCATCATTAAGCAGCTCAACTTTCATAAGAAATTTAGGCAAAAAATATGTTTCTTCGTCTTATAACAGTTCAATTTTTGCCGCAATAAGCGCTGGAGAATTTATAGAAGCGGGATTTAACTCAACACGCACAGCCAGCAGCTATATTTTGCAAGTTACAGAAAGCGACAAAGGCAATAGAATAATTATCGGTTTTTCAAATGGCACATATTCTAACGTGGACAGCGTTTTAGATTCTGTTGTCAGGTTTAAGATGATACTTACAACTATAGGCAAATTTACATTTTCTTTCGTGCCATCTAATATTTACATAAGGGCAGAGTTCGATAACGCAGATGTATTTTCGAGGATAAAATTTTCAGGTTTTGGCAATTTGGAGATACGCAATAATGGAAAAGTCAACGGCCTTCATAACATAACGCTTGGAGTGAGATTATGATTAAACAAACCCACGCGTACAAGCACAAAAAGCGTCAAACAACAGCGAAAGTAATATCGCGTCAGCCTTCATTTCTTTGTTTTCCCAAGGGATTTTTTCTTCATAAGAAAAAAAGGCTTAAGGGAGAAGCAACCCTTGTTGTGCACACCATACTTATTGCAGCCAGCATAACATTTATTTTAGTTGTTGTAGCTGCTTTTGGATCCTTGAAAGGAACTTATCAGGAGTTAATTGCAAAAAACGAAATAAGAGAGCTGTGTTTGCTGACAAAAGATGGAATAGATAAGATTTACCATCAAACCAGATATGTGCCTAAAACAAACACAACTCTTGGAAGGTTGGTTTTGTCTTACCCGGATCGTGTCGCTGAATTAAATTATAGAATTAATTTTACCGGTAACGCGCTGTATGTGAAAGCTGGTGAATATTCAGAGAGTTGTATTGTAGGGCTCAATATAACGCTGAAAGGCGAGGTTTCCGGAAGTTTTGTCGAACTTACATTTAGGAAATATTCAAATGGCGCGCAAGAAGTGGAGATTAGAAATGTATGAATAATAATAAAAGGTCACGTAGTATGAAGGGATCGGTGCACGTTGATTATATTATAGGCATGAGCATAATGATTTTTCTTTTAGCAATTGTTGTAATAGCCAGCAATACTTTCCTTACCTCTACTACAAGCGAAAAGGATATATCTGTGTTGTCTGCGCAGGCAATTGGCATGCTTACTATAGCAGACAAGGAGCACGTTTTCTTTGGCCAAAAGAACATCAGCCGATTGGGAATTTATACGCCGGCTTACAGGATAACAGTCATTGTAAATAATACACAGCCATATTTGATTAATCAAACAGGCCCTTTGGTAAACCTGGTAAATGAAAAAATTTTGCTTAATTATGCATCGCTTGGATTTGCAGGCGTAAATGTAAATTCCACAGTTATTTATAATGAAAATAGCATTATGTTGCCTTACAACATAGACGGAGACATAGTCACATTCAGAACAGATATAAATATCTCAACGTTTAAGGTGTTTAATATTTATTTTGATGACGACAGCAACTTTACATCATCTTCTTCATCTATCGCCGGTGTTAACAACTTAACAGAAAAAATTATTATGGTGCAGGAAGTTCCAGTAGTACAATACAAAAAATTGCTGCAGTTGAATGAAACAGTGTATGATTATACAAGAAATATAACAGGTGTGCAGAACTTCAAAATAACTTTATTGGATTTGAAAGCACAAAATGAATTTTTCTCTTACGGAGGATTGATTCCAAGAAAAGGAAACATAATATCATTCCAACGATATGTATTGTATCAGAATTCCTCAGCAGGCGTAAATAAAGGCAGGCTAAGAGTGCAGGTGTGGTAAAAATATGAATGAAATAATAAACGACGGTAAAAGAAGGCATTTACGAGGCTATGTGTACACATTGGAAGTCATGCTTGCGATAGCTCTGGTGACCGGAACAATGATTTTCATCTTCAACATAATACCACAAACAAAACAGAGCAACATAGTTGTAATAAAGTCATCAGCGTATAATGCTCTTGAATATTTGGATGCTACAGATGACCTGCGTTACCTAATTTCTGAGCATAAAAACACAAAAGAGCTGTCAAAAAATCTCACAGCAGTATTGCCTGTTAATCTTGACTTTAAGATTGAAATATGCAGCCTTACTGAAGTGTGCGACACAAGTAAAGTGCCGATAAATCGCACTGTTGTAGGCATTGACTATTATATCAGCGGCTACAGGGACAAGTTTATTAATAAAAAAGTTCGCCTTTTAGTATGGGAGAAGTTTTGATCATGGTAATATTTGAAATAAGGGGTGATTTTTATTAAGGGCCAGATGTTCATCATAGCGGCAATTTTTATAATCATAGGAATGGTGGCTGCAAAAAATCTGCTTAGCACGACGCTTGAAGAAGAAAAGCGTTCTGTAGAGACAATTAACACAGACAAGTTGTTGAAAAATATTGGAAACGAGTATAATTATTTATTGTCTGTTTCAGTAGTCCAGTCACAACCTAACCAAAGCGCAATAGCATACTTTTCAGACTTCAGCTCATTTTTGAAAAGTGACGTGGCAGGGTTTTCTGTTCTTTACTCTGCTGTTTATTTGAATGAAACGGCATTGAAGTATTCTGTAAACGTCGGAAATTTTTTAGGCGGCTCAGTTAATATTACAATAAATACAACAGGTTCAAGCCCAACAGGGTATAATTTTACTTTAGATGACAAACAAAATAAAATTATGGAGTTCTCTCTTTCATCTTTACAAACATTTAACGTTACATTGAATTACACTATTAATGCTTTAACAAGCGTAGAATCATTTCCAATTTTGGCCAGGAATTATAGCGCTGTATATATTGATGCGGAAATAGTGAGAAATAATATTAAACTTGGACTAAAAGAGGTGTACAACAGGACAATTGTGTAGGTGATAATTATGGTTAGTCATATAATAACTACATTCATTTTATTTGCAATAGCTTTGACAGCTGTTATTTTGGTGTTAAGTATAGCTCAGCCTGTTGCAGATATAACAACAAAAGCAGCACAAATTCAAAGTGCGATGTCATCAATGCAGATAATTAATAACCTTGTTAATGAAGTTATAGACGAAGGTAATGGCGCTGCAAGAGTATTTGGTTTTGTTGCATCAGACGACATAGAAACAATACCGGAAGAAGATGCTTTACAATTTAAGACATTTACACACGTGGAAGTAATGGATTTTTTCTCCAGGAATGTGGATAAAAATATGCTTATAATTTCTGGCAACAACGTCAATTGTTTTGAAAGGGATGAAAATGGTGATGGTTCAATAGATTTGGTTCTTGAAAATAATCTTATAAAAGCTGTTTTCAAGAAAACAGCCAAGACAACGCCTTTAGCAATATTGGCAACAAACGAAACTTTGATATTATTAACAGAAAAAACAAACAACCATACGATTTTATTTTTAAATACGTCAGTTTACATTAACAATTTTTCTACTTCAGTAGGCGCAGGCTACAGTGAAATTTCATTTATAGGAAGACAACTGCCTCATTGTCAGGTGCATGTGTTTGTTAATGCTTCTCTCAGTTATGATATTTACTATAAGTTATATACCGCGGCAGATTTTCTAGTCTCAGAAGTGAGAAATATAAGATAAAATGAAATCCCCTCATACGACCTACGGTTGAAACCGCAGGTTTCTTGTGGATGTCTTTTTGAATTCTTGCCCTCATCTGCTGGCTAAAGCCAAGCAGTTTTCGGAAGAATTCAAAAATAACAAAAATTATTCAGGGAATCTGAATGTTTGCGTCTGTCTTGGGCATGTTTCACTGAATATTTCAATTGTTTTGGGCTTTCCTGAGTTGTTAGTATCTATATCTGCAAACTGTGTTACGGCCGGTCTTAGCGGATCAGACACTCCCCACTCTTTCAACAAATAGTCTTTATTATTGGGCGGACTGTCATATTCTACAGTTGCTCTCAAGTTTGACATATTTATAGGTGCGACGTTTCGTATTTTGAATGTTATGTGCGCCGCTTTAAAATCAACCGAACTTACATCAAGCGCGCCTAGACAATCGCCTTCTGTTGTTGCTATTGACAATCTCTGCCGAGAAAATGTTGTTGCCCAAGTTGCAAGTATACCTGCAATAGCCATTGTAAATGCTATTAGAAGAACTGCTGCAATAAGCGGTGAAACTCCTTTCATTTTAAACACTCCTGTGTTTGAAAGATGTAATTTATTGCACTCATTTTTAATTCCTACTATTACGATTATTGCGCAACCATACTATAAATAGTTTTTCTCCGCCACGGCTTTGTTTAAAAATAAACCTATTTTGACAAATAAAAGGTTATAGTGAACCAACAAAAGAAACCTGACTAAAATTTGTTGCTTCACATACATGCATAAGCTGCGCAAAAGACTATATATATTACATGTGATAAATGTATGTCATGGCAAAAGTGAACCGACGTCGTTCAATTTCAAGTCGGCGTCAGGCATCTCGTAGACAATCAACAGGTGCATCAAATAGAAGAACAGAAGCAGGCGCTGCAGTAATTATGGTTGCGGGCGCGTTTGCAATTGTAGGAATTCTTTTGAATGCAGGCTATTCTTATAGCGACATGTCTGGTCTGAAGTCTCAGAATATTAATGATAATAATATACAAGGCTTGGCAACTGCTTACGAAGTAGGACTTGCTGCCGAAGCTTATTCTCAAAACACAGGCGTGTACTTTGACGATGCTGCAATGCAATGTTTGGAAGAAAAGTGCAGTAATGAAGAAAGTGCAATAAACTGTGTGGCAAATTATGCAGAATTCTGCACAATATAGTTTTCTATATAAGCTCAGATTACCGTTAATAGTTTAGTGATATAAATGTTAATATCTGAAAATAAAGATATTCAAGAGCCTTTTTTCTTTTTGGGTTTTGTAGAGATATTTTTTTCTAAGAAAAGGGATGTGCAATGAAAGGTATATCGCCATTGATAGCCGCAGTGCTATTAATTGCAATTACTGTTGCAATCGGTACGCTTGTCGGTGGCTGGATCTCAACTTTTACAAAAGCAACAACTGACAAAGTTTCAAACCGCACTGCAGAAGCGATTGACTGCACATCTGCGAATATAAACATAGAGGATGTTTATGTTATATCAGGGCTAAATGGCGTAACAAGGGCTGTTGTAAAAAACACAGGGTTCTCTGACGGTATGACAATACAAAGCGCTCAAGCTTATAACAGAACAGGCAGCAATTTTACCGGTGCTGGAACTCCAATTACTAATTTTGATAAAGGCTCTTTAGTCACAATAGTTTTCAGCAATACATCAATTACATCATGCCCTAGAGATTTTTCAAAAGTAGTTGTAACAACTACATGCGGAGGCATTTCAGACACATTTGATGGTACGCCTAAGTGCACGTAACAGATTTTCTTGATTTATTATGCCTCTTCACGGTATTTGGTTCTATACCTAGTAACATAATATGTGTCATTTGATATATGGAAATGACATACAATTTGTACAAAATATTATTTCGAAGTTCCTGAAAACGCATAGTCTTCGCGCAAAAAGCATGTTTTTTGTAATCAGTTAGTATGAGAGCATCTTATATAGGGCATCCAACCATAATAATAATGAATTGAAGTCTTTAGAAGAAAAGAGGTTTACTATGAAAGGCATCTCACCACTTATCGCTGGCGTAATTTTGGTAGCAATAACTGTTTCTATGGGTGCTGTTCTTGGCGGCTGGTTCTCAACTTTTACAAGAGAAACAACGTCAAAAGTTGGCGCTACTTCGGCTAGAGCATTGGACTGTGCGTCATCTCATTTGAATATAGAAGACGTCTACATAATGCCTGGCGCAACAACTCTTGCAAGGGCTATTGTAAAGAATTCAGGGCTTGTAGATGGAATGGAAGTTGTCGATGCCACACTTTATAATAGAACAGGAGGTAATTTCACAGGTTCTGGCTTGCCTATAATATTAAACAAAGGAATGTTTACAACAATAACATTCGAGAACGTAGGAATAGTTGATTGTCCGGCTGATTTTTCTGAGATAATAGTCGGAACGTCTTGTGGTGGCATATTTGACACGTTTGATGGCACGCCAAAATGCGCTTAAAGCTAGCATTTTCTTTTGAAAAAGAAAAGTTTACCGTATCCAAAAGAAAAACTATATGTACATAACCCAGACATAATAATAAAATGTATAAGCCTACATCCAGATTCAATAATAATATAATTTTCTTCTCCCGAGAGTTTTCTTTGTGTGATAAATTTTATAACACACGAAAGAAAAGGCTCAAAGGCATAGACAATCTTATTTCAGCTGTTATTCTTATAGCAATAGCTGTTGTAATAGCAACTTTTGTATCAGGATGGCTTGGCACATTTTCACAAGAGCGCGCAACTGCAATAAAAAATACAACTACTCAGCAAATAACATGCCAGTTCGCAGACATGTTTATAAGGAACGTAACATTTAATTGCAACAGTAATTGTGCATCAGGCACTGCGCACACGCTTGTAATCACGCTTGTCAATTCTGGCAAGAAAACAATATCATTAAGCGCTGTTGTTTTACAGAATTCCACTGGTGCATTGGCAACGCTGAATTTCAATGAGACTAAAATAATTAATGTAGGCGGACAAATAACAGTCATAAATATAACCAGCAACACATGCCATGGAATAAACAAGACAATAGATTATGTAAAAATTTCAAGTCTTAATTGCCCTCTGAATGCAGCAGATTCTTTGCCAGGCAGCAATATTGTGTGGCTTAACTGTTAATTATAGATTTTTGCGTTGCTTATAACTAGACAAAAATGAAAAGAAGCGCTGCAAAAACGGCAAAACAGACAATCCATATTCTTTTGTCCCACCAAAACACCTTTGATCCGTCAAGCGGCGGCACCGGAAGCATGTTGAATATTGCAAGCCATATGTTTACAGAAGCTGCAAAAAACATTATTTGTGATGCAATTCCGGTAAAAAAGGCAATTGCAAGAAATATTGAAGCCAATATTATATTAGTTATAGGCCCTATCAAAGATATGAGACCATTCTGTTTTTTAGATATAGTAACAGGTCTTCCCCAAAGGTCAGATGCATTCTGTATATATACAGCCCCAGGGGCTGCAAATATAAATGAGCCGTTTGTGAGAATAGCCAAACCAAGCGCAAGAATTAATCCTTGCGTCCATAGTCTGAATTCAGCATAGCACTTGTACTTCTTGGCAAGAAATCTATGTGCTAATTCATGTAGAATAAATCCAAGAGAAACGCCGATCGCAGCTGGCAATAAATTTTTTGCAAAAACATTTATGTCCCAGTTAAAAGAGAATGCAATAGCCAGTACAGCAGCAGCAATTATAATGTCTCTTAACTCACGTGATTCCATACAAATTCCTTTCTTACTAAGAAAGGCCTTTGTGAACTCCAAAGAAAAGATGTTCCTAAAGACCTTACATTCATTATTATTTTGAAGTTCCTGAAAACACATCGGCTTTAGCCGTGTGATGCTTGGAAAAGCAGAGCTTTTCCTGCATAGGCGAATAAGATTCGCCATATGAAGACAGGAATTTCGAAATTGATGCACAAAAAACCTGCGGTTTTAA
>ORJL010419872.1_pt1 | contig 28467 bp, 22 predicted proteins | sample 1779941 | NCBI WGS metagenome assembly ORJL01 (sample SAMEA104232317, study PRJEB22302) | groundwater metagenome | biome: forest; feature: aquifer; material: groundwater | place: USA | collected 2011-08-07 | depth 5.8 m
CAGCCGACCACGCCCGACACGGCCGCGACCGACAGGGCGACCGCGGCGAGCACGCGGCGATGGCGCCCGGCGAGCTTGCGCAGACGGTACAGCGCCGAGGGCGGCACGGCGAGCACGGGCAGGCCGTCGAGGTAGCGGCCCAGGTCGAGGGCCAGCTCCCGCGCCGACGGGTAGCGCCGTCCGCGCTCCTTGGCCATCGCCTTGAGGCAGACCTTCTCGAGGTCGCGCGGGACGTCGGCCCGGAGCCGGTGGGGCAGGGGCGCCTCTTCGGTGCGGATCCGCGCGAGCACCTCGTACGGGTCGGCGTGCTCGAAGGGCAGGCGCCCGGTGAGGCACTGGAAAAGGACGACGCCGAGCGAGTAGACGTCGCTGCGCGCGTCGATCAACGCCAGGTTCCCCGCAGCCTGTTCCGGCGGCATGTAATGGGGCGTGCCCATCACCGTGCCGGCGACCGTGTTCGAGATTTCGCTCATGGACTTCGCCAGGCCGAAGTCCATCACCTTGGGCTGGCCGCCCACGATCATGATGTTCTCGGGCTTGAGGTCGCGATGGATGACGCCGTTCTCGTGCGCGAACTGCAGGGCTTCGGCGGTCCTGCGCAGGAGCGCGGCAGTCTCGCGGGACGGCGGGCAGCCCTGTGTGAGCAGGGCGCCGAGGGTGCGGCCTTCGAGGAACTCCATCGCGAACCAGGGTGCGCCGTCTTGTTCCCCGGTATCGTAGATCTGCACGATTCCGGGGTGGCGCAGGCTTGCGGTCGCGCGCGGCTCGCGCAGGAAGCGTGCGCGGTCATCGGCGGAGGCGTGCTGGCCGTCCCGCATGAACTTGATCGCGACCGGGCGGCCGAGGCGGGTGTCGACTCCGTGATAGACCACGCCCATGCCGCCCTCGCCGAGGCGGCCCTCGATGATATAGGGCCCGAGCATGCGCACCGGGCCCTCGGCGCGAGTCGGGACGGCGGCGAAGTCGCGCACCGGTGCGAAGCCGGAATCCAGGACGGTGCCGCCCTCGGGGAAGGCGCCGTCGGGAAGGGCGCCGTCGGAGTGGGTGGCGTGCGCGGGGGCGGTCGCGCCGCTCGCGGCGGCGGCGGAGAGCAGGGTCGGGACCGAGTCGTCGCCGGTGGGCGGCGCGAAGTGGGCGTCGCGGACCGTGGCCAGTGGATCCGGGACGATCGTGATCGGGCCTGCGCCGGTGGGCGAGGGGGAAGCCGCGGGAGGGTGGAGCACGGTCGCGCCTGAATCGGCCGCCTGCGCGGCTGCCGCGGGGATCACGGTGCCGGCGGAATCCGCTGCGCCGCCGGACGCAGCGGGGGAATGGATGACGGTGGCGGGCGGACTCGGCGACAAAGGGGCGGGGGCGTGGACCAAGGTCGGCGCGGAATCGGCAGGGCTGGAGGGCGCGTCCGCGGGGCGGTCGGGGGCGGGGGAGCCGGGGGGCGGTTCCGCTGGGGCAGGGCGGCTTCCCGGTCCGAGGACGGTCTTGCCCGCAGGGTCGGACCCGGATGGCGCGTCCATCACGAGCCTGCGTCGGCGTTGACCACGCGCCGGACGCCGTTCTTCCACCCCGGCGCGTCGAAGGCGAGGAGCATGCCGGCGGGAAGGTTCATGCGCTTGAGTTGGCCGAGGAGCAGGGCCTCGCGCGCCGGGGTCGGGCGATCCCCTTCCTCGACGCAGACGATCACCTTCTCGTCGACGATCAGGTCGGCGCGGAAGCCCTGCTCGAGCTGCAGCGTCTTGTACGTCACCGGCAGGTCGACGTTGCGGCGGATGGCGGTCCCGGCCTGGGCGAGTTCGAAGCAGAGGCAGTCCTCGTACGCCGCGCGGGGGAGGCCGGGACCGAGCGACTTGTGGATCTCCCCGGCGGCCGCGGCGATCCGGTCGAGCAGCAGGTCGGCGGGACCGGCAGGCTCGGCCTGCTTGCGGTTGAAGAAGAAGCTGGTCTTTCCGGTTCGGGGCCTGCCTTCTTCCTTGGGCAGGACCGGGAGCAGCGCGGGGTCGACGCCGAGGTCGTCCTCGACCGCGGGGTTCCATTCCTCGGGGAGGGTCCAGCCGTCGAGGTCGGCGAGAAAGCGCAGCACTTCCGGGAGCACGAGTTCGGGGCGTTCCTGGTTGGGCATGTGGCCGCATTCGGGGAGGATGCGCAGGCGCGAGCCGCGCAGATCGCGGTGAAGGCGGCGGCCGAGCCGGGGGGAAAGCACGCGGTCGTCGCGTCCCCAGAGGACGAGGGCCGGCTTGCGGATTTCGGCGATTGCGGCCTCGTACTTGGGCAGGTTCGGCGGGATGATGTCGCGGATCATCTGGATCAGCGCGGTGCCGGCGCCGGGCAGCGCGAGCTCGTGTGCGTATTCGCTGCGGGCCTCGTCGGAGATACGGGAGGCGTCGTAATAGCCTTCGCGCAGGACGTGGTCGACCGACATGCGGGCCGGGATCGACCACAGGACCATTTCCGCGAAATAGGGGACGGTGAGCACCTTGAGGTAGGCGGGCATGGGGTGGCGATAGCACACCGGGTCGAGGAGGACCAGCCCGCGCACCAGGTCGGGGTGGCGCTGGGCGAGGACGAGGGCGAGCCCGCCGCCGTACGAGTTGCCGCCGACCACGATGTCGGAAAGCCCGAGCTTGCGGTAGAGCTTGGCCATCCACTCGGCGAGGGTGAAGAGGGTGTAGTCCCCCGCGGGCTTGTCCGAATAGCCGGAGCCGAGGACGTCGGGGGTGATGACCCGGAAGCCGGCATCCAGGAGCGGATCGACCAGGAAGCGCCAGTCGAAGGCGGATCCGCCGTGGCCGTGCATGAGAGCGACGACCGGACCGGCGCCGCGGTCCACGTAGCACAATCGCTGGCCTTCGACTTCGATCCACTTCATCCAGCCGCGATCGAGCAGGCCCTGCCGCCACGCGGTGAAGGAGACCTTGGCCTGCGCGGGCGGATCCTTGGCGCGCACGTCGGCGACCAGGCGTTCCCATTCGGCGAGGTTGGCGGCGCGGGCGTCGGACCAGGCGGATGCGGTTGCGGCGGCGGGGTCGGTCATGGGGGTGGCTCCAGGTGCGGGTCGCGCTGGATTATAGGCGGGAAGGCCGGGGAGGGGCAAGCAGATGCCGGGGGAAAGGGGGAAATACCGCCGGGAATTGGTTGACTTCGCCCGCGCGGCGCATAACATGGTCCGTCTCGAGCGCACGGCAGCTTGGGGCGGGATGCCCCGGGGATGGGACACCCCGCGAATTTCGCAGCCGATGTGAGGAGGTACCCATGCCACTATCCCGTGAAGAGACCATGGTCCTCGGTGGAAAGATCGCGAGCCAGACGCTCACCGAGTGGTCGGGCGCGATGCATGCGATCGCCGCCAAGAAGGAGAACGCTCCGCGCCTGACCAAGCGCGGGGTCGCGCCGGCCTTCCTCGAGGAGATCCTGAAGCTCACCACGAGCGTGCCCAAGTTGGAGACCACGCAGGAGGTGGGAAAGAAGGACGGCCCCGTTTCCACGGAATCGGTCGAGCGGATCATGGACGACGGGTTCGACTGGCGGCGCGAAGTGCTCGAGTCCGTCAAGGTCGAGTTCGGCACGGACCCGGACCGGATGGCCCGCTTTCGCACGGGCGTACACGTGGGCGGATCGACCTCCCTGCTGGTGCGGGAGATCCGCTTCCTCGTTCCCGTGCTGCGGGACTACGCTGCGCAGCTCGCGTGGCTGGGCCTGAACGCCGCGTTCTTGGAGCGCGGCACGATGCTGGCCGATGCGATCGAGGCGGCCAACACCGAGCAGGAGGCGACCGTCAAGGCGCTTCCGCCCAAGACGGCCGAGCTGTACCTGGCCAAGGGGCAACTCTACGACCTGACGCGCAAGCTGGTGCGGCTCGGGCGGCTGGAGTTCCGCAAGGAACCGGAGCTGGCCAGGCAGTTCACCTACGAAATCGTGCGCCGGGTCCAGGTCGCCGCTCGTGCAGCCCGCGCGCGCGCTGCCGCCGCTGCGGCCGCACCCGCGGCGAAGCCGGCCAAGTAAGCCGCCGACGAGCCGAGGAGCCGCGGCGCGAGTTGCGCGCGGCTCCGCGGCGCGGACCGCTCACGCGCCAGGGCGCCGCCGTCGCGGGCGGTGCCTCGGCCCGGACCGCCCGGGAGGGCTCAGTGGCCATGTCGACCGAAATCTACGCGCTGGACGGACAACGGTCAGGTCGGTGGACCGAAGCGCCGGTGGGGGAGCCCGGCGCGGCCTTCGACGCTGTGATCGAGGAGTGCTCGTGCGCGCGCTGGTCCGGTCCAGGCGGGCGGACGTTTCTCGACTTGCACTCGTGCGTGACGCTCGCCGACGACGCACCGCCGGAAGTCAGCCGGCTTTGGACCGCGCTCCTCGGGCTGGTGAATCCCCAGGGTGAGTTCCCGTCAGGGCTGCCGCGCTGGATGCAGAGGGCCCACGAGGACACCTACAAGAATCTCACCTCGCCGGATGCCCTGCGGGCTCTGGTCCAGCGGATCGACGCCGACCCGGACGCGCTCCAGGCGATCGTCGCCCAGGCGGGCGCGGATGGGCAGGAGCTCGAGGGACGGGCGCTCGAGTCGCTCGTGCCTTTCCTGCGCAAGTGTGCGCAGGAGGGCTGGTGGGTGCTGGGCACGGAGGAAGGGACGTAGAGCGGCCGCCCCTTCGTAAGCCCGTGAGCGTTGCGGACCCCGGTGAGCCTCCGACGCCGCGGAGTGGGCCCCCGACGCCGCGGAGTGGGTCCCCGACGCCGCGGAGTGAGCCTCGGACGCGGTGGAGTAAGCCTCGGACGCCGTGGAGTAAGCCTCGGACACCGTGGAGTGAGCCTCGTACGCCGTGGAGTAAGCCTCGTACGCCGTGGAGTAAGCCTCGTACGCCGTGGAGTAAGCCTCGTACGCCGTGGAGTAAGCCTCGTACGCCGTGGAGTAAGCCTCGTACGCCGTGGAGTAAGCCCTTACCGACTTCGTCGGTTTCGGGCCGCTGTCAAGACCCGCCGGAAGGCCTGTGGGAGGGGGCGGTTCGGCGGAGGGGGAGCGGCGGGTTGCGCTTTCGGACAGAGGACGCGGACGGTGTCAAACAGCGCCCGCAACTCCGTGCGTCGCCCGCACGCCGCTCGACACCGCCCGCTACCCACCCGCCACGCACCCGCGCATGAATTGAACGCGGCGGGGGCGCATGGTAGTCTGTCTCCGGAAAGCAGCCCTGAGTCGAAAGGGTCGTGAATGCCTGAGCCAGCAAGAATGCGGATCGACGAGTTGTATCTGCGGGAAGTCGGCCCGTTCGACGAATTGCGCTTCGAATTCAAGCCGCGCGTCTCCGAGGATCTCGCCGATATCGCGATCCTGACCGGGCCGAACGGGTGCGGGAAGAGCACCCTCCTGTATGCCATTGCGTCGTTGTTTGCGCTGGGGGATGAGCGACTGGTCCGCCCGCTGCTGGGACGAAGATGTTGGTCGGTGAAGGCGATGGCGGCCATGCGCTTCGGAGGTTGGGTCGTAGCTGGGTCGCCCGACCGCTCCACCCTGGTGTCGAACCCGTTTCTCTCCGGCGCGAGTTTGGGCGGGTTCTCGCAAACCACGGTCGGCGACGCAATGAACTACTACCTCCCGATGCCCTGGCACAAACACCCGCTCCAAGGCTACGCGGATGGCCTGGAGCATTGGCAAGGTCTTGCAGCGTTTCGCTATTCACACGCCGCATTCGCATACGCGGGCGCGCGTTCCATGGAGCCCGCACCGGTCACCGCGATCGCCGAACCCACGGAGCCTCCTCTGCAGGGCAGCCTTGCCTTCAGCTCCAACGGCCAGAGCGAGCGCCTCGCGCACTGGATCGCCCTCACCGACTACAAGGTCGCGGGCGCCCTGCGCGATGGCGACGCAGCGGCCGCGGCGCGCTACGAACGATCCCAGCGCGCGATCGAGCGCGCCGTATCCAAGGTCGCCGGCGAGGAAATCCGTTTCATCGTCCGCCGTGATCCGCTCGCCGTGGTGCTCCGCATCGGCCGGCGCGAAGTCGACTTCGACGTTTTGCCCGACGGCTTGAAGTCCATCCTGAGCTGGGTCGCCGACCTGCTCATGCGGCTCGAGCGCACGCCTTGGGTCGACGACACGCCGCCGCTTCAACGACCCTTCCTCTTGCTGCTCGACGAGATCGACATCCACCTGCACCCGACGTGGCAGCGGCGCGTGCTTCCGTTGGTGCAGGAGCTTTTCCCCAGGGCCCAGGTGATTGCCAGCAGCCATTCGCCCTTCGTCGTCACCTCCGTCGCGGATGCGTGGATCTACCAATTCGCCGTCACCGACGGCAAGGCCACGTTGCGCGAGGTCACGTGCTCCAAGGCAGGAACCAGCTACATGGCGGCCCTCCGGAGCGTGTTCGAGGTCGACCAGGAATTCGACGAGGACACGGAGCGGAAGCTCCAGGAGCTTCGCGAACTGCGGAACCGCGTGCTGAAGGGGGAATCGCCGGTCGAGACACTGCGAGCCCTCGCCGCCGAGCTTCAGGCTCGCGGTCCCGAGGTCGCCGAAATCGCCTCTTTCGAGCTGCACCAGGTCGAGCGTCGACTGCAGGCGGCACTGCCGAAATGATGCCCCTGCGGCGAGCTGAAGAGCCGGGCTTCTTGAGCGAGGGGGCGGCTGAATGGACGCAGGGCTGGCTCGATCGGCGTAGGCAGGCGCGCGTCGAGCAACGACCGGCGCCCCAGTTCGCCTGGGCGGAGTTCCAGGGGGAGAAGGTCAACCAGCTCCTGCTTCGAGAGTTGCTTCCGCTCACCGCTCGGCACTGCGCGTACTGCGACTGCGATCTCGACGTCGGCACCCGAAAGACGATCGATCACTTCCGGCCCAAGGGACGCGACGAGTTCGCCCACTTGGCGTACGCCTGGCCCAACCTCTTCCCCTGCTGCGACCGGTGCCAGTCCTGCAAGGGCGAGCAATGGCACGACTCGATGCTGAAGTCGGACGAGGCCGGGTATTCCTTCGAGCGCTACTTCCTCTGCGACGCCCGCGATGGCATTTGCCCCAACCCCTCTGCCGATCCCGCCGACCAGGCGCGCGCACGCAAGACCATCGAGATCCTGGGACTCGACCATCCCAACCTGGTGGGCGCGATGCGCCGGCATCGCGATCACTTCCGCAAGCTTCGGGAAGTCGATCCCGGTGTCGCGCCCGAGGAGTTCTCCTTCCGCTTTCCCGTGTGACTCGCGCGGATGGAGACAGCCGGAGTGTTGGGCGGGAGGCTTCGATCGTCAGGGCTGCAGGAGGGTTGAATGGTACCCGGCGGGGGCGCACGGTAGTCTGTCCTCTGGAATCCGGTCGAGGCGTGGGCCGCGGCGCTCGGCCGGGATCGCGCACCTGTCGGCGAGCGGTTTCGTGGCGGTCAGCCGCGTGTGTGGGCGAGTGATGGATCGGGTCATTGACCTGCGCTCCGCGCGAGCTATGATGAGGCTCACCCACCGTCCGAGTCGATTAGCGGAAGTGACGTCTTGATCAAGTCCGTTCAGATCCAGAATCTGCGGGGCATCCAGAACGGGACCGTCGAGGGACTATCGCCGCTCAGCATCCTCGTCGGCCCGAACAACTGCGGCAAGTCGACCTGCCTCGAGGCGATCTCCATCGTCAGCGAGGGCAACCAGGCGGCTGCCGTAATCGCCCTGTTGCTGCGACGGGGAGGGCCCTCGCTCGATGCTCTTGGGAACGTCGTCACGCCCGGCGCGAAGGAAGCGGAGGTGTCGATGACCCTCTCGCGATCGGTCTCTTGGGTTGCCGCCAAGACCACGATTCGTCACGGCGGAACTCAACAAGTCGATTGGCCCGGGTTTGCGAAGCAGGCCGGAGTCAGCGAACCCATGGACTTCCTGGATCTGACATGGAAAATCGAGGACGCGAAGGGCGCCCCGGAACGGCAAGGCAGGGCGGTAGCCTTCATCGACGACAAAGGAAACAGAACAGGGAACCTTCTCGTCGAGGGGGACGCTTTCAAACCATACGACTCGAGGCTGGTCGACGTCGAGGCCGTGCGTGGTCGGTCCGCGTTGGAGGATGCTTACACTGCCGTCGATCGGGCTGGGGAGCTCGAAAACGTTGTGTCGGCGCTCCGCACTTCCCTTCCCGACCTGCAGACCCTGAAGATCCTCAAGAGCGGGGACAACTTCCTGCTCCATCTCTTTCTTTCCTCCAGCCCACCGGTGCCGGCGTACGTGGCTGGGGACGGTTTCAAGCGCTTTCTTCAAATCGCCGCCGCAAGCTGCGAAGTCAAGCGCGGCGTGCTGCTCCTCGAAGAACCGGAGTCTTTCCAGCATCCGCGCTATCTGGGCGAACTCGCCGAGCTTCTGCTCCGCATGGCCGGTGACGAGCGCCAGATCGTCCTCAGCACCCACAGCATCGAGCTGATCGACCTCCTGCTCACCAAGGCGGGAGAGCGGGACCTCCCGTTTCCGACGGTCCACCGGCTGCGTCTGAAGGCCGGCCGGCTAGGGGCCGTCGCCCTGGGTCGAAGTCAAGCCATGCAGGCCCGAGAGACGTTACTCGAGGACCTCCGTGCATGAGTCGGAGGATCGTGGTCTGCGAGGGCCCGGACGATGTCCCGTTCGTCTGTTCGGCCAGAATCACGAGTGTGAGCCGCACGCGCGAGCCGTCCTTCAAGAGGTGAGCCTCTGGCAGGACCTGGGTGAGGTATTCGCCTGAGCACGGGGGACACACACGGATCGGAGACTCTGCGCCATGGTGTCGCGATCGCCCGTACGGCGTGATTCGCCTTTGATTTCCGGAGGTCTTTTCATGCGCGTGCTTCGTCGCTTTGCCGCGGCCCTCCTGCTCCTGCTCCTTGCGGTCCCGGTGCTCGGCCAGGAGGGGCTTGGCGCCGAGACCCGGTACCCGACGCCGGAGGAGGCGGGGCTCTACTGCCTCACCCAGATCGCGGGGCGGTGGAACGGCCAGTTGGTGACGGGTGTGACCGAGGGCGGCGCCGCGGCCGGGGCGGGCCTCCAGCCCGGCGACATGCTGCTCTCGCTCGACGCCGACCCCGTCCATTCGCGCGACGACGTGGAGGACTTCTTCGCGGTTGCGCGCAAAGGAGACGCGGTCCGCGTGCGGGTCAAGCGGATCGAGACCTTCACGGTGGAGCAGCTTTCGCTCATCGTCGCCCAGGCCTCCGCTCGCGCGCCGGGAGGGATGAAGTGGCACCATGCCGGCCCCGGCCAACTCGATGTCGCGCGCGAGCGCGCGCGGAAAGAGGGCAAGGCGATCCTCATCGGGCTCTCCGGCGCGGAGACCTGATGACCGGAGACCCGATTCGAGAGCAGTTCGCTCTCTCGCGTCCTGGGCGACCCGTCGGTGAACGAGGCGGCGGAACGGTTCGTACGCGTGCTGATCCGGCGCCCGCATGCCTACGCCTTCGGGCAGAAGTACCCGGGCGCTCCGATCCCGGGACTGCTGTTCCTCGACGCGGAGGGGAATTCCATCGGGACGATCCCGCTCACCGGCGACGAAACGCCGGAGGAAGTGCGCAAGCAGATGGATGGGATCGGGGAGACCGCGGCCGCCGGGAAGGGCCGCTGACCGGCGCGCACGATTCACTCGGAGGTGGCCACATGATTCGGTGCCCTGGTTGTTCGCGGGAGTACGACGAATCGCAATCGAAGTGTCCGGCCTGCGCGGGAGCGGACCTCCCGGTCTCCGGCGGCGTCCGTCCCCTCAATCCTCGGGAAGCGCAGATCCTCCGCAGTCTTTTCCCGCAGACACTCGGAGTCCAACAGGGTCTCACGCTGGCCCTGGCGGCGTTCGCCCTCGCGCTCGCGTTGGGGCTGTCCTTGCGCCTGGTCGTGCCCGACCCTTGGGGGCCGATTGCCGCCTTCGCGTTGCCGATTACCGGCTACGTCTTCGCGATCCGTTCCCGGCGAATGCGCGGTGCGGTCTGCAAGCGGGGCTTTCACGTCGCGTACCTGGGTTGCTACCTGATCCCGCTCCTCCTGCCGGTCTTGGCCTACTTGGCGCTGCTTGCTAGTGGTCGGGGACGCGCCCTCAACAACATCCGCCACGCCCTGTTTCCCGAGCAAGAGTGAGCTGGCGTCACACCAATCGTTCGCGCAGCTCCGCCTCGTTGCGCCGGATCCACTCGTGGATCTCGCGCACGATCGCGCGCGCGTCGGTCTCGGGTCGCCATGAGTGGCGGGCGGACGCGACCGCGCAGTCCGAGACGTAGATCGGCACGTCCACCGACGAGGAATCGGGCACTCCGGAAATGGGGACCTCGCGTCCCACGACCTCGCGGCAGAGTTCGGTCAGCTCCCGCAACGACACCGAGATCGCGGGTCCGCCGCCGACGTTGAGCGGCTCCACCGGCCCGGGACGCAGGGCATCGAGCTGCTTGCGCAGCAGCGCGTATAGGTCGCGCGGGTGCAGGAGATCGCGCACCTGTTTCCCCGTGCCGCCGAATCCGGTGTAGCGGAGCGGCTTCCCGAAGTGGTGGGACAGGACCCAGTACGTGTACACCCCCTGGTCCGACTTGCCGAATTGTCCGGGTCCGGCGAGCACACCGCAGCGGTCGATCACCGCGCGCAGCCCGTACGAGTGGGCGTACTCCTGCACCACGAGTTCCGCGGCCAGCTTGCTCGCGCCGTAAAACGATCGCGCGGACCGGGTGGGGAATTGCTCCGAGATCCCCGCTGGGCCCACGCCCGGGAGATCCTGCCGGGCGGCGATCGCCAGGCGCGAGGGCTGCTCCTCGGTGCGGATCCCGCGCAGCGCGTCGAGCGAATAGACGCGCGAAGTCGACAGGAACACGAAGGCTCCGCCGCGTCGGCGGGCGAACTCGAGCGTGTGGAGCGTCCCCGCCAGGTTCGTCTGCAGCACGCGGAAGGGCGAGCCTTCCAGACCGGCCGTGACGCTCGGCTCGGCCGCGGCGTCGATCACCACGTCGAACGTGCCGGGAATCGCCTCCAGGTCCTCCGGACAGCGCACGTCGCCGTGGATGAAAGCGATCCCCTCGCGTTGGAACGCGGTCACGTTCAGCTCCGACCCGCGTCGCATCAGGTTGTCGAAGGCGACGATCTCGGCGCCCGGTTCGCTCTCGCGCCAGAGCCGCGCGAGCGCGGAGCCGACGAACCCCGCGCCGCCGGTAATCAGCACCCTCATCGCCGGGCCTCCGCGGGAGGAGCGGACACGGGCCCCACGGGTGCGGGGTCCGGGCGCGGTGGCCCGCCCGCAATCGGCGCCGTCGCGGCGGATGCCGCTTCGCCCCGCGCCTGCGCGGCCGGATCCGGCGACCTGGAAGCGGGCAAGGCGGGTTGGGCCGCCCGTCGCTTGCGGTGATAGTCGCCGCGCGAGAGCCACTTCTCGAGCAGGCAGTAGAGCACAATGAAGAGATAGCGCGAGCCCATCTCCTGGATCTTCAGCTTGGACACGCCGGTCTTGCGATTGATCCAGTCGTTGGCGACCACGGAGTACGTGTAGCCGCGCACGATCGCCTTGAGGGGAAGCTCCACCGTGAGATTGAAGTGGTGGCTGAGCAGCGGCTGCACTCCATCGATCACTTCGCGCCGGTACATCTTGAACGCGTTGGTGGTGTCATTGTAGCGCAGGCCGAAGAGCAACCGGATGAAGAGATTGGCCAGCCGGTTGATCAGCAGCTTGTGCGCGGGATAGTCGATCACGCGCGCGCCCACGGCGAAGCGCGAGCCGAACACGCAGTCCACCCCGTCGCGCTCCAGGGTCCGGAAGAAGCGCACCACGTCCTCCGGCCGGTCGGAGGCGTCCGCCATGACCACGGCGACCGCGTTGCCCGAGTACGAAGCCAGGCCCTTGCGGACCGCGAAGCCGAAGCCGTTGGGCGGGGCGTTGTTCACGTACCGCAGCGACGGCAGCTCGCTCTGGAGCGCGCGCAGGATCGACTCGGTTCCGTCGCTCGAGCCGTCGTTGACCACCAGGATCTCGTGGTCAATTTGGTCGGAGTCGAGCGCCGTCGCCAGGGCGCGGACGGTACCGGCGACGCAGCCCTCCTCGTTGTGCGCGGGAATGACGACGGAGAGCCTCATGGATGGGAGCGCTCCCGCACGGCCTCGACGATCTCGCGCAGGATGCGCTGCTGGTCGTAGGCGTACGACCACTCCGGGTAGTCCCGGCGGAAGCGGCGGACGTCGCTCACGTACCAGATGTGGTCGCCGGCGCGATTCTGTTCGCTCAGGGTCCACGACAGGCGGCGCCCGCACATCTCCTCGGTGGCGCGGATCGCCTCGAGCATCGAGCAGTGGCTGTGGCGCGAGCCGCCCATGTTGTAGACCGCGCCCGGGCGCGGATTGCGGAAGAACTGCCAAAACGCCGTGACCAGGTCGTGCGAGTGGATGTTGTCGCGCACCTGCTTGCCTTGGTAGCCGAAGACGGTGTAGGGACGGCCGGTGACCGCGCACTTCACCAGCCAGGCGAGGAAGCCGTGCAGCTCCGTGCCGGAATGCGCCGGGCCGGTCAGGCACCCGCCGCGGAAGGTCCCGGTGCGGATGCCGAAGTACCTGCCGTACTCCTGGGTGAGGACGTCCGCGGCCACCTTGCTGGCTCCGAACAGGCTGTGCATCGACTGGTCGATCGACATCGACTCGTCGATGCCGTGCTCCGCGCAGGGATGGGCCGGGTCGACTTCCCAGCGGGTCTCGCGCTCGACCAGGGGGAGCGAATTGGGCAGGTCGCCGTAGACCTTGTTGGTCGACGTGAAGATGAAGGTCGCCTCGCGGCAGTGCTTGCGGACCGCCTCGAGCATCACGAGGGTGCCGTTGGCGTTGACCGTGAAGTCGGTGACCGGCTCGCGCGCCGCCCAATCGTGGCTGGGCTGTGCCGCCGTGTGAATCACCAGCGCGATCGCATCCCCGAGCGGCCGGAACACCGCGTCGATGCCCGCTTCGTCGCGGATGTCGACCGCATGGTGGGTGTATCGGGGCAGCGTGCGCTGGAGTTCCTTCACGTTCCACGCGGTCGAGGCTTCGTCGCCGAAGAACCGCCGCCGCATGTCGTTGTCGATGCCGACGACGTCCAGGCCGTTCTCGTGCAGGGCTTTCGCGGCCTCGCTGCCGATCAGCCCGCCCGACCCCGTGACCACCGCGACCGACATGCTCCCGGCCTCCCTCGCGCTACGTCCGACTCCCGATTTCGCGCTGCGCACGCCTATCGTAGCGCCCGCGGAATGCGCCCGCATCAGAAAACCTCGCGCGCCTTCTCCGGGGCCGAGAGCTGGGAGAGCGCCTCCACCCGCGCGAGCGCCGCGGCGTCGCCGGTCAGATCGTAGAGGAAGATCGACCCTCCCAGAAAGGCCTCGGGAGCGCGTCCGCGCAGCCACTCGAGCAGGTCGTGCTGCTGCCAGTACGTTCCCATCAGGTGCGTGCCCGAGACCGCGAAATACTGCTTCGGCTCCTTTTCCGGAGCCGCGTTCGGGTCGCCCGGGTGGAGGCTCGTGCGCCACATCCCGATCGGAACGTAGCGGATCCCGTAGAACTCCGGCTTGCCCATGCCGAAGTAGGCGAGCCAGATCGAGCGCACGCCTTGGCGCTCGAGGTACTTCCCCAGCGCCGGGAGGCCCTGGCCCCAGTCGTTGTTCGAGTCGGTGAAGCAGCGATAGCTCCCCTGGGCGCCGCCGGCAGTCTCGTTGAAGTGGGCGATGAACCAGGGCGCCGAACGCCCCAGGCCGATCGCCGCCCACAGCAGCGCGGCCGCGAGCCCGGCCCGGCGCAGGACCGAACGGGTCCCGGAGCCCTCGGCGAGGCGGCCGGCGGCCACCGCTCCGAGTGCGATCAGGAAGGGATAGACCTGCAGCACGTAGCGGATCCCGAGCTGGACCGACGAGGTGCTGGCGAAGAAGAGGTGGACCGCGGGGACCCCGATCGCGAGCGTGGGAATCCAACGGGGGATCGGTTCGGCGCGCGCGCGCAGGATCGCCCAGGCGCCTCCGGCGGCCAGCAGCAGGTGCGGGAAGCCGGTCTTCATCGCGAGCAGAATCGGATAGTACGCGGGGATCGGCTCGATGGAATGCGCACCCAGAAAGAACTTGGGCCGGCCCAGGTTGGCCAGCATCAGCATTCCGCGCACGCCATCGATCCAGCAGGCGACGGAGTCGAACCGGTAGGCGAGCAGGAAGCAGCCGGCGCACGCGAGCGCGGTCACGCCCAGGAGGCGCAGGATCTTCAGGTCGGCCGCCAGCCGCTTGCGGGCGGCGAAGAAGAGCAGGAGCACGCCGAAGCCCGCGGTGAGGTTGCTGTACTTGGACAGCAGGCTGGCGGCCCAGGCCGCGCCGGTCAGGGCCGCGCGCCCGGGGGAGGGCTCCCGCAGGTGGTTCCCGAGCGTGACGAAGGCCGCGAAAAAGAACGTCGCGGCCGCGAAGTCGGTCGTCACCAGGGTCGCGTGCGCGAGCAGGTTCGGCTCCAGGGCGAGGAGGACGAGCGACCAGGCGCCGGCGCCCGGGTGCAGCGATTCGGCGAAGCGATAGAGCACGAAGGCGAGGACGGGGAAGAGCGCGAGGTAGAGGGCCCAGCGTGCCGAGTGCAGCAGCACGTCCGCGGGGACACGGTTGCGGTGGAGGAAGTCGTCGGCCGCGACGAAGTAGCTGCGCTCCGCATAGGCTCTCGAGTTGCGGTCGAGAATCGGCGGCTGGGACCGGAACAGGTACGGGGCGACCGCGATCAGCTCGGCGAGCGGCGGGTGCCACGCGGCCTGGAAGTCGTAGTCGCCATGGCGCAGCGCGGCCCACCCGCCGGCGATGTGGAAGGGCTCGTCGAAGGTGGGGGACTGGGCCTGGATCGCCCAGCCGGCGAGGGCGACGTGCGCGAGGAGCAGGAGGGCCGCCATGCCGATTGCGATTCGTCGCGTACGATCGCCCACGTCCCTCTCCCTCGGTGTCGGGCGCAGGATAGCAGGGACGCAGTGCGGCGTCCACTCGCGGCGCATGGCCGGCCGCGAGGCGCACCGGGTGAGCGCGGTTCATTCCCGGCGCGGCGCGGCGCAGCGGTCGACCTGAACTGGCGCGGGGCCGCCGGGTGAAGATCCGCGTCTCGCGCGCCTCATCGCCCGGGAGGCGCCAGTTTCTCCATCTCCTCCAGGCCTTTGCGGATTTCCTCCCAGTCCGGCTCCAGGTCGTGCATTTGGTACAGCTTTTGGAAAGGGCCGGTATCGGTGCGCTTGGCTGCTTCGTAGGCCGCAAGCAATTCCCGGAGGAACGGCATGGCGCGGCGGGCCGCGTCGCGCGCCTCCGCTTCCCGCCCGAGCGTCGCGGGGGCGCGCGCCTTGCGCAGTTCCCAAGGGACGTAGTGCCGATCCTTGCGGTCCCGGTACCAGGGAGAAATCGGCGCGGCGCGAGCTTGCTGGCGCGCCAGGAGCCAGTCGCACTGTTCCACCACCTCGGCGTATTCCCCGCACATCCAGGCGCACTCCTCGAGGTCGATGTGGGCGCGGAGTTCTTCTTCGCCCTGCACCTGCTTCAGTCGCTCGCGCAACTCGCCGAAGACGCTCGTCGGCGTTCGGCGGCGGAAGTCCACGCGGATGTCCGCCGCGGGCTCGAATTCGCGCCACTCCCACACGAAGGCGCCGTCCTTCTCGAGGGCGCCGGACGGGGAGATCCCGCGCAGGTGATCCCGGGACACGCCGGGTCCGAGGCGCAGAGTCACGGTTGCGCGGCCGATCGGGCCGGCCCACGCGGCGCCCGTGCGCAGGATGTACTCCACCCACTGGTCGCCCAGGAGACCCCCCGCGGAAGTCCCCGGAACCCAGTAGGAGACGGAGACGGCGGTGGTCCCCTGCGCCGGGAAGGTCACCGGGAAAAGGATCCAGCCGCGGTAATCGCCTGGGACGCGCTTGACCTGGGTCGGGCTCTCCTTCCCGTCCACCCCGACCTTCACGTCCTGGAGCACTCCCTCCCCCTCGGGAAAGCCGACCTCGAGTCGTGCCTCCTCGCCGTCGTTGACCATGCGGAAATCGACCCGAACGGTCACGCGATCCACACCGAGCAGGAGCGTCACGTCCTCTTCGGCCATGCGCACGGTGGTCGCGGACATGGCCTGGATCGACGGGGCACGCATGGGGTCGGGCGCGATGTCGGCCCGGGACGCCACGGATCCGCAAAGGGTCAGCACCGCGCCGAGGAGGAGGAAGCGGTTCATGGGATGCTCCCGGTGGATCGAGAACGGGCACGGGCCGGATTCCGTTCCCATGGCGCGCCTCGGCCGCTGACTCCATGGTATGGTGCATACTGTACCTACTGGGATGCCGCTGGATCAAGAACGGTTCCTTGCCGCGTTGCCGGGGTACGGGCTGCCGATCGTTTCGGCAGCGTCGGGTTTCGCGCCCCGCTTCGAGATCCCAGGGGGAATCGTCGATCTGGACGCATTCCGGAAATGGCTGCGCGCTCCGGCGCCGAGGCGCTGATTGACGTGGAGCGACGGCCCGGGTATGTTGGCTCTTCTAAACACTTCAGTCCCGGGAATTGTCGCGGCGTGCGAGGATTTTCGCCGTTCCCGTTCCCGTTCCCGCACCCGACCATCGGGAACGGGAACGGGAACGGGTTTGGTTGCGGCCGTCCAGGCCGCGCTGTGATGCAGGAGAGCGGATTCCAGAGGGTGCCATGCCGGTACACGACTGGTCTCGGGTGGATGCGGGGATCTTCCATCATTTTCACTCCGCCTGGGTCGTCGAAACCTGCAACGCACTGAACGATGGCCGATTGCCGCCCGATTACTACGCCTTGGCAGAGCAGTTCGCGGGCGGCATGATGCCTGACGTCTTGGCCCTGCGGTTCAGTGGACCCAACAACGAGCCGTACCAGGCACCCGCCGCGCCGGCCTCGGCGGTGGCCGTGCATCCGCCGCAAGTGCGGCTCACCCAACAGACGGACCTGGCTGCCTACCGGCGCAAGCAGCGCACATTGGTGATCCGGCACCGGAGCGGCGATCAGGTCACGGCGCTCGTGGAGATCGTTTCGGGGGGGAACAAGAGCAGTCGGGTCGCGCTGCGCGAGTTCGTCGAGAAGACGACGGCGGCGGTGTCGCGGGGGATCCACCTGCTGGTGATCGATCTCCATCTGCCGACGCCGCGCGACCCGCAGGGGATTCACGGCGCGATCTGGACCGAACTGGAAGACGATACTTTCGTTCCACCGCCGGGGAAGCCCCTGACCCTGGTCGCGTATGCCGCGGGGGAACCGTGCACCGCGTACGTGGAACCTATCGCCGTCGGCGACCCGCTGCCCGACATGCCGGTGTTCCTCACGGCGCAATCCTATGTCTCCGTGCCTCTCGAAGCGACCTATCAGGCGGCCTGGCGCGGCACCCCCCAGCGCTGGCGCGCCGTGCTGGAGTCCGGTCCCGCGTGACCATGACCGACCCTGCCGCCGACCCGCCATCGCCCGGAGGCGACGGGGGCGTCCCCGCTCACCTCCCGCCCTCGGACTCCGCAGGCGACGCGGCCTCCCAGACCTGCACCGATCCGTCGCGCGTGGCCGCGGCCAGGGCGCGGCCGTCGCTCGCGAAGGCGACTTCCAGAACCGGGCGATGGCCGGTGGCGAATTCGGCGCGCCGCGCGCCGGCCTGGAGGTCCCACAGGCGCACCGCGCCGTCGCCGTGCCCGCTGGCCAGCGTCCCCCCGTCGGGCGCGACCGAGAGCGAGGTCACCCAGCCCGCGTGCGCGTTCAACTCGAGCGCCGGTCGCGCCGGATCGGCGAGGTCCCAGACCCGCACCATCCCGTCGGTAGCGCCGCTGACCAGGCGCCCGTCGGGAAGGAAGACCAGCGCGCGGACGGCATGAACCTCGACGTACGACTGGCCGCTCCGCGAGTACCCGCGCTGGTGCGCCGTGAATGGCTCGCAGGCCCGGCCGTCGGCGAGGCTCCACACCAGCACCCTGCCCCCGTCGGTGCCGGCCGCGAGCGAACGCGAGTCGCGGGTGAAGGCCAGGGTAGTCACGTCGCTCGTCTCCGCGGCGATCAGCGCCGTGAGTTCCCGGCCCGTGGGCAGTTCCCAGAGCCGGACCCGGCGCTCGCGGTCGGTTGCCGTGGCCGCCCGCAGGCCGTCGGGCGAGATCGCCAGCGCCTCGATTTCCCCGAGCTCGAGCTGCAGGTTCACGCGCAGCTCGTCGCCTTCCCAGATCTGCAGCATCCCGTTGGGATCCCCGGCCATCGCGATGCGCCCGTCCGGTGAACACGCGACCGTTTCCGGCGGCATGTGGGCTCGCGCGGTCAAAGGCGGAAGCTCCCGGCCCGTGCGCGGGTCGAACCGCCGCGTCTCGCCATCGCCGCCGGGCGAGCCGGCCCGCACCCCCACCGCGCACATCACCTCGAGGTCGGCGGAGAACGAGGCGTCGTGGAGATACGAAAAAGGCTCGAGCAGGTTGCGCGGGCCGTCGATCGCCGTCGTGTCCCACAGCCGGACCGTTTCGTCGAACCCCGCGCTGGCCATCCGGCTTCCGTCCGGGGAAAAGGCGACGCCGAGCACGGGCCCGGAATGGCCGCGGAACACGCCGCGCTCGTCGCCGGTATCCGGGTCGATGATCCGGATCGCGCGGTCCCCGCCGGCGACCGCCAGCGCGCCTCCGTCGGGCCGCCAGGCGAGCGCAAGCACGCGGTTCGCCCCGACCGTGCGCGTCAGGCGGACTTTCCGGGACGCGGCTTCCCAGAGAATCACGCGCCCGCTCCAGGCGCCGGCGGCCAGGGTGCTTCCGTCCGGGGAAAAGCCCAGGGCCGGGACCCCGTCGAAATCCGCGCCACTCATGGTCCGCGTGTATCGGTGTCCGCCCCTCCGGCTGAAGAGCACCATCCACTCGTCGCCGCCGGCGAAAAGCCCGGTGTTCGCCTCGACCAGGTAGGGGGACGGGGCGGGCTTGCCCTCCTCGCCTTTCCGGAGCGTCTCGACGGGCTCGTCGCCGCCGAGGTCGAGCAGGCGCACGGCTCCGCGCCGGGTGGAGAAGGCGAGCGTGCGCCCGTCGGGGGCGAGCGCCACCGCGAGCACGTCGGCTTCCTCGTGCAGCAGGGTCGGGGCAGCTTGGTCCGCCCAATCCCAGCGTTCGACGCCGCGATCGGTGCCCGCCAGGAGCGTTCGCTCGTCCGCGGTGAAGGCGAGCGACCAGGCGTGCGGACCGCCGTCCGCCGCGACCGCCGGTGCCGCCCCGCCCGCGGCGTGCAGCACCCGAGTGCCGCCGGGAACCCTCGGATCGGACCCGTCGCGGGAAATCGCCATCCGGCCGCTCCGCGAGAGGGCGAGCGCGAAGACCATGCCCCCGGCGTCGATCTCGAGTCCGAGCTCGCCGTTCGCGGGGTCCCAGAATTGCACCCGGCGGTCGGCGCTCGCGGAGACGAGCGAGGAGCCGTCGGGCGCGAAGGCCACGGCGGTCACGCTGCCCTCGTGCCCGGAGAGCACCCGGCTGCCCGAGTGGCAACGCCGCCACAGGTGGTACCACTCGAAGCCGCGCAGGTCCGGCCCGTCATCGCGCGGCCGCTGCGAGTCGAGGAGGTCGGTCAGGTCGGCGATCCGGGAGTCGTCCCAGGCCCGCTGGGCGGCGGCCATCTGCGCGAAGTAGAGATTCCGGCGGCTGCGCGCGAGCTCATCGCGAAGCCGGGAGGTGTACCAGAGGGACGCGCCGGCCAGGTCGGTGCACCAGGCGATCGAGACCACGATCGAGGTCGCGAGCACGGGCCGGCGCCGGTACCACTTGATCGCGCGCTCCCACAGCGCGGCGGGCCGCGAACGGATCGGCTCGTGCTCGAGGAAGCGCCGCAGTTCCTCGGCCAGCTCGGCGGCGGAGGCGAATCGCCGGTCCGGGTGCTTTTCCAGGCACTTGAGGCAGATCGTCTCGAGATCGCGCGGGACGGCCGGGTGGACGATCCGCGGCGGGGTCGGGTCGTCGCGCTGGACCGCGAGCAGCAGCTCGCCCGCGGCTTCGGCGACGAAGGGGGGCCGCCCAGTGAGGAGCTCGTAGAGTATGGCGCCCAGCGAATAGACGTCGCTGCAGCGGTCCACCCGGGAGTTGCGTCCGGCGGCCTGCTCCGGGGACATGTAGGCGGGCGTCCCGAGAACCGCGCCGGTCTGGGTGCGGCCGTCCGCCGCGTCGAGCCGCTTGGCCAGGCCGAAGTCGGTGACCTTGGGCTGGTCGAAGCGGTCGACCAGGATGTTGGAGGGCTTGAGGTCGCGGTGGAGGATCCCCTGCTCGTGCGCGTGGTGCACCGCGTCCGCGACCGCGCGCACGTAGGCGGCCGCGCGCGCCGGTGGCAACGGCCGCCCGCCCGCGATCTCGGCGAGGTTGCGGCCCTCCACCAGCTCCATGGAGAAGTAAGGCAGCCCCTCGTGCTCGCCGACCTCGTAGACCGGGACGATCCCCGGATGTTGCAGGCGCGCCGCGGCCTCGGCCTCGGTGCGGAACCGGCGCAGGTCGTCGGGGGTCGCGAAGCGGCCCGCGAGGATCATCTTGAGCGCGACGGTGCGGCCGAGACTGAGCTGACGGGCCTCGAGCACCACGCCCATGCCGCCGCGGGCGATCTCGGAGAGGACCTCATAGTCGCCGATGCGCGTGGGCCAGCCGGCGGCGACGGCGGTCGCGTCGCGCTCCGCGTAGAGGAGGGTCGGGGTGCCCGGCGGCGGCGGGCGCGGCGGGGTGGGTTCGCCGGCGGTGGCGGAGACCCGGGTGCTCGGTTCGCTGGGCGCGGGAAGCGCGGGCGGCGGGGTCGACTGCGGGGCCATGGGTGAAGGATAACGCGGCGCGGGCGGAAACCCAAGGACGGAATGGCGGAAGCGCCATGGCACGCGCTCGCTTGGCGGCGACTTCCGGGCGCGGGTATAATGCCGGCGCCATGAGCGAATCCCACGACCCCGCCGCGCCCGGCGGCGGGCCCGACGATCTGCCGGCCGGCCTGCGCAAGAAGGCCGCCGGCTTTCCCGACGCGCCCGGGGTCTATTTCATGAAGGACGCGAAGGGGGTGACGCTCTACGTCGGCAAGGCCAAGAGCCTGCGCGGCCGCGTGTCGAGCTACTTCCAGCCCTCGGCCGAGCACGTCGAGAAGAACCGGGCGATGGTCGAGAAAGTGCGCGACATCGAGTTCCTCCTCGCTCCGTCGGAGGTCGACGCCCTGCTCATGGAGGCGCGTCTGATCAAGGACATCCAGCCGCGCTACAACGTCAACCTGAAGGACGACAAGAGCTTTCCCCTGCTGGCGATTTCCCAGGGGGAGGATTTTCCTCGCGTCGAGGTCACCCGCGAGCGCGACGAGGCGCGCTTCCAGTACTACGGCCCGTTCGCCAACGCGCACGACCTGCGCGCGGCGCTGAAGATCCTGCAGAGCATCTTCCGGTTCCGCACGTGCACGCTGAATATCGCCGAGGGGGACGAGCGGCGGCGCCATTTCCGCCCCTGCCTGCTCTGGAACATCGGCATGTGTACCGCACCGTGCGCCGCCAAGATCGGCCGCGAGGCGTACGCCGAGGACGTGCGCGCGCTCAAGAAGCTGCTCGGCGGGAAGCGCGCCGAACTGCTCGGCGAGCTCAGGGATAAGATGGAGGCCGCCGCGTCCGAGCGGCGCTACGAGGCGGCCGCAGGCTTCCGCGATCAGATCCGCGCCGTCGAAGGCCTGCAGAAAAAGGCCAAATTCGGCGAGATCTACACCGGCGACCTCACCCCGCTCGACCCGCTCGCCACCACCACCAGCCTCCAGGAGATCCTCGAACTCGACCGCCTGCCGCGCACGATCGAGGGGACCGACATCAGCTGCCTCTCGGGAAAGGAGGCGGTCGGCTCGCTCGTGAGCTTCATCGACGGCCAACCGTTCAAGTCCGGCTACCGGCGCTTCAGGATCCGCACCGTGGCCGACACCGACGACTATGGGATGATGCGCGAAGTGGTCCGGCGCCGCTTCACCCGGCTGGCGCGCGACGGGCAGAGCTTTCCCGAGGTTCTCCTGCTCGACGGCGGCGTCGGCCACCTCAACTCCGTGCTCGAGGAGTTCCGTGTCCTCGGGCTCGAGCCTCCGCTCACCCTCGCCCTCGCCAAGCACGACGGCGACCACCTGTTCCGCCAGGGCGTCGAAGGCCGGCTGGAGATCGACCGGCGGGCCCCGGGCTTCCGGCTGCTCCAGCGCGTGCGCGACGAGTCCCACCGCTTCGCCCAGCACTACCACCACATCCTGCGCCGGAAGAAGGTTCTCGAAGAGGAGTGATCCCTCGGAGAACGTCGCTCGGCCCGTTGCCGCCGGTGGGTGTCGGCTTGGGCCGGCTTGGGCCGGTGTTCCCTTGACGCCGCACCGGAGCGTGGCTAGGATTCTGCCCGACGTGCAGTGAGGAAACGACGAAATGCAACGCGCTCTCGACTATGCCCGGGAGCACGGCGCGGAATTTCAGAAGGCGCTGTGCGAGTTCCTCGCGATTCCCTCGATCTCCGCCCAGCCCGCACAGGCGGCCGAGGTCGACCGGTGCGCGGAGTGGTTGCGGGCCCGGATGGCCGCCGTGGGCCTCGATGCCGGTGTGGTCCGCTCGACCGGCGAGCATCCGCTCGTCGTCGGCCGCACACCAACGGTCGCCGACGCTCCGACGATACTCGTGTATGGCCACCACGACGTGCAGCCGGTGGATCCCCTCGCCGAGTGGAAGACCCCTCCGTTCGAGCCCACCGAGATCGACGGCGTCCTCTACGGCCGGGGGGTCGCGGACGACAAGGGGCCGACCTTCGCCTCCCTCTGCGCCGCGGAAGCCTGGTCCAAGGGGTCGGGGCGCTTCCCGGTCAACTTGATCTTCCTCGTCGAAGGCGAAGAGGAGTGCGGCGGCCTGCATCTGCCGCGGTACATCCATGCCCACAAGCGCGAGCTCGAGGCGGACGCGCTGTTGATCCTCGACGTCGCGGGGTTCGCCCCCGGCGTCCCCGCGCTCTGCTATGGCCTGCGCGGCATCGTCACGCTCGAAGTGCGCGTGGACGGGCCGTCGCACGACCTCCACTCGGGCTCGTACGGCGGCGCCATCGAGAATCCGTGCGAAGTCCTCGCCCGGCTCGTCGCCGGCGCCCGCCGCCCGGACGGTTCGATCGCGATTCCCGGAGTGATCGAGGGGGCGGCGGAGCCGGACGCCGCGGAGCGGACGCGGCTCTCCGGGCTGCCGGTGGACGAGGAGGCCTTCCGCGCCGAGACCGGATCGCCCGTGCTGTTCGGCGAGCCCGGCCGGGGGCTCTACGAGCGGGTATGGTCGCGGCCGACCTTCGAGGTCAACGGGATCTTCGGCGGCTACCAGGGCGCGGGAGAGAAGACGATCATTCCCGCGTGGGCCGCGGCGAAGCTCTCGTTGCGCCTGGTCCCCGGGCAGGAGCCGGACCGCGTCTTCGAGGCGGTCCGGCGGTACTTCGAGACGCGCGCTCCGCGCACGGTGCGGGTGACGGTGACCCGAGGCCACGGCGCGCGCGCGCAGTACTTCCCGCCGTCGGGCCCGTGGTCGGAAATGGCGATCCGCGCGCTCGGCGACGCCTGGCGGACCCCGCCGCGCCTGGTGCGCGCGGGCGGCTCGATTCCGGTCGTCGAGGTCTTCCACCAGGAGCTCGGGCTGTCGCCGCTGTTGCTCGGGACGTACAGCCCCGGGGACCGGGCGCACTCGCCGAACGAGCGCTATCCGCTCGCGGACTTCCGTTGCGCGATCGAGGCGTGCGTGCGCTTCTTCGGGCTCGCCGGCGCGCGCTGATCGGGCGCGGGCGCGAGCGGGGCGGATTCGGCAGGTCGCGGCGACTTCGCGAACCCTGTGGCTGCGTTCTCAGACCACGGCCTCCTCGAGCAGCCGGCGAAGATGCGGGCTGGCCTCGAGGGTCTCCTTCCATTGGTCGACGAGCCCGAGCTGATACCACCCCTTGGCCTCCTCGGCCTTGAGCTGAAGGATCGCCTCGCGCCAGGTCATGGAAGTGCGATAGGGCCGCTTGTTGGTCAGCGCGTCGAACACGTCGAGGATCTGGAAGTAGCGGGCGAGCTTGGGGATCGCCTCCGCCTTGAGGCCGTCCGGGTAGCCCGAGCCGTCCCAGCGCTCGTGGTGGCTGCGGATGATGGGGAGCGTGGACCCCACGGTGCGGAGCGGCTTGCACAGCTCTTCGCCGCGCACGGGGTGGGTCCTCATGATCATCCATTCGTCGGGTGTGAGCTTGCGCGGGGCGAGCAGGATGGCGTCGGGGATCGCGACTTTCCCCAGGTCGTGGAGGATGGAGCCGCGGCAGAGCGCGCGCAACTCCTCCTGGCCGAGCTTGAGCATCTTGCCGAAGTGGAGCGCGTAGAGCCGAAGCCGCTCGCAGTGATTGCCCAGGTTGGCGTCCCGCGACTCGACCGCGCGCGCGAGCGATTCCAGGATGGTCTCGGCGTCCGCGAGGTCGTCGATCAGTCGCTTCTGGGCGAGCGCAGTATGGACGCGGATGCGCAGCTCGGTGGCGTCGAAGGGCTTGGTCAGGGTCTCGTTGGCCCCGGCGCTGAGCGCCTCGAGCAGCACGTCGATGTCGCGATTGCCGCTGATGACGATCACGGTGAGGAGCTGGCCGGCGGGATGCTGGCGGATCCGCCGGATGAGGTCGATGCCGCTCATCCCCGGCAGATTCACGTCCGACAGCACGACGTCGGGTGGGTCCTTGTCGAGCATCGCCAGCGCGTCCTCCGCGCAAATGGCGAAGCGCATATCGTACCCTTCGGGCGCGAGGCACTGCTGGATCAGATCGAGGACGGCGGGTTCGTCGTCGACCGCGAGGCCCCGCCAGGTTCGCTGGAATCGCATTGTACCCTGCCGAAGGGAAGGACGGGGCAATTGAAGCATAGGATGCATAGGCCGTCACGAAAAAGCGGCAATCCGGCGGGGGGGGCCTGGATCGCCAGGGTACCACGGCCCGGAACTCCAAGCCCCGGAAAGGCATTGGGCATGCATCTGGAAGCAATGGCAGGCCATTTTTCTTGACAGGGTCGGGGGTGCCGAGTAGCGTCTCCTCGACTTCAATGGACGCAGAAGAACGTTGGCGGGGGGGTCATGACCTCGGCATTTCACCAGCTCCTGCCGGGTGCGCTCGCCCTCCGTACCGGCCCCCGCAGACCCCTGGCCCACCGGCCCGGCGCATGGGGTCGCCGGTTGCGTGGCTCCCCACTTCGGTCGCGCCGCTTCCGGAGCGCCGATGGGGCGCTGCTCGCAGCATGCCTTTCCGCGAGGCCGCTCGAGATCGCGTCGTCGTCGCCCCTCGCCGGCGGCCAAAATCGCCTTGGGAACTGGGCCGCCTGGCTACGGGGACCGGTGCTTGGCGCCGTGCTCACCATCCTGATGGCCGCGAACGGCGCGGCGGACGACGGAGCGCAGGGTTCACCGGACGGCGCCTATCTGAACTACGGGCGCGGACCGTTGCCGGTGAAGGACAACTTCGTGATGAGCCACCGCAGCCTGCAGTACACGCAGGAGGGGGCGAAGGTCCTGGACCGCGGTCGGTGGGAAGGCGGGCTGACGATCCATTGGAGCAATTCGTTCGGGACCCGGCGCACGCAGTTCTTCGTCGTCGACGGCGAGACGATCGCGATCACGCCTTCGCTGAGTTACGGAGTGAACGACTGGCTGGAAGTCGGGATCGACGTGCCGACGGTGGTGCGCACCGGCGGGGCGATGGACGGATTCATCGAGGCGTTCCACTCGATGTGGGCATACTCGAACATGGACCGGGACCGCTTCGAGGAAGACGACTTCGACGTGCGGATCACCGGGAGCGACGGCCGGGTGTTTCGCGAGGACGACACGGGCTATGACCTCGGCAAGATCACTCTCAAGGCCCGGGCGAATCTCACCGACGGCGGGAACCTCATTCCGGCGGTGACCCTCGGCCTGGACGTCGCCTTGCCGACCGGCAGCCGCGACGAGCTCTCGGGGAGCGATGGGGTGGATGCCGGCTTCTACCTCTACCTCTCGAAGCGCGTGGTGGCCGACTTCTACCTGCACGTGAACGGGGGTGCGACGGTCTGGTCGGACCCGGACCTCGACCACATCGACATGGAGAACGTGCGGGCCAACGTCGGGATCGCGTTCGAGTGGGCGTGCAGCGACGCTACCTCGATTGTCGCCCAGCTGCTCTACCACACGGCTCAATTTGCCGAGGGGACCGGCAACCTGCAGGAGCTCAGCTTCACGTACCTGCTGGGGGTGAAGACCGAGCCCTGGAAGGACGTCGAGTTCCATTTCGGGGTGGTCGAGAACGAGCTGAAGTACGACAACAGCGCGGACTTCGGCGTGCAGGGCGGCGTTTCGTTCGGATGGTGAGGCCGCGGGCGCGCGGAAATCATTTGGCGGCAGGCACCCTCACCCCGCACCGCCTCGCCGTCCGCACCGCCTCCGGATACCCCGCGTCCACATGCCGCGCCACCCCGATTCCGGGGTCGTTGGTGAGCACCCGCTCGAGGCGCGCGTCCGCGGCGCGCGAGCCGTCGGCCACGATCACCATCCCGGCGTGCAGGGAATAGCCCATCCCGACCCCGCCGCCGTGGTGCACGCTCACCCAGGTCGCGCCGCTCGACGTGTTCAGGAGGGCGTTGAGCACCGGCCAGTCGGCGATCGCGTCGCTGCCGTCCTTCATCCCCTCGGTCTCCCGGTTCGGCGAGGCCACCGACCCGGTGTCGAGGTGGTCGCGGCCGATCACGATCGGCGCCGAGAGCTTGCCTTGGCGCACGAGTCGGTTGAGCGCGAGCCCGAACCTGGCCCGCTCGCCTTGCCCGAGCCAGCAGATGCGCGCCGGGAGTCCCTGGAATTGCACCTTTTCGCGGGCCAGGTCGATCCAGCGCTGGAGGCTCGCGTTCTTCGGGAACAGCTTCTGCACCAGGTCGTCGGTCCGGGCGATGTCCTGGGGATCGCCGGAGAGCGCGACCCAGCGGAAGGGTCCGCGCCCCTCGCAGAACAGGGGGCGGATGTACTCCGGGACGAAGCCGGGCACGTCGAAAGCCCGCGTCACTCCCGCCTGCTGCGCGTGCGCGCGCAGGTTGTTGCCGTAGTCGAATGCCACCGCCCCCGCGCTCTGGAGGTCGAGGATCCCCTGCATGTGGCGCGCCATCCCGGCGAACGAGCGCTTGGTGTATTCGGCGGGGTTCGCGCGGCGCAGCGCGTTCGCTGCGTCGAGCGTCAAGCCGGGCGGGACATACCCGTGGAGGGGGTCGTGGGCCGAAGTCTGGTCCGTGATCACGTCGGGCACCCAGCCGCGGCGGGCCAGCTCGGGGATCACCTCCGCGCAGTTGCCGGCCAGGCCGACGGACAGCGGACGCCGGGCGCGCTTCGCCTCGTCGCAGAGGGCGATCGCTTCGTCGAGGCTCCCCGCCCGCCGGTCGCAGTAGCCGCTGCGGATCCGGCGTTCGATGCGCTCGGGGTCGACGTCGATGCCGAGGAAGACGCCGCCGGCCATCGTGGCGGCCAGCGGCTGCGCGCCGCCCATCCCACCCAATCCGCCGCTCACCACGATCCGCCCGCCGAGGTTGCCGCCGAAGCGCTTGCGCCCCGCGGCCGCAAAGGTCTCGTAGGTCCCTTGCAGGATGCCCTGCGTGCCGATGTAGATCCAGCTCCCGGCCGTCATCTGCCCGTACATCGTCAGGCCCAGCGCTTCGAGCCGGCGGAATTCGTCCCAGGTCGCCCACTTCGGCACCAGCAGCGAATTCGCCAGGAGCACGCGCGGCGCGTCCGGGTGGGTCTTGAAGACGCCGACCGGCTTGCCCGACTGGATCAGGAGCGTGTCGTCGACCTCCATCTGCTTCAGCGTGCGCACGATCGCGTGCACGCAGTCCCACGAGCGCGCCGCCCGCCCGGAGCCGCCGTACACCACCAGGTGCTCCGGGTCCTCGGCGACTTCCGGATCGAGGTTGTTCAGCAGCATCCGCATCGGGGCCTCGGTCAGCCAGGACTTGCAGGTGATCCGGGGACCGCGGGGGGCGCGCACGGGCTTGTAGCCGGAGGTCGAACGGGTGGACATGGCGGGCCTCGAAACTGCCGCTCCCCGGCAAGAAACTGCAGCGCCGGGAAGCGGACGGACGATCATGGGAAGATGCCAGGGATCATCGGCCCCGGAACGCCTCGTAGGCCGCGCGCACCGTGGCTTGCACCTCGCGGGTCCCGTGGGCGAGGGAGAGGAACCAGGCCTCGAACGGGGAAGGGGGCAGGTAGACGCCCCGCCGCAGCATCGCGTGGAAGAAGGCGGAGTAGGCCTTGCGGTCCGAGGCCATCACGTCGGCAAGGTTGCGCACCGGTCCATCGTGGAAGAAGAGCGTGAGCAGCGAGCCGATCGAGTTCACCGCGACCTTGCGTCCGGCCGCCACGGCCGCATCCTCGAGCCCGAGCGCGAGCTCCTCGGTGCGGCAGAGCAGCCGCTCGTAGGCATGCCTTGTTTGCAGAATACGCAGGGCGGCCAGGCCGGCCGCGACCGCAAGCGGATTGCCCGAGAGGGTCCCGGCCTGGTAGACCGGGCCTTCGGGGGCGACCAGCGCCATCACGTCCGCGCGGCCGCCGTAGGCCGCGAGGGGCAGCCCGCCGCCGGCCACCCTGCCCAG
>ORJL011116752.1_pt1 | contig 28466 bp, 25 predicted proteins | sample 1779941 | NCBI WGS metagenome assembly ORJL01 (sample SAMEA104232317, study PRJEB22302) | groundwater metagenome | biome: forest; feature: aquifer; material: groundwater | place: USA | collected 2011-08-07 | depth 5.8 m
CAGCATTATCCGGTATTAGCCCACCTTTCGATGAGTTATTCCCGACTTAAGGGCAGATTATCCACGCGTTACTCACCCGTGCGCCACTTTACTCATCCGCCGAAGCGAACTTTCTCGTACGACTTGCATGTGTTAGGCACGCCGCCAGCGTTTGTTCTGAGCCAGGATCAAACTCTCCAGTTTTTAAATACTGTTGAGAGATTTCTCTCTAGCTTTTCTTAATTTGTACTAAGGACCCACAAATCAATTATCCCACTATTCAATTTCCAAAGAACCAGTGAAAATGAACCTTGAACTTACCTAACTTCGGTCTTGCTGTCAAGGGCTATTTTCAAGAACGCCATCCAAGATGGACGCCCCTTATAAACTTTTTAAAAGAATCTGTCAAGGATTAATCGAACAAACTGAAAAAAAGAATTTCTTGATCAACCTCAGATGAGCGGTTTATATCCCAGCTCATCTCGCTTGTCAAGCTTTTTGTACAATTTATTTTGCCTCGGAAACCATGACCTTGAAGAAGGACTTTTTCCCTTTTCTCAAGATGATTTCACCCCTTGCACTTACATCGTTAACCGTAATTCTTTCATCAAATTTAGATACTTGCCTGTCGTTAACATAGCCGCCACCCTGAGCGATGACCCTCCGGGCTTCCCCTTTGGAGGCGCAGACCCCGGCCGCGAAGAATAGCTCAAACGCGGGGATACCGGCTTGCAGTTCTTCTCTGGTTTTTGTCAGAGCTTTAAGACCATCCACGTCAGATGCGGGCGGTGTCCGCGGAATACTGCTGGTCGAAAAGAGCGCCGCATCGACCAGGCGAGCGTTAAAGGCCGTCGTCGATGCCTTCCAGGCCTCAACCGCCGCCTCTTCCCCATGGGTAATTTTCGTCGCTTCGAAAGCCAATACGGCCTTCGCCATATTCAACTCGGCATCCCGCAGGCGACTGGTTTCCCGGACCTCCTCCATGGGAAGGAAAGTGAAAAGGGCCAGGAATCTTTCTACGTCTTCATCCTCCGTATTGATCCAATACTGGTAGTACTCGTAAGGGGTAGTGAGTGAAGAATCCAGCCAGATGGCGCCCTTCTCGGTCTTGCCCATCTTGTGCCCCCGCGAGGTCACAAGCAAGGGAAAGGTAATGCCGTGGGCCAGCTTCCCCTTTACCCGTCTGATGAGATCGATGCCGGCCAGGATGTTCCCCCATTGATCATTGCCGCCCATCTGGAGCTGGCAATCATGATTTTCAAAAAGGTAGAGGAAGTCGTAAGCTTGCAGAAGCATGTAGTTGAACTCGATCAGATTGAGACCTTTTTCCAGCCGGATCTTATAGCTTTCCGCGGCCAGCATCCTGTTGACACTGAAATGTCTTCCAATATCTCTTAAGAATTCTATGTAGTTAAGCTTTGTCAGCCAGTCGGCGTTGTTCAGGAGGCGGGCCTTGCCTTCCCGGAAGTCAATATACCGGGATAATTGCTTTTGCAATCCCAGGGCATTGCTGTCGATCTTCTCCCGGGTAAGAAGCTGCCGCATCTCTGTCTTGCCGCTGGGATCGCCGATCAATCCCGTGCCCCCGCCGATCAAAACGATGGGTCGGTGTCCCAGTCGCTGCATATGCATCAGGGCCATAATGGGCACCAGACTGCCGATATGCAGGCTGGGCGCCGTGGGATCAAATCCCACATAACAAGCGATCTGATCGGCAGATAACTGATTGCGCAGTAATTCTGCGTCGGTTGACTGCGCTACAAATCCCCTTTCCGCCAGTAAGTCATATGCGTTTTTCAACCGGCAACCCTCCAGGTTTTTCTTTCAATGGCCCGGCTCTTGCCGCTCTCACCGTCAACGTCCAGAATTACCCCCTGGAGCCGCACATCACCTTTGGCAACATCGAATTTGTTCGGAACCTGGGTTAAAAACCGTTGCAGAATCTCTTCCTTTCGTATTCCGATAACGGAATCGAAAGGACCAGTCATGCCCGCATCGCTGATAAAGGCCGTTCCCCGTGCCAGGATTTCTTCATCCGCTGTCTGAACATGGGTGTGAGTACCGAGTACCGCACTTACCCGGCCATCAAGGAACCAGCCGATAGTCTTTTTTTCCGAAGTTGCTTCTGCATGGAAATCGACAATAATGACTGTCGCTTTGCTCCTGATCCTTTCGATCTCCTGCTCAGCCACACGGAAAGGGCAATCCAGCGGCTGCATAAAGACTCTCCCGCTCAGGTTGAGAACACCCACCTTGCTGCCGTCGTGCAGCGGAATGACGATGCTTCCCCGCCCCGGCGTTCCGGAAGGATAATTGGCAGGCCGGAGAAGTGTCTTATAATCGCCTATGAAATCCATAACTTCCTTCTTATCCCAGATATGGTTTCCGGAGGTGAGCACATCTATGCGGCTTTGCAGAAGTTCATCGACGATATCGCGCGTCACACCAAAGCCGGCCGCAGCGTTTTCGCAATTGGCAATGACACAATCTATCTCATTTTCTGACATGATCGACGGCAGCAATTCCCGGACGGCTCTCCGGCCCGGCTTGCCAACAATGTCACCGATGAACAATATCTTCATAAACTTTAGTCACTTAAACCTAACCCCGGTGAACGGGATAAGTGCATTAACGAAATGGTTTTCTCCCAGTAAACAATTTTTAACTTCCTAATGCGTTAACGAATTTGTGTACTGCCGGTGAACAAATTCTAACGGGCATAGTCGGAGATCCTGGTTTCCCTGATCACCGTTACTTTTATTTGTCCTGGATAGGTGAGTTCGGCTTCTATTTTCTTAACAATATCACGACAAAGCATAAAGGCATCATTGTCGGATATCTTTTCGTTTTCCACCAGGATACGAATTTCTCTCCCCGCCTGAATAGCGTAACACTTATCAACACCGCTGAAAGAATTGGCGATCTTTTCCAACTCATCCAGACGCTTTACATAGGTCTCCAGCATTTCCCTGCGGGCTCCGGGGCGGGCTGCGGAGAGGGTATCCGCCGCCTGCACTAATACACCCAGCAGAGTATTGTTCCGTCCATCTTCATGATGAGCGGCTATGGCCTGAACTATCTTGGAAGATTCGCCGAAGCGCTTGGCAAAATCTGCACCGATGACGGCGTGGGGCCCTTCAATCTTATGGTCCACTGCCTTGCCGATATCGTGAAGCAAGCCCGCCCGTTTTGCTTCCTTAACATTGATTTTCAATTCCGCTGCCATCATGCCCATCAGGTAGGCAACATCTATGGAATGCTGCAGGACGTTCTGGGAATAACTGGTCCGGTATTTGAGACTCCCGAGTAGGTTGATGATTTCCGGATGAATATCGTGGACGCCCACGTCGAAGGAGGCCCTTTCGCCCGTCTCCCTGATGATTGTGTCCACTTCCCCCCTGACTTTTTTGACAATGTCTTCGATCCTTCCGGGATGAATGCGGCCGTCGGTAATCAGTCTTTCCAATGATAACCGGGCAACCTCACGACGGATGGGATCAAAGCTGGAAAGCACTACCGCTTCCGGGGTGTCATCCACAATAAGGTCAATCCCCGTAGCAGCTTCAATAGCCCTTATATTCCTGCCCTCTCTGCCAATAATCCGCCCTTTCATCTCATCACTGGGAAGAGTTACCACGGAAACAGTGTTTTCAGTGACAAAATCGCCGGCATAACGCTGTACGGCGTAGGCAATGATCTCGCGCGCCTTATTATCAGAGGTGCGCTTTGTTTCCTCTTCGATCTTCCTCAGCGAAACGGCGGCTTCATGCTTGGCCGCCTCTTCCATAATCTGGATGAGATGATTCTTGGCCTCTTCCGAGGTAATGCCGGCGACCTTTTCCAGCTTGCTTCTTTCTTCGGCAATAACCTGATCCAGCTTCTCGTGTTTTTCGCTAAGCAAAGCCTCCTTCTGCAGGAGGGCTTTATCACGGTTCAAGATGTTGCCCTCTTTTTGTGATAAGGCATCGAGCCTTTTATCCAGATTCTCTTCCTTGGAACGAATCCTTTTTTCCCAGTTATCGAGTTCACTCTTTCTTTCCCGTGACTCTTTTTCAGACTCCGTCTTTGTTTTGAGAAGATTCTCCTTAGCCTGGAGCATCGACTCCTTCTTTATCGTTTCGGCATCTTTCTTGGCTTCGGCAATAATCCTCTCGACCAGGCTTTCGGCAGACTGGAGTTTTTTCCGGCCAAGAAGGCGGCTAAGGCCGTATCCCAGCAAGGCACCGATAAGCAATGTTATAAATGCAATGAATAATATCCAACTATTATCCAACGTTATTTCCTCCTTTAGTACTCGTAAATAACCACCTCTCTAGCCAGGCAACTTGCCGTTGACCGGTGAAATAGCTTAAGCAGGGATAAACGTCAGGAAAGGACTAAGGAAAAAAGTCGAAGGCGGCTAGTATCGTACTATCAATGCAGAAACATTGCGGCACAAAATAAAACCCCCGCCTATGCCGTGTTAACGACCTTTTTGAACCGAGCTGAAAAGTGGGTGCCTAATGTTGTTGCTTCAGGCTTTTCGCCTCCCGCTACAGCGGGATAATGGCGAACATGCTCACCGCTAACAAGGAAAGGCTCCCGGTTCTAAAGTGTTGGCTCAAAAAACGAATGTTAATCACGCACATCGCAGGGGATATTATTAAATATCGTCTAACAAGCTAATTAAATTCTCTGTCCTGTTTCCCAACTCATCGCACAGTTGCTTCTTTGCTCCCACCAGCTTGATATATTCATCTGCAACGTTGAGAGCCGCCAGGATCGCAACGTTGAGCGCGGCCGCATTACTTGACGCCGACCTTATCTGATCTACTTTAGTCTCCACGTGCCGAACAACATCCGCAACGTGATCATCCCCCGAATCGCTTAATACCAACAAATCCTGCCCCAGTATATTTATGTGATATTTTTTCTTCAACGAGGCGACACCTCATTTACAGGCTGACATCCACATCCTGGAGCAAATTCATCAGCGAATCTAACTTTGTGCGTATAGCATCCCTTTCCTCGTTCAATTCCTCGATCCTGCCCTTTGCCCCCTCCAATTCTAATCCTGTATTTTTTAAAAGCCCCTTTAATTCCTCATTCTGTTTTCTCAGCAAGGAATATTCACTTAAGATATTCTTTATCTTTTCTTCCAGTTCTTTAAATTTTTCCAGTTCCAAAATCAGACCTTCCTTCTATTAGCGGTTATGACCTTCCAACTTGAGCGAAATAACTAAACTTATAGAACTTTAGCCTTGATTATGTCAAGGCGAATACAAAAAGTCAAGGTCATATTTCTATTCTCGAAGCCGCGTAATCATGCCGACAGAGATCCATTTGTCCTTGCATACCCATCAGCATGGCCGGTTTCGGTATCCCGGCAGGAAAGGAAGAACCGCCGCAGCTCACCTAACAGATAATCCTGCTCGCTAAAGTTGGCCATCAGTTTTCTGAATTTAGCACCTTCCGGCAGGCCTTTCGTATACCACAGCAAATGCTTGCGAAAATTTCGCAGGCCGCATCTTTCCCCATTATGCTGTATTTCCATTTCCAGGTGGCGCAAGATGACGTTTTCCCGTTCCCTTAAAGATGGATGGGCGAAAACATCCCGGCCGGCCAAGAAAGATATCACTTCAGCAATCAGCCAGGGGTTACCCAAGGCACCCCGGCCGATCAGCACGCCGTCACAACCGGTGCTCTTCACCATGCGCAGTGCATCGGCGGCGCTGCAGATGTCGCCATTGCCGATGACGGGTATCCGCAGAGCCTGTTTCACCTCCCTGATAATATCCCATTCGGCCCGGCCGCCAAACCCCTGTTCTGCCGTCCGGGGATGGACGATTACCGCATCGGCCCCGCAATCTTCGGCGAGGCGGGCCACTTCCAGGGCATTGACCTGTCCCCGGCTCCATCCGGAACGAATCTTTACCGTTAAAGGCAGTGATACCGCCTTTCTCACCGCACGGACAATACTGCCGATTTGCAGAGGATTTTTAAGCAGAGCCGAACCGGCACCGGTACGTACGACCTTTCTGGCCGGGCAACCCATGTTCAAATCAATCAGATCAGCGCCCGCCCCGGCGGCTATCCTCGCTCCTTCGGCAAGAATCAAGGGATCCGGGCCGAACAACTGTACCGCCAACGGCTTGTCGAGAGACGAAGAACAGAGGTAGTGAAAACTCTTGGAGGATTCCCTGGCCAGGCCGGTAGCGCTAATCATCTCCGTAAAGGCCAGGGCGCAGCCAAAATCCCGCGACAGCAGCCGGAAAGGCAGATTGGTTATACCCGCCATCGGTGCCAGAAATACATTGTTCTTCAGTGACAAGCCAGCTATTTTCACGGCTTTTCACCTCTTTCCAGGTAACGATCGGCCGCTGCCAGTTCTTGTAGCGTGTTGATACCCATAACCTCCCGGGAATCGAAAGCTGCCAGGCTGCCCACCTCATCGCCGTTCTCATTGGCAATCGCGATAATATCCGTAAGATAGTATTCCTTCTGGGCATTATTGTTACCAATTTTGCCCAGAGCGTCGAAAAGAAATCTGCTCTCTGTGCAGTATATGCCGGTATTGATTTCCTTTATTTTCTTTTCAACCTCCGTTGCGTCTTTTTCTTCCACGATTTTTCTGACTTTTCCCGTCGGCCCTTTGATTATTCTTCCATAACCGGTAGGATCGGGCAAAAGCGTCGTCAAAACCGTAACGGCCGCTTTATGCCGCCGATGGCAGTCAACTAACGAACGCAAGGTGGCAGCCTGAAGCAAAGGGACATCACCGCACAGGATGAGGACAGTACCGGTATACAGGTGGAATTTTTCGCGCGCCTGAAGCACTGCATGCCCCGTTCCCAACTGTTCGAACTGCTCGATAAAGGTCAGTGCCCCGTCGCGGAACCTTTCCCGCACGGCATCAGCCTGGTAACCGATAATCACGGAAATATCCTGAGAACCGGCGGCCTTGGCCGCCTCCACCACGTAGCTAAGCATCGGCTTCCCGGACAGGTGGTGCAGCACCTTCGCGAGTTCGGATTTCATCCTTGTCCCTTTGCCGGCGGCAAGTATTATGGTACGCAACATCATTATTAATCCTCAATGGGGACAGATTTTGAAATCTGTCCCCTCTTATCCCCGCCCCCTCTACATGAAATTCATGGGGTCTACATCCACCTTGACTTCCAATCCATTCTTAGCCCCTTCCTCCCTCAAGACTTCAACGATGAAGAGTTGCGCCTTCGCATCCTCAATTTTCAGAAGGAGCTGCCACCTGTAGCGGCCCCTTATTTTAGGCACCGGAGCCTCCGCCGGCCCGAGGACCTCGACCTGCTTGGCCTTATTATCGGCGCGGCAAATGCTTCGCGCCAGTTCCCCCAGCCGTTCGACACCGGCCCGGCCCTCTTCTTTCCTGACGCTACTGATATTTAAATTGACCAGCCTCGTGAAAGGGGGATACCGGAGGCCCATCCTTAGCTTGATCTCATCTTCATAGAAGCCGTGATAATCATGCTCCTGGGCCCACCGCACCGCATAATGTTCCGGATTGAAGGTCTGCACGATAACCAACCCCGGGGAATCTCCCCGGCCGCCCCGGCCGGCGACCTGCGTCAGGATTTGAAATGTCTTTTCGCCCGCCCGGAAATCAGGAATATTCAAGGACAAGTCGGCAGCCACGACGCCTACCAGCGTAATCGCGGGGAAATCGTGCCCCTTGGTAATCATTTGTGTCCCCACCAGGATATCCAGTGACCGCCCCGCCAGGGACTGAAGTATCTTTTCCGCTGCGCCGCGGCGAGCAGTGGTATCGCTGTCCATGCGACCGACCCTGGCCTGCGGAAAAACCCGTTTGACTTCTGCCTCCAGTTTTTCCGTGCCCAAGCCGTAATTCCGGATATGACGGCTGCCACAGCAGGGACAGGAGGAAACGGCCCCCAGGGCGTAATCACAATAGTGGCATTTCAACATGCCCTGGGCGGCATGATGAGTGAGCGTCTGCTCACAGTTGCGGCACTTGAAAACATAGCCGCAATCGGGGCAAAGCACTACCGTATCAAACCCTCGCCGGTTCAGGAAAAGCAGCGTCTGCTTTTTTTCCGCCAGGGTTTGAGCCATCGCCTCCTGCAAGGCACGGGAAAAAATCGGAATCTCGGAAGTTTGATGGCTCGCCATTCTCATATCAACGATCTTGATTGCCGGCAAGTCTCGATTTTCAATCCGCTTCGGCAGGGACAGATAGTGATATTTTCTCTGCCGGGCATTATAATAAGACTGGACAGCCGGGGTAGCGGAACCCAAAACAACCGTGGCATCATTCAATTTTGCCCTGACAACCGCCATGTCTCGGGCATTGTAACGCAGGCGGTCATCCTGCTTGTAGGAACCGTCGTGTTCCTCATCCACGATAATCAGGCGCAGCTCCTTCAAAGGCGCAAACAAAGCGGAACGTGCACCGATCACAATTTTAACCTCTCCTCTTTGAATTTTGCGCCACTGATCATGACGCGCGATTTTGGAGATGCCGCTGTGGATCACCGCTATCTCCTGCTCGGCAAATCTTCCCCTAACCCGCGCAATCAGTTGTGGTGTAAGACTGATTTCCGGAACGAGGAGAATGACTCCGCCAGCAAGTTTCCCCACCGCTTCCATTAGTCGCAGGTATACTTCGGTTTTGCCGCTGCCCGTGATGCCATGCAATAGATAGGGTGAGAATCGCCGCGCCTCCAACCCTGGCAAAATACTCTTGACCGCCTTTTCCTGGTCGGCGGTCAGAACGACGTGGCGGTCCGTCGTATCCGCAGACGGCAAGTCCTTCAAGGACCGACAAACTTCCCGCGCCTCAAGGCTGATGATCCCTTTCTCTCTCAAGCTCCGGACCAGGTACGAGGCATTCTTAAACTCCGCGCGCAGGACGGAAAGAGGGACAGCACCCTGCCTATTGAGATAGGCGGCCAGATGCTCCTGCTGATCGCTCATTTTTGGACCTTGCCCGCCAGCCAGAGATACAACTTTCTCTGTTTTCGGCGATACTCGGGCCGGCACAACGTCAAACAGCGTCTTCCCCAACGGATAGAGGTAATATCGGGAAACCCAGCGATAGAAAATCAGGTCCTGCTCGCAGAAATAAGGCTCAGCGTCGGGTATTTCGGCGACTTCCCTGATATTTTCCACGTCCACAGAAGAATTTGTTTCCAGGATGTACCCGGCAACCAGCTTCTTGCCGAAGGGGACAACGACCAGCTTGCCGATCTCGGCTTCCCCAGCCATTGATTCCGGCACTAAATAAGAAAAAATCTTATCCTTAGGTATATTGACGGCGACTTGAATGTACATGCGTCATACTCTCTTGTCAGGGCCGGAGAACTTCCCTGACGTTTAGTAAATTTCCTGCCGGAAAATAATTTCATTAACACGCTCATCCCGTTTATCGGGGTTACGGTGCCAGGATGATAACAGCTTTTATTAAGATCAAATGAAAGATTTTGCCCGGCGGATTGAAGCTGCGGGCGGGAAGAGAAACACCAGCGAGCCTTACGCCCCTTTAAGTCTTTCCAGTTTTTCTTCTTTAGTTTTGCAGTCTATGCAATGGGTGGTTACCGGACGGGCCATCAACCTTTTCTCCGATATGGGCCCCCCGCATGCCTCGCAAACGCCGAAAACGCCGTCATCGATGCGCTGGATAGCTTCCCGCATTTTCATGATGAGCTTTCGCTCCCGGTCACGGATACGGAGTTCAAAATTCCTATCTGCTTCCAAGGACGCTCGATCATTAGGATCCGGAAAATTTTCCTTGCCGACGTTCATTTCAGAAACAGTTTTCTCCGCTTCACCTAGCAAATCATTGATCTTCTGGATCAGCATAGACCTGAAAAATTCCAGTTTTTCCGGCTTCATCGCCATATTTGTTTCACCCTGCCAATTCGTAAGTTAGAGATCATTTTCTCCGTTTTCCGGGCAGAAAATAATTTACTTTAACGCACTTATCCCTTTATCTGGGTTTGGATATTGCCGACGTTAAGGTTTTTACTGTCCGTCCCTATACCTAAAGCATATTTTTTTGTAAAGAGAAATTTGAAAACACTTGCAGATAACGAATCGGATTAGCCGCTGCCATATACTGAACTGATTTTTTCCACAATATTTGTCGTCGAAGCGCCTTTGATCACCGGAATTATTACCACCTTCCCCCCCCACTTGGCAACTGCTTCCCGTCCCACAACCTGGTCCTCCCCCCAGTCCCCCCCCTTCACCAAGACGTCAGGCTGCAAATACTCGATCAAGGCCAGCGGGGTCGTTTCGGAAAAGATAGTCACATAATCGACCGCTTCCAGGGCAGCGACTACAACCGCCCTCTCCTGCTCCGAAATCAGGGGCCGTTTGGGACCTTTGATGGCTCTTACGGAAGAATCGCTGTTCAGGGCCAGCACCAGTACGTCTCCGATTTGCCTCGCGGCGTGCAAATAGCGCACATGCCCCACATGCAGGATATCAAAGCACCCATTGGTAAAGACAATCTTCCGGCCTTTGTTGCGGAGGGCTACCAGTTCTTTCTTCAGCTCCTCCCGATCATAGATCTTGCCTTCCATTCACCTGCCCTTTCTTCTCAAACAGCACGGGCCAAAGTCAAAACGGCGACCTCCTTGGCCCGGCATTTCATCAATACCCGCGCACATTCTTTGACGGTACTGCCCGTAGTGTAGACATCATCCACCAAGACTATCTTCTCGTTCACTATCCGCCCGTTATCGGCAACGGTAAAGGCGCCCTTGATATTATGTTCACGCAGCTCCCTACCCAGGCCAACCTGCGGCTCTGTGAATACTTTTCGCTTCAGGCTCAAGAAATCGATGTCCATACGCCAGCGCCGGGAAATTTCCCGGGCCAGAATAAGGGCCTGGTTAAAACCGCGTTGCCTCAACCTGCGGGGATGGAGGGGTACAGGTATGATTAACGAATAATCGTCAATGCTGAAAGACGGATAGGGATACTCAGCCATCAGTCCGCCTAAAACCTCGCCCAGGGATGCCTTCCCCCCATATTTGAAATGATGGATGACTTCCATGAGCACCCTTTCATATTGCCCCAAAGCCCGGGCGGCAGAAAAGGGAGGAGTGGAAAGCAAGCAGTCCCCGCATAAATGATCGCCCGTCCCCGGTTCAGAAAAAGGTTGGCCGCAGAGGGAACACACAGGGGAGTTGATAAATGCTATTCGGGCAACACAATCAGCGCAAAAAAAGGGGCGCTTTTCCGGCAGGACAGTGCCACAGGCCACACAGCGGGGCGGAAAGATGACGTGAACAAGACACTCCAGGGCATGCTTCAATAGGGATAACCTCCCAAAATTATATAGGAAGTCTGCAGCACTGCGCGATTCAAGAATTTTACGCTAAGCGGCATCTGCGCCTTTCAGGCCCCCGGTCGCTATAATCCTTCATTAAGGGCCGCAAGCTTGATAACATTCTCATCAACTTCCATTCTTGGCGCATCCGACCACAACCGCTCAATATCGTAAAACTCACGCAGGGGTTCGTAAAAGATATGGACAACCACATCCCCATAGTCCATCAGTATCCATTGGCCATGGGCTTCACCTTCAACGCCCAGGGGAAGGATACCTGCTTCTTTCATTTTTTCCCTGATGGACGACGCTATGGCCTGCACCTGACGGTCAGAGGAACCGCTCAAGATAACAAAATAATCGGTAAACGCAGAAAGTTCCTCAACTTTCAATAGTACTAAATTCTTCGCCTTTTTCTCCAATGCCGCATTCAGGCATGCCAGTGCTCTTTCTCTTGCGTCACGCTGTTTAGCTTCCAAAACCACCGCCTTTCGCACCATCCTCTGCTTACGGGCCTTCTTTTCAATAGCCTGCCAGGAGGAGGTTGTTTTTATAACTTATTGTTTTTCCGAATAATAATTAGTAACAGAATATTAGGCAGCTGTCAATCTCGATTCCAGGCCACACCTCAGTCCACGCCCGGAATCACCGTTGTGAAAAAGCGCCCGCTGTGATAGAAGACTAACCGTTGATCCGGAATGGGTTCGTAGATGAGCGAGATAATAAAGAAGGTCCAGGTTCATATACCCTTTCGCCTTTTGACGACGGAAACTCTCCATGTTGTCATTAGAAAAAGGATCAATCCGGAAATAAGTTTCAATTTTACCGATTTGGAAACCGTGCCCGAAACGGTCTATTCGGAAGTGGCGAAACAGCTCGAAGCGGCCGGACTCCGTGTGACTTTCCACGCTCCCTTCATGGACTTGAGGCCGGGAGCCATCGACCAGAAAATACGACAAGCCACCAAGGACCGGCTGCAACAGGTATTCGACCTTGTCCCCTTATTCCACCCCGTAACCGTGGTTTGCCACCCCTCCTTTGACGAAAGATACTACGTCTCTACCAGGCAGGCATGGCTGGAAAACAGCATTGAAACCTGGAGCCATTTCCTGAAGCCGGCTGAAGAAACGAAAACCGTAATTGCCCTGGAAAATGTTTATGAAACGGAGCCCTCACCGCTGCTCCAGCTTCTGGGAGCGGTTGCCTCTCCTCACCTCCGCTTTTGTTTCGACACGGGGCACTTCAATGTTTTTTCCCGTGCGCCGCTGGCAACCTGGATAGAAGTGATGGGCCCCTATCTGGCCCAACTGCACGTCCACGATAACGTCGGCACCGCTGATGATCACGCCCCCGTAAGGAAAGGAAGTTTTCCTTTCCCGGATTTTTTCGCCCGACTCCGGGAAGCTAACCTCTTCCCACTGATCACCCTGGAGGCCCACTCACTGGAAGATCTTTGGCTGTCCTTACAGGGCATGGAAATGATGGAACTGCCGGCCACTAATAATAGGAAAGAATAACGAACGTCATTTGAGTTCGGCCACGTATTCGGCAATATTCTGGCAGTGATCAGAAATCCTTTCCAGGTGGATCAGTAGCTCTACAAAAACGGGGCCTGCCTCGGCGTGGCACACCTTTTCGCAATATCTCACCAGATGCGCTTCCCGGGCCGCTTTTACTTTGGCATCAATCTCTTCTTCCAGTCGGGAAACGGCGTTGATTTTATCTTCATCCCGCTTTTCGAGTAATTCCCCAGCCAAAGCCAAGTTTTCCCCAACCAGCCGGACAATTTCCTGCAGTTCATCCTGGGCAGCCGGAGAAAAGTCGACGTTATTTTGCGCCTTATCTTTTAACACGGCAGCGATGAAAACAATTTGATTGCCGATCCGGCTTATGTCGTCTATCAACCCTGTAAACGCAAAAAGATTGGTTGACAGCGCCGGTGAAAGCACATAGGTGGATACCTTGCGCAGGTATTCTATGATTTCCAAGCGTAAATTCCTTACCACCCAGGATATATAAAGCACCTTCTGACTTTTGCCCTCTTTGTATTCTACAATTATATCAGTCAATTCAGCGTACATTCGACCTATCAGCATGATGTCCCGGACCAGTTCTTTGCTTACGCAGTGGAACGCGTCTGTCGCGGTAGCCAAACATTTTTCGTCGAGATATTCCGGCCACAGGGGCAGGACCAGGTCCTCCCCCGGCATGCACCTTTCGATCAAGACCGCAAAGGGTTTAAGAAAAGAGATAAAAAGCAGAACGATTAAGAGGTTATAGAAGAAATGTCCCAGAGCAATCTGCTGTGCCACACCGTCAGAGAAGATTTGCAACAGCTTGGCGAGAAAAGGAAGGGATAGAAAACAGATCAGGGCCCCGGTAAATTTAAACAGAAAGTGGGCTAAGGCGCTTCTCCTGCCACTTAAACTGGAGGAAGCTGCACCGGCCATCAGGGCTGTGACGGTGGTGCCCACATTAGCCCCGATGATCACGGGAAGTGCGTTATCCAAGGTTATGAGACCATGCTGCGCCAGGATCACCAGGATACTGATGGGGATGGCAGACGCATGAACCAGGCCGGTGAAGACCAGGCCGATCCCTAACCCCAAGAAGGGATTTTCCGTCCGCTGAAAAAAGTGGATGATGGCCGGATGGTCACGTAAAGGCGCGGTGGCCTGAGCGGTGAGATCCAAACCGAAGAAAAGGAGGCCAAAATAGAGGAGAGTCTCCCCAGCCTGAAGCCATTTCCCTTGCCCCACGAACCAGAGCGTACCGCCGATAATGATGAAGACTGGTGAGAGGGCGGTTATTTTCCAGACAACCAGTTGCACGGTAAGCGTGGTGCCGATATCGGCGCCTAATATCATGCCCAGAGAGTGGTAAAAGCTGATCAGGCCGGCGCTCACCAAACCGATGATCAAAACGGTAGTGGCGGAACTGCTTTGCAGGGTAACGGTCGAAAGCAGGCCCGTCAGTAAACCGAAAAGCGGCCGCCGGACGGCATACTTTATATAACCGCGAATCCGCGCGGTAAAAAGCCGTTGCATACCGGCACTCAGTTTCATCATCCCAAAGAGAAACAAAACGATGCCGGCGGCCAGCAGCAATAAACTTCGCACCATCTCTTATCCCCATAAAAAATGCCCCCCCAGGCAGTGGAAGCTGGGGGGTAAAGCCGTTCATTATTGCAGGCTTATCATTCCTTTGAAAGTCCAACGCTTGGATCGGGCGAAGTTAGCAAATTAAGACCAACTCAGCAATCTTTTAATTGTGAGAAGAAGGAAGAAGGGGAGACTAAAAAAAGTTAGATATGGGGTAAGATTGAAGACGGCAAAGGGGTTCACAGCAGTACCCAGCGGAAATGGGAAATTATTTTTCTTTCTCAAGGGATATCGTTTGACCCTCAGTAACCTCTCTGTCCGCCCTTACCGCTGTAGCTTTCTGTTTCTTAAACCCCTTGGCAAAGCCCAGCAAAACCATGCTCGCCGGAATAAGCTGGGCAAGGACGATAAGGGCGCAAAAAGCCAGGAATATCCATACAAACAGATCGCTGCCGACTTCCTCGACAGCCTCTGCGGCCTGAGCCGTCGCGACATTGCCGCAAATCACAGCCGACCATAGTACCAAATTTTTTCCCCACTTCAGAGTTTTCATGATCCCCTCCTGGAAACGTATGGCCTTTTTCAATAGCCGTGGCTTTCCCTGATATTTCTTACCCTCGCCAGGTTGGCCACGGCGCATTTAACGGCCTGGACGATTTCTTCCATATCTTCCGGCTCCGACGGTCGCAGGGCATGATAGAAAATGCCCGCTTGCCTTACTTTCCTTATCAGAGGCAGTGGCGCATCATCGGCCACCAGAATGATCATCAAGTTACTGTTGCACTTCTTCAGGAGCGGTACAAGCTGTACTGAGTTGAATTCATTAAGCTCCAGCCCTAAAAGCACAATCTGGGCAGTTTTATTCACCGCGCCGTGAATGGCCTTTAAGGCGGAGTCGGTGACCATCACGTCATAGCCGGCATCGATCAACAGATCAGCAATCCGCTTACGCGTAGCTACATCCTTGTCTGCAACGAGAAGCACTGCCATTGTTGACGATCCTCTTTAGTTCCATCCGGAAATCAATAGTGTCTCAGTTGGTGTTTCCGAATGGACACTCCCTGGTTCCAGGTCATGTTTTATCACGCAATGTATATGCCATAAGTCGTCACCCTCACTTGCAATGCACTTGCCAGTTATTATTGCCTTTTTTATAAATTAAACCTTACTGGCGAATTACGACCGGGTGGCATGTATAATCGATCTATACAGGGAAGGGGGAAGCCACCCTACCTCAACGCCGGGCATGAAGAGGATAAGTCATGGTAATGAGGGAAAATTATTGCAGATTAATATTTGTATAAAAAAGATAAACACCTAACCCCATAAAAAGGATAAGGTGGTTGAGGAAGATATCTTCTGCCGGAAAAAATGCAGAAGATATTATTTTTTATCTTACTAAGAGTGGTGTACTCGGGAAAAGTCCTTATTTCACCCTTTCGGCAATCTTCGCCCAGGAATCCCGCAAGGTCACCGTCCGATTGAAAAGGAGATTTTTCTCGCCGGAACCAACGGTATCCACACAGAAATAACCGGTCCGCTCAAACTGGAAGCGGCTCCCCGGCAGGGCGCCCGCCAGGCTGGGCTCAACCTGGCAGTCGCTAAGGACTTCCAGTGATTTTGGGTTCAGGAACGCCGTAAATTCCGTGCCGGTCGCCAGCGGATCGGCGACGCGGAATAGACGGTCATAGAGACGCACTGTGGCCGGCAGGCAATGGTGCGCCGATACCCAATGAATAGTGGCGTCAACCTTCCGGCCGTCAGGTGCAAAACCACTACGGGTCTCGGGATCATAGGTACAGTGCACTGTCGACACCTGCCCCGTGGCCGGATCTTTTTCGCAACTTACGCACTTGATAAAGTACCCGTAGCGCAGGCGCACTTCCCGGCCCACTGCCAGTCGATAAAACTTCTTGGGAGGATTCTCCAGAAAATCGTCCTGCTCGATGTAGAGCACGCGGGAAAAGGGCACCTTACGGGAGCCCATGGCGCCATTTTGGGAATGGTAAGGACAATCAAATTCCTCTGTCTGCCCCTCCGGATAGTTGTCGATGATCACCCGCAGAGGCCGCAGCACCGCCATGACCCGCGGCGCACTTTCGTTCAGGTCCTCCCGCACGCAATTCTCCAGCAGCGCCATATCGATTACGCTGTCATTCTTGGCGACGCCGATGCGTTCGCAAAAGTTGCGGATCGCCACCGGGGTATAGCCCCGTCGGCGCATACCCGCCAAGGTGGGCATCTGTGGATCATCCCAACCGCTGACAACCCCTTTTCCCACCAATTCGATCAACTTGCGTTTGCTAAGAACGGTGAAGCTGAGATTGAGGCGGGCAAATTCGATCTGCTGCGGGCGGTCCGGCACTGCCAATTGCTCCAGAAACCAGTCGTAAAGCGGTCTGTTGTTTTCAAACTCCAGGGTACAGATGGAATGGGTAATCCCTTCGATGGAGTCCGAAAGACAATGGGCAAAGTCGTACATGGGGTAGATGCACCACTGGTCGCCCGTACGATAGTGCGCCTCTTTCTTGATGCGGTACATCACCGGGTCCCGCATGGTGAGATTGGGAGAGGCCATGTCAATCTTAGCCCGCAGTACGCGCCTTCCCTCCTCGAATTCGCCGGCCCGCATGCCTTCAAAGAGGGCGAGGTTTTCCTCCACCGAACGGCGGCGATAAGGACTTTCCTGACCCGGTCGGGTCAGGGTCCCGCGATACTCCCGCATCTCTTCGGCGCTCAGATCGCATACATAGGCCATGCCCGCCCGAATCAGCTGCAGGGCATATCGATAAAGATTCCCATAGTAATCGGAGGCATAGTATAACCGGCCTCCCCAGTCAAAACCCAGCCAGCGCACGTCCCGAATGATTGAATCCACATATTCCATGCTTTCCCCGCTGGGATCGGTGTCATCGAGGCGCAGGTTGCAGGTCCCGCCAAATTGGGCGGCAATGCCGAAATTGAGGCAGACGGACTTGGCATGGCCGATATGCAGATAGCCGTTCGGTTCAGGCGGAAACCTGGTGGCGACCCGTCCCTGATGTTTGTTTGTCTTTAAATCTCCGTCAATGATATCCCTGATGAAATCAGAGGGAAGGGATGAATCCATTAGCGCCATAGGTCAATACCTTTCTTTCTTAATCCCGGCCATCGCTACCAGAGAACACCAAGAAACGGCCAATTTTGTACCGACGGGGATACTACCGTATCAGTCCCATAATTTCTATAGCTATTTCTCATATCCTTTTACGTCCCCTGTCTCTTCATCGCCATTGACATCAAGCAGGTTTAAGTTTTATACGTTATAAAAGATACCAAGAAGGTGATTGCGGAGGGTAAACATGAAGATAGCAGCTGTCTTGGGGAGTCCGAGACTTAAGGGGAACAGCGCTACCCTGGCTGAGGAGTTTTTACGGGAAGCGGAACGGCTCGGGGCGGAGGGGGAAAGATTCCGGCTGCAAACAATGAAGTACGGCGGCTGCACCGGTTGCAATACCTGCAAGACGAAGACGGAATGCTGTGTGCTTAAAGACGATCTGTCTCGCGCATTGGAGGCCATCCGCGAGACGGAGACGGTACTCATAGCGGCGCCGGTCTACGCCTTTGATATACCGGCCCAATTGAAGGCCTTAATGGACCGGTGGTACTCTTTCTTCAAACCTTACTATTACCGGGGCAAGGATGTCAGCCGGCTGGCGCCGGGGAAAAAGATCATTTTCGTCATCGCCCAGCGGGCGCCGGAAGGGACTTTTATGGACGTTGTCCAGCGCTATGATTTCATGTTCAAACTTTTCGGCTTTCAACCTACTTACCTGATCCGCGGCTGCAACCTGGGAGATGATCCGGAAGCTGCGGCCCGGCGCCCGGATTTGATGGAACTGGCCCGCAAGACGGCCCGGCAAGTGATGGCCGGCGAACCGTCAACCTCGGAGATTCCCTCCTATGTAGTACGGGGATTTCAGGTTTAAGGAAGATTCCTTCCTGAAAAACCTACTTAATCGCTTTCATTAAGTTTTTTAATAAGCAGCTTATCGACCCGGTTCCCGTCGAGGTCGACGATCTCGAATTCAAACCCGCGCCACAGGAACTTTTCGCCGGGACGGGGAATGCGCTTGAGGATGTTGATGGCCAGCCCAGCCAAGGTGTCGAATTTTATTCTGTTTTTATCAAGGCCCTGGATGTCTAATTCATAGGCAAACTCATAAAAGGGCATATGCCCATCGGCCAGCCAGGTACCGTTTTCCCGCTGAATAATGCGTGGTTCGTCAGGGCTGGGTTCATTGAATTCACCCACCAGGGCTTCCAGGATATCGTTCAGGGTGACCATGCCCGCCGTGGACCCATACTCATCGACCACCAACCCATAATGAATCTTATTTTGCTTGAAGAGCGCCAGCGTCTCATAGGCGGTAATGGTTTCCGCCACAAATTGCGCCGGTTTGATCTGGTCCTTGATCGTAAAACTTTCATCGCACATATTGCTGAGAAAGAGGTCCTTGACGAAAACAACGCCCACTACTTTATCAAGATCGCCGTCACAAACCGGATAGACGGAATGGATCTCGGCGCTCAGCTTGGCCTGCATTTTATCCGACGAATCGTTGATGTCCAGCCAGACCATGTCGGAATGATGGGTCATGAGGGAACTGATCTTCCGGTCTCCCAGGTGAAACACCCGCTCCACAATATCCTGCTCGATTTCCTGCACTTCGCCGTCTTCCGTGCCTTCCTGGACCATAGCCTTGATTTCTTCTTCCGTCACTCTGGATTCCAGAGAGGGCTTGACCCCCATCAGGCGAATGATGGCATCACCTGAGCGGGACAAAATCCAGGTGACCGGGTGGGTAAGGTAAGCCATAAAGAGCAACGGCCGAATCATCACTTTAGAGATTCTTTCCGGATTGATCAAACCGATGCGTTTGGGTACCAATTCGCCAATGAGAATGCTGAAGAAGGTAACGACGATTACGACAATGGCCAGGGAAAAAGAGTAAGGATAAACTTGAATCCCCAGGGCCGCCAGGGCTGCGTCCATCTCTTCGGCGACCCGGTCACTGTAGACACCCGTCAGGATGCCGATCAGTGTAATGGCAATCTGGATCGTGGAAAGAATCCGGGACGGCGACAGGGAGTTCGACAGGACGAGGCCAGCCAACTCGTCGCCCTGCTGCGCATCGCTGTCGAGCTTGGTTTTACGGGCCGACACCAGGGCGATTTCCCCGATGACAAAAACTCCGTTAATTAGGACGAGCGAGAGTAGTACGATAATTGCTGTAGCCATTTCGCGGCATCCTAATCATGTCCTCCCGTATTTGTCAATGATTTTATGCTATTCATGCCTTTGGTCAGATGAATGTCACCTCAAGCAGCGGTGCAAGAATCTGCCGGTTAACGCCAGTGGTATCGTTGATTTCAATTAGCCCGGAGGAAAAGGCGCTGAAATCCAAAAGGATGCGAACTTGAAAATTCAACAGCCCCAGCCGCTGCGCCTCCACCATCAGGGAGGTCACGTCGACCGCCACGTGCCCGGCAAGGTCGGCTTGAGAAATGGGTGGGATGATGGTGGTACTGGCCAGGGCAGGCTGGAGGGTGCGGTCAAAATCCGTTCCGATTAAGGGCAGCGGAAAGGAAACCAGGTCGATGCGGATGGGAATCGTCCCGATCAGCGGTTGAGGACTGATGCTGTTGATAAAGAGGTCCATGGTTGCCGATAAAATGGCGGCATTGCCGGGAACACCGCCCACGCCGGTGAGGGGAAAGTCCAGAAAGGCGCGGAATTCCTCCCCCGTGACGGGATCGATCCCGGCGAACACACTCTGGGTGTTGCCCTGTGTTACGGTAAAAGCGCCCGAGAGCGGGTCACGCGCAATGTCGCCGTCCGATGCGGGAGCGCTCAGGATCTGGGTCACAATCGCCGGCGGCGCACTGCTACCGCCGCCGCATGCTGCCAGGACCAAGGCAACAAATATCGTCGTTCCAATAAGGAAAAGTTTCTTCACAAACGCCTCCTGCTTTTTCATAAATCGCAAACTCCTTTTAAGTATCCACCGCCGCGGATGAATCAGGCATCTTATCTCCGGCGCCCTCGCTCTGAGGGACCTTCACTGCCGCGGGACGGCGGGCTGACCCTTGTACCGCCCGGAGAGGAGGGCCTAACTGGGCCGCGGGAGAAAGGCGGTTCAACCATAATGCCGCCGGGCAAATTGCGCCCCCGGGGCCTGTTGAAAATTGTCTTATCGCTGTCCGGAATTCCCGTGGAGATGAGCCCCTTTGCCCGGGATGCACCAAGCCCGCCAAAGGTTCTTCCCTGGAATCTTGCCACCGGGTCAACGCGAAAGACCCTGTTGGTCCTAATATCACGAAAATGATTAGAAACAAACACTACTTTCCTGTTCACCACAACCGTCTTATCGAAGTCATGGAGGATGAAAAAACCCGGGAACCAGAAACCGGACCACCAGAACGGGTAGGCCACCCAGGCATACATGTAGTAGAAAGAAGGCGGTGGGGCATAATAGGTAACAACAGGCGGTCCCTCGTTGTAATAATAATTATTTATGATCGCAGGAGCGGGGTAATCAGCCGAGCCCGAGGGGCTGGGTTCCTCAGTTCCCCTGTCAACATGAGGCCTGATCGATAAACCAAATTCTGCCAGCGTTTCATTGAACCTTTTCTCAACCTCTTCCTTATTGAGGGACAGTTTCCCGGAACCGGTGGCATCAAGCACCGCCTTTTGCAGTTCACCGACAATATCGGGCGTAACCGGGTAATCGGCAATCCAGCCATTGCGGGGTAAAATACCGATCTCCGCCAGGCGGCTCTCCGCTTCGATCTCATCGTCCGTGGGGCTCAGCCCCAGGGCAAACACCAGCTTCACGGCGAAGGCGCCCTCGCTCACTGTGGGCGTCGCGATCGGCGGCGGGCCGGACTGCGCCTGCTCCGTTTGTGAGTTAACTGCTACGGGTACCGCTAGAATCAGGAGAACGAGAATTAAAACACTCACCCGCTTCTCGAATAATTTCTTCATACTCCTTGTCTCCTTATAGTTAATGATAACCATTTTATTAAAATTATTTGTTTTTTAAGCTAATACGGAGAGCAGGAGAGTACAATAAGGATTTTATGGTAGATGAATGGTAGCCTAATACTATTCGCGAAAAATGGTAGTTATTGACTATCGGGTCTCCACTCCGAAATCGATAACTTTTCCCCGCAACAAACCGCCATCATCGGTCTGGACATATTGCCACAAAAATTGTATGGGGTTCGGCACGGTATCCGAAGACACCGGGGTAGCCCCTGGGTGATTTTTGGACCGCCAGGGCGAAGGGAAAGAATGGCACAAGAGGAGCTGACATGAGAAGAGACCTTAGATCACCGCGGTGGTGGGCGAGCATCTGCGCCCTGCCGATCATCATGCAGCCCCTGATTCTTTTTGCGGCTGAGGGCACGGCCCGCCTCAGCTTTCAAAAAACTGCTCTGGCGGGGGAGGGAGCGCGGACTTACACCATCAAAAAAGGTGATACGATCAGCCACATCGTCCGGCAGATGGGAACTGCCGCTCCCTCCTATGACACCCTGAAAAGTCTCAATCCGCATATTCCTGACTTGAACATGATCTATCCGGGCCAGATGCTGACCCTGGCCCATGAAGCCGGAAAAGAGAAGGAAGGAAGCGTCCTTCCCGAAACCAGGAATTACACAGCCAGGAAAGGCGACTCCATTACGCGCATCATCCGCAGCGAGTTAGGCGCCAAACCGGGGGATGTGGCCAACCTGTTACAGCAGCTCAAACTCTTGAACCCGGGGATAGAAAACATTAACAAGATATATCCTGGCCAGATGCTGAAGCTTCCCCGGAGCAGCAAAACAATCGCAGAGAAAGACCTTGCCCGGAAAGCCGCCCCTGTCCCGGCAGCGGCGGCTTTTTCCGAACAGGACAAGGCGCCGTCCTCCTTACCGGTAAACCTTCCTATGGAAAGCACCCTGGCCATATTAAAGCATATCGTAGGACAGTTAAAAGGGACCCTGATGACGAGCGGCAATTACTATATTCCCCTCCCCGAAGCGGGACAGGTAACCATCGACTGCACAACAATACCAGTTGTGGAACTGGACGACGGCACCGCGGTGTTGCTTGATTTTTCTCAGCGCCTGCCAAACGAACTCACTCGCCTGATCAGGGCAAACTGGCAAAATTACCAAGCGATCAAAATCGAGAGCAGCGACAATATTGCCTCTATTTTGCATAAGATAATCGGCAGTTCCAAGTCCTATACCATCACTAAGGTGCAGAAGCCCATCCTGTTGGAAGATGAACCGCAGGTACTGTTATCGCCGGATTGGCTGATCGTGAAAAAAGGGCCGTCAGATCAGCCGCTTTCCCAATTGGGGCTGTTTTTTGACGTCGACAGGTCCCAATTATTGCCGCGCCTGATCCGGGAACGGGCCAAGAAAAAAGGCATCGATATTTGCGAAATCCTGGCCGACAAGATCCAGCCGGGGAGGCTGGACACACCGGCCAAAGCCCCTGGCATGCCGCGGATCACGGGCGGCAACCATGACGAGCTTCTCCAAAACTTCTTCACCTTTCTCGGCCTGGAGTTTTTGCGCAACCGGGAGATAAAGATCTTTGACTCGGCAAAGGACGGCTTCAATCTGTCCATCAAGGCCGAATGGCTGGTAAAGAAGGGAAGCAAAAATATCCTGATTCACAAGAACAAATTGCCGCAACAGTTTATTGATATTTTGAGAAGCGAAGGCATGGAACCCCTCTACCTGGACCAGGGATTATCCAAAAAAAGCCTGCTCGCAGGGGTCCTCTCCCCACTGGACGTTCCCAGCCAATTTGCCCTTTTTTCCGTGCCGGAGAGCAGGAGGAAGGACAAGTTCGCCCTCACCTTTCCGGCACTCAAGATCGATAGCGGCCAGGGGCCAGTTTACTTGATCGAATTTGACATGGCCGAGGATATTTACGAATTCCTGGCCGATAACTGGAAATTGGGGATCATCCGCTATTAAGGGCGAATAAAAGCCGGGACGAGACAAGGTTCGCCTCTGCTTGATATACCCCCAAAAACCTGCTCCTCACAGGGGATTTATCATCCGTCAGCGGTGTTGTTCCGTGGCGATTTCCTGGATAATCTTCACCAGTTTTTTATCCTCCAGGATTTTGTTGATGGCTTCCGCTACGGCGATGTTGAGCTGCTGTTCCAGCTTTTCTTCCGAAAACAGGACATGGTCGAGGGAGTCGCTGCTCTCCGCCGTTACCTTGTAGCGAACCTTTTGTTGCCTCCTGTCGGCCACATAGAGCGTAAGCTTTGCCTTGGCCGTATACTTCTGTACCGTCATCGATCGCCGGCACAGGATTTCTAATTCGTCGATACTGCCGCCAACGAGAATGGTGTCTCCCTCCTTCCTGATATTCCCTTCTGTCAAATCCCAGGAAGGGCTCTCCGCGGCAACACTGAACCCCGCTTGGCGGAAGAAATCCTTGAAGGGCGCCGTAACTGCCTCGGACGGCTTCATGAACTTGGGAAAAACGCGAATCTCTTCACCCCTCGCCGTAATCACCCTGCCAATAGTTATGGGATCATCGACCTTCCGTAAATCCTGAAAAGCAGCCACAGTTATGGAAACCGGCGGCGAAACGGCTTCCGCCTGGGGAAAACCACCGGCGGCACGATAGCGCATGTCGACACTGTAAAGCGCCGGCGCACAACCAATGAACAATAAAAAAACAAGCGCCGTCCCACAGATCCGCACTGCCTGACTCCACCATAACAGTCGCCGCGGCAATCCCTTTGCGTTACCGCTTTCCCAACCCTTTTCCCTCATTTCTGCCTCCCTGGATACTCATTTTTGGCTGAAGAGCCTACGCGCATTATACCTTATCTCGTTCATTTCAGCCAGACTTGCCGGAAGTAGGTTTGATTCTCGGTCCTGATCGATGGGAACGACCCGTTTTAAATATCTTTTCGTTCCGCCCGGGTCACCATTAGTTCCTCCTTGCTCCCGGAAATACGCCGGCAGGCTACTGCTTCTTCGCCAGGCAAAGCGAAAATTCCGGCCGCCTAAGAAAAACCTGACTGGTTTTCTTCTGCTTCGCTATCTGCTCGACAATCTTTATCAGTGATTGCTGAGCGTCCAGGTGTAAACTTGGCTTGCCGCCATCCGGCAGGGCATTGACATAGTCGTCGCCGGCATAATACCTGAGGATCAGCTCCTCATCGGAAATATGCGTCCCGTACTTCCGCCGTACTTCCTGCAGGGAAGGTTCCGGCTGCTCCCAACGGGACCATTCATCAGCCCGCCCCCGGCTCAGGATCTTATCCCGGATGTTCTGGTCCATCACTTCCGGCGCCTCTTTGCCCCATATTCCCAGGGCGTATTGGATAATCTGGTCGGGCACCTCTTTATACCGCTCGCCCACAATGACATTGATAGCCGATTGGGTGCCCACAAACTGGGCCAGCGGGGTGACCATGATGGGGTAGCCGAAATCCTTGCGCACTTCCACAGCTTCCTCCAATGCCGCTTCCATCTTATGTTCCATACCCACCAGCTTAAGTTGGTGGCGCATGTTGGAAATCATGCCCCCGGGAACCTGGTGGAGATACAGGGAATAGTCATATTCCACCGGTTTACCGATGGGCAGGCCTTCTTTCCTGGCCACCGCCGTCAGGCGCTTCTCCACTTCTTCCAGCGGCGGCAAATCCACCATGGGCGTAGCGCCTATCAAGCGGAGGTTCTTAGCCACGTTGAAGATGGAAGGTTGCGAAGTGCCATTGGCCAGCGGCGGCACGGAAGTATGCAATATCCTTATCCCCAGTTTAACGGCTTCGAGATAACAGAGAGGCGCCTGACCGCTATTGCAGTGGGCATGAAACTCAACGGGAATATCGCCCGCGTTGGCCAAAACCACCGGTATCACCTGCCGCGCCCGTTCGGGGGTCAAAAGGCCGCCCACGTCCTTGAAACAGATCCGCCAGGGATTAGCCGCCACAGCCTCCTTTGTTTTCCGCGCATAATACTCATCCGTATGGCGGGGGGAGACCGCGTAAATGACGTTTAGAACGGCATCCATGCCGATTTTCTTCAGCCCTTTGATTTCTTCCTGCAAAACACTGAAGTCGTTCCAGCAGTCCGATGTCCGCGTGAGAGTTAGTCCATAGGAAACCAGCCGTTCCACGGCGAGCTGCAAAATACAGTGCGGCGTCTTCTCAAAAACACCGTGGGTGCCTCCATGGCTGCGCAGGCGAGTCTTCTTGAAACGTTTCGTTCCCTCGCGGATCCATTCCCAGGGATTCTCTTTAAGATCGCGGACCGTCTTTTTGAACATAACGCCGACAAAAAACTCCAGGGACTCAAACCCGGCCTCATCGAGGTCGCCGGCGATCGCCGCCATGGCGCCAATCCTCATGTTCATGGCCCAAAGGCTCTGGCTGCCGTCCCGCACCGTTGTGTCAATGAATCTAATTTCGCTCACCCGACCTCCCCAAAGCCGCAAGAGCAGCTGTCATAATTCGGACGTTCTTCGTTGTCTTCTTAATCCCGACAAAAGGATTATTTATGCTGTCTACGGACAGATTCAGATGTACTCGATTGGTTCAGTGCTCCTGGGTATCGGTTTTCCGGCCAATCTTTCTGCCAGCCAGTCGGCGGCCATGTTGTTGCGCCGGGGGTCGGAGATAGAATGCCTCTCTTCTTTGAAAATCAACAGCTTCTTGGGCGATTTTATTTCCCCAAACAACTCCAGCGTATATTGCAGCGGGCTCAGTTCATCAAACTCCCCGGTCTCTATGAGAACGGGGCTCTTAATCTTCGCGCCCAGACCTTTCAGACTCAATGTTTTGGCAAACTTATCGAACTTGGCCTCGTCGCCATAACCGGACATGTACATGTAATTCATTTTGAAAGTGGGCGATGCGGTGTTGAAGATGGAATTCATCCCCGGCTCCAGGCAGGTGGCCGATACAGCCACGGCCTTGAGCCGGGGCTCGGCGGAAGCGGTGCGCAAACCCCAGTAGCTTCCCATACTTGTGCCGAAAAGCCCTATGGCGTTTTTGTTTACCTCGCTTCGGCTCAGCAAAAAGGTGACGGCATTTTTTCCCGCTTCGGCATAATTTCCGGCGGTGACCCGGATCTTCCGGAGATTGCTTTCTCCCTGTCCGGGACCATCGATGCGGAGAACCGCAATTCCCCTTTCCAAGAGCGGGTCCCCGTAGTAGGGGATTTCCTCCTTCACCGAGTCCATGCCCGGCAACGACACCACGGCGGGATAAGGCGGTTTGCCCTTGGACGGCAAATGTAGTATCCCCGGAATGGATCGCCCTTCGAAGGGGATTTCCACCCTCTCCATAGGGTGGGGCGGGTGGGCGATAACCTTGTCCATACAGGCATTCTTGCTGTTATTGAGATCGATTTTGATTTGATTGTCATCCTCAAAGATGGCCCAATGGGCATGGAGGTAAAGATTGACGGCCACGAAATAATATTCGCTGGACGCAACAAAATGTTTGCCGCGTTCCGCTTCCCTCCCCCGCTCTTCCCATTTCTTGGCCAGGACGCGGAACTGGCCCGGCAGGTCGTCATACTTGGCAACGGAGCGCCGCAACTTCGCGACGTCGGGAGCGACAAGCGCACCGCAATTGCGAATCAGCCGTGCAGTCCGCCCCTGGTCCCAATCCGGCCCCACAGCCTGGATGATGCTATCCAATTGCCACCTTTGCTCCGCCCACCTCCGGCACCTTGTTTCCGTCTCTGGTCTCATTATCATGCAGATCACCTCATTACAGTACAGTATGGTTGTTCTTTACGGACCGGAATACTATCCTTTGGTTCCTGGAAAGAGCAGATATAGGCAAAAAGTGTACTGTGTGTCAATAAAGAAATGCACCCCGGGGGGTTGAAACGATGCCCGGAGGCAATCTTTCAGGAGCGCTCCTGACCGTCAAAAATAATCTGTAAATTTACTAAAACATATTGACTTCCTAATTGTAAATGGATATGCATATGCGCAATCGTACTAACGAGGGCTCTGTTCTTTTTCCGGAATCGCTTAAATGTAAATGGGGATGTAAGGTATTGATATGCTGTGAAAAGACAAATTCATTGTCGAGCATAGGGGTAAAACTTGGGGCTCCCCATACAAATTTAGAGGAGGTTTAAAAAGGAATGCTAACATTAGAAGATTTGTACAAAGAATTTAAATCGGAGGGAAAAGATGTCAGAGCGGTCAATCATGTAAATTTTAATGTACCGGAGGGTAAGTTTTTCACCCTGTTAGGCCCCAGCGGTTGCGGGAAGACGACGACTCTACGCTGCATCGCCGGCCTGGAGCGTCCTGATTCGGGAAAGATTATTCTCGATGGGAAATTGATATCATCGGATGACTTTTTCCTGTCTCCCGATAAAAGAAATATCGGCATGGTTCTTCAGTCCTACGCCATCTGGCCGCATATGGATGTTTTTTCCAACGTGGCTTTTCCCCTGAAGGTGTGCAAGACCACCAGTTACTCCAAGGCGGAAATTGAAAAGCGCGTCAAGGAAACCCTCCATATCGTTCAGCTGGATGGCCTGGAAAAACGTCCGGCCACCAAGCTGAGCGGCGGTCAGCAGCAGCGCCTGGCCCTGGCGCGGGCCCTTGTCCGCCAGCCTAAACTTTTGTTGCTCGACGAGCCCTTGAGCAACCTGGACGCCATCCTCAGGGAAGACATGCGCGTGGAATTGCGGCAGATGCAGCAGCGCCTGGGTTTGACCACTATTTACGTCACCCATGACCAGTTGGAGGCCCTGGCCCTTTCCGACACCATTGCCGTCATGAACGGCGGGGTAATCGAACAGATGGGCAGTCCACAGGAGATTTATCAGAGACCGGCCAGCCGTTTCATCGCCGGCTTCATCGGCAATACCAACTGGCTGGAAGGAAAAGTGAAAAAAGTGGAAGGAGATAAAGTAGTCAATGTCGAAACGAACATCGGGATGACTTCTTCCACCACGGGCCACGCCTGTAAATGCGGTGACAATGTCATGCTGTCCGTCCGGCCGGAGGCCATCCGGGTGGAGACGGTTCG
>ORJL010172750.1_pt1 | contig 28453 bp, 23 predicted proteins | sample 1779941 | NCBI WGS metagenome assembly ORJL01 (sample SAMEA104232317, study PRJEB22302) | groundwater metagenome | biome: forest; feature: aquifer; material: groundwater | place: USA | collected 2011-08-07 | depth 5.8 m
GTAGTTGGCTTGGCTGTCGGCGCTGCAGTAGGAGCCGGCGTAGTGGGTTTGGCCGTTGGCGCCGCGGTGGGAGCCGGCGTAGTTGGCTTGGCTGTCGGCGCTGCAGTAGGAGCCGGCGTAGTGGGCTTGGCTGTCGGTGCCGCAGTAGGAGCTGCCGTGGGCTTGGGAGTTGGTGGCGGTGTAGGTGTTTCCTGCGGCTGGCAGGCTATCGCGGCGAAGGCGATGACCATTACTGTGGCCAAAATGATAAGGGGAAGCCATTTGCCGATTTTCATGATGTCCTCCTATGATATAGTCCGAGTTTCAGGACAGTTTTACCAGTGGAAGTGGCGCCAAAAGATTACTCGTATTTTATATGTGTTGGGCGGTGCAAGTCAAGGGGTGCTGTAAGGTTAGTACAAGTTTCGTCATCGGTTCATTGGAATGAAAACAGCTGGCGGCGCCGGCTTTCCACCTTGCCAATCAAGAGCATGGCTCACGATTTCTGATGGCAGGAGCCGCACATTGCATCAGGAAACGAACTGTGGTTCGCTGGGGACTTCGGCGCGCCACCTAATCCGTCCTTGTGGCAGACGGGACAACCGGAGGTCGAGTGGCTGGCTGGAATCTTCGGCGGCCCGGATGGCTTCGCCGGTGGCGTGGGAGGCGCGGGTGCTTGAGCAGCGACGGTGCCTCCCGGGGCATCGGGCTTGGGGGTTGCCGGGCTGGGCGTGGCTGGCTTTTCGGCTGGGGTTGGGGCCGCGTTCAAGGGATAGTGACATTCTTCGCAAACGGCGCCGATAACTTTGTTCTGGTCCGGGGCCGCCCTTGCCACCAGCTTGCCATGGCAGCGGAAGCACCCCGGCGATTCCAGATGACCTATGTTGTTCAGGTGAGTTTTCCAGTCTACGTTCATGTCTGGAAACTCGACGATCTTGGCCAATTCCTTAAGTTGATCAATGGCAACCCTCAATACCGCCCCTTGCTGATTGTACAAATCGGGGTATGAAGTCTGATAGAAGGACAACAGCGCTTCGGCATTGTCGATCTTGCCTTGAATGTTACGAGGCGAAGAAGTGAGAACTTCAACGCCTTTCTTCTTGATGAACGGAATGTTTCGGTCAATCTGCCTGGCGGCCAGAGCATCGTCCATCATCTGAGAAGGAGTGCGGAATATGTGAGTGGCGCGGTTGTGGCAGTCCACGCAGTCCATGAGACGTTTCTCGTCTTCGATCCTGGTCGGGGTCATTTCCGATGCCCTCGCCGGATCGATGAACTCTCTGAGCCCACCGTTGTCGTTCTCGACGCCTACCCACCCAATTATCTGTCGTTTGGGGTCCATGGGCAAATACCAGACATCATTGCCGATGTGCCAGTGAATGTCCCTGGCCATGCCTTTTTCGCCGCCGCCAACTTTATAGACGTTAGTCGTATTAGCCTCGGTGTTGGCCTCATCGTCCTTGAAATGGCGGAAGACCCTTACCATGTCGCCCGAGAACTTGGAGGGCCAGTGGCACTCTTCACAAGTATCGCGGGCCGGGCGGAGGTTTTCCACCGGTGTGGGGATGGGGCGTTCTTCGGCGTTGGCAATAGTCTTGAATACCTGGGGAATGCCGTTGATCTTGGACTTGACCATCCACGTGGCGCCGGGGCCTATGTGGCACTGAACGCAGGGCACTTTGGCGTGGGGTGATTTCTGAAAGACAGTGTACTCGGGTTCCATCACTCGATGGCATACAATGCCGCAAAAGGCCTGAGACTCCATAAAATGCATAGCTCTGAAGCCGATCAATGCGAGAACGAGAAGTTCCAGCGCTCCGCCTATGATGAAGAACCGAAGTCTCCGGCGCTGCCGGCGGTCTTTGAGGTCGATGGTGGCGTACTGGGAGCTAAACCATTTGGTCTTTTTCAAGCTACTCCGCTCTATCTTTTCTTTCCATGACTACGCCTGCAACGAACACGATCCCCCCGGCAATGAAGAAACTGATCAACAGAAAAGTGAGGATGGCGCCGACGTAAGGGTTGGTCTCAGGTAGGCCGGCGATGATCAGAAGTAGGGCGATGAGAACACTAAGGGCCAAGAAGGAGACGCCTATCGCTACAAAAACATCGCTGAAGAACTCTCTTACCCGGTGCATTGGTTGTGGCAAGTGTCATCCTTTCCTGAATGGATAAGGTAGGTTGTCGAAATATCTAGATAAGGATACCCTAATCAGGGTACAAAAGAAACGGGGTAGACGACCGTTTTCGGCATAATAACGTATGTGGTTTGTCACCGCAATCGGTGTATAACGTCAGCCTCAATCATTTTCGCGCTGAAATGGAGTATGTGAGGAACGTTCGGCGACGCTTGAGGATAGTTGGGACTGCCGGCATTAGCAAATAGAAGTCTGGGCCATCGACGTTCACAAGCTGATTGGGGAAGGTGAAGTCGGGTACCACCTGGGAATTCGATGGTGGGGCCAACGGGGTTGTTGCGGTCAGGCGGCGTTGGGTTCGTTAACTATGTACCCAGTCTTGGGAACCGTGCAGATGAGTTTTGGTTTGGAGGGAGTATCCTCCAATTTGAACCTGAGGCGACTTATCCAGGTACGTAGCAACTGAACATCGTTGCGATACTCCGGCCCCCATACTCTGGCCAGAAGCTCCTCATAGGGCATCAGACGGCCGGCGTTGTGGGTGAGTTCGCTGAGCAGAAGCCACTCTATGCGGGTAAGGTATTTTTCGCCGCCATTGATCATAACGGTGTGTCGCTTGAAGTCAATGGTGGCATGCCCCAGGGCGAAAGTTTCCAGTGCCTGTGCGGCCTTTTCCGGCTTGAAACGGCGTCTGACTGCTTCGATACGGGCTACGAGCTCGTCCGGGTTGAACGGCTTTGGGAGGTAGTCGTCGGCGCCCATCGTCAATCCCTGAATCTTGTCGCCATTGGCCCCTTTGGCGCTGAGGATGATTACGGGAATAGAGGAAAAGGTTCGCAGCTGTTTGAGCGTGTCGAAACCGTTCAACTTTGGCATAAGAAGGTCAAGTACTACAAGATCGGGATCTTCGTTATGAATGACATCCAGAGCTTCGGCCCCGTTGGTGGCTGTTACCACATCGTAGCCAGAAACTTTGAGCTTCGCCTTGAGGAAATTCAGAATGCGTGATTCATCATCGACGACGAGGACGCGGTAGCTGTTCTTTATCATAATACGAATATGGCCCTGTCCTATCTTGATGGTAAATAATAGCCAATTGAATGTGGGATGTCAAGGGGAATAAACGGGGATTAAACGGAGAAGAACAAACTGGTCCGGTCCGTGTCAACTCAAATAGGAATGTTACCGGAGAGGTGGTCTAGATGTTGGAGCAGCGTTGATGTATAATGTCTGAGTAGTGTACCAGATTTCCTCCAGGAAATTGCCCGTCGGCGGGTATTAGCTCCCTTGTAACTCACGAAAGGGGGAACCTACTACGGACTGGTTCAGTATAGCCACTCACTTCCTTGGCAGCCCGCTTACCATATTCTTGTTGATTCTGATGGTCGCCACAGCGATTGCCATTATCTTCGGGTCAGTGTTGATGTGGCGGAATGGATTGAGGGAACGGCCTCAAGGCAAACGCGAAAAGGGCATCTATATCCGTTTGAATAGCCCCGAACTCATTGTTGGACGCGATGCCTACATGGGCGACGTTGACAAGCCACACCGGGTGATAAGGGTTGTCATGCCGGTTGCTCTGGTATACGCGGCGATTTCCAGTGTGCTTTACGTATTCGCCGTACCTTCTTTGGCCTTTTACATGGTATTGCGGCTGATGGTCCTTAAGATGGGGAATCTTTTTGGTATCAGGAAAACGGAGCGGTAAGGCTATGCTCGTAGAATCTGAAGAGCCAAGAGGGGCAACCCTTCGGGTCAAACTATTTGTGTGGTTGGTTGCCGCGGCAGCGGTATTTGCCGGCATCACTGGCACGCGGCCGGCGCTGGCCGAAACTCCGCTGCCGTTTTCACCCAACTCCACTTGCATGAGGTGTCATAGTCAGCCGGGTTTGAGCACCAAGCTTCCCAGCGGTGAAACCCTGCCAGCGTTTGTTGACGAGGCGAGATATGGCGCTTCCGTCCACGGAGCCAGTTTTGCCTGTGCAAACTGCCATGAGCAGGTTAGTGGCTTCCCTCATGCAGAATTGGCGGCTAGAAACTCCCTAGAATATACCCTGACCCATTCCGGGACCTGTCAAAAGTGCCACCGCAACGAATACTCTGTTACCCGCGACAGCGTTCACACCAAGCTGCTGGCCGCGGGTAACGAGGTTACTCCTGTCTGCAGCGATTGCCACGGAAGTCACTACATTGAATCGAAACACTCCAAGGTCGAAATATCGAAGACGTGTTCCCGGTGCCATCGCGCAGTGTACGAGGACTACGTCAGCAGTGCTCATGGCAAGGCGCTCACAGGGGCCGCGGAGCAAGACGTCCCGGTATGCACCGACTGCCACAAATCCCACGACATAGGGGACCCCCGAACTGTCACTTTCCATTATCAATCGGTAGAGATTTGCGCCAACTGTCACACCAACAAAGACGTGGTTTCCAAATATGGGTTGTCCACCAACGTGGTGAAGACGTACCTGCAGGATTTCCATGGCGCCGCAGTAACTCTGAGGAGCCGGGAAATCGCGTCAGAAATCGCCTCGCCGCAGACCTTTGTCCCTGTTTGCACAGACTGTCACGGTGTGCACAATATCCTCAGTGTGCGGGATCCTGAATCTACCGCGTTCAAGAGCAACCTGGTGAAGACGTGCCAGAAGTGCCATGAAGAGGCGGGCGCTAATTTCCCGGCTGCATGGCTTTCGCACTACGAGCCATCCTGGGCGCACGCTCGTCTCATCTATGTCATTAGAAGTGGCTACCAGATAATGATTCCATTCATCATTGTGGGCTTAGCCCTTCACATCTTCGTAGACCTATGGAGGACCGCGAGAAAACGATGAGTACTACATTTGCCAACGCGCACCGGGTTCCAGAAGACGCCTCCTACACCAGGTTTGACGCGGCCCAACTGTTGCAGCATGCGGCGGTCTTTGTTTCCTTTACCATGCTTGTCATCACTGGCCTGGCGGAAAGGTACTACCAGGCGGGATGGGCCGAAAGCGTATTGCTGGCTTTTGGGGGTTTCGACAGCACCCGGCTGGTTCACCGCATATTTGGCGTGATGTTCACCGCAAGCTATGCCAACCATTTTGTCTACATAATGTACGTGGTCTTTGGACGGCGCACGACCCGGCCCACGATGTTGCCTTCGATGAAGGATGCCGCCGACGCCTTCCTGTATTTGAAATACTCGCTTGGAATGACGAAGGAGGCGCCCGAAGCCGACCGGTACGATTTCAGGCAGAAGTTCGAGTACTGGGGAATGGTGTTTGGCGGTGTGGTAATGATTGCCACTGGCATTCTCCTCACCTACCCGATAGCGATAACTGCGTTCTTGCCGGGTGAGGTAGTGCCGGCTGCAAAGGAATTCCATCGCAACGAAGCTATGCTGGCTTTTCTCACCATCGTTATCTGGCACCTCTACAGCGCCCACCTCAGGCCGGGAAACTTCCCAATGGACAGGACGATAGTCACTGGCAAGATGTCCCGAAAGCGAATGGAAGAGGAGCATCCGCTGGAGCTGAAATCGGCTGACAGACGTTAGTTACTGCATTGGGCCGGAAGTGGTTTGATGCAGGCTGGCGATTGAAGGCGCGCCACATCCCATATGTAGAGCAGGGCGGGGAAGGGGTCCTGCGAATCGGGCGGATACTTCTTTTCCCATTGGGTTAACCGGGCTACGGCTTCCAGACGCCTCCGGCGCGATGGCACATTTCACACTGTGTCCCGAAGTGGTTCGGCGGAGGCTGGTGGCAATCGGCGCACACGTAGTGCAGGCCGGCCAACCGCTGTCCCTTGTGGCACTGGTTGCAGCTTAGTTCGGCGTGTCTGCCGAGCAATAGTACGGGGTGCTTGAAAGTACGGACTGCCCAGGTGTTCTGGTCGGGGGTGTGGCACTGGCTGCAGTCGGCGTCTACTCCGTGGGGGCTGAAGTGACAGGTACGGCATTCGTCTCCTGAGCCGAGCCCCTTTTGTTCGTGGCAGGTGACGCAGCTTTGCCGGGGCATGACCCCGCGCTTTTCAGCCAGGTTGTGGTTGGGGATGATGCCCGTGTGGCAATTTTCGCACGACACTTTGGCTTCGCCGTGAGGACAGTTCTCGATCTTGTGGCACACCAGGCAGTCTTTGGAAACGTGGGCGGGACTGACTCCCGCGGGCTTGCCGGACACCATCTGAGTGTGAACGAGCCTGCCGTGGCAATCGGCGCAAGTCTCCAGCTTGTGTTTGCTGTGGGCTATCTTGAGACTTGCCTGCGGTATAGTCTCCGGGCGCTGGGACTTTTCATGGCATCTTTCGCAACTGGCGTCATCCACCTCTGCCTGGAGGGGCACATCGTAAGTCCCTGCCATATGACTGATGGCGTTCTGCGATCCGTAACGCATTACCTTGACGTACCCGGCGACTCCAGGCTCGGTGTGGCAGTCAACGCAGTTGATCCGGTAATGAGAAGAAATGAGCCATTCTTCCTCGGCTGGCTTAATTTCGTGGCAATTGCCGCAGAAATCTGACCGGGAGGCAAAAGACACGGCGCCTGCAGTCACGAGTAGAACTATCATCACGCCACCCGCGGCAAACAGCACCGATTTCAGAAGTCTCTTGACCGTAGTTCTCCGTTGGGGAGCTGGTTGGGGTGATTCGTTGGACATGGGATCTCCTCGCTACAAATCAGGAAATGGCGATGGGAACGGCTGCGCTGATAACCAGGTACCGCAGAACGAGTCCTCCGACGAGCACGCTGCCGTCACTGACGAACATTGCCGCTCCCACCAGGGGTTTTCCCTGCACAACTTCGTAGACGAAAATGATCAAAGGGTCTACGATGCCGAAGACGACAATGCCGATCCAGAAGAACAGGCTCAGTCTACCCGATATCAGGATTCGGACTGATTCCGCGGAAGCAGTGCTGCCGTGCCAGCTTATGAACAGCCATGAGAAGATCAAGATAAGCTCAGCCAGTATCATGGCGGCGTGGACCTGGTTCAAATAGAAGAAATGCTCCGAAACCAGTTTCCTGGTTCCCATGGGCCAGGCAGTCGCCAGAACGACTGCCGCAGCGAGCCCCGTGGACAGGGCGGAAACGACGAACAGAACCGGCAGGATCGTGGTGTTCCATAGCGGAACGCCTTTGACAATCCCGATTAGCAGGCCCGTGTATATCGCGGTAGCAACGGCTAGAACCGACCCGATGTTGACTATCCAACCCTTGAATTTCTTGAGTTTCTCGAGAGGACCTTTCAGGTTTTCGATTTCAATGAGCTCTATCAAGCCGTAAAGAAGAGCGACAGGTACGAATGCCGTCAGGATGTAGACGCCCCAAGTCATGGGCGAGCCGAGGTTGCGGTACAAGAATATGAGACGCCATGGTTCGAACTTGCCGATTCCGAGGTCGAGAATGAGAAAAGGCATTCCCAGGGCAACCACCAAGCCGCTCAACACGGCGCCGGCCCTGACCAGCGGCCTGAAGTTCTCCCGGCTGTATAGTTCAGTTATCCGCGCTGTGAGAAAGGCGCCGGCCCCGGTACCGGCCATGAACAGGTAGATCGCAATCTGATAGCCCCAGGCCATGTGGCCTCCTATCTTATGTAGTAAATGCTCGGGCCCGTGCGCAATTCCAGGAGCAATCTGGTAGCTTTCTTTCTGACGATGAGCTTGGAAATGGGCGTCTGCGGGCTGCTGAGGTCGCCGAAAACGCGAGCCCCGGTGGGGCAGGCGGCGACGCAGGCGGGTTGCACTCCTCTGTCTACCCTCGGCTTGCAGAATATGCATTTGCCGGTAACCCCCGAATGTTCGTTGAAAACCCTTGCCTGATATGGACAGGCCACGACGCAGAACTTGCAGCCTACGCACAGGTTCTGGTTTATCAGCACGAAGCCGTCCCGGTGCTTGTAGGATGCTTTGGTCGGGCAGACCTGGACGCAGGGCGGGTCGTCACAATGCTGGCACTGAACGGTGAGGCACTCTTCTACCACGGTAGGGTAGCGTCCTTGCTGGTTGACTTTTAACTTAATCCACTGCTCGTCATTCTCCAGGTTGTTCTGGGATTGGCAGGCGACGGTGCAGCTATTGCAGCCGACACATTTCGTCAGGTCAATGACCATTCCGTAGCGTGGCATATCACTATCCTTTTAATAAAGCAGGTTCAGTGCACTTTTTGCAGCGCCACAATGGTTTCACCGAGGGCGGCGCCCCCGCTGATCGGGTCTGTAACGGGTACGATTAGGTCGTTGTCGTTGGATCCTTTGCGGTAGGACATGCGCTGCATGGGCGAAGTGTGCCCGAATCCGTGGAGCAAAAAGACGGCATCGGGATGAATTCCCTGGGTGGTCTTAGCCCTCACGGTGGCGGCGCCGGTGTCGGACGTTACACGGAGCCTGTCACCGTCACGGATGTCCAGTCTGGCGGCTACATCGGCGTTTATCCAAAGCTCATTGTCCTCACCGAGCTTGTTGAGCCACCCGATGTTTTGAGTCGAGCTGCCTGTGTGAACGGCCTCGCGCCCATGCAGCAGCCGGAATCCACTGCCCGAATCGGCCGAAGGCGGTTGGTACGAAGGGAGCGGATCGAAACCAGCCTCTCTAAATGATTCGAGATAAAGATTGATTTTGCCGCTCGCGGTGTTGAATTTGCGTCTGCTGTACGTGATGTTATCGCGTAGCTTCAGGACTCCTGTTTTTTCGAGCCTTTCAGGTGTAGTACCGACGGAACGTAGCTGGTCTCGCAAATAGGCATCGAAGTTGGCTGGAAAGTACTCGCCCAGACCGACTTCTGTGGCGAGATCCGCGATAATCTGGTGGGCTGGTTTGGTGTCGTACAGAGGAGAGATCACCGGCTGCCGCAACGCCACCTCCGGGATCAACCGCTTAGAAACGGCCACCGGATCGAAACGTTCTAAGTAAGTGGACTCAGGAAGGACGTAGTCAGCCAGGTCGGCAGTGTCAGATCCCTGAACGTCTATGACTACGAGCAATTCCAGCTTCTCCAGAGCCGCGAGTACCGTGGGCCGGTCCGAAACGGAAAGAACCGGGTTGCATCCGTCAACTATCAGAGCCGAAATTCGGTGGGGAGTCTCGGACAGGATCATGTCGGGAAGAAGATGGGCCATCCCATCAGCAGCCGGAGAGAGGGGGAAAGAATTCCCGGGGACACCATCCATTCGCCGGGGCGAGGTTGTCTTGACCGCCGGCATTTTGGAGTTTGGCCGTACCTTCTCAGGCATGACGAGCCCCCCCGGCGAATCGTAATTGCCCAACATGGCGTTTAGTGCCAAGACGGCCCGGGCGGTCTGGACTCCGTTGGTGTACAGGGTTGCGTTCAGGCCGGGGACGACCAGGCAGGATGGCTTAGCTGCGGCTAGTTCTCTGGCGATGCGACGAATAGCGTCTGCCGGGATACCGGTGATGACTGAGGCCCAGCCCGGGGTGCTGTCCGAAATAAGGGCTTTTAACTCGGCAAAACCACTGGTGTGTTTCTCAACAAAAGCAGCATCGTACAGGTTTTCGGTCAGCAGGACGTTCATGAGTCCTAGCAGGAGGGCGCCATCGGTGCCCGGCCTAATGGGAAGCCACTCGTGGGCTTGTCCGGCAGTACGGCTAAGTCTGGGGTCGGCCACGACCACATGAGCTCCATTCTCCTTGGCTTTCATCAAGTCTGCCAGTTCGCTGACGAAGATGCTTTCGGCCGGGTTCTGTCCCAACATGAGAATATACCGGCTGTGGCCCAGGTCAGCCACGGGCACGTCGCCCAGGGTATGGCTGCAGGCAGTGAACAGCGATCCGCTGGCCGGCAACGTGGTCGTGGAAAACAGATTGGGAGACCCGAACGCCCGCATGAACTGCCGGTCCCATTCCTGGGAGAGGCGCGGATGATAGATCCAGGCCAGCGTTTCTGGTCCTTCGAGGTCACGCAATGTCTTCAGCCGGGCTCCGATTTCCCCAAGCGCTTGCTCCCACGATATCTTTTCCCATCTTCCGTCCGAGGTCTTCTTCAGAGGCTCCTGCAGGCGTTGCGGGTTGTACAGGAGTTGGACACCGGCGCTGCCTCTGGCGCAGATTTTGCCTTCGCTGTGGGAGTGGTTGTAGTTCCCCTCGATCTTCAGGACCACATCTCTGCGGAGGTAAGCCACGACGCCGCAATTGGCATCGCACATGCCGCATACGGTTGGAACGAGGCGGGAGACTTTTTCGCTGGGGTCTGTGGCTTCGGAGGAAGTGGCTGCGGTACCGAACGGGAATGGGACGCTGGCCAGAGCGAGGGCCGCCCCGACCGTGCCGGCTGACTTGAGGAATTCTCTCCTGGAGGTAACTCTTGACGAACTACGGTTGTTCACCTATTTGTCCTATCTTTATTACCCAGGGCACCCTATTTTATTTTCTTGCCAACAACTCACCTCTGCCGGATTAACTCTTGGATTCACGATAATTATATGATGCGAATGTCAGGTAAGGATATAGATATCACTGCCTGAAAGAGATGCTATATAGTACCTGTATATCGGTGCTAAAACGGTGTGGCCCCTATTGTCATACAGCACTGGAAGTCTCTTTGGTGGAAGGGGTAGGATACGCTGGTGGAATGTCGCACTCAGACCTGGAATAGCCAGTAATATTGCCTATACTGTGACTGCGGGGCGGGCCGATAGGTGCAAATACAAAGTTCATCAAGGGCTGGATACCCCTCAGCCTTCCTGGGGGGAGGAAGGCGGCCCTGTTCGCTCCTAGAGGGTGGCTGTAAGATGCCCCGCAGCTTGCTGAAGGGTAGGTCACTGAGCTATGGCTGGCGATAGGCCTTCCTGCACCTGACCATTGAAGGTACCGGACGAGTGACAGCGGAGGCTGATGACCACTAGAGATCGGTAGCTGGCGCCTTTTCGATATCTATCAGACCCTTCCTGATGGCATACTTGACGAGGTCGGTCCGGTTGTGGATGGCTAGTTTCTCCATGAGGTTATTGCGGTGCCCCAATACGGTCTTAATGCTGATCACCAGCATCTCGGCGATGTCTCGGTTGGTTCTGCCCTCTGCCACAAGCTTGAGCACCTCTCTTTCCCTGTCTGTCAGCCGCTCGTATGGGTCGGTCTGGGCGATGGTCTCTCCCTGGCGCAGGTAGTCTTCGATGAGCGTCTTGGCTACCGAAGGGTAGAGGAAAGATTCGCCCTTGTAGACAGCGCGGATGCCGGCCACCAGTTCGCTGGCGACTGCCTTCTTGGGGATGCAGCCGCTGGCTCCCGATTTTATGACAGGGACGATGTACTCTTTGTTATCGTGCTGGGTTAGCACCAGCACCCTCGTGGACTGGTTTTCCTTGGTTATCCGCCGCGTCGCCTCGAGGCCGTTCATGATGGGCATGGCAATGTCCATGATGACAACGTCCGGTGACGTCTCGCGTGTCTTTTCCAGGGCTTCTTTGCCATTGCCCGCTTCCCCCACAATTTCCATGTCATCCTGCAGCGTCAGAAGAGCCTTGATTCCATCACGCAATATGGCGTGGTCGTCGACAATCATTACTTTGATCTTCTTGTTCATCTGGCGGTTCCTTCCTTCCCATATGGGATACTTATGTCTATTTCGGTGCCTTTGCCGGGTTGTGAGCTTACCTGCAAAGCCCCATTCAACAATTCAACTCTTTCTTTAATCCCCAGGATGCCGAAGCGAAGCTGGCCTGAGGTAGAGGAGAGTACCTTTTGCGGTTCGAATCCGCGGCCGTCGTCCTCGATGTGGACGGCTACGGCCTTTTCCTGGAAATCAATAAGGATGCTACAGATTTCCGCGCCGGAGTATTTTATCATGTTGGTGACCGCTTCTTGAACAATGCGGTAGATCGACATTTCGATTTCCTGACCCAGCCGCTGTTCCTGGCCCGCGGTCTCCAGGTACAACTTTATGCCGGCGTTTTCCAGACGGCCTTCAGCATACCATTTTATAGCGGGGACCAGGCCCAGGTCGTCGATGATGCTCGGTCTGAGTTCGTAGATTACCCGGTGGACCTCTTCCAACGTCTTCCTCGCGGTTAGCTGGAGGGCGTTGAGTTTCACCGCCAGGGCATCAGGCTCCATCGGGGGTGATTCGGCGATGGTTTGGAGCCCCACCAGCAAGGAAGCGATGGCCTGGCTGGTCTCGTCGTGCAGGTCCCGTGCGATACGCTTGCGCTTCTCCTCTTCGTTGGAAATGAGATTCCTTAGAAGTTGACTGCGTAGTTGCTCGCTGGTTTCGAGTTCCTGGCGGCGCTGATCAAGTTCTTCCAGAGAATCTTTGAGCTTTTTACGAACGGCCTCGAAACTGGCCGCGAGGGTGGCGATCTCGCCGCTGCCGACCCTAGGCACCGGATCGTCAAGCTGTCCAGTGGCCAGTCGAAGGCTTGTCTTGTTCAATACCCGGATAGGACGGGCGACGCTTTCAGTGGTGATCCAGGCCACCGAGGCGATAACCAGCAGGGACAGAAAGCCAAGTCCGCCCAACTCCTGCTGAAGGCGGCGCGAAGGCGCCAAAGTCTCGTTCTCATCCTGGCGGACGACCAATCCCCATGGTGCCGTCTTAAGAGGGGCGAAGGTTACTATTTCGCGCGACCTGCTGCCCGCCCCCGACTCCTCGTGGCAATTGTGGCAGGTGGAAACGACGGAGTTCTTGTTCTTTACTTGAGTAGCTAGCCAGTCACCGTGGTCGCTCATAGTCAGGAGAAGTTCGCGTTTAGTGCTGGAGAGGATTATGCCCGAGGCATCAACAACCTCGGCGTGAGCCGTTTCGCCGAGGGACGCCGGACTAATGAATGGGATCATATCGACCGACATCGGGTCCAACGTGACCTCGAGAACTGCCTGCGGGACGTCTGAAGATGTATCCGAGACTGGGAAAGAGAGGTACGCCACGGGAATCTGATAATACGGGTCTAGATAGGCGTTGCTGGTCTGAGCACCCCCGCCGGCCAGAGCCTCACGGATGTGCGGATAGGATTTCTTACTGGTCCCGACAATGGAACGAGTTTCCGGTACGGTAACCTGCACGTTCCCTTGGTGGTCCAGGAGTGACAGGTACAGGGGCTGAATGAACATCGTCTTGCGCCATTCCTCCAATATGCGCTTCTTAACATCCTCAGGCGACGTCATCAGTCCCGGCCCGGCGCTGCGAAGCCGCGACTCGGTCTGTTCTCTGATTTCTTTCAAAATGAAGTCGAGGATGCCGGCTTGTTGTTGGGTGAAAGTGAGCCGCTCTGCCAAGGCGGCTTGAGTGCTTCTCTGGACAGCCAGAATGCTGACTAGGCTGAAGACGCCGAGAATAGCAACCATGCCCAAAGTGGGCAAAAGAAGTATCTTCTTCCTGAGCGTCATTCTATCCCAAACCTGGGCGGCCCGGGCTTCTCAGTGTAGGCAACGTTACCATTATCCCATTGTGACGGAAATATCGTGCCGTATTCTACCGAAAAGTATACCACTCCTTCAAGTCAAACGATATTGGTGGCTGGCGACTCTGTTGCGTGGGCAGTTCCCCGTAAACAGCTTGTCGGACTTGCGTTCACTCGCCCTTGATGTATGAGTGAGCAGCCATAGTTGGAGCTTCGCAATCTGCCCTGTAGGCGGGCCCAACCCCGGGCCAGCCATAACGTCGACGTTTCGCCCCTACCTTCCGCTGGCATTGTAGACTACTACTTCATCTCCCTCAACGGTCAGCTTGGTACCCAGTTCGCGGCACCATTGTTCGGTATAGTTAAGAACTTCCCTGAACCTCGGGTCGTCCGGCAACACGAATTCAGGTTCCGCCAGGCGATTGATGTAGGCGGGGAAGAACGATACCTTCTGAATGCCGCCCCTGCCGGCCAGACATCTGACCATCATGGAGTATCGTCTCTCCGGCTCGGCCGGGGAGCGGTCCCACCCCGTCTCCATCGTTCCCTTGACATAACTCGCCGACTGTCTGCTGGAGTAGACCCCAGGAGGGGGGGGCAGATGATGTGGGGTCTCCAGGGCGAAGTTCCGCGTGCTATAGAATATGGCCTATCACCGATAGAGTTCTATGCCCTTGATAATGCCGGGGTGTTGGCCGATAACGAGGTCGGCGCCGGCGTCGATGGCCCTATGTCCGACCACGGGTTTGTACGCTGCTATGACCCCGGGCCGGTGCGTTCCCCAATGCTGGGAGACAATTAGAACGTCCACGCGGGGGCGCAATTTGCGGACGTCCTCTTCCATATCCAGGATGTCCTGTTCGCGAGGGATTGAAATGATCTTGGGAGGATTCGCGGGCTGAGTATCCTGGGCCTCGTAGTAGGTTGAAACCCTCATCGGGGCGCAACCGGGTTTATCTTCCCGCGCCTCGTATTCGACGTCCATGACCGAGCAGTAGGCCAGGAACCCCACCTTGACGCCTTTCCTCTCTACGAGCGCAGGCTGTCTCGCTTCAACGATGTCTTTTCCCGCCCCAACTACCTGTATGTTATTGCGTCGAAAGACGTCCAGAGTTTCCAGGAGTGCCTCGGGTCCATAGTCGAAGCAGTTGTTAGCCGCATGGGAGATTACGTTGAAGCCAGCGAAGACGAATGATTTCACGTTGTCTGGATGGTGTCTTCCGTACCAGGTAGGACGATTGCGGTATTGCATGCACCCCTTAGTCGAGAGGCTGCGCTCCATGTGGCAAAAAGATAGGTCGGAGTCTTTGATCTTCTGGTGCGACAGAGCGAAGAGCGATTCGGGCGGTTCGCCGTACTCGATCCTCCTGGGGGCACAATCGCCTGCCAGATGAATTACTATTTGGTTTTGTGAGCTTGCCGGGTTAGCCAATATTGCTCCTTCCGTTACGAGATGCCGTGCTGTCTGTTGAAGTGTCATTCAGCCCCAAGGGGTTTCGGAGGCTGCGTTTCCTCCAGCTATTCGGCCGAAGACTACACACTCGGTGAGATTGCCGGATCCCTGATAGATGAACGCCCAGATCGACCCGAGCTCGCCGGCCGAGTATAGTCTGGGGATAGGCTTGCCGTCCGGATCCAGGACCCGTGCCTCGCCGTCATGACGCGGACCGCCCTGGGTATTCAGCAGGCACGGCCAAAGTTCAATGCCATAAAACGGGGGAGTGTCGATGGCCGCCAGGGTTTCTCCCGACCTGCCGAAGTCAGCGTCTTTGCCGGAGCGGCAATAATCGTTGTAGCTGGAGACGGTCTCTTTAAGGCCTGATTCGTCAACGTTGAGCCGCCGGGCCAGCTCCGGCACGCTGTCAGCTTTGGCTATCCAACCCTTGTCGACTTCAACGGAATTGTCCCGGCTCCAGTTGTACAGGGTCTTGTTGTATCCGCTATGGCCTTCGTACAAAGGCCCTTTCCTTATGGCAGTCTCGTCCAGAACGGCATAGGCTGGAATATGGGGATAGGAAAACCGGTCGGTGTGAAAGACGTTGACACGAGTCGCCAGCTCGTGGTCTTCCAGGGCGATTTCGTCCAGGAATCGTTTGCCGCTGCGGTTGACGAATATAAACCTGTCCGTGAGGAAGCTGAGGTGAAAGGCTGATTCATATTCCGGGACCTTCAGACCCAGAGCTGTTGAGTTTGCCGGCATGTGCCAGAGGGCGGCCCCAACTTTTTGGGCCATCCTGACACCGTCCCCGGTAGCACAGGGATTTCCAAAATCGAAGAACGGCCGGCAGGGCAGGTACTCGCGTACCATGGCGTCATTATGCTGAAACCCACCGCAGGCCAGGACCACGGCCTTGTTTGCCTTGACCGACAATCGTCGTCCGTTGCTTCGCGCGCTGACGCCTATCACCTCGCCATTCCGGTTGATAAGCAACTCTTCGGCAGGCGTAGACGTGAGGATTCTTAAAGGCCTTTGTTCGACGGCATCGGCCAGGAACTTCCACAACGCTGCTCCGTCGCGTTCGCCCGTGGCGGCGTAGACCTTAAGCTTCTCCATGAACTGTGAGCCGGGAAGCCAGGGAAAGCTTGCTCCGGGCAGAGGGCCGGAGACGTAAGAGACAGTAGAGGGTTTGAAAACCCGCGCATCGCCCCCCATGTCCCTCATCCAGCCGGCGCAGTTCATGCCCTCTCTGACGAAGGTGTCGATTATCTCACGTTCCACCAGACCGCCGCAAAGTGTCTCAACATACTCCGCAAACCTCATATCTGTGGGTGCCAGCAGACCCCCGCCGGAAATCAAGGTGTTACCTCCCCCCGTGAGGGTTTTCTCCAGTATGACCACCGAGGAGCCCAGGTCGGAGGCGGTAATGGCAGCCACCGCGCCGGCGCCTCCGTAACCCACGATGACGACGTCAGCAACCACATCCCAGTTCTCAGGCATATCGAAATGCACTTCTTAGCTCCTTAACTGACTTCGAATCGCGTAACTTAATCAAGAAGCTTAAGATTGATCGCTTCGTGAGGGCAGGCCACGACGCACATGCCGCAACCGCTGCAGGCCTCGGCCCTGACTTTGGCTTTTCCGTTCCGCTGTCTGGTCATAGCGACGCAAACACTGTCGGTACATACGCCGCTGCCCTGACACTTGGCCTGATCAACCACGGCAACCGTCTTGTCGGTGTTCATTTCCACCTGGTCTATCGGCGTAATATGCTGAACACCAATACCTATGAAGTCATCAACGCTCCGGTAGCCTTGCTGGTCCATGAAAGTGGGCAGGAACTCCGCAGTCCTACGCAGCAAAGCCCTGCCTTGCATTAGCATTCCGGTGCAGACCTGAGGCAACCGGGCGCCGAGCATCATCACTTCGACGACATGCTCCGGAGTCATGAGACCACCTGCCGCGGCAATGTCGATTCCAGGGCAAAACTTGGCGATGGCGGCCACGTCCTTGTACAGAGTGCTTCTGAGAACCCCGCCGCTGGTCCCTGCAAACGGATTCCCCTCAACAAACGGCCATTGAGACTTGCCCCGGTTGTAGATGTCAGGCGCCGCCACGGTGCCGGAGTGATTGAAGGCGTGGATATACCGGACCCCGGCCTGCTTCAAGTCCCTGGCCAGGCCCACCACTCGGGGGAACCCTGTCTCGGGGCTTATCTTCACCCCGACCGGAACGTCAACTGCCTTGACCACTGCCGCCGCAATCTTCACCACCAGGTCGGGATGGTCGCCGAGCAGCAGCCCAACATTGATGCAGGGGAAATCTCTCGCGAGGTAGTAGTCTACTGATCCTGCTATGCCGGCCGACGAACCTTTGCTTATGTTCAGCTCGATCAAATCAGCCCCGAGCTCGGCCGCCTTCCTGGCCGAGGCTACGGCGCTCTCAGGGGATGCCCCGAGGGGCGAAATACATGTGATGACCGGTACGTCTTGAGGCAAATGCTTCTTAAGGATTTCGATCATCTTGCCCCACTTCTGGTAGGACACCAGGCGGCGTTCTGGCGGCTCGGTGGCCGGGAAGACGATGTGGTATACCATCTCCGCGCCAGACCCGGGTGCCGCTATCTTCAGCCACCTCGAATCACCCGGTTTGGCGGTGAGTTCCCTGGGGCGGCTGTGCGCTCCCAGTTCATCCAGCAGCTGTCTGGTGATGTAATCGGCTCCCGGCACATAGACGAAGCCGGCCCCGGCATCGACATGCTTCAGCAGGATATCGGCATGCAATTCTGGCGTAATGGCTGACTTCTTGCCCTCCGGCATTCCTATAGGAGCTACACCGATGGGCGAGCGCACCCGCAATCCGGCAAAAGTGGTAGCGAGCCTTTCGGGTACTGTAATCCTCTTTGTCTGGGTCATTGTTACTCTCTTTTCTTAAGCGTGCCTTAGCAGGGGCGACGTGCTAGCTGGCCGCGTTGGCTCCTGCAATCCGGCCGAACACAGCGTTTAACGCGTTGCCGCCGCCGCCAGTGTAAGTCTTGTACCAGATCCCCCCTACCATTTCACCAGTGGTGTAAAGTCCGGTAATCACTTCACCTTCTCGGTCCAGCACCTGAGCCTGTGTATTAATCTTGAGGCCGCCAAAGGTGTAGCTGATTCCGCAACCTACTGGATAAGCGAGGAACGGAGCTTTGTCGATCTTCTGTGCCCAGTTGGATTTCGGTGGCGATATGCCTACGGTCCCTTTGGCATCGCGGATGGCAAAGTTCAATGGCACGTCTTCCCGCACGGCGGCGTTGAACTCACTGATTGTCCGGGGGAGGGCCGGCATGTCCAGTTTTTGGGCTAGTTCCTCTATGGAATCTGCCGTTACCGGCGTGCCATTTGGATATCCTTCATTCAGCAGGTCCGAGACCTTGGCGTCGAATATCTGCCAGGCCATTCCCAGGGGTTGCTCCAGGAGATATGCACCATACCTGGCATATACGAAGGTCTTGAAGTCGGCTCCCTCGTCAAGGAACCTTACGCCGTTGACGTTTACCTGGACCGTGAAATGGTACATGTCACGCTTGTCGTCGATGCCGCCGATGTCCTGGCCTTCCGGTACTCTGGACTGCCAGTAGTCGATGGCGGTGGCGTGACGTCCGGACCAATGACCGGCGGGCTGGGCCCCGATCTCCAGGGCCATCTTGAGACCATCGCCGGTGTTGAAGCTGGTACCTCTCGGCCTGACCAGATCCCAGCCCGGGCCAAGGTATCTGGCCCTCCATTCACGGTTGGATTCGAATCCTCCGCATGCCAGGATCACGGCCTTGCTCCAGATATCCCTGAATCCGGACTTGTCCTTGACCGTGACGCCACAAACGGCGCCGGAGGAATTCCGAAGCAGCTTCATGGCTTTGGTTTCGTACAGTACTTCTATGCTTTTCCTGGCCGCGATGTCGAACAGAGAGTCACCGAGGCCCTTGCCACCGCCCTTGGCCCGAATTACGCCGTGCTCCGGTTTCCATCTAAGCTTGTCCCCTTCCCTGACGGTAGACGCGGCCATCAGCAACTCGAACTTCACACCCTGGTCTTTTAACCACCTTACCGTGGGGTTTGACTCTGTGACCAAAATCTCCGTCAGTCTAGGGTCGGCCCGCTCTTCGGTAACCTCCATTATCTTGCTGTACCAGGCATCTGCCGAGTATTCCGGCACGATCATGGACTGGATTTCTTCCTCCGATAAGTCGGGCAGGAACTCAAGTATTTCCGCGAGGCCTTTGTGCCAGAACTTGAAGCCACCGCCCGTGAATCGGCAATTGTCCCCCCTGGCCGCTTGCGGGGCTTTCTCCAGCACCAGTACTCTTGCTCCCTGATTGCGGGCAGATATAGCTGAGATCAGCGCCGCACTACCGGCGCCCACCACAATGACGTCGTAATCCGTTGGACTTTTCAAATTCCAGTCTCCTCAGGGATATTGCAGGAGCGAGCCCAACAGTCCACCTAGCCGACTCGACGCCCGTCGAGCCGGTCAGGTGAGACCTTCAGAGACTAGCCGTGTCTCTGTTGTTGAGTCAATGGGGCGAACTCGCCCCGCAGTGAATGTTAAGCTGCTCGCTACTTAGGCAGCAAAGGGCCGAACACTTCCATGGCAAAGGCCAGATCGGGACCCTGCCTCAAAATGAAGTCCTCGTTTTCTGTGTTCAGATACTTGACCCCGGGTTCACGGCGTTCATCAACAGGCAGATGGTCCGCGGACACATCCATTCTGGCCGATTGCATACCGACCAGGGGGCTCATTATAATGCTGGCCTCTTTGCTCAAATACCAGTTTACGAACACCTTGGCGGCGTTCGGGTGGGCGGGGCGGTTGATTTGGGATATCGCCATAGCTCCCCCGGCGACGACGCCACCTTCTTTGGGCACAAGCTTCTTCAATGGTGTGCCTGCTTTAATGAACTCGGTTACGATGTCGGACCTGGATGATATCAAGATAGGGTACTTGCCGTGGGCAAGCCATTGAACACCCAGGGCTTCGTCCGTAACTACCACGGGGCGGTTTGCCGCTACCTTCTTCCAGAAATCAGGGCCCATGATCAAGAGTAATTCACAGAACAGTCTGGATGCCTTCCCGCCGACTGTAGGGTCTTCAATGACGATCTTCTCTCTGTAACGAGGATCGGTCAGATCGCTGTAAGACTTGATTTCATCCGCCTTTACCATGCTGGTGTTTATCGCTACCCTGTACGAAGGCGCGAGGATAGGGTTAACGGTAAACATCTTCTCATTGTCAATCCATGGAATTTGGGAGTTGTACCACAGTTTTGTGTCCAGCACTTCGGGAAGAACAAGCATGGGTTTTATCGGATCGAGCACCTTGTCGGGCTTGAGTATCATCATCTGGCTCGAAACCGAGCCCAAGAAGAAGTCAGCGAGATATAGGCCGGCCCGCCGCTCAGTATAGAGCTTTGGCTGGAGTTCCTGAGCTTTTGCCGCGGTCCACTCTATGTCAATCCCGTACTTGCCCTTGAATGCCTGGCCGACCTGAGCTCGGAAGTCGCTGCCTGCCGGAGAGTAAATGGTCAAGCGGCCTTCCTGCTTGGCGGCCGCCAGGGTTTTCTGCCAGCCTTGTTCCCATGCCTGCTGTTGGGCAGTAGCCTGGGCGGACGGTCCCGTGCCTCCGGGGGTTGTTGCCGCCGGAGCCGGGGTCTGCGCCCCGGTGCAGGATGCCAGGATCAAGGAGAAGCAGACAAGTACGATCAAACCGGCTGTTCTAACTATCTTGCTAATCATTTTGGTGTTGCCTCCAACTTCGATTCACTATAATGTAACATCTGTCAACTCGGGTTAGGTACCAGGAGTCGGGTCAATTCTCTTACATCGGTCATGTCCTCCAACTTATCGATCGCAGTAATGATTCCCTCAACCAGGGGACCCTTAAGAAGCGAACAGGAAGCGTTGTTCCTGAATTTTTCCTGGAGTTCTTCATCAGTCAAAGGGTTGTGAGGGGAGCCCTTCTGATAGCCAGCCTGGCCGGAGTGTTTCTTGCCGCCAGCGGTAATCTCGACGACGACGTCCCTGAAGGCGGGCTGCTTTTCCTTGATCGATTTGGTGGCAAGTTCTTCGCAGCGCGGGTGCAATTCCACCCTGACGTTCTTCATCAGCTTCTGTATACCGGGGTGGTTGATGGCATCGGCCGAATGCCAGTCAGGTCCCGGCCGGCGCCCTCTGTAGACGGCTAGAGCAAAGATGTAGGCGTTGAGGAACTGGGCATCGATGGGCAGTTTGACCTCGGTTCCGGCCCGGCACGGGCAAAGCAAACCGAGAGCCCCTTTGACGACAACGGCCTGAACGTCTTCAGGCGCTAACTTGTTTTCATCCATAATCATGTTGATGACGTCTATTCCGGCCTGGTTGCCAGTGCAACAGGGATAAGGCTTGAAAGTCAGGGTGTCCAGATGCCAGGTCTTACCCAGTTGGCCGATCAGCCTGTCCGGCTCGAAGAATGGAGATCCAACGATCTTCCAGAATCCCCAATCCCCATCGAGTATGGTGGTATCTCCGGTGAAGCCTCTTTCCGCCAGGAGGGTCGATACGGTGGCCAGTTGCGCAATCCATCCTGCCCAGCAATTGTATTTCACCATGAATCCCGACCTGCTGGTTTGCTCCCATTTCTGGCTGGCTGGCACGGGCGTGCTGGCTCCAGCGATGCCAAGCGCGTTGGCTGTACCCTCACCTCCAAGTTTCAGGAGCTTGCAGGCGCCGACTACGCCCCCAAATACGGTGGGGGAGAAGCCGTACCTCGGAGCGTCTTCGTAGAACGGGGGCTCCGGCATAGATACCCTGCGCTGTGCCATCGAACTTAGAATCCTTCCCCCGACTTCGTGGGCCATGACCATCGCTGTCAAGAGGTCTTTGCCCGAGGCGCCGCCCTTCTCCGCCATGGCCAGACATGGAGGAGTTACATACGGAGTGATGTGTCCTGTGATGGGCCCCATGGCATCGTAATCCAGCGCGTTGATCAACTCACCGTTGGCGAAAGCCGCCAGGGAGTAAGATGTCTTACGCTGACCAACCACGGTCGCCCGGTCATTGCCCCCCTGCGCCTCAACGAAGTCCTTCACGATTCTGGCTTTTTCGCTAACGCGGGCGGCCAGCGCGCAGCCGATGGCGTCGAGCAGCAACCGTTTGCCTTGCTTGACCACCGGTCCGGGCAGGTCGTCAAAGGTCGTCTTCAGAGTGAAGTCAACCAGCGCTTGTGTGGGTTCGGTCATTTCCGGTCCTTTTCATCCCACTGTTGAATTGGGTGACTAAAGCATAGGCCGCAGGAGATTAGACGACAATGATTTCGATCAATCACTCGCCGGCATTTCGGATGACTGGTGTGTGGCAAGATCGTTTGAACACGCCAATTCATGCTCAGGACCTTTCCGCTAGTTGCCGGAGTCTGTCCCGGTCGATGACGATTACTTTGCCCCGGAGCGATTGGACGATTCCACTACGAGTCAAACGGCTCATGAATCGGGCGGCGGTCTCGGTGGTTGTCCCGGACATCTCGGCGATCTCGCGTCGCGTAAGGGGAATACTGGAACCAAGTCCCAGGTACAGCGCCAGCAAGACGCGAGCGAGCCGGTGCTCGACCCTTTCCCCCGCAAGTTCCCTGAGCCGGACTATGGCTGCCTGGTAGCGTTGACCGATCACAGCAAGCATCTTGCCCAGAACTTTAGGCTTTAGGGCCGGGTACTGTTGAAGAAAGCTAATGAGATTGCCCGTACTGATGGACAGCACCTCGGTGTCTATCGCTGCCTGCGCGGAGGACGGGTGAACTTGTCCTTCGAATTGGAGAGTGTTGCCTACAACCTCTCCCTGTCCGTAGATTCCGGTTATGAAATCCACACCCGAGACTGAATGTTTGACGAGTTTCAGTATCCCCGAAACTATGAGATGAGAAGATTTCACACGTTCCCCTTCGAAGAAGAGGTATTCCCCGGTTTTTAGTTTGCGTGCGACGCCAAGCCTGGCAAGCTCAACGATTTGCTGACTGTCAAGATCGGAAAACGTCGGGGATTTTCTGAAGGCGTCTGTTGTCCTGTCCTGGTCGGGTTGGAGCCCATTGCCCGGGCCTTTCGTGCCAACCGCCAAGTCTCTCCGTTCATCGGAACTGAGCTGCCGGCTGAACCGCCCTAGCGACCGCATGAGAACATCGATGCTACCTGTAGCTTCAAGTTCCTCCAATCGCCCCAGCGTGCAGAGGACACGCTGCACCTTGCGTGACCCCTCGAGTCGGTTCTCTACCAACTGTAGATAGCGGTACTTCCCCGCGTTTTTTACCCTGATGAACATACTGCAACACTCATTCTTGGCACTGCCAGTCTATCATTCAGTACATACGAATGTCAAAGCGGGAGAACCGCGACATTTGGCACTCGACTGCGATTCGTGTTTCCCGAGGTTGCGTTGGGAACTGAACGAACTGCAGAGAAAGGACTATAATGACCGGGGCCTCTTGGTCCACGGCTTATTAATGCGTAAGTATTTTGTTTTTGCCCTGGTGGCGCTCCCTGTGTTCCTGGGAAACGTCGGCAGCACATCTGTTGCGGTCGCTTTCCCTACCATGGTCTCTCATTTTGGGACTTCGTTAGTCGTGTCCGGATGGGTGCTGAGCATCTACATGCTGACCGCCATAGGCACAATACCCATCACTTCCAAGCTCAGCGACACCCTGGGACGCCGGTCGACCTTCATGCTCTGCCTGGCCGCGTTTATTGTCGGCTCTTTCCTGTGCGCCATCGCTCCCAACATCGGCTGGTTGATATTCTTCAGGGTGATACAGGCCGCTGGCGGCGGCGGCTTCACCTCGGCGGTGACAGGCATTGTCAGCGATCAGATGCCCGACAAAAGGCAGCAATCCATAGGGTTGCTCTCCAGCGTTGGCAATATTGGCGCAATCGTGGGACCGAATATCGGCGGGGCCATGGTTCATTCGTTGGGGTGGCAGTCGGTATTCTGGCTGAACGTTCCTCTGGGAATCGTCGTCCTAGTCTTGACCAGGGTGTTCATCAAGGCAGACATCAAGAAAGGAAGCTACAAGGATCTCGACTTCCTGGGGGGCGGATTGCTGGTTGGCTTTGTTTCAGCAGTGATGATTTCCCTTACCCTGATGGGCAAGACCTACCATGTTCCCCTGGTTGTCATAGTCCCGATCCTTCTCCTGGGGGTGTTCTTTTTGGTAGTGTTTGTCAGAAGAAGTAGGAACTCACCGGACGCCGTGGTCCCCCGGCAGCTTCTCACCCGTCGTCCCTTTCTGGCCGCCAATCTATTCAACTTCATCTATGGGACTTGCGGTCAAAACGGCATCATGGCGCTGATGCCGCTTTACGGGGCGTCGGTCTACGGAATGAGCGCCATCGAAAGCGGACTGATGCTGACTCCCAGATCGTTTGGCGTGGTGGCGGCTTCCATAACGTCCAGCATGTTCCTTCTCAAGTGGGGGTATCGGCGGCCTATCATGGCCGGCACTCTCGGGATTGCCTTCGGGCTCATTGTTATGGCACTAGAGCCCAGCGGGATGGCCTTGTTCGGAATGAGTTTGCCCCCCATAGCGGTGGTGATGGTTCTGGCCGCATTTGTCGGCATCGGGGCGGGCTTGGTGAATCCAGCGGCTAACAATGCCTGCATCGAGCTGATGCCGGACAAGGTTGCCAGCATCACCGGATTACGGCAGGTAGTGCGACAAATGGGCGGGTCCATCGGGATCGCGGTGAGCACCCTGGTCCTACAATCCAGTACCGACATGGCCCAGGGATTTCTGTTTGTCTACATGGGCTCAAGTGTAATCTTGCTAATGTCGATCCCTATCGTCTTCTTCATGCCAAGAGGGCCCCAGGCCACCAGGTGACTACTGGCCGGAGACCAGTTCTTCCGCCGACCTAACCACCGCCGACGAACGGTATGAACGATACGGCATCACCTGGCTTGAGGGTCTTTTCCAGAGAGGCAATTTCCTGGTTAACGGTGATGAGGATATCCCCGTTGTCCAGGTGCAGGGTTGGATACTTCCGCCTGACATATTCCAGGGCGGCACTGACTTTCGCTCCATCGCTCACGGGCATTTCTATGGAGTTGGTTTCGGTCACCGCGCGTTGCAGTCCCAGGAACTGTATGGAAACGACCATATTACCCGCCAGAATCTTGTCGATGTTCATTTCCTCCGGGGTCTAAAGGCCGAATTCCCCCAGCAGTTTCCTGGCTTGTTCGTCCATCAGACCGAACTTTTCCACGGTCTCTCTCTTGGGCACTGCCTGTGGCGTGAACCCTTTCTTCTGGTAGACGATGTCACAAAGCTGCTGATAGGCTGCCAGCCTCTTTTCCACCAGAAGCTGGTGGCGCTCCCCTGCAGATTCAGGAAGTTTACTGCCGCCCGGTTGCTGCGACAGCCATTCGTCATAATAGGCGGCCCTGGATTGGTATTCGTTTGCGTAAGCCGGCGCCATAGCTCTGAGGGGTATCTGGTCGCTGTCGCGGGTACCTTTTCCCTGGCGGAGGTTAATGAGCTTCTGAAGGACATAAAGCCTTTCGGAATCATTCAGCATGTCTTCCAGGGTCTTGTTGCTCCCGGTCGTCGCGTTCAAGTACTGGACGTAATAGGCCAGGGTTGGCAAGTTCTTGGCAGGCTCCGGCGTATTGGCGGCCTCGGGGTTTCGCACGTCTATCCAGGGCAGCTTGCAGAGTCCGGTGGCATTGAACCAGGTGCGAATCAGCGGGAACCACTTAAGGGCGTTGGCCTTGGCCTCAAAAGTTGGCAGTTCCTTATGTACCTGGTCGATGAAGATGAGCCAGGCCTCGTCGTGCTGGGGACCTTTAAGGGCGAACCCGTACCCCCCCTGCTGGGCCAGAGACTCTTTGCTGATGTACATGGAGAACTCGAGACCTTTGACTTCCATGCCGAACTTATTCAGTTCCGCCAGCGTCGATTCTTCGGGAGACCCCGTTCGAGCCGCATAGTTGTGGGCGACCCACTTCTTGCCCCGGGCCACGCCCTGCCCGGCGATCTTGCCGAATCCTTTTCCTGAAGCCATCTCCTGGAGTAGTCGCAGAGCGTTGTCGGCGTTGCCGAACCCCAGGTCGTAGCCGGTATCGCCGGCGTTCAAGAATCCGCGCTGGAAGCATTCCATGAAGAAAGCGATAGTGACCCCGGCGGAAATGGTATCAAGCCCGAATTCGTCGCAATAGTAGTTGTACTCCATGACAAATTGAGGGTCGAAAATTCCCATGGCGCAGACAGCGCCTACTGTCTCATATTCCGGCCCGTCGATGCTGACCTTCTTCTCTGCTTTCGGGCCTCGCGTCAGTTCGACATTCTCTGCCCCCTTGGCGCAGCCGAGGTTACATCCGTAATAACATCCGTCGGGCATCTTCTTGCTAAAGTACTTGTCCAGGAAGACGTTGGCAAAAAGTTTGGGTGACTCGGGACTCTGCCCGTATTGGTAGTTGTTTATCGGGAACAGGTGGAACTTGTCCATGTACTCGGAAAGGACCGTGGTACCCCAGGCGGAAAGGTGGAATTGTTTCGGGTCCGACTTGGCGATGACCTCCTGCAGTTTTGAGCCTGCCTGTCGGACGCCTTCGCGGTCGACGGCGTTGTTTCCGTTCGCCTTCGGCAGGCTAGACCTTACCACAATGCCGCGCAGTCCCTTGGCACGCATCACCGTGCCGGTTCCTCCCCTGCCGGCCTGCTTGGACCGGACCCGCTTTCGCCTTCTGTCGAAATATAGACTATTGACGATGCCAAAGCGGGAGTGGCAGGCGCCTTCCCCGGCTGTGACGGCCGCCAGCGAATCGGTAAACGCTCCGTCGCCGGCTTCCTTCATCAGGCTTTCGCCAAAGGAGAGCGACCCCTCGTCGATTTCCTTCCCATAGGCGGAAGCGGTGGCGATTCTGATAGTTCCCGCATCGCCGTCAATCAGCACGACCACATCCGTTTTCGAAAGCCCGGAAATGGCCAGCGCGTCAAAGCCCGCGAGTTTCAGCAGCGCACCGAAGTGGCCCCCGACATTCGAATCAATGAACGTGTCGGTTAGAGGCGAAATGGCGCCGACGATGAACTTGCCAGTACCGGGGAAGCCCGGCTCATTGCCCAGAGGCCCGCTGGCTATGACGAGGACGTTTTCCGGGCTATCGTAACGGGTTTCGCGTCTGGTCCCATCCCAGACAAGCTTGAGGCAATATCCCCGGCCGCCAATGTACATGTTCTTGAAATCAGGGGGCAACTGCTGGACGTTGATGGTCCCTGCTCCCAGGTCAACCCTGAGTATCCTGTCCGTATACCCGGCCGCGACTCTGGCTGGCTCATATTTGATCTCTCGTATGGTTTCCATTGAACTCCAGTCTTCTGATGAGGCAGGCTGATAATCTCGTTTTGCCTGCAAGCGTGCAATTATAACCTCTCGGGCGGGTTGACGGCAAAGGCAGGCGCCACCGGCAACGAGACAACGGCATGCGACGAGGTTGCGCCGGCTATCCCTGCGTTCCCTCCTGGGCTCCCTTTTCGCCGCGTTGGCGGCGTGATATGATTACAGTCACTCTCAGGCGTTCGCATGGGGCCGGCTGGCGGCAGCCCTCTGGGGGGCCGTTAGTCGGGGCAGCGAGTCTACGAGTCGGTATCCCAAGAATAGTGAGGAGTTACGCATGACTACTTCAGGTGACATCAGGACTACCGTTTGGGGCACGGAGACGTTCTACGACAGATGGGTGAAGGGGCAGGGAATCCCCGTGGTTGGCGGTTATGCGGTGGAGGACTTGAACACGGTGAAGGTGGAGCCCTGGACCAGAAAAGGCGGGAACGGATCATACGTAATCCTGGAAGGCGCGGAGGGCATGGCGGATTCCTATGTCTGCGAAATTCCTCCCGGAAAGAGCCTCAAACCTCAACGACATCTCTTTGAGGAGATGATCTATGTCCTCAGCGGCAGCGGGGCGACGACTCTCTGGTGGAACGGCAAGGAGAAACAGACGTTTGAGTGGCAAACCGGCAGCCTTTTCGCTCCTCCTCTGAACGTCTGGCACCAGCATTTCAACGGCCAGGGCGACAAGCCTGCAAGATATATGGCGGTCACCAGCGCACCGTTGATGCTGAACTTGATCCACAACGATGACTTCTTGTTCAAGAATGACTTTGCTTTTATTGATCGTTATGGTGGCGAGGCCGACTATTTCACTGCTTCCAGAGGGAAGAATGTCCGCGGGCGAATATGGGAAAGCAATTTCATTCCGGATATCAAGACGATGAAGCTCTACGAGTACAAGGAACGGGGCGCCGGCGGCATCAATGCCAGGCTGGAGCTATCCAACAATACCATGGCCGCCCATATCTCGCAGTTTCCAGTGGGTACCTACAAGAAGGGCCACCGCCACGGGCCCGCGGCCCACGTGGTGCTGCTCGGCGGCGAAGGGTTCTCGATCATGTGGCCGGAGGGTGGCGAGAAAATGAAGGTCCCGTGGCACGCCGGCAGCATGTTCGTCCCGCCCAACCGGTGGTTTCACCAGCATTTCAACATCGGAGCAACTCCTGCCAGGTATCTGGCGCTTCTCTGGA
>ORJL010143880.1_pt1 | contig 28444 bp, 38 predicted proteins | sample 1779941 | NCBI WGS metagenome assembly ORJL01 (sample SAMEA104232317, study PRJEB22302) | groundwater metagenome | biome: forest; feature: aquifer; material: groundwater | place: USA | collected 2011-08-07 | depth 5.8 m
CGCGGGGCGGCCGCCGGCGGGGGGGCGGGGCCCCCGCCGCTCGCCGGTGATCCGCTCGATCACGTCGCCCGCGCCGGGAGTGGTTCGGGTGTTCACGATCTCGTGGGCGACGCCGAGGCGTGCGAGCACCTCCTCGACCTCCACGCACTTCCAGCACTCCGGGCGCTCGTAGAGAACCACCCGGGCCGCGGGCGTGCTCACGCGGGCGGTGGCGGCTGCGGGCCGGGGGGTGGTGGGGGCGGCTGCTGGGCTGCGGGTACCGCCGCGGCGGTCGGGGGTGGCGCCACCGGCGCCGGAGCGGCGCTCACGCGGAACGTGCGGGCATCCTGCACGCCCTGCGGCCAGTAGGTGGGCACGTAGGTGATGCTGAGGCCCGCCCGGCCGCCCGACGAGTGGATGATCCATTGGTTGCCCAGGCTGATGCTCACGTGCGACGCGTTGCTGTCCGGAGTCTTCGGGCCCCGGTCGCCGAAGAACACCAGATCTCCCGCGGACGCCTGGGCCACGGGAATCTTGGTGCCCCGCGTACCCACGTTCATCGTGTAGGTCGTGCGGCCATCGGGTACGTTCAGCGATGCCTCCGCCTGGCGGTCGCCCGTACGCCACACGTACCAGATGAACCCGGAGCAATCGAATCCACCAGCTGCCTGCGGGTCGAGCGGCGACGCCGGGTTGGGCCACTCGCCACCCCACACGTAGGGGTTGCCGACGAGGGTGAGGGCCCGCTGCACCAACGGCGCCACGGCGGGATCGATGGCCGGAATCGAGAACGCCTCGAGGGACCGAACCGCGCGGGGGATTCCCGAGAGGCGGATCGCCCGTGCCCGCGAGGCCATGAGAACGAGGTCGGCCAGCCTGATCGGCTGCTGGTCGGTGCGCTCCAGGGCGTCGTCGCTGGCCGGGTAGTTGCGCCTCAGCCCGGCTTCACGCGCCGTGATGGCGACACCGAAGCCCGGTGGCAGGGTGAACGTGCGCCCGGCATCGTCATGGAAGTGCGACATGCGGGCGACGGCCTTGCTCATGCCGAGCGCCAGGGTGAAGGCGCGGTCGGCCTGCAGGCCCGTCACCGGCTGGTCGAGGGTGACCTGCCCTGCGGTGGTCGTGAGCCAACGGCGCTCCACGGCCCGACGTGCCGCAGCGCCATCGGGGTCGTCGGCCGCGATATCCCGCCAGGGCGCCCCGGTGGCACCCGCGGGCAACTTCATGAGGGGCCCGAGCAGGCGCACGAGGTCACGGCGGGTGGCATCGCGGGACAGGGCAACCGGGTCGGTTTCGCCCGACCACGCCCCGATGGCCACCAGGGACTTCGCGGCCTCGGCGCCGAACCGAAACGCCGCACCGGGAACCGGGCCGGCTCCCGGGGGGGGCTGCGCCACGGCCACGGCCGTGAGCGATCCCATGGCGAGCACCGGGGCGGCGACCAACACCGTCGCCAGGGCGGCGCTGCGGCCGCCGATGCGTATGCGTCGGGGAACTCCCATCGGACCGATCAGGCTAGCCCGGCATCGGGCGAGCATCAGTCGCGTGGGAGCATGTGACGAGGATTCGCAACACGTCCTGCACATTCCCTTCATGGGGAGGGAAAAGGCAGGAATCGGCACTCCCCTGCGGTTGCCTCGTCGCAATGGGATTTCGGGGGCCGCGGAGTACCGTGGCACGTCGTCGAGGGTGAATCCCGCAGGCATCTGCACGGCGGGCCGCGTGCAACGCGGCGGACCGCGCGCCGATCAGCCCGAGCGAAGCTCCCGAACGTTCTGCACCAGCAGCACGATGGCACCGAGCGTCAGCAGGACGGCGAGGGTGGCTCGCCACTCCTGCACGAGGCCCGTGACGATGGCCACCATGGCGATCACCCCGAGAACGGTGACCAGGAAGGCCAGCAGCCGCCCGCGTGCGAGGGATTCGATGCCCACCAGCAGGGCGATGCCCCCGAGGACCCCCAGCCAGTAGTACGACGTGGCGTTCCCCACGAGGAGCCAGATGATGATCCCGATGAGAAGGGGGGTGCTGATCGCCGCCCAGATGCGCAGGACGCGCTGGTGGATGTGCGTCAATGGGTCCTCGTCCTCGCCCGCGGCGTGCCCGGCGCCGAGGTGGGCCCGGGCGTCCTCGGCGGGCAGACCGTCCTGCTCGGCCATCGCGAGCGCGACCCTCTCGGCATCCAAACCGCGACGCTCCTCGCGAAGGCCCTGGAGAGCCATCTCGCGTTCGGCCACGCCCTCTCGGCGCTCATCGGCCAGCGCATGCGTAACGCTGTCGCCGTCCATCGCGCGTGCTTCGGTTGCTTCGCGGCGCGCGGCTGAACGCTGCACCGTGAACTGATCGTCGATTTCGCGGATGCGTGCATCGATGGCCAGGCGCCGTTCGGTCACGTCCCGAGCGGGCGCATGGGGGTCGGGGTCCACCTTCTGCAGGCCCGCCCATCCCAGCGGGTCCTCCCACCGCACCCGGTCGATGCCGTCGCGCTCATGCTTGGGCCCGGTCGGGGCGGATTCGCCTCCGAAGCGGTCGCGGGTGTCCAGGCCCCATCGGCCACGGAAGTCTCTGACCCACGGCGTGTCGCCATCGATCACCACCGGATCCCACTCGCGGTCGCCGCCCGGTCCCACCACCACGCCGTCGCCCCGGTGATAGTCGACGAAGGGGACGCCAAGCCCCTGGTCCACCGATCCACTGTCGTGCCAGGGGGTGATCATGCGGATGGCCCGCCGTGCGGCGCGAGTGGCACCTCGCATGATCGGTGGGTCCACGCGTACCAGTTCGTCGACACGCCGTGAGGTGTGCGAGTGCGACCCCGCACCCGGGTACGCCACCACGTGACCATCACGCCATTCGAGATCCGGATCGTCCACCCGTCGGCGCAGGGCGTCGCCCTCGGCGTCGTGAGACGAGAAGGCCACCCAGCGCACGGCGAGGGTGCCATCGTCTGCCGGGGAGAGATAGACGGTGAGCATCTCCCAGTCGGCCTCGTGGTCGTTCACTCCGTGGAACGACGAGCGCCAGTCGTTCATGGGGTAGAAGAACCAGTACTGGCAGATCGTCCATCCGCCCTCGCGCACCACGCGCCCGTAGTACGGAGTGCCGTGCTCGGCGATGCTCGTGCGGTAGATGATCTCGCCGGCGGCGACCGAACCCCGGGGCACGCGTCCCCGGAACAGCAGCGTGATGCGAAACAGGGCGTCGAACAGGCGACCGGTCACACCCACCTGCGTGAAGCGCGCTGCGTGCGGCATCCGAGCGCTATGCCCATCCCTGCGCCATCTGCGGAACTCCCGCCGCGTCAGGGGCTTCTCGACGAACTTCAGGTGCAGGGTCTTCCCGGCACACTGCCGCCCGATGCGCGCGAGTGAATCCAAAGCGAGCTCGCCGGGGTCTGCCAGGCGGAGGTCGGTTCCGTCGGGTTGGCGCTCCCACAGGGAGCATGCACCCACGTAGGCGCCGACATTGGCCGGCAGGAAGAGCTCCACGCGGTTGAACCGGAGGATCGGCTCATGCGCGCGAAGGAGCGCGAGATCGTCCATGGCGCGAGACTACGGCACGCGGCGATGGTGCCACGAGCCCGATCCCCGTGCGCGCCGGGGCATCCGGTAGCGTCGAGCCCATGAAAACTTCCCACATCGGCGGCACGGCCGCCGCAGCGCTCCTGGCGGCTGCCCTCCTCGCGGGGTGCGGTTCGTCATCGTCAGGTTCCACCGCCGACTCCACGGCAGGAGCATCGACCGACCAGATGCTCACCACGGGCGTGGCCGTGTGCGACGCCGCGACGATCGGCAAGGCTGTTGCCGCCGTCGGTACGTCCCAGAAGACCACGGCCGTCCTCAACCCGGGCGGTTTCAAGTGCGCGGATGGCTGGGCCTATGCGTACGCCAACCTCGGTCCGGCTGCGCATGCCGTCACGGTCACCCTCGTCTTCGAGGCCGAGGGGCAATTCTGGGTGCCGATGGACCGCACCAAGGTGTGCTCGGCGCCGGGGAAGGATGTTCCCGCCGCCATCTTCACGCAGGCCTGCCAGACCAACTAGCGAGCAGCACCTGCCGGGGGCGACGGGATCGCCCCCGGCGGTCACTCCACCAGTTGGTGAAATCACCCAGGCGGCCACCGAGGCGATACCGAATGGTCGTTGGGACGGGTCGTGCGCGGGTCGCACGGCGAGCGAGCACCTGATCCCAGGGGCGGTTCGACGACCGCCATATGGGGAGGTGGGGAAACCCCATCCGTGCATCGCATGGGGCCGTGATTCCCGGCGTCCCGGATGCGCTGAGCGGGGTGAGCCCCTTCGCCGCGGTGTGCCGCGGATCGGCCGCTTGCGTGCCCTGTGCCCCGGCCTGTCGGGCCATGGGGACACGACGGATCCTCGTTGCGGGCGAGACGCGGGTGGGACTTCGGCACCGCACGTGCAGGAGGGGCGTGCGCGGGTGCGCCAACGCGCAGCAGACGAGGCAGGGCGGACCAGTGGCGTGTCCCGTGTTCCCACCCCGGCACCGAGCGTGGGCGCCGGGGTGGGGCGCCTCTACAGCTGCAGGATGTTGACGGCGCGCGCGGTGATGAGCACCAGGGCGATCACTGACACCGCCGACTCGATCGCCATCAGCACCTTGGCCGGCCGGCTGAGCGGCATGGCATCGGTCGGGCTGAAGGCCACCGAGTTCGTCACCGAGATGTACACGTAGTCCAACAGATGGGGAGTCCATCCCGGCCTGGCGAGCTGTGGGTTCTCGTCCTGGGGGAACTGGAAGTCCGGGCCTCGGCGGGCATCGGCGAGCGCCCGGCGAACGGGCCCGCCGCAGTCGAGTTCCCAGAACGCCAACCCGAAGGCGATCACGTTTGAGAACCACAGCGTCGTGGCGCTGTGGAGCAACTGGGGGCCGCTGATCGAGAGCGCCGACCCCACGACCAGCGATGTCACGAGTAACCCGATCTCGAAGAGGTTCACCGCCACGACGAGGCCCAGCACGGCCGTCATCAGCGCGCGCCGGTGCTCGCTACTCCGGTCCCTCCCCAGACCCGCCAGCAGCGTGAGGGAAAGGATCGCGAATGATGCTGCGGCGACGAGCCACACCCACCAGGCGGCTCCACCGAAGAGCCGCCAGTCCGCGTGCATGCTGGTGAGCGCGAGGGCGATCAACGCCAACGCCGCGAGGACAGCAAAGGGCGCAGCCTCGTCTCGCGCCTCGCGCTCGGCCTGGCGCAGGGCATCGGGCGTCATGCGAAACATTTCGTTGCGGCCGCGGCCGTCCCTGCCCCGAAAACCAGAAAACCCCGCCGGGGCGGGGTCTTCATACAACGGGAGTGACGGGACTCGAACCCGCGACCTCAGGATTGACAGTCCTGCGCTCTAACCAGCTGAGCTACACCCCCGGGCGCACTGGGAAAGCGGATGGGCGGTGGCGGGATCGAACCGCCGGCCCCCTGCTTGTAAGGCAGGTGCTCTAACCGCTGAGCTAACCGCCCCTGCGGGCCGGGGGACAGTAGCAGGAGAGGCGCGGCCGGAGACCCGCACCCGTGCACCCATGCGGTGATCCCGTGCGATGCCGTGCTGCGGCCGCCAGCGCGGTTGCGCGGGCATCGGTCTGCGTGCACGCGAGAAGGCCAGAGCGACATCGATCGGCGATCTCCTCGTGCGGTGACCCACGCCATGTCGAGCCGCCTCCACGCAGGGGTAAGGTCAGGATGCTGGCGACATCGGGAGGAATTACCATGGGAACGGAACAGACGGAGACCCACTGCGAGTGGTGCGGGGCGGACTATCCGAAGCCCCGCGATGGCGGCACGGACCCGGCACCCGAGACGCGGCGCGCCGTGAAGCCGCCACCCACCTCGGATGCCGGCGTGGTCACGCACTGCGAGTGGTGTGGCGCCGAGTATCCGGAGCCCGGCGAGAGCTGACCGGTGCTAGGGGAGGGCCTCGCCCGCCTCTGCATCGGGGTGCGTCCCCTCCGGGTGCGGCCGCCCGCGCAGGTAGGAGTAGATGCCCACGCCGATGAGAGCCCCGATCATCGGGCCCACGACGTAGATCCAGAGCGCCGTGAAGTCGCCGGTGGCGACGGCGGGGCCGATGGAGCGCGCGGGGTTCATCGAGGCCCCGGTGATGGGCCCCAGGATGAGACCCTCCAGGGCGACCGTGATCCCGATCGCCACGGCCGCGAGCGCACCCTGAGCGCGCGTATCGGTGGCGACCGCGAGCACGACGGTCATCAGCACGGCGGTGAGGCCAATCTCGATGACCAGCGCGGTGCCGTCGCCGACGGTGTGCGGTTGGGTCAGGGAGAGGCCGCTCGACGTGCCGAAGAGTGCCGCGGCTGCGAAGGCGCCCGCCAGGGCCCCGGTGATCTGGGCCACCCAGTAGGGAGCCACCTCGCGGACCGGGAAGTGTCGCCCCACCGCGAATGCCGCGGTGACGGCCGGATTGATGTGCGCCCCCGAGAGGTGTCCGATTGCGAACACGACCATGGCGACGATGAGGCCGTAGGACACGGCGATGCCGATGTGCCCCCCAAGAACGCCATCCATGCGGTCGTTCACGGCGGCCGCCGAGCAGCCGAAGACCATGAGCATGAAGGTGCCGATGAACTCCGCCGTGGCGCGGCGCGCGATGTCAGGGGGTTCGTGCACGCGCCCACGTTATCCGTCCCTCACATGCGTGAACACGATGAGTTGCAGTGCGGCACGGACGGCGGTGATCCGTCCCAGGCGTGGCACGTGGCAGCGGGGGGCGATCGGCGGCGGCCCGCGTCGACGCCCGATCGGCGCCGTACCGATTTCGGGCCAGGTGATGCCCCGCGTGGCCCGCGCCCAATATGAGTACCCCCAGCGGGATTCGAACCCGCGCTGCCGCCGTGAAAGGGCGGTGTCCTGGGCCGCTAGACGATGGGGGCCAGGAAGGTGAGGCTAGCGGCCCGAGCCCGGCGGGTGGCCGAACGGATCAGGCCGCCTGGGCTTCCCCCGTCGATTCAAACGGCGGGTTGCAGCGCGCACACGGGGTCCAGTGGGCCGACAGATAGCGCCAGGGCCCATGAATGGTGTCGCGAACCCCCGGATCACCGCGGTGCGGCGCATCCGGGCAATCGATGCGGTGATAGGGCCCGAAACCACCCTGACTGAAGTGGCCGACGACACCCTCGTGTGCCACGCGATCGCGTGGTGCATGAATCGTGATCATCCTCGTCCCTCCCCATGAGGAACCGGGCGCCCTGCGCCCATCCGAACTCGTATTGACGCGGGTGACGGTATCACCGGAGGGAGAATTCGCCATGAAGGCGGGTGACCCTCGTAACACCCGCCACGCCGGTGTGCGGTGGGTGTCCGGGGCGCGGAATGAATTGACGGTGATGGTGCCCCTCATGCCGCAATCCTCCGAACGACCGAACCCGTGCCGACCGGGAAGCGGTGATCGACCCCGGAGGGCGGCCGGACTCGAGATGGCGGCCGGCCCGTCCACCGAACCGGCCGCCAGTCAGCACCGGCTACTTGACGGTGATGGTGCCCCTCATGCCGGCCGCCGCGTGCCCGGGCACGGTGCAGAGGTAGGCGACCTTCCCCTTCTTCAGGGTGACCGTGATGGACTTGGTCCCCTCATCAAAGGTCGGTGTCTTCTTGGCACCGACCTTCAGGTTGTGGCCGATACCGGATGAGTTCGTGTAGGCGAACGTGTACGTGCCGGCCTTCAGGGTCGTCGGAATACCGGTGAACATCAGGCCTGAGGTGGTCTTCACCTTGATCGTGCTCGCGCCGAGCGCGGGGGCGATGGCCAGAGCCGCGGATCCGGCCGCGACGAGCGCGATGAGCCGTGTGCGCTTCTTCACAGTGCGTCCTTTCGGGTGGGGCGAACGTGCAGCTGCCGAGATTAGGCCGCTCGGAGAGGCATCTGAGCGCGAGCGGTCGCGCTGTGTCCCTCGATCGTGGTGACGACCGTCCGCGGCCCCACCGGTCGGGATGCGATCCCGCGGGCTGTCCGATCCCGTGTCTGATGGAATCCCCTCCGTCCGGCGATCATCACGAAAGAAGCTCCATGGCCGACTTGCCGCCGATTCCGCCGATGCCGAAGTTCTCGACTGCCGTCATCACGGCGACGCTGGGTGTCGTCCTCACGGTTGTCGTGCTCATCATCCTGTTCAACTCCGTGGGGTAGGGCGGGCAGCCCCCGTCGTCAGTTCAGGGCCGATCCCATGGCGTAGCCCGCTGCGGCAAGGCCGAACCCGAGCATGGCGGGGACCACGGCATTCGCCAGCGCGAATCGCCACCGTCCGGACAGCGCCAGCGCATCGGTCTCGACCATCCAGGTTGAGAACGTGGTGAACGAGCCCAGGAATCCGGTGCCGAGCGCCGTCATGGTGGCGCCTGGCGTGCCCGCACCCACCAGCACGCCGAGAAGGAACGCGCCCACCAGGTTGACGCCGAGCACTCCCCAGGGTGCATGCGTCCCCAACCTGTTCGCCATTGTTCTTCCGGCACCATGGCGCGCCAGGGCTCCGAGGGCACCCGAGGGCGCCAGTAGCAGCCAGGACAGCGCGTTCACCGCGTCACCATCAGAATCACGCGGCGCGCCGCGGCGGCCGCCACGAAACCCAGCACGATGCTGGTTGCGACGTACGAGACCGCTGCCAGCGAACGACCGTCGTGCACCATGAGGAACGCCTCCACCTGCAGGCCGGAGAACGTGGTGAGCGAACCGCAGAAGCCCACGGCGACGAGCGGGTGCAGCCAGTGCGGCAGGTTTGACCGCCATGCGAGGACGGCGGCGAGGGCGGCCAGGATGAGCGTTCCCGTCAGGTTGGCCGTGAGCGTTGCCCATGGCCACGTGCCCGGCCCCCACCCGTTGCCGAGCGCCGCCCGAACCAGTGCGCCCACTGCGCCGCCCATGGCGATCGCGATGATGATTCCTGTTCGCCGGGGCACGACCCAAGGCTACCCGGCACCGTGCTCGTGGTCGGTGCAGGTTCTGCCGCGTCGGGTTTCGCGCCACGCCCTCGTTTCGGGAGATACCCGTGCCACGCACGGGTTGACCCGCTCGGCATCCGCGACCAGCCGGTGCGCGTTGGCCGGGTGGGCTGGCAGGAGATCGTCGGCCGTGCGATGGACCGCGACGTCGAGGGTGTCGAGGTCGGCGTCCATCGGGGTCTTTCGGTCGCCGGTGCGGTTCGCGCCGGCGACTTCGACCCCCCTGCCCAAACCCCCGGCTCCACGACGATGTCCGTGGAATCAACCATCTCGGGGTTGGCCGACCGTATGCTGCGCGAAGCCCCGTGCAGGGCGCTCCGCGGACCGCAACCGGAAGGGCTCCCCATGGATGTGATGGACGCAATTCGCAGGCGCCGTGCGGTTCGGGTGTACACGGATCGACCGGTGCCCGATGAGGTCGTGGATCGCCTGCTCAGGATGGCGCTCTCCGCACCCACCGGCAGCGGATCCCAGGCGTGGAGCCTGATGGTCGTGCGCGACGAGGGCCGGCGTCGTGAGATCGCCGATCTGGTGATCGCGGGAGGCGCGCGCTACTTCGAGGCGATGCGCCCGCGGCGCGATGGGACATCACCCGAGGAACATCGCCGCCAGTGCGAGGAATACTCGGAGACGATCCTGTCCACGTACCGCGTGGCGCCCGTCTGGATCATCGGCCTGCTGGTGCCCCGTGGCAACTATCCCGAGAGCATGCGGGAGGGTGGGCACATCGATGACCTGCTGTCCGTGGGATTCGCCATGGAGAACCTCTTCGTGGCAGCTCGGGCGGAGGGCCTGGGCACCGTCCCGACAACGGCCTTCCAGCGCTTTGAGAAGGAGCGGCTGCAGGGCATCCTGGGCCTTCCCGCCGAGGTCGATCCGGTTATCGTGACCCCACTCGGGTTCCCGCCGTCGTTCCCGGAGGGGCTCCCACCGGCACTCAAGCGCAGCTTCCGCAATTGGCGGGCGCTTGTGCATGACGAGCAATGGGGAGGCGCGCGGGGATAGGGCCCCCGGTCCCCCCGCCCCGATGCTCTCGCCCATCCTCGCGCTCATCGCGGCCGTCCTGTTCGCATGGGCCTCGGTCGCGCAGCAGCGCGTCGCCTCGTCGATACCCATGGGAGACGTGGGAGGCGCCAGCCTGATCACACGTCTCGTTCGCCGCCCGCTGTGGCTGTCCGGCCTGGTCGCCGACGGTCTCGGGTTCGTTGCCCAGGCGGCGGCGCTCGGTATCGGGGCCCTCCTGATCGTGCAGCCCCTCATCGCGACCACGTTCCTCTTCGCGCTCGCCATTGGGGCGGTGTGGTCGCACGCGGGCCCTCCGGCCGGCGTGTGGGTACCTGCCGCCCTCCTCACGGCGGGGTTGGCGGTATTCCTTGCGGTGGGCGAGCCCCGTGAGGGGATGCCGGACGGACCGCTGGCTCGCTGGCTCATCGCCGGATCGGTCGTGGTTCCGGTGGTCGCGATCGCTGTGGTGGTGGGAGCCCGGCAGCGCGGGCCGGTGCGCGCGCTGGGCTTCGGCGGTGCATCGGGCGTCCTGTTCGGGGTGATGTCCGCACTCACCAAGTCGGTGGTGGACCGCTTCGGTGATGGCCTTGCCTCCGCGGTGACCAACTGGGAGACCTACGCGCTCATCCTGACGGCGGCCCTGGGGTTCGTTCTGCAGCAGGCGGCGTATCAGGCGGGTGCCCTGGGATTGTCCCTGCCGGCCATCGTGGTGCTCGAGCCCGTCACTGCGGCAGCCATCGGCATCTGGGTGCTTGATGAGTCACTCCGCACCGACGGCCCCCGCTCAGTCGTCATTGCGCTGTCGGTGGTGGCGATGCTCGCTGGCCTTGTGGCCATCGCCCGGGCCGAGGCCCGCGTCGCCGCGGTGCAGGGCGGGCCCGCGCCACGGACCGGTCGCTGGTAGATTCGGCAGGTCCCGATCAGGAGGAACCCCGTGTCATGGGATGACATCTCCCGCTGGCAGCCCGTCGACCTCTACGCGTCATTTCGCATGGGCGATCGCGTGCAGCCGGTGGACGTGCGTGAAGTGACCTATCGCGAGGCCGAGACGCAGATCAAGGGCTCCATTCGGGTTGACCCGATGGCCTTTGAACTCGGCGTGGGATCGCTGCCGGACGGCAAGGAGATCGTCTTCTATTGCGACCGGCCGGGCGAGGCCACCAGCATGAAGATCGCCCTGTGGGCATTTGACAACGGTCGTAGCCGTGTCGGGGTGGTGGTCGGCGGCTTCGCGGCCTGGGAGGAGGCGGGCTACCCCGTGGAGCCGAAGGAGTAGCCCGCCCGGCCGTTCCTACGACTTCGGCTGCTCGGCCTTCGGTATGAGGTCGTAATGGCTCTCAATCCATGCGGGGAGCACGGCGGCGATGGCGCGGCAGAGCAGTTCGCGTTCTGAGATCGCCACGCGGGCCCCGACCTCCATGACCAGACGGCACTCGTCGTTGCGCACGCCGGACACTCCGGCGACCATGTCGGAGGCTTCCTTCTTGTTGTAGACCATCGCTCGAGCGGCCATGGGCCAGTTCTCCTGCGTCCACTCGAGGAGGGCCGCCTCGAGATCGCTTGTCTCGTATTCGAGAAGCGCGCGGTGGAGTTCGTTGGGCGTGTCGTCGTGATCGCGCTGCATGGTGAGACCTCTCGGGGCCGGGTTCGGGATCGCCGGGCAGGATAGCCCTGTGCATGCCGACGACGTGACGAGAGGCCCCGGCGCGGCCGCGCGCCTCTCACTGCTGCTGGTCATCGTGCTCGCGGTCGTGGTGGTGGTGATCGGCACGAGCCTGGAGTGGGGAAGCCTTGCCGTTCGTGGCCGTCTGGTCATCTCGGAGGGGGGCCTGGGCGAATGGCAGGGCGTGGTGGCGCTGGCCGCCGCACTTGCCGGCGCCACGTGCGGGGCGCTGGGAATGGCAGCGCGGTCCATGGTGGCGGGCGCTTTGGGAGCGCTGGTGGCCGGCGTTGTGATCGTGGTCGTATCGGTATCGGAAGTGGTGCATCTGGTGGGCCGCCCAGAGGTCATCGCCGAGGTAGTGCGCGCCGGCGCACGATCCATTCCTCTGCCCGGCTACGTGGTGCCTCTCATCGAGAGCACCATCGGCCCCGGGGTCTGGGTGACGCTTGCGGGTGGCGCGGTGCTGGCGGCCGTGGGCCTCGCGACGCTTGTCTGGTCGACGTGGCGCCGCCGGGCGAGGGCGGTGTGAGTGCTGAGCGGATCACCGCGCTCCCGCACCTCGACCGAGCGGCCGATACCACCACCCGGCGCCTGGTCACCGGTTGGTACCGCTGTGTCCGGCTAGACTGAGGGCGGATTCTCCCATGCCCACCTTCATTCTCCTCGCCACGCTCAGCCCGCAGGGGCTTCAGACCCTTCGGGTGACCCCGGAGCGCCTGTTCGAGGTGAACCGTGAGATCGAGAATCTCGAGGTGCGGGTGGTTGAGCAGTGGGCGGTGCTCGGCTACTACGACTTCCTGACCGTGGTCGAGGCGCCGAACGACCGGGCCGTGGCGGCCATGACCGCCGAACTCTCCGCTCGCGGCAGCGCCACCTTTGAGACCCTGACCGCGCTTGACCCGGACGAGGTGTTCGGGGGGGCCGACCCAGTCGCGTAGCGCCGGGTCCGCCGGGTCATGAGACCCGGCGCCACTCCTCGCTGTGGCACAGGGGGCACGCGGGAAGCACCAGTACCCCATCGTTCTCGGTGGGCGAGGTGACGAGCAGATCGCATTCAGCGCACCGGAACGAGCCGACAACCTCGTCTCCGACCTCAAACAGCTCGGTGCCATCGTCGGTGACGCGCGGCATATCGGGTCCTCTCATGATCGACGTTTCGGTGTGTTCGGGCGTCCGCCGTGCAACGGCCGGGGCCGGGGCCGGCTGTGCGCTGCGGGTGGCGTCAGGTCGCGAGAGCGGCGACGAGGCTGGCGGCGGCGATGAGTGCGAACACCGCGAAACCTATGGCGAGCAGGCGCGTCTCGGTGAGAATCGGCCGACGGGAATCGCCTGCGTGCGCTGGGCGCCAGTGGACGAGGCGACTGATCGTCCCCTCGTGGACCGGGCGCTCGCAGTACGGGCAGAAGGTGGTGGCCTCGAGAAGCGGCAGGCCGCACCGGTGGCAACCGGGGGCCTCCGACCGATGGTGACCCTGGAGGTCCGACTCCACGCGCACGGGCTGCTCCTCGCATCGTCCCGTCCGGCGGGGCGGGGGGGGAAGCATACCGGCGACAGGGCGTGCCGCAAGGCCTTATCGCGTCGGATCGGCAGGAGATCGTCTCCCCCTGGCGAAAAGAGCAGGTTTCCGGCGCGTGCCGGGCAGCCCGCCGGTCAGGCCGAGGGATCCTCGTCAGTTGCCGCCGCACCCGAACCCCCACGGTCGTCGGCGAGCATGGGGAACGCAAGGTCGGCGCCGCGCCGCTGGTCATCTGCCTCGGTGTCGTCGGCATCGGAATCGCCACGGCCCATCTCGGTGGCCTTGGCATCGATCTCCATGAGGCGGCTCTCCACCGCAGCCACCTCGGGGGCGAGGACATCGGCAGGTATGGTGCCCTCCTGCACGAGGTCGTATGCGCGGGTACCCAGATCCTCAAGGGCCGCGCGATGCTGGCGCTGCAGCAGGCGACGCTCCCCTTCAAGGCGTGCGCGCCGGATCGAGTGCTGTACCTCTCCCGCCACGCGCGACGCACGACGGCTCATCGAGCGGATGATGGACATGGTTTCTCCCTCTGGCGGCGACCCTCTGCCACAGGCTAGCGGTGCATGCCACGACGGGCGTCGGCCCGAAGCCACGCGAGATCTCGCACAGGGCGTCACACCCGGGCGTGTCCCCGGCTCGTACGGTCGGGAGCATGCCTCACGCCACGATCGTACGAGCCTCCTCGGGGCAGGCGACCCTCGAGCACCTCGGGGTGACCCTGGCCATCGCGATGCTCATGGCCACCGTCGGCACGTGGGTGGTACGCGAGGTGCAACCGCCCGACACCGCACCTGCCCTGATCCAGCGCATTGCGCAGCCCCTGATGGCTCAGATGGCCCCGCCGATCCCCTCCGACGCGCGGGTGAGGCTGCGCCGCGAGGCCGAGAGGAGGTCTGGCGAGAAGGGGCTCCTTCGGAGCGCGGTCGATGCCGTGCTGTCATGGGGCACCCTGAATGTTGACGGCGAGATCGAGATGGCGCGAGGGTTTCTTGACCAGCTGGGTGTGCGCGCCGAGGATCTGGTGAAGCACCCGGTGGAGACCCTGACGGGCGCCGTGCAGTCGCTCACGCGCGACCCGGTGAAGGAAACCGCGGGCCGTGTATCCGACATCGCGGGCTATCTCTCCGACCTGGGCAAGAAGCCGTTCCGCGCGGCGTTCCTGAATGTGTCGCGCGACCTTGGCGGCGTGGCGGCGGACTGGCTGATCGCCCGGGCGGCACGGTATGTGCGCGGGCGGGCGGCGGCTGCCGTGACGTCTGCCGCGGGAGGCCGGCGCCCGCCGACGCTCCCCGGGCCGGGTACGCGCACGAATCCTGACCCGCCCGCGCCGGGAACGACACGCGGCGGTGTGGCGCCGTGACGCACTGCCGGCGGAGGATGGCGTTGACCGGTGATCTGACGACCAAGGGGGGAAGGTGACGGCGCACGTGATGGCCCGCATGCACGCGGCGGCGCTCGGCGCGTGGTGGAGGCTGAGGGATCAGCGCGGCCAGGGCACGGTCGAGTACGTGGGGATGGTGGTGATGGTCACGCTTCTCGTGGCCGCGGTGGCGGTGGCGGCCAAGGGGTGGGCTCCCGATATCGGGAATGCACTGAAGAAGGCTCTGTCCGGGGCCATCAATCACCTGGTGGATGGTTTCGGATGATCGTGGTGGCCCGGGGACGGCGACAGCCGCCCCCGGGCGTCATCGCAGGCCGGGGATGAGCACGGCTGCACCATCGACCTGGCCCGAGCGGATTCGCTGCAGGGCGAGGTTGGCCTGGTGCAGCGGGTGCTCCTCCACGGTGGTCACCACCGGGATCGTCGCGGCAAGCTCCAGATACTGCCGAACATCATCGCGGGTGACGTTCGCAACGCTGCGGATTCCCCGCTCCCACCAGAGGTCCTCGTAGTCGAACTGCGGAACCTGATCGAGGTGAATGGCATTGATGGCGACCGTGCCACCGCGTTCGAGAGCGCGCAACGCACTGATGACGACATCACCGGACGGGGCGAACGTGACCGCCAGATCAAGGGGGAATGGCGGCGTATCGTGATAGCCGCCAACCCATTCGGCTCCCATGTGTCGAGCGCGCTGGCGTTCGTGCGGCGACCTCGTGGCCACGGCCACCCGGCATCCCATGTGCCGCGCGACCTGGATCGCCTGAAGGGCCGAGGCACCGAAGCCGTACAGGCCAACGCGGGCTCCGGGCCGGATTCCTGCCACGTGCAGCGCACGGAAGCCGATGACCCCGCCGCACAGGAGCGGCGCCAGGTCGCGGTCGGCGGGGCCCTCGGGCAGGGAAACCACCATGTCGCCGTGCGCGGCGACCATCTCGGCGAAACCCCCGGGGCGATCCCATCCGGTGAACGTGGCCTGCTCGCACAGATTCTCGCGGCCCATCACGCAGTGGGTGCACGTGCCGCATGTACCGGCCAGCCATGTGAGCCCTGCGCGGTCCCCCTCGTGCCAGTCGGTGACGCCGGGTCCGACTGCCGCGATGCGACCGGCCACCTGGTGGCCGGGGATCACCGGCAGCATGTGGGCAGGCAGGTCGCCCTCGGCGATCTGCAGGTCGGTTCGGCAGGCGGCGCAGGCGCCGACTCGGATGATCACCTCGCCGGGGCCGGGTTGGGGATCCGGAATCTCGGCAAGGCGGAGCGGAGCGCCCGCGATCGGCCCGGGCGTCGTGAGGACCATGGCCCGCATGGGACCCACCGTAGTCCGCCGCGGCTGGCGGGCGGATGACATCCTGACGTGATGATGACGCACGCACCGGAGCCGGTTCCCGCGCCCTTCGCCCCCATGGGCAGCGCCGACGTGACACGCCGCTGGGGTGTGGCAGCCGGGGGCGATGTGCTGTTCCCGGGTCTCACCCGGCCCGAGGCCGACGCTGCGGCAGCATGGCTGATACCGCTGACTCAGGCCGAGCGACGACGATCGCTGGTGGAGATCGAGCTACCGGTGGTATTGAGCGATGGCGTCGGCCCGCACCTGCTGGACGCATCGGGCGCGCTGGTCCTGGCCCTGGGTGCGCACCCGTCGATTGAGGGTGCGCTCGTGAGCATGGGCCCTGCCGAGCCGCTTCATGCGCTGGGGCTCGTGGAGCGCTGCCCGTATGGGGGCTTCCGGTGGATCGCCCTGGGGTGGGCGTCCGGCGACGGCCGTGTGGCCGCGCTGGACGCTCTCGACGCGTGTGCGGACTCCGCGGCCGCGGAAGGGTGGGAACAGGTCCACGGCGGGCCCGACGGTTAGCCTGTTGCCATGGGCGAGTACATCATCCGCTTCACCGCGGTGAACGCAGACGATCTGCCGCTCGATGCCGCGGCGCGGCTGGACGCCGCGGCGCGCGCCATGCCCGGGGTGCGCATAAGTGGAGAGGTCGTGGCTGATCGCGACGCGAGGCGCCTGGAGGCCGGGTTCGGGATCCCCGTGCAGCAGGGGATGGCGGAGGCGGCCCGTGATGGTGGCCGTCTTGCGAAGGAGATCCTTCTGGCGGCGCGCATGCCGGATGCACGGCTGGTGGAGATGGTCGTGCGCATGGTGGACCCGGCGGCCACCGGCTGGGCCCGCTCCGGCGGGGGGGGATGGCAGAGCGAACCCCCGGCCGCCGGTCGAGGTTCGCTCGCCAGCGGCGGGGGTCTCTTGTTGTTGCCGGCTGTTCTCGTGGGACCCCCATCCCACGATGCCAGCGTGCCCGAGCGTGCTGCTTGGGCTATTGACAGACCGGCCTGACACCGAGGCGGCGTTAAGTCCGTAGCGATCCAGACGAGTCGGATGTGCTTCACCCACGGGACACGAGTCCCGTTCGCGGCCGTTCCCCCGAATCAGCGCATGGGGAGGAACATCCAGCCCGCCGGTGCTTCCCGGCGCCTTCCTCGGTTGTCAGGGTCCGATACTGCGTCACAAAAAGTACGCCGGTGCCCACCCGCGTCCATCAGTGCATGCACCGATTGTGATGCGGGCTTCCCGCAACCGACGTCGCCGATCCAGGGCCCCATCGCGTAACGCTCTGCGGGTGGGAAAGCCTCCCGTCGCGGTCGTGTGGTTCCGTCGCGATCTGCGGGTGGACGACCACCCGGCCCGTGATGCCCACCTGCGAGCGCGCGGCATCCCGCTGGCCATCCCGCCAGGGCGCTCCCGACCCGGTGGTGCCCGCGGTGGCCCGGGAGGCCGGTGCGAATCGCGTGCATGTCACAGACGACGTCACTCCGTATGCGCGCGCGACCATGCACGGCGGCGCCCCGCGGGCGCCAGGCGGGCGTGAGGGTGCTGCACCGCGGGTCCTCCCTCGGGCCGTGAGCCGTGACACCCACGGCCTCGCGGGAGGACCGGTCCATGTCCTCGTTCGCGTTCGGAACGTGTGTCGGCACGTCAGCTCGCGTCGCAACCGAATGCCGGAGGGCTCAGTCCGCACCCCCGTTCGGCGATGCCCCAGCAGTGTTCGTCATCCGTTGCTCGCCTTGACATCGGTGGCACAGCGCCTGGGTCGTCGGTGCCCCTGGGCATGGCGGATGCGGTGCCGGCGGCGGCCGGGTTGACGACGTCGGTCGCAGGGGTCGTGCGAGAGAGTCGTGAGCCGTGCGGCGCTGATGGTCCGCACGGTGGAGTGGGTTCCTCTCTCCCGGTTTCGGGAGCGGCGACTGACCGTCGCTAGGTGATGATGGAGTGCACGCCGTCCGGGCGGATGCGCAGGATGATCCGCACCTCGTCCGCCGGGCCCGGGTAGGTGTCCTGGCCCAGGTAGCGCTGTGTCATGCGGTTCGCATGCTCACGGGCGCCATCGGTGGTGATGTCCACCACCTGCCCGCCGAGCCACACCGCCCGGTAGTCGGTGGTGCGGTCGGCCACGGACAGCGCCACGCGGGCATCGCGCCGCACGTGGTTCGCCTTGTCCCGGCCATCCGCGGTGTTCACCAGCACATCGTCGCCGTCCACATCCACCCACACGGGGGTGACGTGCGGTGATCCATCGCGGCGCAGCGTGGCGAGGTGGCCCAGGTTGCCCCCGGTCAGGATCGCGCGCTCGTCGTCGGACAGGGCCATCGCGCTACTCCGGCACGCCGAGGTCGCGGATGATGCCCTCGACGCGGGCGGCCGCGTCGTCATCGCCCGAATCGCGGTAGGTGGCGGCCATCGACCGCAGACCCGACACGGCATCCTGCGGACGCGGGCCCAGCGTCGCGGCACTGACGTAGGCCGTCTCGGCCTCGTCGCCACCGGCATCGGCCAGCACCTCGGCCAGCGTCATCCAGGCCAGGCCGCTCTCCGGGTGGGACTCGGTCATGGCGCGCGCCACCGTACGTGCGGCGTCCGCGTCGCCCTGCTCCCCAAGCACGGCCACCAAGGCGGCATACGCGCCCGGGGAACCACCGGCCTCCACGGCCCTCCTGAGGAGCGCAGCGGCACGGTCCTGCTCGCCCGCGCGGCGCAGCCCCTGCCCGGCGCGCGTGAGCACCTCCGGGTCATCGCTGATCGCCACGGCGCGGTCGGCCAGGGCGATGGCCAGAGCGGTGTCGCCCTCCACACCCTCCAGGCGGCGGAGTGCCTCGTCGGCATCGGTGATCTGCGTGGCCTCGAGGCGTGCCTTCTCGGCGCCCGCGGGGTCGGCTGCTGCGGCGGACTTCGCCGCCGCCCGCTTCCTGGGTGCGGGCGCCTTCTTCGGGGGTGCCGGCGGCGGCACGGGCACGGGGCGCTGAGCCTCGCGTCGCGCCAGCTGATCGCGTGCCACATGCAGTCGGCGCACGCGGGTGCGGGCCTCGACGGTGCGCTCCTCGGCGGCGTGGGCACGCTCGCGGGCGGCGTCGTACTCGGCTCGGATCTCGGGGTCGTTCACAAGGGCGCGCTCAGCCCACGCGAGCCAGTGCATCTCGGCATCGCGCGCAGCCGCACGCATGGGGGTCTCCTCGACCTCCTCGCGCCGGCGGGCGATGGCCGTGGTGATCTCATCGGCGCTGGCATCTGCGGACACACTCAGCATGTCGTAGAGATCGCGCTCCATAAGGGCCCGAACGAGCGCTGCGCGCTTGTGATCTGTCGTCGCCATCGTCAACACCTCTCAGCTTCGCGTCCGGATGGACACGATGTTTCCAAGCGACTGCTTACCGCCCCCATTGATGGCCACGGCCCGCACTCGGTATCGCGTTCCGGGCCTGAGGCCCGTCACCTTCGCACGCAGGGTCTTCACCGCCACCTTGGCACCAGCGGAGCCGAGGGTGACCGTGCGGGTGCCGCGGATGGCGGGTCGGGTGATGCGGAGCACCACCCTGATCGCCAGACCATTCGGCCCCACCATGGCGCCGAGGTTCGCGCTGGTGCGCGTGATGGATTTCGCCGCAAGCGTCCGCACCTCGGCCCGGGGGTCGTAGACCCCGCGTGCCATGAGCACGGGGGGTGCCGCCAGGGCCACCGCGGCGAGTGCCGCCGCCGTGGTTCGAGTCCGGATACTCATCGCCGTCATTCCCCATCACCTCTGTCGTGTGCCCGCGGCATCGTAGGCGAGCGCCGGGTGCCGGTGTCCGCAGCCTGTCATCCCGCGCGTGTGCGCGGCAGCATGCGGGCGATGGAGAAGGTCCCGATGGCCACGATTCCCGCGACCACCATGCAGATTCCCCAGAAGGGAATGGCCACGGCAAGACCACCCCCGATGAGCGGCCCGAGGGCGAACCCGGCGGCGTAGACGACACCCATCGCCCCGGCGCTCAGCCCATAGCTCCCCACCAGCCCGATGGCATCCACGGATTCCGCGAACAGGGGGCCCGCGGGGGCGGCCAGAACGGCGGCACCCAACAGTACGACGATGAGGACGAGGGTGACGGACCATGCGGGACCGATGGACACGAATGGCAGGGCGGCGCACGTGAGGATTCCCCCAGCGACGATGGGAGCCCGCCGACCCGAGCGGTCCGACCATCTCCCGCCGAGTGGAGCACCCAGGAACAGCGCGCCCAGGCCGAGGGCCAGGACGGCCCCGACGCCGGCCGGTCCGAGGCCGAGGCGATCAGTGAGATCGAGCGGGAGGAGAGGTTCCAGCATGGACTCCACGACGGCGAGCAGCATGAGCGCGAGCGCCCCGGCCCGGGCACCCGGCGTGCGTGCGAGCGCGAGGAGGGCGCGGACGAGCCCTCGCGAGTGAATCGGCGCCGTGAGGGTCTCGGGGAGGCCTATGGCGGCCACTGCCAGCAGTGCGGGAAATGCCGAGATGATGAGGAACGTGCTCCGCACGCCGACGACCTCGATGAGCGCGCCGGATACCAGGGGCCCCATCAGGCCTGCGCCGCCGCCCGCGGTCTCGGCCAGGCCGAGTCGGAAGCCCAGTTCATCCTTCGGGAACACGTCACTCACCGTGGCAAGGGCACCGGTCCACGTGAGTGCCGCCGCGGCGCCGAGCACGGCACGCGCGAGGGTGAGTGTGGCCGGGTCACTGGCGAATGCGAATGCGATGCCCGCCACGGCGAGCAGCACCGCGCCGAGGATGACCGCCCGTCGCCGGCCCGCGCGATCCACCCAGGATGCCGCGAAGAGCGATGTCACCAACTGGGCCACCGGAAACGCCGCGAATATGAGCGCCACCTGGGTATCGGACAGTCCCAGATCGTGGGCGTACACGGGGAGCGCCGGGACGATCGCGCTGAACATGAGGGTGTCGACGCCAATGGCGGTGGCCGCCAGGATGAACACTCGGCGACGTGCGGGGTGAGGGGTCGTCGGGGTGGCGATATGGATATCGTACGGACGGGCCGTTCCGCACCCCGTGACGTCGGGCGCGCGTTCGTGTCACCATCAGGGTATGAACGAACTCCTGTCGATGACTGCCCCCGACCCTCCGCTGCGTGACCCCATCGCGGTGACGGCCTTTCGCGGATGGAACGACGCCGCGCGCGCGGCGTCGACGTCCATCGCCACCGTGGCAGAGCAGCTCGACGCCGAGGAGATCGGCACGATCGATCCTGAGGAGTTCTATGACTTCCAGGTGACGCGGCCGATCATCGACCTGACCGGCGAGGAGCACACGCTGTCGTGGCCCCGGGTCGAGATCAGCGCGGCGCGCGTGCCGGGTGGGGACCATGACCTGGTGCTCATCGTGGGCGGGGAGCCCTCGATGCGCTGGCCCACCTTCTGTCGTCTCATCCTGGACGCCGCGCAGTCGCTCGGGTGCCGCCGGTTCGTCACGCTGGGCGCGCTTCTGGCCGACGTACCCCACACACGAGACGTGACGCTCACCGTCATGTCAACCGAACCGAGCCTCGTGGATGGACTCGATACGCGCCCGCCGGGCTATCGCGGCCCCACGGGAATCGTGGGCGTGCTGCACCTGCTGGCCGCGGAGCGCGGCATGGAGGCCGTGTCGCTGTGGGCACCGGCATCCCACTACGCTGCCGGTCTGGTGAACCACAAGGCCGAGTTGGCCCTGCTGCAGGGGCTCAGTCGGGTGACTGGCGCCGGCATCGACACCAGGGAGACCCATCGATCCGCCCAGGAGTTTGAGGATCAGGTGAACGCGGTCGTGGCGAACGACGCCCGCCTGCAGTCGCTGGTGGACCAGATGGAACAGGCCGCGGATGACGACCGTCTGGACGCATCGGACCTGCCGTCTGGCGATGAACTCGCTGCGGAGCTGGAGCGCTTCCTGCGCGAGCGGGGAGACTCGCCCCCCGCGGGGCTCTAGTGGAGTGACCGCCACCGTTCACCGGGTTCTGGCGAATGCGGACCCCTCGCCGGGCGGTGTCCCCGGTCGCGCCCATATGTCCGACATGGGCGCGACCGCAGTCCGGGCGCGGCTCGGTTCCCGCCGGCCGCAACAGCGTGTGTGGTTCGGTCGGCATCCCCACAGGACCGGCACACGTCGGCGGTCACTCCACTAGACGGTTTCCCGGCTGGGGCAGGCACGCACCAGCACGCACTGGTCGCAGCGCGGGCGGCGTGCCGTGCAGATCTCGCGCCCATGCATGATCAGGCGCAGGCCCGTGTCGGCCCACATCTGCCGGGGCCACACCTGCTTGAGGTCGGCCTCCACGCGAATGGGGTCGTTGGAGTCGGTGAGGCCCAGCCGACGGCTGACGCGCAGCACGTGGGTGTCCACGGCGATTGCCGGCGTGCTGAACCAGTGCCCCAGGATGACGCTGGCGGTCTTTCGACCCACCCCCGGGATGGTCACGAGATCTTCCATCGTGCCCGGCACCTCGCCGGCGAAGCGGTCCTCAACGGCCTGGGCCATGCCGATGAGCGACTTCGCCTTGGCACGGAAGAACCCGGTGCGGTGAATGATCTCCTCGAGCTCTGCGCGGTCGGCGTCGGCGAGGTCGGCTGGGGTGGGATACCGCCCGAACAGGGCGGGGGTGACGCGATTGACCATCACATCGGTGCACTGCGCCGAGAGAATCGTGGCGGCCAGGAGCTCGTAGGCGTTGTGGTGGTCCAGCGGCATGGAGATGACGGGACGCTCGTCGGCGAGGATCTCGGCAACGGCCAGTCCGCGGCCGCGTCGGCTCCGTGGGCGTCTCTCGCGTGCCGGGGTGCTGGGTCTCAGTGCCATGTCTTGAGGATGATGATGGTCATGCCGATGAGGGCGCTGCACACGGCGGCGCCGGCGACCATCACCGGGTGCGATCCGCGCTGACGTGCGGCGAGCCCACCCCACGTGGCGAGCGCGACGACGCCGACGATCAGGGATCCATACACGGCCTGATTCTCTGACAGAACCCCCAGCATTCCCAGGATGAGGGGCACCGACACCGGCACGACCGACTGCAGCACCGCCAACTCGTTATCGGCCGCGCGGGTCAGGCGAACCCGAAACGGATCGGCGCTCGTGTCGGCGAGGATGTCGGCGTAGATGTCGGCGATCCACAGCACCACGGCCGCAGAGAGGATGGTGACGAGGAACTCTCCCGCCCCCCAGTTCTCCTCCGCGCTTGCGGCGCTGGCCAGCACCGCACAGGAGATGATCGTGCCGTAGACGGCTCGTGCCGTGTGGCGGAAGAAGCCCGCCCGGCGCGGAGCACCATCATCGGGGAGTGTGTCGTGCGGAGTGGCCATGGGGAGACAGGCTAGGGCGCGTGCTCGTGCACCGGGAGAGCATCCGCTGATCGGGGAGCGTCCACCGCGCCGGGGTGAGCCCTGATGGCGTCCTCGCGGACGAACAGGGCGGGGTGCAGTGGCAGGAGGCCGTCGGAGGGGGCGGCGGTGATCATGGCCACATTCGCCTTCCTGCAGGGTGTGGTGCGCTACTGATGGGTGCCATCACCTACCGGGACGAGGCGGCACGCGACGAGTGGACGCATGGTGATCTTCCCGTCCTTCACCACGAGACCACACGCCTTCACGCATCGGGCCTTCCCGAGGTCGTGCTGCGGGTGGCGGGGTAGGGTGTGGACATGAGCCGTGTGCTTGTCGCGGGTGCCACCGGCGCCCTGGGAACCAAACTGGTCCGCTCCCTTGCGGAGCGCGGCCACACGGTCGTCGCGATGGTGCGCCACACGGGCGATGCCCGCTTGAAGTCCGTGCGCGGACTCGTCTCCGAGGAGCGCGAGGCGGACGTGACCAGCCCCAGCCCCGACGGCCTGCATGCGGCGTGCCGTGGCATCGACGTGGTCGTCTCCACCATCGGCCTCACGCGTCCCACGCGTCACGTCACCTTCGAGGAGGTCGACCACCAGGGCAATCTGGCCCTCCTGCGCGCCGCCGCCGACGAGGGGGTGGAGAACTTCCACTTCGTATCCCTGGAGGGCGTGGAGGACCCCGACCGCCGACGCGTTCCGATGATGGTCGCGAAGCGGGCGTTCGAGGACGCCCTGCGCGCCGGACCGATGCCGTGGTCGATCTCGCGTCCGAGCGGATTCTTCTGGAACTACGGCGTGATCCTGGAGATGGCTCGCGACCATGGATCGGTGTGGCTGATCGGCGACGGCAGCGCCGTGACCACACCGGGGGATGAACGCGACCTGGCCGACGCGATCGCCGATCGGCTGGGCGACACGGGGTCGATCCTCTCCGTGGGCGGCCCCGAGGACCTCTCGTTCGACGACGTCGCCCGCATGGCGTTCCGTGTGCTGGATAGGCCGGTGCACATCCATCACGCCCCCGATCGCCTGGCCCGCAGCGCGTTATCGATGGTGCGGCCGTTCGATCCGTCGCGCTACGGTCTGGGCGCGTTCGCCGCATGGGTGATGACGCATGGCGCGCCGGCCGACCATCTGGGCTCACGTTCGCTTGAGCCGTGGATGCGGGAGAATCGCGATCGCTCATTCGGCCCGCTGTAGGGATGGGAACCGACCCCCCCCGACGGTGGGTTCGGATGAGGGCGGCGGGTGCCGGCTGTCGCGTTCACGCCATTTGCCCCCGAGCACCCCGAGGGGTTCGATGATCCGTTCGCGTCGTCGCATCGTCATGTCCGCAGTCGCTTTGGCGGCTGTCGCCGGCATCGCCCTCGTGGCGGGTTGTGGATCGTCGGACGACTCCACGGGGTCCACGGGAGCGGACGCCACCATCAGCATCGCCATGGAGGGGCCGCTCACCGGCGAGCAGGCCAGCAATGGGCAGGACATGCTGCGCGGCGTGCAACTCGCGGTTGACGAGGCCAACGCCATGGGCGGAATCCTCGGCAGGCGGATCACCCTCATACAGGCCGACGACAAGGCCGACCCCGCAACGGGCAAGCAGGTGGCCCGGGCTGTGGTGGATGGAGAGGCCATGGCCGTGGTGGGGCCCTACAACTCGGCCGTGGGCATTGGCAACCTGCCGATCTACGTGGACGGCAAAGTCGTTCCGGTGCAGATGACGTCGAGCGATGACACCACCGGTGAGGGTGTGACGGTGCAGCCCAAGAACAGTCAGATCTCGCCGGTGGAGATCGGCGAGATCGCCGGGCTGAAGCCCGCGAAGGTCTCGATGATCGTTGACCCCTCCGCCTACACCCAGGGTATGGCCCACCGCCTGAAGGCGGGTCTCTCGGGCAAGGGCATCAACGTGTCGTCGGTGGCCATCACGGAGGGCAGGAAGGACTACTCCACGCAGGTGCAGCAGGCGCTCTCGGGCAACCCCGAGGTGGTCTACGTGAGCACCTACTTCCCCGAGGGTTCGATCATCGCCAGGGATCTGCAGATCCAGTCGAAGAAGGGCACCACGACCACCTGCTTCATGGGCCTGGCCAACCAGGATCCGGGCTTCATCACGGGCGCGGGCATTCCGGCATCTGAGAACTGCATGTTCAGCGGCGTTCCGACGCCCGACCAGTTCCCAACCGCCGCCGCGTATGTGAAGGCCTACTCGACCACGTTCTCGAAGAAGCCCGGCGTGTGGGGCACCTTCACGTACGACTCCACGAAGGTCCTGTTCGACGCGATGCGCACGGCGAAGAGCACCGACTACGACACCGTGCTCGCCCAGCTGAGGAAGACCAGCGCATTCCCCGGTGCCACGGGCGCGATCACCATCGACCCCGAGACGGGCAATCGCGTGAACGCTCCCGTGAGGATCCTGACGGTCAACGGAGCGGGTGACTTCATCGTTGTGAGCTGATCCATCCGGCTGTCACCGGGCGCGCGGCCGGCCCGGTGACAGCCTAGGATTGCGTCGTGGATCTGATCGCTGCGCGCAACCTTCAGGGGCTGTCCCTGGGCTTCCACATCATCCTGGTGTGCTTCGGTGTGGCGTTCCCCGTATTCGTGCTGACCATGGAGGGCCTGTGGCTGCGCACCGGGGATGATCTGTATCGCCGCATCGCCCGCAGGTGGTCGAAGGCCATGGTCATCCTGTTCGCCGTGGGGGTGGTGAGCGGCACGATCCTGTCGTTTGAACTCGGAATCCTGTGGCCGGGCTTCATGGGCAAGTACGGGGATGTGTTCGGGTTCGCGTTCGGCTTGGAGGGCACCTCGTTCTTCGTCGAGGCCATCTTCGTGGCCATCTACGCGTACGGGTGGGATCGCCTGTCGAAGCGGGCCCACTTCCTGGCCGGACTCCCCATCCCCATCGCCGGGCTGTTCGGGTCGCTGTTCGTCATCGCGGTCAACGGCTGGATGAACAACCCCGTGGGCTTCACCGAGGTGAACGGGGTGGTGGGCGACATCCAGCCGCTTCAGGCGCTGTTCAACGGCTTCTTCTGGCATGAACTGGTGCACATGCTCCTGGCGGCCTTCATGGTGGCCGGCTTCATGACCGCATCGGTATACGCCGTCGCGATGCTGCGCGGACGGCGTGACCGTCTGACGCGTATCGCCTTGGTGGTGCCGCTGACCATCGCGTGTCTGGTGGCCCCGGTGCAGCTGCTGGTGGGGGACTGGGCCGCGCGCACCGTGGTGGCCGACCAGCCGGTGAAGCTGGCGGCGATGGAGGGCCTCGGCCGGACCCAGGCCTACGCCCCCTGGCATCTGGGCGGCTGGTATTCCGATGGCCAGGTGCACGGCGGCATCGCGATCCCCGACATGCTGTCGCTCTTGACCCACCACGATCCCAGCGCCGTGGTGCAGGGGCTCGACTCCGTGCCGCCCGAGGACCAGCCACCAGTCAACGTGGTGAGAATTGCCTTCCAGCTCATGGTGATCGTGGGGTCCGGATTGGCGCTTCTCGCCGTCATCCATCTGTGGACGTGGTGGCGACGCCGACGCCTGATCACGCGCAGGTGGTTCCTGCTCGCCATCGCTGCCGCGGGCCCCGGTGCCATCGTGGCCCTGGAGAGCGGGTGGGTGACCACGGAGGTGGGGCGCCAGCCGTGGATCGTCTACAACCTGATGCGTACGTCCGATGCGGCGACGCGCGCCGGGGGCATCCCCGTGGTGTGGATTCTTCTCGGAGTGGTGTACCTGGGTCTGGCCATCGGGGCGGTGTGGGCGCTTCGCCGCCTGGCGAAGTCGCCGCCGGAACCCCCGTTGCCCGGAATGGCAGAGGCCTCCTGATGCTGGCCACCCTTGCCGCCCTGTTGCTCGTGGCTGGCCTCACCGCCTATGCGGTGCTGGGCGGCGCCGACTTCGGCACGGGGGTCTGGGACCTGACGGCGGGGCGTGGGCGACGCGGGGAGCGCGTGCGCGCACTGCTTCGCACGTGCATGGGGCCGGTGTGGGAGGCCAACCATGTGTGGTTGATCTTCACCTTGGTGGTGTTCTGGACGTCGTTCCCCGAGGCCTTCGCATCGGTGATGTCCACCATGTATATCCCGCTGTTTCTTGCTGCTGCCGGAATCATCCTGCGGGGGTCGAGCTACGCCTTTCGCGTCCATACCGGGGGCACGCGATTCGAGAACCCCACCGCGTTGGCCTTCGGTCTGGCGTCGATCCTCACGCCGTTCTTCCTGGGAACCGTGGTGGGGGGCGTGGCATCGGGGCGCGTGCCCCTGGGGAATGCGGCAGGCGACCCCCTGACCGCCTGGTGGAACCCTACGTCGGTGGCCGTGGGAATCCTGGCCGTGGTGACCGGTGCGTACCTGGCCGCGGTGTTCACGGCCGCCGATGCCCGACGTCTGGGAGAGGGCGATCTGGCCGAGTCCTTCCGGATTCGGGCGCTCATCGCGGGGGTTCTGGCGGGCGCGGTTGCCCTCGGCGCTCTGCCGGTGCTGCACGGCGATGCCCCCGCGTTGTTCGACGGGCTCGTTCACGGGCTTGGGCTGGTGGCCGTGATCGCATCGGTGGTGGTCGGGGGCGCGACCCTGTGGCTGGTTGCGACGCGCCGCGCCTCGCTGGCGCGATGGACCGGTGCGGCAGCGGTGGCCGCCATTGCCGTCGGCTGGGCGGTGGCACAGCACCCGTACCTGCTGCCACCCGACGTGACCGTGGCGGATGCCGCGGCCCCCGACGCCACCCTGTGGGCCCTGATGGGCGCCGCGGTGCTGTTCGTGGCGGTTGTGGTGCCGTCGCTCGTGCTGCTCTACCGGCTGTCGCTCACGGGCCGACTGGGGCACGACCTGCCACCCGCCGACGATGCGAGTGCCCATGCGTGACCGCCTGCTGACCATCACGGCTGCGATTCTGCTGGCGCTGGGCGTTCTGCTTCTGGTGCCCTTCACCTACCCCATCACCATCGCCCTGGGCACACTGTGCCTGGCGGGCTTCGTGGTGACGGGCGCCATGCTGCTGCTGGCGCCCGGCCGTCTGCGCTGACGTCCGAGGCCGTGCTCGGAGTCGGCACGGTGCCGGCGGTGATGGCATTCGTCAGGCGCGTGCGCTCGTCGGCACGCGAGAGGATGGGGCCAAACCCCCACCCCGGCGATCCGGGGTGGGGGTTTGGCCGCGTGGGGGTCTAGCCCCCGGCGATGATCGCCTGGCGGGCCGGGCTGCCCGGCTTCACCAGTTCCGCGATCTGCGGAGTGTCGATATCCGCAACGATGATGTCGCCCACCTCGTCGTGCGA
>ORJL010630803.1_pt1 | contig 28420 bp, 19 predicted proteins | sample 1779941 | NCBI WGS metagenome assembly ORJL01 (sample SAMEA104232317, study PRJEB22302) | groundwater metagenome | biome: forest; feature: aquifer; material: groundwater | place: USA | collected 2011-08-07 | depth 5.8 m
ACTTCCCGCTCGCCACATCCTTGTGCGGGTTCACCACTTCCCGCCACGGCTTCAGTCCCGTCTGCGCCTGGGTCTCAACCGTGCTGCCCGCGCTCTTGCGCTTCTCGCTGCGCACCTGCTCGTCGAAGCGCACCCGCAGCAGTTCCATCTTCATCTTCTCGACTTCGTCGGCCTCGGACGCCGAAACCGCCGTCAGCAGCCGGGCCGCACTGTCCAGCGCCCGGTAGGCGTCATCTGTGCTGAACGGCCGCTGGTGCGCCCACCGGTTCCGCACTTCCCGCAGTTCGCTCACCAGCGTTCGCTCAGCGTGCCCCAGCGTTTTGCGGAACACGTTGTTCCACTCGTTCCACATCGTCACCAGGATCGCGGCGGCATCCCACTGCGGTTTCTCGGGCGTGCCCAGTAGTTGCAGTTGGGAATCGGCTAGGCTGCGCTTCGTTTCCGCAAACCAGTTCGGCGCGTCGGCGTTCTTCAGTTCCCGCTCCACAAACGGCTGGAGACCGGCCGTCAGAAGCTCCAACGCCTTCCCGACTCTTTCATGATTGGTGACGGCCATGCGTTAGTCTTTCGTATCGTTCTGGGGCAAAAGTGCGGCGATTGCGTCCAGAACGCTCCTGATATCCTCGTGGATCTCGCTTTCCGTCATTTGTTCGGCGATCAGGTAGTAATCATTTTTCTCCAGTTTTCGCTCCGTCCGGTCAAACATTTGTGGTAGAAGTTTTTTGGACGCCGGCACCTCGATCACGGCCTCCGTTTCATCCGACAATGGATTGCTAAAAACACCGGCTGGTAATTGCGTCTTAAGGTATTCAAGCGCCTTGTTTGCGTCATGACTTGCGAACATCTCCTGTGGGTCGGGGCATAGGAACCGCCGGATGGCCTCCGGTACTAGGAGGTAGTTTTCGATTTCGTACCGCTTCCACGTCCGAATGGTCAGGCCGTCGGTTTTTAGCTCATGCTCAGGAATCGAGCGGTTGTCGCCGTCCAACAGCAGCAAGCCTCTGATCTCAGGACGCACCGCCCGCAGGGCGAAAAGATGCGCGCGGGCCTCGCGTGGCGACCGCCCGCCATTCGCGTGAAAAAACGGTTCATCCAGAAACCGGAGTGCTGGATGCCGCAATGTCTTTGCCCAGGCGCGTAGAATATCGAAGTCCGATTGTCCCTCGCAGTAGAGCACGGCGCGCCCCTGCTCGGAGAGCAACAAGTCCAGCGTTGAAAGCCTCCCCATCGCCTCACGAACCTGGTCGCGTTCCCGCTCATGCACAAGGCGATGCGGGGCTCCAAGGAAAGAAATCACCCGTGTGGGCGCCGTCGAGTCCAAAATCACCTCCGAGTGAGTGGCCACGATCAACTGGCACTGCCGTTTGGATGCCACGCTACGAAGCCTGTCGTAGGTCTGTTTTTGGAGGATGACATGCAAATGCGCATCCGGCTCGTCCAGGAGCAATACCGATGCGGGACGGGCGTAGAAAAAGGATAGGAGCAACAGGACCTGATGAAACCCGCTTCCCCCCGATGCAATATCGTAACGTTCCAAGCCATTCTTTCCCTTGCCCTTTGGCACGCCCGCAAGGTATTCGCATACGATAAACGGCATGGCCTCGTTGTATTCCGGTTTCACCAGTGAGGTGCGGAAGAGATCCCTGATGTCCGCCGCCAATTGTTCCCAATGCGCGTCGTTCTTCGAGACCTCGTGGAGCAAGTTGCGCAGGATATCGCCCGGCTTGCCCCGTCCAATCTCCAACTGCTGCGCGACGCGATCCATGCGCCGCTCCTCGGCGCCAATGCCGGAGAATGGCGGACAGTGAACCAGTAGAACTTCCTCCGCTTCCTTGGGCACGGTTTCGCCATCGGGGAGAATGGGTTTGACGTAAATCTGCTCCGTGCTCTGATAGCGCAGCTCTATGGTCAAAGACCATGGCTTTTCGCGAGTGAGCCCGGAGGCGCCCTCAACAGTGAGGTGAATGAGACGCGGTTCGCCAAGCCGTTGCCCGGGCGCCAGCTCCGCTTTGCTGAGACCGGTCAGCCGTTTGTTCCACAACATGTCGAACTCACGCAGGGGTAGCGCCGTGAAGTCTTTTCTGGTTATCGCCTGGCCGGTGCGAACCGTGGCGCCGGTCTTGCCTTTTCCCAGCCGCCAACGCTCCAGCGCGAAACCCCATGTGGCCAACCCCTGCAGCAGGGTGGACTTGCCACTGTTGTTAGGCCCGGCCAGCACAACCGCATCGTCCAGGGCGAACTCCTGGCGGTCGTATTTCTTGAAGTTCTCGATAACGACCTTGGTGATCATGGCGTCCTCCTCGGGATAGTGCTAGGGAATACCCGTTTCATGGTCATATTACCGCAATGCCCTGAAAAACTGTCGCGATCCGCTCCAGTTTCTCCGTCACTTCCTGCGGAATGTCGCCGGATACAACGTCTTCCACCATCAGGTAATACTCTCCCTTGCGCAGGAGAACCGGCTGTTTTTGCCGCCGAGCGACTTCCTCGAATACGCCCTCAGTGAAATCGCTCATCTTGAGGTTTTGGAGCACCGTCTTCTGCAGACTGGCACTGGCCTTCTTGTACTCCTCGAGTTGTTGCCAGTCGCCATTGAAGACCGTGTCCAGCAACCGCTCATCCAACACCTGCTGCACCACCTTAACGGTCGCCTCCGTGAACACGCCGCCTTCCGCATCGAAGACACGTCTTGTGTACTTCAAAATGAGGCCCGGTGTGACGTAGTAGTTCTCGATCTCGTAGCGCTGCCAATGAAGGATGTCCAGCCCGCCAGTGCTTTCATCAGGAACTTTTCGCGCGTCACCGTCCAGGATGGCCACCCCCTTAAATTCTGGCACCAGCCGCTTCATGGCATTGAAATGGCGCTTGATATCCTCCTGAAATGCGCCCCCCAACCGGTCCAGTCGGTTGTCCATAGTGTCGGTGGGGACGATATTGCGCGTGTAGTAGTAATTGATCCGCCCCGTCAAGACATCGTGCGCGGGATGCGCAAGCTTCGCCGCCGGGGCTTTAAGTGTGTCATAATCGGTGGATCCTTCAATATACAGAATTCGCGGGCAAACGCGCGCCTTGTAATAGTGTTCAACGCCGAACGTCTTCAACGAGTTCCGCACATCCTGCATCGTTGCCAAGTCCGCGGCGGCCCCATTGATGAGCAAGGTCAGGTTGGTCCCGATCGCGTCGTCCAGGATCACCTCCGAATGTGTGGCGACCACCACCTGGCTGTTGTTTTCGGCTGCCACGTCCTTGAGCATTTCATAGACCTGTTTTTGCCGCAGGACCTCCAGATGCGCGTCCGGTTCGTCAATCAATAAAACGCTGCCCTTGTGCGTGTACAGATAGGCGAGAATCAACAGCATCTGCTGAAACCCACGCCCGGCCAGCGCGATGTCCATGTCCGCTTCGGTATCCGGCTGACGATACCGCACCACCAGTTCGCCGCGCTTTTCGTCAAGGTGAGGCTTGCCCAGCTCAACTCCAAACAACTTGTCGATCAGGTGACTGATACTGTCCCAGTCTTTGCTCCCCTTTTCCTTGTCGCTTTCCATTACACCATAGCAAAGGTTGCGGAGAACCTGCGCAGTCTGCCCCTGGCCCAGCAGGACGTTCACCCGCCCCTCGGGGACAAGTGTTTCCACAGTTTCAATGCCGGACATAGGATACAGCAGGTGAAAGGGAATTGTCTCCGCATGGGCGATCAAGGCATCGTCTTTCAGCGTCTCCAGGCACGGACGGCAATAGATGACCTCGTTGTCGCGTTGCGTGAACTCCATCCGGCAGTCCTTGACCACGCCGCTCTGCTCCACTCCGACGTTGATCGTCAGACGGATCGGCGTATTGCCTTTGCGTACTCGCATCCGATTCCACAAAAACCGTGTCTCCGAAACCGGAACCTCAAGAATATTCAGTCGGTTGATGCCTGCCGCGAGCCGCTCTCGCGGGTCTTTCTGCCTCGGTTTGCCCTTGCGCTCGTACCAGGCCTGCACGCCGCGACTCCACATCGCAAGAGCCTGGATGACGCTGGTCTTTCCGGCATTATTCGGCCCGATTAAGACCGCCGGATGCCCAAAATCCACGCGAATCCTTCCGCCAAATGTCTTGAAGTTCTCAATCTCGACGTAGCGCACGTTCCTCATACCATTATTCCATTTTGGATTTTGGATTTTGGATTTTGGATTGGGGGAGCCGGAGGCGAAGGGTTTTGATGGAGGCGATAGTCATTCGCAAGATCTCGTCCATTTCCTTCATCTCATGGGTAACGCGACCCGCCGAAACCGCGCCCGACTCGACCAGTAATTCCATCCAGTAAAGACTCTCGTCGGCTTCTTCCTCCACATCGCCGAGCTTGGCCAGCACATCCGCCGTCGAGAGGCCACGACAGGCGGCACGATAGTTGGCGCCGACCGACGTGCCCGAGCGCAGCAGTTGTTTGCCCAGCACGTCGGCGGTCCGCGTGCGCGGCAATTCCTCCACCAACCGGACAATCGCCAAGGCCAGCCTCCTCGTTCGGTCCTTGAATTCTTGCTCAGTCATAGCATTCCATTTGGGATTTTAGATTTTGGATTTCGGATTCGGACATCGGCGCGGTTGTTCTTCTCATAATCCAAAATCGGCAATCCAAAATCCAAAATCATAGCAGCGCCCCCTGTTCCAGACCCTGGGCCTGCGTGCCCTCCCGCGCCAGCCGTGTAATCTCCGGCCAGCTCTGCACCAGGCTGTTATAAGCCAGCGCCTCGGGTGCGCGTTTTCGCCGTTCGCAGACCGTATAGAGCCGGTAGGCCAACTCGCGGGCGATTTCCGCCTCCGGACCCAGCTTCTGCGCCAGTTCGGCCGCCGCGCCCTCGCCGCCGGATGCCAGGACGCGAACCAGGTGATGGACACCCTCCCAAGCCGTCAGGCGCTTATCTGTCGCGGGGTCCCAATCCGTGGGCAATTCGTCAGGCCGCAGCAGCCGCACTTTGCCACACTTCGAGAGCAGAATACCCGCCTCGACCATGCCCGCGACGCTGGTGACCTTGGCCTTGGAGAGGGTTTCCGCCACGCCAAACGGGCCGTCGTTAAAACCGAACTGCTCAAACCACGCCAGCGCCCAACGCGTATCCGCGTCGAAATCGCCTTCCTGCTCGGTCAACACCTCGTCGAGCCCCTGATTGATCAGTCCCAGTGCCTCCCGCACCGTCAGCACCTTGCCCTCGGCATCCAGCACCTTCGCGTAGCGCGTATAGACTCCCATGCCCGGCCCAATGGACGCCTGCGCCAAATCGACCGGCGCAATGCCGCCACGCTGCAAATGCTTCAACGCCGGTGCCAACTCCCTCTTTAATGCGGCCACAAAGGCCTGCCGTGTGGTCGCGGTCGCCTGAGGATCACGCTGGCGGCAGACAAGAACAATGCTGGAGGCAAGGGCACTTACGTTCTTCTTCAAGTTCCCTGTGTATTCAGTCCGCATAGGCCAAGTTCCGGTAATCGCGAAGCCCGCCTGAATCACGGCATCAATAAAAATCTCCCAACCGGTGCTTGTTGTGCCGGAATCGCTGTCGGTTTCCGCCTGCTTGAAGGCGTAGTAGATGGTGACCGGAAAGGCTGGATGTGCCTGTTCTGCCAACCGATGCATGGCCCGCGCCATACCGTCCATGAAGAAAGCCTCGGCTTTGTCCTTGCTCCCGTGGCGATACTGTGCGGCGACCAATTCCTCGGCCTTGGGCACTGCCACTGTGGTGAACAGGCAGGGATAGATGGGCTTCAGCGAGCGCCGTAGCCAGACGTAAAAGAAATCTGACAGATCTGCATAGCCAATATTGTCAAAATAGGGCGGGTCGGTGCTGATAACTGGAAATCGTGTGGTGGTCAGTTCAGATGCGTTTTGCTGCACTGCCATCCCACCCGATGATGCGGGTGTGGCAAAGCCCAGCACCTCGGCCGCCAGCGAAACGAATCTCAGAAAGTGCCCGGACGACGTGCTAAATGGATTCCCCTCAGCAAAATCCCAAGACATCGGTATCGCCTGACGGCCGAAAGTGTTGACGATCTTCTGGTGCGCTGCTCCATTGTGCCAGAAGCAAATCGTGCTCCAGTAGTCGGCAGCTTTATCTACGGTAAGAGCTAAGATCGTCGCTACCGCGTCTGCGTACGCCGTTACGCCCGTGCCCCCAGCGTCAATGCCGTGCCCGTCGTCAGGAAAGCCAGCGGTGAGGGCATCACACTTCACCCGTTCCCGCGCTTCCTGCACCAAATCAGAGAAGGAGGTCAGGGCAACAAGCTGGCGCGGGGCAAAGAGGTCGGCAAATGTGGTTAGACCATAGTTTGGGGTCTTAAAATCACGCGGATTGACCGGTAGGGAATTATCGGGTTTCCAGCTCGGCTTCGCCTGTCGGGCGATGGTTTCGTGTTCCGCCGTTGGGGCGAGATAGACACGTCCGCGGTCGCCTTCGGCTACGATAGCCATAAGTTTCGCCCCCATCCGGCCTGCCTTGCCTTCTTCGCGGATGTAATCGTAACCGATCGGAACCCCGGACACGATACACTTGAAGGCATGCCGTTTGCCTGCTGTCGTGCCGTTCTTGGCTGATTCCTCATTGTTCGGCTTGCCGGTCTTGATGGTGAAAGTGTAGTGGTTGCCCTCGACCACCGGCTCAACGTATGTCTCCTTGCCCGCCTTGGTGGAGAGCATGAAGGTGGAGGCGAGCGGCACGTCCACTCGCGCATATGCCGGATTGGGACTCTTGACCGTCCGCGCCCAGAGCCACGCGATGACCGTCAATTCGCAGCCTGCATACTGTTTCAGGTCGGGTCGTTCCTCGACCATTTCCGCCGTGATCTTGATCTTCGGATAGAGTTGCCCGATGCGCTTCTCAGCCTCGTCGCGCATCCACTGGCCATAATAGCGTACGTCTTCGGCCAATCCCTGCGCGCCTTTCCAAGTCCGAATGTCGAGTTGTCCTTCGCTGGCCGCTGGATTGACCGGCGGCCGACCGGCAAACTTCGGTGGGATTTCGATCATCGCCTTGTTGATCAGCACGGCCACCGGATTAAGATCGCTTGCATAGCTTTCCAATCCTAATCGCTGGGCCTCAAGGGGCAAGGCCCCGCCCCCGGCGAAGGGGTCGTGAAAGCCGGGCAGTTTGTTCCGATCAAACAGTTCCTTGGCACGCGGATGCCCGACGTTTTGCGCGCAGGCCCGCCGCCAACTCTGCCAGATTTCCGCCCGCGCTCGCTCCAACACCTCCTCGTTGGTGGTGTTCTCCCACTTCACCAGGTCCTCGATGATCCTGAACAGTCGCTGCCGTTCCTTTTCCTGTTTCGCCTCAGTGGGGAATAGGTCGGGATTGGCGGAAGGATCATCCACCATCTGGGCAAAGATCACCGCCCGCGCCGCCGCCAGCGGCCGTCTCGCCCACCAGAGGTGCAGGGTCGAGGGATGCCCGTGCCGAATGGACTTCTCCCTCGCCGAGGCCACATTGATTGCCTCCAGCGGCAGGGCCACTTCGATGAGCTTTTTGCGGGGTGTGGTCACGAGAAAAACAGCTGCCTCAACCAGTTGGTGAAGTCGATCGCTTGTGGGACGTCCGCATCCAGATATCTCGCTGTGATGGCGGTGCCGAAGGGCCTGCCAGGTTCTTCCTGCCACGCGAGCCAAGTGTGAATCAGCGCCTTGGGATCATCATTGGCCGCAAACCGGCGGTGGCCGTCGGGAATGGTGTCAAGGCTTTGCCGGGCGTGCTCCAATAGCGGATTTGGCGTCGGCACCAGGAAGCGCAGGAAGTTCTCCAGTATTCCGTTGGTCTGGTTATTCGGCATCAGCCAGATGCCGACGCGCGGCAGCAGCGTGTCCGCTGGTGGTGTCAGGATCGTACCTTGAGTGGCAGGCATGTCGGGCACGGCGGGATAGGCAGCCGCTGCCAGACGATTCCGCAGGGAATCCCAGCGCGTTTGGACATTCGTGTCGGCATCCACCAGCACCCCTATCGCCTTGACATCACTCTCTTTAAGGCGAACTGGGAAGCTTTCGATGAGATTGTCGATGCCCCCGAGCCTGGCAATCTCATCAATGTGTGGCAGGCCGTGATAGGTGCAGAGGTGCTTGACAACATGCTCGTCATCCGTGCCCTCAACCAGGAGAATATTTTTGGTACCCATATCATCGCACCTCGATTCGGTCGCGGGTGGCGACGGCGAGTTCCTTCTCCTGGAATAAGGTAGGGATCACGGCGTCCCCCTTGCGAGTTAGTCGAACCAAAACCCCCACCTCCGGGTCTTCCACAGCCGCCTTCTGGAAGGCTTCGATGGAATCCCAACTGTGCGAGGTGGCAAAGACCTGAACATTGAGAAGTTTGGAAAGGCGCAAGATACCGCGCCAGACGTCCAACTGGACGGTGTGGTGCATTCCGTTCTCGAACTCATCAATGAGGAGGAAGCCATCCTTGGCATTGACCAGGGACAGAACGATGCCGAACAGGCGGTTCAGACCGTCGCCGAAGGAGCGAAGCGGCACCGGACGCTTGAAGCCACTGGACCGGACGATGGCAGTGCGGGTTTGGCGCTGCCCTTCGCCACCCACCATTGAGACAGCCATGATTTCCGGGGCGATAATCTTGAGCGCCTCGACAACGTCCTTTTCGCGGTCTGAGAGCGCAATCTTGTCCCAGAGTGGCCCCAGGTTCGCCGTGCGCTCGCCTCCATAAGGACTGACGAATACACAGGGCACGCGTGGTTCTTCGGACAAGTCGCCACGGAACAGCCGTCCTCGGGAGAGTCGCCTGAGGTAGTCAATGGGCAGGACTCGCCGGGCGGATCCGGACTGTATAACCAGCGCTGGCATGAGCTCGGTCTCGGGTAGCGGAAGCGTCTGCTGCTGCGGAACAAGCCGCCGTGTCCCATCTGGCTCCCGCTGCTCGGAAAACAAGCCCACCGCAATGGTCAGGCGCATGGTGCGCTTGCCGCCGTTGGCCGCTAGGACAATCGGTTCCTTGATCTCTGACATCTGCGGAAAACCCGTGAAGAGATTGCCCAGTTGGGAAAGACTCTCCGCGTCAACCGCCCGTCCTGATTCCTCGGCTTCTCCGATGTCTTCCTCCCGGTAGCGCAGGATGCTTGAGAGAACGGGCGGTGAAGCATCCGAAGCCAGGATGCGCAAGGCTTCGAGGATGGAGGACTTGCCGGTGTTGTTTCGACCGGTAATCAAGTTGACCCTCCCCAAGCCTTCCAGTTTGAGCTGTCGGAGCGACCGGAATCGCTCAATCGACAAAGTTCCGATTTTTGCTTTCATAGTCATTCCTCAATCATTGCTAGATCGCAAGAGTCTTCCGCTTCCCTCCAGGCTGCGTCGTAGGCCCTGGGGTTCTCGCAGTACCGTTTTGAATTCATTCGCACTCGCTCGAACGAAGCACGTTGATCTCCGTTCAGATGCCGTGTTGATAGCAAAGTATCAACATCCCCGTATGCCATTTCACCGTATAATTGTCCAACCGCCGCGCCCAAAAAGGCCGCGATAATGGTCTCAATGCCAGCACACGACAGCACGACAGGCTTGCCCTCTTTGAGGGCTGGCGCGATTGCATCATGCAGCCTCTGGCAGTCTTCCGCCGACACGGCAAACGGGCAACCGGTAAAGTCGCGCACTTGTATGGTGATGGGAGTCTTCATTTCGGTGCCTCTCCCCGCCTCAGCAGTTCCGCGAAGTTGTAGTTCACGCTCGTCACCCCAAAATCCGGCTCGCGCTGGAAGGGCCGCCGCACGTAGTGCACCCGGTGCGTCTCACCCTCGAACTCGACAATGCCCAGAATGAAATCATCCGGCTTGTTTAGCGAATAGAGGATTTCGTTTTTCGTGACGGTGATCGTCGCCGCGCCGGTTATCCGGCCTTTGACCTCGATAAACCGCAGTTTCCCCGTGCCCGGTATGCGGCTCTCGATGTCGTAGCCCAGTTTCTCCGTTTCCCGGTCGGTGGGCACGAATCCCAATTCCCGTTCCACCTGCATGATGATGCCCCGGGCCTTGGCTGCGGCCGCTTCGTTGTCGGCCCCGCTAACCGCCACCTCTCCGCCCTCTCCTTGGCCCTTCACCAGGCGCAGCAGCCCGGCGGGAATGACCAACACTCCGCCCATCACCACCGGCGGCAGCGGAGCAATCTGCTTTTCGAGTTTCAGTTCCTCCATCCGCTTTTGCAGCCGGGCCTGCAACCCATCGGCGCGCTTCCGCGCCTCGTCCGAGTTCAGCCGGGCGTTTGGTTTCCCGGCTTGCTCCTGCGATTTGAGTTGTTCCGCCCGGTGGTCCCAATAGCTGATTTCCTTGGTCAGCCGGTCTTGCACCGCCGCTTCGGTCTTGGCAATCAGGTCCAGTTTCCGGGAGCGCACTTCGGCCAGGTGCTCGGGTACCACCGTCGCGACCGCGTAGCCTTGAACCTTCTGTTCCAGGCTCCGGTCAACCCATTGGCATTCTGGTCGGGCCAGGATGGTGTCCACGTTCGGTTCCCCATCGGCCATCGGCCGGTAGTCGAGATAGGGCGCGTAGTGGAAATGCCGGGTGTTGCCGTCGCCGTCCAGTTCCACATACAGCATCCGCTTGGAAATCACGCGCCGCTCACCCGTCCGCGTCAGGCTCGCATCTTGGATGGCGTGCTCCAGGTAGAACAGCACGCGCGGCGCGGTCCCTGTGTCCCGCTCATCCACCAGCAACGCGCCCCGGCGGAGCAGGTCGCGATGCCGTTCCAGTGTCAGATCAAGGGTGGCGTCCAGCAGCGGATGCCCAGGGCAGAGGAACGCCGCCAGCGGTTGTCCTTGGGGTGCCACGAGGGCTTTCTCGAAAGCGATGCGCTCGTAACGTGGCAGCACCGGTTCGCCCACGCCAATCAATCGGTCGCGGTTGCGCACGGGCGCGGGGACGTGCGTGATCTGATACCGCCGCAGTTCTCGCTGTTTGGTCGTGCCGCCCAACTGTTGAAACGCCTCCAGAAAGAAAGATTCGATGTAGTGGGGTTGGAGCCGCCGCGCTTCGGCCCGCTCCATTTCCTCCCGGATGCGGAAAACCCGCGTCGCATCCATGGCGTCGTGCGCCAGCGCCCGGTCTTCCAGCAATTCCTGCAACTGCTGCCGGTCGAACGCATGGGCCACCACCTGGGTCAGTCGGGCGCGCACTTCGGGCAGATCGCCATAGCGGATTGCCTCAATCAGCAGGTCCCGCAGCGGTTTCCCCTCGAACTGCAACTTGCCCAGCACGTCAAAGACCTGGCCCCCAAGCGCCTGCCGGGCTTGTTCCAGTTTCTCCAGCAGAGTGCGGTACACATCGCCCTCCCGTGTTTCTGCAGCCACCAGATTCCACAGGTGGCACCCCTCCGTCTGCCCAATCCGGTGGATTCGGCCAAAGCGCTGCTCGATCCGGTTGGGATTCCAAGGCAGGTCGTAGTTGACTATCAGGTGGGCCCGCTGGAGGTTGATGCCTTCCCCCGCGGCATCCGTGGCCAGCAGCACCTGTACTTCCGGGTCGTGCTTGAATGCTTCCTGCGCCTTGGTCCGCTCTTCCCGGCCCATGCCGCCGTGAATGAGCACCACCGCTTCCTTCCGCCCCAGCAGAGTGGTGATACGGCTTTCCAGGTAACTCAGCGTGTCACGGTGTTCCGTGAACAGCACCAGTTTCTGGTGTGGCGAAGGCGTGGGCGGCTCAATCGGCCCGGTGCGGTAGGGCATTGGCGTCTCCGCCAGCCGGTCGCCGTTTCCGCCGGGCGTGAAAATCTCGTTCAGCAAACGGCCTAACTCGCGCCACTTCCGGTCTTCGCCGCTCCGCCGGAGGGCCAGCGCCAACGCCTCCAGGCGTTTCAGTGTGCCAATCTCCGCGTTCAACTCTGCAATCGTCCGCGCTGCGGTGGACTGATCCAGTATCTCTTCCTCGGCGGCCTGCACTTCATTGTCGGGCGCCTCCTCCAGGTCCTCCACGTCTTCTTCGTCCAACGTGGGCACCGTGCTGGCGATGGCCGTCGCGACCTCTGCCCCCCGTTGCAGCAGTTCCAGTTCCCGCAGCTTCTTCTCCAGCCGCTCCCGCCGCCGGCGGAGGGACTGGTAGATGGCCTCTGGCGAAGACGCCAGGCGCCGTTGCAGAATGGTGAGCGCGAAACCGACTGTGCCCGCGCGCTTGTCGTTCTGGAGCGCTTCAGCCCGATTGAACTCATCCCGGACGTAATCCGTCACTTCCTTGTAAAGCCGGGCCTCGGGATCGGAGAGCTTGTACGGCACCGTATAGGCAATCCGCTCCGGGAAAAGCGGCGTAGCGTCGAACTTCAGCAGGTTCTCTTTCACCATCCGCCGCATGAGGTCGGATACATCCGTTGCATGAACACCGTCGCGAAACCGGCCCTCGAAACGGTCGCCATCGAGCAGGGCCATGAAAAGCTGGAAATCCTCTTCCTTCCCGTTGTGCGGCGTGGCCGTCATCAGCAGGAAATGCCGCGTCAGTGTCGAGAGAAGCTGGCCTAGCCGATAACGCTTAGTGTACTTGATCTCGCCGCCGAAGATGCTGGCGGACATCTTGTGTGCTTCATCGCAGACGATCAGGTCCCACCGGCAGTCCGGGGTCTTGAGCTTCGCCTGCACATCTTCGTTGCGCGACAGCTTGTCCAGCCGCGCAATGACCAGGTTCGTCTCCAGGAACCAATTCCCGGTGCGCGCCGCCTCCAGCTTGTCGTTGGTCAGGATTTCAAACGGCAGATGGAAACGCCGGTAGAGTTCGTCCTGCCACTGTTCGGCCAGACTGCCAGGGCAGACCACCAGGCACCGGTGCAAATCCCCGCGCGCGAGAAGTTCCTTCATCAGCAGCCCGGCCATGATCGTCTTGCCCGCGCCCGGATCATCCGCCAGCAGGAACCGCAGCGGCTGGCGAGGCAGCATCACGTCATACACCGCCGTGATCTGATGCGGCAGCGGCTCCACCACAGAAGTGTGGACTGCCAGCACGGGATCAAAGAGATGGGCCAGCCGGATGCGTTGCGCTTCCGAGACCAGCCGGAATAATCGTCCGTCGCCGTCAAAGCTCCAGGGCCGTCCTTGCGTGACGACCTCTAGGCGGGGCTCGTCATGGCGGTAGAGCAACTCATTCGCCACCTTGCCCACAGGCGTCTTGTAGGTTAGCTCGAGCGCCTCCGAACCAAACCACTGAACGGAAATGACACTAGCGAGGCCATCCGGCAGGATGCCTCGCACAGCCGCGTTCGGTTTCAGTTCTTCGAGCTTGCTCATCTTTGACGCCCAAGCGCGCCGCAATCTCTTCGACGGAAAGCCAGCATTCGCCCACGCTGTCACGCCAGACTTGACTGGGAAATGCCGATCTCGATCGGTCCCATCAGCGCTCAGCCTACCCACCCGGTTCCGCCTAAACAAGCCAAAGCCGGAAAGAATCCAAGTCCTCCGCAACGGACGGCGCGCATCGGGTCACTGCGACCATCCCGGTTCCTCGACACACGGGGGCAGACTCTCTGGGAGGCGATTTCCGAAGAAGTCACGGAGGCTACGGCCGGGGATGAGCCGTCCGGGCCAAAACTGTTGGAGCTGACGGCGCGCGCGGTTTCTTCTCACGCCTGTAACCGATGAAACAAGGCCTCATGGCTGGGCGAGTTCAAACAGCTTGATCTGGCGATCCGATTCGATCTCGGCCAGAGAGGCGGGATCGGGAGCGAGTTGGTTTTGACGCAGCAGTTCGCCCGGCGTGAAGAGCCGATCCCGCAAAACTGACCGCCCCGCCTCGTCGAGGGAGGCGATGCGAGTCGCTCCCTCCTGGTTGTCCACGGCAAGCAGTGACTCGGTCGGGATCTCGGGATCATCCAGGAGGTCGGGGCTGTGGCTGGTGACGAGGATCTGAGTGCGGATGGAGGCCTCGCGCAAGGCGCCGAGCAAGCCGCAATGCTCTTGTAGTTCTTGAGCACCACGCGCGTTATCAAGACGGATCCATTCATGGCTGGGGTCGCTATTCAGGTTCTTGACTCTTGAGTGAAGGCTAATCGGGAGCGGCGTTTCTGGCAAGATAGTCGTGTTGCTGGAAAAAGTGGGGCCTTGTGCGGAACTACTTTGGGCTCACCGGCAAGAGCCTGATGAGGACGAGCTCGCAAGGCGAAAGGCCGCAGCAGGCGTGCTGACCGCTACCCGGGGCAAGTGTTCGTGCTGCGGCCTACTTCTTGAAGTCCATGATGATGTTGTTGGTCTGCCTGGCCGTGAAGGAGTCAGCGTGGCAGTCGAAGAAGATGACGTTCGCCTTGCCGACGGGGTGTTTGCCCCCGTGCTTATATCCAATGTCGTAGGTGCCATCCGCCGCGCGGCCGAGGTTGATGACCGCCGGATGGTTCAACTCGTAGGAGACATCCACAGTGCCAAGGGTCTGGGAGGGGTTGGGTACGGTTGTCAGCTTGGCGGTCTTGGGGTTGGTCACCTTGGCGGGGAAATCGAGGAGGGTGTTCTGGTTCATGGCGTAGCTGATCTTCCATGGGTTGGCGAAGCTGGGGTAAAGCTTGTACTGGCGATAATGATTCTCCTGCATCCGGGTGGCACAGCGAAAAACGGCTTTCGCGAAATCGCTGTTTTCGGTGGTATTGCCGGATTGGAAGCTGTTCTTCATGACGTAAGGAATCAGGAGGGTCTGGAAGTTGTTCGAGTCGGCGCTGTCCAGAGAGGCGTTGTACCACCAGGCAAAGGGAAGGCGGTCGGTGTTATCGTCCACATACAACTGCGTGGCGAGGCCGATCTGTTTCAGGTTGCTGCGGCAGGCGATGGAGACGGCTTGGCTCTTGGCCTTGCTGAGGGCGGGGAGCAACATGCCGGCAAGGATGGCGATGATGGCGATGACGACCAGAAGTTCAATCAGGGTGAAGGCCTGGGCAACCGGTTGCGGATGATGCGGACGGTTCATGGGATCATGTTGCTGACCCCGGGCGGGAGAAAGCAAGTCGTACTTCGCACTTTGTCGTATTTGTGCTAACAATTGTCGGAAACGTCAAGGTAACCGCGACAGGATTACCCTATTCTCAGGCGCGAAGCCAAAAGTCCAAACCGCGCGCAGGTGCGTGGCTGGATATTAGACATCATAAAACAAACATCGATCCCAACAACAAAAGATCCGCGGCTGGCCGGGTGAAGGGACCTTGTCACCATTATGCCTGACGCGGAACGTATCATAATATGACCGCAAGAATCAGATACCCTGTCGTATTCCTGGCCGTTTTGCTGGGAATCGGCCTCTCCTCTCCCACCCAGGCGGGGACGGCCTTCATCAAGAATCCCAGTTTCGAGAGCAACCTCAACACGAATTCCCCGCCTCTGGCGCCGGGCGCGCCTATGGGCTGGCCCTACTATAGCCCCATCGATGACTGGACCTCTGCGGGAGGGGGGGTCAATGACGTGGTCTATGACGCCGGCGGCCCCTTCCACAACTCCGGCACACCGGTGCCCGACGGCCAGCGAGTCGGGTTCAAGCAAGGTAGCGGCGCGGTTTCGCAGGACATCACGGGCTTGACGCCCGGTAGTCAGTATTGGATCCAGTTCCGCTATGACGCGAGGCTCGGGAGCGACTTGGACCTGGCCGTCAAGTTCTCCACGATCGCTCAGGGCGGATCCATGGACGAGCAGTTGGACCTTATCGCGAAACCAAAGCCGGCGATCGGCACCCACTCGCCCTATTATTCTCGGACCGTGCCCTTTACACCGGATTTGGACAGCGGCACACTGAGCTTCGAGGTGACAGCGCGCGGTGATGCCACGATTGTGCTGGACGCGGTAACCATCGTCCAGCGGGACCAGGGCAACTTCGCGGTCGTCAATCCCAGCTTCGAAGCGAGCGGCGTGGTCTTTGACGGCGCTTCTTCGGCCGGCAAGGATTGGCCTGCCATCAGCGGTTGGGCCAAAACGGGCGTCGCGGGCGTGGACGATGGCACGGGCGGGGTCGCCGACAACGGCGAGGTCCCAGACCAGGCGCTTGTGGTTTTTATCACTGGCGAAGGCTCCTTGTCCCAGACTCTTGAGCCGTTGGTGAAAGACGACAATTACCAGGTTCAGTTCAAGTACAATGCCAAGTCCGGAACAACACCGCACCTTCAGCTCAAGGTGGCAGACACAGTGGTGTGGGAGAAGGACGTTACGGCGGTGGGTGGCACCAAGCCCTATGCGGCTCAGACAGTGAGCTTTAAGGCGGCGGCTGACATCGCGCTGTTGACCTTCACCAATACGGTTGCGGGTTCCACCGTTCTGTTGGATGACGTGAAAGTACTGGGTAGGACGGGGACACGCTTGCCCCCGATGGAGATGACGCCAGCCAAGGTGTTGTTGAGGATCGGCGACGAGGCCACAGGGACGGTTACCATCCCCACCGAGCGCCTCGCCCTCGGCTCCGCCGTGATCAAACTGCGGAGTGGAGACACCAACATCTTCGTATTGCCAGACGCGGACGCGACCGGCACGCTCAGTCTGCAGTTCCAGGGCACCGTCAGCCAAACCTTCAAAGTGAGGGGTGCCGCTGTGGGGAGCGCGTCGGTGGTCATCGCCGATTCCGCCAATCTCCTGCTGCCGACCGATATTACCACCGTCTTTGTGGCTGGGACGACCTATGTTCTGAACCCCAGTTTTGAAATGGACAAGGACAGCGGCGTCGCGAACACCCCGGTGGCTGGGTGGACAACGGGCGGGGCCAACATCGGCATGGCCGAGACCGGCAACCCCTTCCTGGCCATCGATGATCTGACGATTCCGGATCGAATGAAAGTGCTTCGGATCCAAGGCAGTGGGACGGTTTCTCAGACAATCAAGGGGCTTCAGGCCGGCAAACAGTACGGTCTGCAGTTCTTCTATAACGCCCGCACCGCGAACTATCCTTCTTACGAGCTTGCTTTGCAGGTCAGTTTCGCTGGACAGCAACTACTGAACCTTCAGAGTCTCATGCCCGCGGCGCAGAACGGCCTGACCGATTACTACTTCGAAGAGGTACGCTTTACACCCACCGCAGCCGATGGTCTGCTGGAGTTTAAGACGGTTGTTACCTCGGGCGACGCGGCGCTCTTCCTCGATGCCGTGTCGATTGTGCCGCGGCTCACCGGCGAAGTCGTCGTTAAGAACTCGAGCTTCGAGGGGAGCGCCATGGGCGCAAATTGGCCAGGCTATCTCCAGCCCAATCGTGTTGCTGGCTGGACGTGCGCAGGCGGCGGCTACGGCGTAAACGCCTACAGTCCGAAGACCTTCTTTGTCGAGCCGTTCCTCGACAACGGCATCAATTCGGACCAGGACAACGCCTTCTTCGGGCAGGGGGCGGTTACCCTGAAACAGACCGTCTCCGGCCTCACGCCCGGCACAGCGTACACCCTCGTTTTCGACTACAACGCCCGCGACGGGCGCGCCCAGAACAGCAGTGTTGCGCCGAACCTTGGCCAGTTTGAAGTCTCTGTGGACGGGGCCGTGGTGCTCACGAGTGCCGAGTTCGAGCCGGTGGACACCCTGACGCCTTGGCCTGGATTCCGGCACACGAAACCCTTCTACCAGGCGTTCGTGCCGATCACGGCGGGTGGGGAAACGGCCGAAATCCAAATCGCTCACGTGGGTGTCGTTGGCGATGAAACGCTGGTGGTGGACAACGTCCGTCTGGTGCCGGGCACGCCGGCGCGCCCTGCGATCACCAAGGAGTTGGTCGAGCAGTCGGCCAAAGCCGGTGACAAAGTCACGTTCACTGTCGCCGCATCGGGAACAGGTCTGTCCTATCGGTGGCTCAAAGATGGTGTTCAACTCGGTAACGGCGGCAACGTCGCCGGCGCCACCACCACCACTCTAAGCCTGAGCAACGTCCAAGCGGCGGACAGCGGCACCTATTCCGCAATTGCCACCGACGGGTTGGCCGTTGTGGGCAGCGCCGCGGCTCTCACAGTCGAAGCGCCGACGAACGTCTCTCTGACCGCTGCGCTTTCCGCAGGCAAGGTGGTTCTCGCCTGGCCGACGAGCGCGACCGGCTTCAAGCTGCAATACGCGCCGGCGGTGCCCGCAGCCGCCGCGGATTGGAAGGACGAACCCACGGCCGCGGCACAAAACGGGGCGAACTGGGAGGTCAAGGTCGATCCAGCAGGGGCGCAACGCTTCTACCGGTTGAGCCAGTAGCACCGGGCATTAGCACCGACAAATGACTCCAGAACCCGGGTGCCGGGGCGTTCAGTCCTGGCACCCGGGTTGCTTTTGTGCTTTTGTAACCTCAGCATGTCCACTTACAGCGCCACAACCAGCATTCGTCTCGGCGCCGCCTTGCTTTGCCTCCTCCTAGTCGAGTCGGCGCTTGCCCAGACCGTCCAGATCAACGAGCTGCAGTCCTCGAACAGCCGTACCCTCACGGACGAAAACGGTGACTCACCAGATTGGTTCGAGCTGTTCAATCCCAGCGACCGACCCGTGGATCTCGCCGGGTGGGGCGTCAGTGACGAGCGCTCGCATCCTTTCAAGTGGACTTTCCATATCGCCTCCATGGAGCCGGGGGCGTTTCTGGTCGTATTCGCATCGGGCAAGGACCGGCAGCCGGAGGCTCAGCCACCGCTAGCCCCGGACACACTTTCGGGTTTGCGGCTTTGGTTGCGGGCCGACAGGGTGAACACTAATGATCCCACTCAGGTGCGTCGGACGGGCGGGGCGGTGTTCCTTCGGCAATGGCAGGACCAAAGTGGGCGGGGGAACCACGCCGCACAGGCAGCCGACGCAAGCCAGCCCACCTGGGTCGCTTCCGGACTGGCTGGCAAGCCAAGTCTGCGCTTCGATGGCGCAAACGATCAGCTTCTACTCCCGCGGCCCCTGGCCACCAACAGTTTCTGCCTGGTCGCGGTCTTCCGCACCTCCCAATCGCATGAGGTTGACCCCGAGAACAACTCCGGGGTCGGCGGCGTGTCAGGGCAGCGATATCTGTTCGGCGCGCAGCACGGCGGCGATTACAACAGTGGGGCGGGTGTCTCCGTGGGCACCAATGGCGTGTCCGTGTACGAACACGGCTCGGGCTACATGCCCGCCCTGGCCGTTTACGCCGGGCAAGTGGGGGCTGGTCCCGCCGTGCTCGCGGTGAACTACGATGCCAAGCGTCCGGCGATAGACCTGCAAGGGCTGCCTTCGCGCGTCGGCGTGGTATCACCCCGCGCCCTGGTCACCGCCCCGGTCGAAATCGGCCTGGGAGCCTACGGTGCGTTCGGTGGCGACCTCGCCGAAATCCTCCTTTACGACCGACCGCTCTCGGAAAACGAACGCCGCGGAATCGCCCGTTACCTCGCCGACAAGTATGCCATCGTGATTCCCCAACCCAGGCACACCAACTTCCAGCTCGGCGCGACGGGTGAAGAGCTTCAACTCACGCGCCCTGATGGCACCGTGGCGGATTTCGTGCGGTTTGGACCGATTGGGCGCGATCTCTCCCTGGGCCGGCAGCCGGACGGCGCGGGACCGTTTCTGTTTTTTACCCAACCGACGCCCGGGACTTCGAACACAACGCCCGCCGCGGCGGAATTGCTGACGGATCCTGTCTTTTCCCACACGGGCGGGTTTTATACGAATGCCTTCGACCTTGTCCTGAGCGTGACCAACATCGACGCCGAGATCCGTTACACCCTCAATGGCTCCGAGCCCACTCAATCCTCCCCTCTCTACAAACTGCCGCTGCCGATCCGTAGCCGGGCAGGGACAGCCAACAGCATCTCCATGATTCCCACCGTGCCGGGCGGTCCCCTGCCTTCCGGCGAGGTGTACAAGGGCTGGGTCGTCCGCGCGCGCGGCTTCAAGACCAACGCGCTGCCCAGCTCGGTCGTCACGCGCACCTACTGGGTGGACCCTCGCGGACGCGGACGTTACTCGCTGCCGGTCATCTCTTTGGCCACTGACCGCGCGAATTTCTTCGATAACACCATCGGCATCTACGTCCCCGGCAACGCCCCCGGTGGCAATTACTCGCAGCGCTCGCCGGAATGGGAGCGGCCGGTGCACGTCGAGTTCTACGAAACCAACAACCTCACGGCGTTCGCCCAGGAGGCCGGGGTCAAGATTCACGGCAACACGTCCCAAGGATTCCCCATCAAGGGGCTCGATCTCGATGGCACCAGTGGCAAAGGCCGCAAGCCGTTCAAATACCAACTCTTCCCGGACCGCGCACGCCGCGAGTTCGAGCACTTTCTGCTGAGGCCGACCGGGCACGACCAATTGATGGCCTTCATGCGTGACGAACTCATGCAGAGCCTGGCCACCGAAACCGGCGCGGAATCCCAGGCGGCCCGCCCCTGCGTGGTGTTCATCAACGGCGAGTATTGGGGACTTCACTACCTCAAGGAGAAAGAAGACACCGAGTTCGTGGCCTACTACAGCGATCATCCCGCCGACGACCTTGATTACCTGGAGGGCTACGCCGGCGCCAAAGCCGGCGATGTCGCTCACTGGGAGGCATTGATCACCGCCGCCACGCTGGACCTGGCGGTCCCTGAAAACTACGCCCGGGTTCAAGCGCTGATGGAAGTCCCCAACTATATCGACTACAAGGTCTGCGAGATTTTCTCTTACCGGTGGGACATTGGAAATCACCGGCTCTGGAGACCGCGGACGCCGGATGGCCGGTGGCGATGGCTGCAATTCGACAATGATGTGGGCTGGGGCGGGTTCTGGGCGGAACAGCCTGCCTGGCAGTTCAACATGCTCGCGGCCGACCTGACCCCCAGCGGTTCCCTGAACGGCCACAACAACGAAACCACGACCTTCCTCCTCCGCCGACTGATGGACAATGCGGATTTTCGCGGGGACTTCATCAATCGTTTCCAGGATTTGCTCAACACCCTCTTCCTGCCGGACCATACCATGGCTCGCATCGACCAAATGGCCGCCGCGCTGGCTCCCGAAATGGCCGAGCACACGCGGCGCTGGCGCACGCCCTCCAGTCTCTCTGACTGGCGGACCTATGTTCAATACTTGCGCACCTACGCCACCAACCGCCCTCCGTACGCGCGCAACCATCTGCGGCAGCGGTTTGGCCTCCAGGAAGCCTGCTCCTTCTCCTTGAGCGTCGCCCCGGACAACTCCGGGACCGTGAAGCTCAATACACTCGAAATCGGCGCGTCCACCAACACGCCGTGGTCGGGCCGCTACTTCAAAGGGCATCCCATCACACTCGGCGCCGTCTCCCGCCCGGGGTTCAGGTTCGCGGGCTGGGAAGGGCTGGCCGGGCTGAAGACCAATTCTGTTCGACTCCTGTTGAACGGAGATTACGCCATTACAGCCCGCTTTGAACCGGACCCGAGCACGCTCCCCAGGTTCACCTCCATCCAGAGATTCTCAGACGCCCGCCTCCAATTGAGCATGACCGGGGTTCCAGGCTCAACTTACGCCCTGGAAACCGCGACCAGCCTCGATGCCTGGACGGCCACGCAGCCGCTCCTCACCAGCAGGGCGGATGGCAAGTTCGAGTTTGTCGAGACAACGCCTCCAACTGGCCCGCCGCGGTTTTACCGCCTGCGGGCGTGGTAGGAAGGTTTTCGAAGCCTTGTCGCCTAGGTTCAGTTGACCGCGGTCGCGGCGTCCCCTTTTGCCAGCGACTCCAGGCGCATCCTTAGACTGTTGCTCGAGGGTGAGCCGACCAGGCTTCCGACCGCCTTGCCGCCTTTGAAAAACACAACGGTCGGCACGCCTATGATCTCCATTCGTCTGGCAAGGGTGGTCGCCTCGTCCACGTTGATTTTCACGAACTTGACCCTGTTCGTTAGCGGCCCGGCAAGTTCGTCCAGCAGCGGCGAGAGTCGTTTGCACGGACCACACCACGGCGCGTAAAAATCTACCACCACAGGCAGCGTGGACTCGAGGACCTCCGCCTCAAACTGGTTTTCCTCGATGCGGCTTACGTTTGGGGTCGATCGATTGACCGAGGCTGAACCACGAGATTCCGACGTAAAGTGAAACACCAAGCCGAGCAGCGCGCCGTACATCGCGCCGCGCCACGGGTTCGCCGTGAGCGGGCATGCGCCGGAGGAACATTTTCCAAAATACCCAAGCAGCGCCCCCAGTCCGCCGCCAATCAGGAGGCTACCCATCAGCGACCACATGATCCACCGCCTTTCCCGGTTCCGAGCCTGTTGATAGTGTTTTCAGCGGGACACAATCCGGTGCGCGCCGACTGGATCAGGTTGATCCCGGCAACAACCCCGAAGGACAGCCACCATGGGTTGACCCAATGCGCCAGCGAAATGCTAGTGAGCATAATCGTGCCGGCCAGAATTCGAACCGCGTTTTCAGTCTTCATATCACCTCTAACTGAGCCGCAAGATGCGAAAAAGTTACACCCGAACGCCGCTTTGCCTCGGCTATGTGGAAGCGGAGAGGGGCAGGAAGCGTTTAAGCAAAGAGTTGGCAAATCCTGGTTTTGACCTCTTGCAGCTTGGCGTCTTTCACCTTGGCGGCAGTGTAGAGGATCATCGAGTGCTCGATGGTGAACACCCGGTTTGGACGGATATAGCTATCCAACGCGAGCCGACCGCGATCAAAGTCGGCGGCAGTCAGTGGAACGGCGTAGCGGTCAGAGCGAGCTTGGCTCGTGATTTGGCAGAGAATGAGGTCGTCGCCCGCGAGGTCAGCAACGACGAGGGCGGGACGGCGTTTGCCAACCCGCAAATCCGTCTGAGGGAACAGCAGGACCACGACCTCACCGACTACAGGCTTGCCCATGCGGTGTCCTCCTCTGGCGTGTCCCAGTCCTTGGCGAGCGCGGACTCGCTCAAAAGTAAGCCGTTGAAGTGTTCGTCGGCGTCTTTCAGGCGGAGGAAGCGCGCGAAGTCGTAAACCTCGCGCTGCAATGTCTCGGGCAGGCTCGCCACTTCTTTCTCGATCATTTCTCGCGTGCTCATAGGTCATTTGTCGCAGACTCAGGCGTTGCGGTAAAGTTCAGAACCGTCGGCAACGAACTGCTTCGTTCCCCCCTATTTGCTCACGTGTCTTCAACGCTTGCTCACCCAGATGGGACTGGACCAAGCGCGGGAGGGATTGCCGTTTTCATCGCGGTCAGCCTGCGTGACCCGGACGTAGTAGTAGCTGGAGACTCGGAACGCCTTGTCCACCCAGTCGAAGCGGGTCCGCTCGCGTCGCGGAGTGGTGCGATGGCAGACGACGCCGTCGCGCACCACCACGATTTCTTTGATTCTCGCCGTGCCTTGAACGGTGACGGCCAGCCGGGGCTTTCCCGCGATCCGGATTTCTTCGCCCATGAAGTGCCCGCTGATTCTGAAATCCAGAACAATTCGCGCATTGGAGACAGCGTAGTTGCGGCGGTGACCCAGCGCGTCGAAGATACCGTCTCGGGTCAGGCTGCTCGCCAGCACAGCGGTGCGGGAGGCGGGTTTCCCCTCATGCGAGTCCGTTCCGCCAACGAAGCCTGTTTTGCCGCCCCGTGCGAGGAACTCCCGCACCACGCGCTCGCCATTGACCCGATACGTCTTGCCCTTATACCGGATGGCGTCGGCGAGCATCTCCGTATTGGCGATGACCGACGACCAGTCAGGATCATATTTGAATTGTTCCCGGCATTCCGCGTCTGTGGACGGATGATTGTTCTGGATCAGGCCGCCGGCATGTCGCACTGCGGCGGCCAGCATGTCTGGAGTCTGGAAGGCGGCATCTTTGGCGCTGAACAGGTAATCGACCTCGTTCGTAAAATAGACGTTCTTGTGGTTGTAGAATCTGGGCGGTCCGGGGAAGAGGTGTTCGGACCCGACCCCGTTGCTGAAGCCACTCCAGTACTTGGGTTGCGAGGTCCACTCGTAGCCGGCGATGGCGACAAATCGGCCTTCCGTGGTGGCTGCCTCCGCCGCGGCTTGCGTGGCTTGCCAATTCTCTTTCGGCATCCGCCATGGGGACGCGTTGCCGAAGTCATGGTCGGTGAGGATGACAAAGTCGAGCTTTGCAACATCGCGGGCGTGGGCGAAGTAGTCGGCGGGGGTTCCTTTGCCATCGGAAAGGCCGGTGTGCCCGTGCGTGTCACCCCAATACACCTGATACTGGGCGCGAGCGGTGGCAACCGCTGCGATTACGGCGCAGGCCAACGCTAGCCGCAGGCCCAACCTGGTCCCCGACGCCAAGGCGAGGGCGCACGTTGGGTTCTCCCGTGAGCATGATCTTCCATGACTGATGGCTGAGGAGTTGAGGTTGAACACAGGTGTGAACTCTGACCGGAAAACGGCAAGGCGTCAACGCGGCCGCTCTGCGAATCGACCGTTTCAGGACGCAAGGACGGCTTGGAGGGAACGGAGTTCTTCCGCGACCTGGGCGAGATCGGCAAGGGTTTGGGCGATCTCGTCGCGCAGCAGCGCCCGGTAGCGCTTGCGCAAGCGATGCACGGCCACCCGCACCGCGCCTTCGTCAACTCCGAGCGCTTGTGCGGCTTGAGCATAGGGAATAGCTGGCTCGCCGACCATCAGGTAGCCCTTGGCTTGTTCGAAAAGCTGGGCTTTGCCGTCGGCGACGCACTCATCTCGCAGCCGTGTGATAACGCGTTCGAGCAACGCCAGCGCCCATTCGCGGTCAAACGCCAGGTCGGGACTCAAATGATCCGCTGGCTCGATGTGAAACCGTTCGTCGGCATCCTGCCAATCGAGCGACAGGTGTTGCGCGCCGCCGCCACGTTTCTGGCGTCCCGCCTTGTCCCATTCGTTCGCGAGGAAGTGCTTCAACGACGCCAGGAGGAAGGCACGGAACTTCCCGTGCCCGGCGTCGAGCCCTTCGAGATAGTTCTTCTGTAGGAATCGCTCCTCGAAGTTCGCGGTTCCGGCATCCATCGCCGGCAGGATCTTCAACGCCACGAACCGGTCGAGCGCAGGCTGGCGCGCCCTGTAAACCGCGCCCATGCCGCCGGCCCCGAGCAAGCCGAGTATCTCGAGCTGCGGGAAAAGGGTTGCGACCTTCTCCGGCGGCGGCGGCTCAAAACGGGGGGCGTGTCCGCCCGCGGTGGTCTTCGTCTCCGCGCCCTGCGCCAGCAGGCACGCCGGGCACAATCCCGCCAGAGCCCCCTGGGGAAGGGGCCTCTTGCAGGTCGGGCAAGATCGATCCTGGTTCATGGCGGTCTTCATATACTTCTAGTCACGATGCTAACTACGCATGTACGTTGTTCTTATGCGTCTCTGCCCATTCACCAGGGGAATGATGTCCTATTTGTGATCAAACATGTCCCAAAAGCGTACAGACGATTCACCGATGTGCGTGGTACTCTTAATACGATGCACCAGGTATTGACTGTATGCTCTATGTGCAAAGGCAAGGTAACGGCGGCAGACGCCGGCCTGGAGATGTGGAGTAAACTCGAGAGCCCATTTTTGTGCTGTGTTGGCGGGACGGAACCAAACAGACACAATTTGCGCAAGGCAACAACAAACGAGCAGAATTACACATAATACATGAAAACATTAAAAGTACTTATTGCTGCAACCGCAATAGTCATATCACAGGCACAGGCGGCACCGACTATTCCGCAAGGGCTTATAACGGAAGAGGTTTATCTCGACATCCCCGGCGACCAGGTGTCCGATCTGATCGGCAGCTCCAAATTCCAAAATGGGACTCCTGATCTTGTCAACAGTAGGACCAGTTTCGAGTACGCCGCCGGCGGCCTCGATAGCACGTTTTATGCCCACACATATGACAACAGCGGGGCTCGCATGGCGGGTTATTTCTATCCTCCAACTTCAGGAGACTACACATTTTGGATTGCCGCTGACGATACTGCCATTCTTTATCTCAGCACAGACGAGAATCCCGCGCATAAGAGCCAGATTGCCAGCGTGCCATCTTGGTGGTTTGGCAGGGCATATACGCATAATCCAAGTCAGCAGTCTGCGCCAGTATCACTTATACAAGGAAACGTCTATTATATCGAAGCACTCATGAAGGAGAACTGGGGAGGTGAGCATGTGTCCGTCAGTATTGATGGCGCGTCTCCAATTCCAGGCAGCTATTTGTCCCCTCTTGGCGCGGTTCCAGAACCATCCACCTGCCTTGCCGGAATCGCTGCATTGTCGATGCTCGCGATGTCCATCCGCGCAAACCGTAAGCACAGGGCCTGATTCACCCAACTGTTCGTCAATGATCTGAAACCGCGACGCATCGACGCGTTCGGGGAACGTCAATGCGCCCATTGCGCCTCCGTTCACCGTGGGGCTCGCGTTGCTCCTCACCAACGCGCGTGTTATCCGAATGCGCTCGGCGCTGGGCTCGGGCGGAGGCGACGGCTGCGATCACCGCGCGGGGTGTTGCTCTGGCAAGCGTGCGCAAGCCCAAGAAAGCCGGTGTCAGATGCTTGGCCGGGCGTTGCTGATCCATCCGCACGCGCCCATAGGCGGTACCTGGGCCGGAATAGGCAGGAGGGAACGGGCGACCGCGCGATCGTCGGGGCCGTTGTATAGGCTTGCCTAAGACGGTCGTTCGCGTAAAGTCATCTCAGCTCTCAACAGGTTATGACGATGTTACGCTGTTTTGGCGGCAGGCATGCGCGAGAAATGAGTCGCTCGGCCTCCAAGTCGGCTCGGGAACGGGTGGTGAGCGGCCGCGCCTTCACGTTGATCGAATTGCTGGTGGTGATCGCTATCATCGCCATCCTGGCCTCCATGTTACTTCCCGCGCTCGGCCGGGCTAAGGAGAAGGCCCGGCGTGTGGGTTGCCAGAGCGGTCTGCGTCAGCTCGGGCTTGCCCTGCAGATGTACGGCAATGACAATGCGGATCGCCTGCCCCAGGGATACCGCGACGACGGATTTACTCACACCATTTGGATCAGCACCAATACCTTCAACGCCATCCGCCAGTACAGCGGAACAAACATGAGTACCTGTCCCAGCCTCGCGAGCACCTTCCAGTACTATCGCGCGGGCATCGGCTGGGTGATCGGCTATAGCTACAACGGAGGGCACAAGAAACCGTGGGCTGGAGAGCCGTCACCCAAATGGGTTTCACCGCAGAGGTTCACCGAGGATCCGCAGTTGACGCTTGCCTGCGACTTGAACGCTTGGGCGGAACCCCTTGGCGGGTCCGGCTGGGTCATCGCTCCGCACTGCTCCGGCGGAGCGGCCAAGGACAAGGGCATCCCGTTTCTTTGGCTCACAAAATTGACCAAACCGGTTCAGGTTGGCGCTCAGGGCGGCAACGTGCTTCTTCTTGCCGGCTCGGTCCATTGGAAAACCCTCCGATCGATGACGAATTACTGGGCGGCCGAGGCGGGGGGCTACTGGAAAATGTGGTGAGTTGTAGACCTTCCTTCGGATCTCCTGGCCGATGAAAAGCGGCCCGACTCGCCGGCGCGGTCCTCGTGCTGCTACTCGGTAGCGATCGCTGCCCCGTGCGAGCTCAAGCGGCTGCGAGCGGGGAGGTTTGATGCATCTGGAGATGCTGGCAGGGAGAAATGCCTCGACAGGCCTTTCGATCGACCTATACGCTCGCGCTAATACCTCAGAATAAACCTAGTGATGTGACCTTTGCTTCGTATGGCGGCTCACCACATCGGCTGGGGCGTGGTCGAACACGCTCTGGCGTCCGGGAAGACTGATCCGACAAGGTCTGGCCGAGCCAGATGCGTTCGGTTGGGACTGGCGTTGGCCTGTCTGCTGGTGGGCGCGCACGCCTACGCCCAGCGGTCGCCGGGTGTGCCCGCAGGCTCGCGCAAGGTCGGCCCCATCGCCGGCGGTTGGGTGCTGTCGAACGGACGGCTGCTGCGGCCGTGGGGCGACCAAATCGAATTGCCGGGCCAGCCGTTTTCCGTGGTCGTCAGCCCCGACGGCAAGACCGGTTTTTTGCTCGTGGCGGCTAATCGCTTCAAAGACCCGTGGGTGACGGACGCGACGCTGCTCGCCAGCATTGACCTCGACCGCCGGACGATCACCAAGACGATCCGGTTCGACAAGCAGCTCTCGGTCGGCATCGGCATGGCGTTCGCCGCGCAAGCGAAACGGCTGTTCCTCTCCGATCCTGTGGGCGACCGGGTGATTGCAGTGCGCGTGCCCACCCTGGAGATCGAACGCGAGATGGTTTTGGCGAAGGGTTCGTTTCCTGTTGGCATGGCGGCGACGGCTGACGGCGCGCGCGTCTATGCCGTGGCGAACCTCACTGGCAAACTCATCGAGCTGGACGGCGCGACGGGCAACGTCACCGCGGAAATTTCCGTCGGAGCTTTCCCCGGTCGCGTGGTGCTCGCCGCCGATGCCAGCGAATCGTCGAACGATCTGCTGCTGGTCAACCGCGGCAGCAAGCTGAACGCGGTCGGCACCGCCGATGCGCCGATCGTCTTCACCGCGCAGCAGAACCTGGTGAACAACGGCGTGTCCGACGCGACCCAGGGCCTGTGGGGCGGCGTCGTCCTGCTGGGCCGCGCGCCGACCGCGGTGTGCGCCACCGGCACCGGCCCGAACGATGCCGGCGGCACGTCGACCACCTGCCAGCAGGCG
>ORJL011479427.1_pt1 | contig 28416 bp, 17 predicted proteins | sample 1779941 | NCBI WGS metagenome assembly ORJL01 (sample SAMEA104232317, study PRJEB22302) | groundwater metagenome | biome: forest; feature: aquifer; material: groundwater | place: USA | collected 2011-08-07 | depth 5.8 m
CGAACTCCCCTCCCGGATCTTCCTCGATGCGAGCGAGTCGATGACATTTGGCGAGCCGAACAAGTTCGACTTCGCACGCCAAGTCGCGGCGGCGATGGGGTACGTGGCCTTGTGCGGGTTCGATCGCGTGACGGTGGTCGCTTTCCCTCAGAGAAACGAGGAAGCCGCCGCGAGAGGCGCCCTGCGGGCGGTGCGCGGACGCAAGTCGGCTCTGGGGTATTTCCAGAATCTGAGCCGGTTGACCGCGCAAGGCCCCGCCGACCTGAACGAAGCCCTGAAACGCGGTGCAATCGAGGCCCGGCAGGCGGGCGTGGCGGTGGTGTTGAGTGATTTTCTGGACCCCGCCGGATATGAAGCGGGCCTCACCGCGCTTTTTGGGCGCGGATTCCACGTCAATGTGGTCCAGGTTCTGGCCCCGGAGGAACTGAACCCGACAACCTATGGAGATCTGCGCCTCATCGACTCCGAGACCGGAGCGGAGCAAGAGGTCACATTCGGTCGTTACCGCCTGGCCACTTACCAGCAGGCGGTGAGCAACTATTGCCAAAAGCTGCGTGAGTTCGCGACCGCCCGCGGCGCGCATTATTTCCTGGCAAGTTCGGCGACGCCGTTGGAAGAACTGCTGCTCAAACAGTTGCGCCAGGCGGAGGTCTGGGGTTAAGCACACACGCAATGCACTTTCTAGCCCCCACCGCTTTCGCCTTCGCCGCCGCGCTGCCTGTGGTGGTCCTGTTCTATCTCCTCAAGCGCAAGCGCATGGTCAAGCTGGTCCCCAGCACCCTCCTCTGGCGCAAGTTCCTGGCCGAGACCCAAGCCAGCGCCCCATTCCAAAAGCTACGGCACAATTGGCTTCTGATCCTACAACTGATCCTGCTCATCCTGGTCATCTTCGCCCTTTCGCGCCCTTACTTTGCCGGGAAGACCAGCGGAGGGCGGCTGCTCGTCGCGGTCCTCGATGCCTCGGCGTCCATGCAGAGCATCGATGAGGAGCCGTCACGATTCGAGAAGGCGCGCCGTCAGGCCCTCGATCTGGTGGACAGCATGCATGACACCGACCAGATGGTGGTCTTGTTGGCGGCCAGCCACACCGAGGTCAAGCAGTCGCCCACAGGCAATAAGGCCGCGTTGCGCCGTTCCCTGAGGGGTTGCGCCGTCACCGATTCCACCACCCACCTCGCCGAGGCCCTCAAGCTTGCCCAACCGCTGGTTCGAGACCGGGCAGGGGGTGAAATTCACCTCTACACCGACGGCGCCGTTCGCGATATGGCGGAGTTCGAGCACGAAGGCTTGAACGTGACGTTCCATCAGTTTGGGAAGCGAGCCGGCAATGCCGGAATCGTCACCTTGGACGTCCGGTCTCACCCCGAAGACCCGAGCCGCCGGGCTGTGTTCGTGAGCGTGCTGAACGCGTCCTCCAACTCGATCCAGACCGAACTCGAGCTGCGCTTTCAGGGCCAACTCATCGAGACCCGCCCTCTCACCCTGAAACCACGCGAGACCTCCCCACAGGTGTTCAACGCCAGCCAGGCTGAGGATGGCGTCTTTCAAGTGCGACTCACCACCGAGGACGATCTGGCCGCCGACAACCAGGCGTCCATCTCAAGCCTCTTGCCCCGCCCGGTCAAAGTGCTCCTGGTGACGCGAGGCAATGCTTACTTGGAAAAAGCTCTCGGCACGGTCCCCAATGCGTCCGTGACGGTCGCCAAGGAGTCGGAGGACGATGCCAGGAGTTTTGATCTCACGGTCCTGGATGATGTCTTGCCAACAGTCTGGCCCGCCGGGAACGTCCTTGCCATCCGTTCCACCCAAACCAACTGGGTACACATCGTCGGGCGGGCCGAGGCACCGACCATTGTTGATTGGAAGAACACGCATCCCCTGCTTCGGTTTGTGAACCTGGACAACGTGCAGATTGCCGAAGCGCTCGCCGTGAGCACGCCTTCCTGGGCGGTTTCGCTCGTGGACTCGCCGACCACCTCGTTGGTGCTGGCCGGGGAGGTGGGGCGTCAGAAAATCCTCTGGATCGGCTTCGACACCCTCCAGACCACGTGGCCCTTGCGTGTCTCGTTCCCCATCTTCATCGCCAACGCGGTGGACTGGCTCAACCCGGCGACAGCCACCACCGCCCAGTACATGGTGCGGGCGGGTGACCCGATCCGGCTGGCGCTAACCGCACCCATGACCAGCGGAAAGATGATTCTGCCCGATAAGTCCGAGCGCGTCATCAGCCTCGACCCCACCGCGCGCGAGTTCGTGTTTGGCGAGACCATGCGCCAGGGCCTCTATGAGCTTGAAGCGGGCACGAACAGGGCCGTTTTCTGCGTGAACCTGTTGGACGGGGCCGAAACGGACACCACGCCCCGCGCGGAACTCAACTTCGGCAAGTACGCCAAAGTGCAGGCCACAACGATCAAACAGGCGAACATGGAGATCTGGCGCTGGATTGCCGCGGCGGGGCTCGCGATCCTCATGTTCGAGTGGTGGTTCTATCATCGGAGGACCGCGTGAGAAAGACGCCGCTCCCGACCTCACCACCTGCCCGACGGGATGAACGACACCCAGGTGGGGTAGGGCGCGTCTGTCTCAGCGCGCCGCTCTGGACGTTCGACCACCTGTGCGGCCCGCTGAGGACAGCGAGCCCTACCCTCTCGACGGTGGGGCGCGGTGTCCCTACCGCGCCGTCTGGGGTGTTCGATCGCATGTGCGGCCCGCTGAGGATAGCGAGCCCTACCTGCTCCCCGTGCTGCGGAGGACCGACTCATGTAACCCATCCCACCGCCCAGGCGGTATCCACCCGTTTTACCGCCGTGCGCCTATCACCGGGCCTGCGCGCCGTAGCCGCCCGCGCCATAGTCCTCGCCACTGCGGCGCTGATGGCGGCAGTCTGGCTTTGTGGGTGTGGCCAGTCCGGGGCCAGGCAGGTCGTCGTTTACACATCGCAAGACCAAGTCTTCGCGGAGCCTGTCCTAAAGGAGTTTACGCGGCAGACCGGAATCAAGGTGAATGCCGTGTTCGACAGCGAAGCCGTGAAAACCGTGGGTTTGGTCAACCGCCTGCTGGCGGAGCGTGATCATCCCCAATGCGACCTTTTCTGGAACAACGAGGAACTCCGCACGCGCCAGTTGGCCGCGCAGAACGGCTGCTCCTCTTGGGTGGCACTGGAGGGCCATTGCCGGTTCCGCCGCCTGGTGGTGAACACCAACCGGGTCGCCGCCGACCACGTCCCCCGCTCGTTGAGCGAACTGACCAACGCCGCGTGGCGCGGAAAGATAGCCCTGGCTTACCCGCTCTTTGGCACGACCGCGACCCACTTTCTGGCCTTGCGGCAGCAGTGGGGAGAAGTCCGCTGGGAGGCCTGGTGTCGGGCCCTGCAAGCCAACAAACCGATGGTCGTGGATGGCAACTCGGTTGTGGTGAAACAAGTCGGACGGGGCGAAGCCTGGGTGGGCCTTACCGACTCCGATGATATCGCCGCGGCTCGGCGGGAAGGGTTGCCGGTGGCCGGAGTCTCCCTCGGGGCGGACACGCTCACCATCCCGAACACAGTGGCGATCGTTAAAGGATCGCCGCATGAGGCTCTCGCAACTGAACTAGTTGCCTACCTCCAAACGACGGAGGTCAAAGCGCGGCTCGCACAGATGAACGCGTTCGAGGCGGTGGGCGAGTCTGGCTCCCCCATGCTGCAGGTGCGGTGGGAATCGCTTCTGGCGGAGATGCAGCCGGCGCTGAAGAAACTGGAACTTATTTTCCTGCGGTGAACTGGATTCTGCTTAAGAATAGCCTGCTCGTGAGTGTGTCCGCGACACTCCTGGCCCTCCTGTTTGGTTTTCTGGCCGCGCTCTGGGCGGCGGCGGCGAAACCGTTCTGGCGCGGATGCCTGCTCGCGATCGCCGCCCTCGCCCTGGCCCTGCCCCCCTTCCTCTCCGTGGATTTCTGGCTCTACGCACTCGGCTTTACGGGAGTTTGGCGCCCCTGGCTTCCAGTCAGCATCTACTCCTTGGGCGGCGCGGTTTGGATTCTGGCTCTCTTGCTCTGGCCGATCTCGATGTTCGCCACCCTCGCCGCGTGGCGCCAGATTGAACCGTCCCAGTTCGAGTCGGACAGCGCCCTCCGCGGCAGCCCGTTGCTGCGCTGGCTGCTGTTGCCCTTCGCCGCGCCGGCGCTTGCCCAAGCGGGCGTTGTCACTTTCGTCCTGGCTCTAAACAACTTTGCCGTCCCCTCCATCCTGCAGGTGAAAGTGTTTCCAGCCGAGGTGTGGTTGCGTTTCAGCCAGACCTTCGACTCCGTGGGCGCATTGGCGGTAAGCTGGCCTTTGATCCTGGCTCCCCTGCTCCTCCTAGGGTGGTTCCGCAAGCGCGAGGTGGCATGGCCACGCCAGGAGGGGCCACCCCCATGGAGAGTGTTCGGTCGGCAGTTGGGTGCCGGGTGGGTCTGGTCGAGTGCGGCCGCAGTGGGTTTCATCGTGCTCATGGCCGTGATTCTTCCCGTGGCCCGGACGGTGACCTCCTCGGAAGCTTGGAAGGCAATGCCCGGCGCTTTCGCCGCGGGACAGGGCGCATTCCTCTTCTCCTTCCTGAGCGCGGCGGCAGGAGCCACGCTAACGGTTGCCGCTGGGCTGGCGAGCTGGCGTCTGCCTCTGGGCTTGCCGATCTGGCTGCCCTTCCTTATCCCGGGGGTGTTGTTGGGAATCGGGATTATTCTTTGCCTGAACCGCCCTCCGTTCATCCAATTCTATCAGAGTACGGCTGTGGTGCTTCTTGCGTTGAGCGTGCGCTACCTGCCCATCGGTTGGCACGGCGCGCGGCTGGCCAGGCGGTCGGTGGATCCCGAGCTGACCGATGCGGCAATCCTGTGCGGAGCGTCCCGGTGGGGGGTACTCCGACACGTGCACTGGCCCCAGATGGCCCCTCAGCTCGCCGCCACATGGTACGTAACGTACCTCCTTTGCCTCTGGGATGTGGAGACACTCGTGCTCATAATGCCTCCAGGCGTCGAGACCCTTCCTCTGCGGATCTTCAACCTGCTGCACTACGGCCACAACGTTCAGGTCAGCGCCCTCTGTCTGCTCCTGCTTGGCCTCGCGGTGCTTCCCTTGCTGCTTTGGGGGTTGGGAAGACTCGCTCACGGGCTCCTCCCGAGGGGATCGAGCCGAACATGGCTCGCTCCCCAAGCCGCAATGGCCTCGCTTGTACCGCTCCTTCTCCTCTTGGGGTGTTCCCCTTCCTCGGATACTGGAGCGCCGTTAGCCAGCCGTTTTTTCAGCCGTGTCGAAGTCATCGGCTCGCGCGGGACTGGACCGGGCCAGTTCAATAAGCCCCGGTCGGTCGCGGTGGACGGACAGAATAATCTCTACGTGGTCGATATGACCGGGCGAGTGCAGAAGTTCGCTCCGGATGGTAACTTCCTGTCCTACTGGCAAATGCCGCAAACCGATTTGGGGCGTCCCAAAGGAATGAGCGTGGATGGCGCCGGACGCCTGGTGGTGTTGGAGCCCCATTACTCCCGGGTAAACCATTTCTCCACTGAAGGCAAACTCCTCGCCCAGTGGGGCGCTCACGGCACGAACACAGGACAACTCGCATTCCCCCGCGCCATTGCGTTCAACTCGAAAGGAGAGGCGTTCGTGAGCGAATACGGTGTTACGGAGAGGGTGCAGCATTTCTCGCCCGACGGCGCGACGTGTCTGGGCGGCTTTGGACGGTTTGGCGCGGATCCGGGCGAGTTCAACCGGGCGGAGGGTCTGGGCATCGACGCCCAGGACCGCCTGTACGTAGCTGACTCCTGCAATCACCGCGTCCAGATCTTCGGAAAGGATGGCAAGTGGCTGCGCAGCTTCGGACATGCGGGCAAAGGACCCGGCGAACTCAGTTATCCGTATGACATCGGCCTCGATGCGGAGGGCAACCAATTCGTCTGCGAGTTTGGGAACAGCCGGATCCAGGTCTTCAATTCCCAAGACCAGTCGGTCGAGATCATCGGCGGGCCGGGGAGCGCCCCCGGCCAGTTCAGCAACCCCTGGAGCATTGCCCTGGACCACGCCGGCAACCTCTACGTCGCGGATGCCCTCAACCATCGAGTTCAGAAGCTCGTCAGGTAATGCCCTTCCAATTTACCAATCCGTGGTGGTTGTTGCTGCTCCCGGGCGTGGCGGCCTGGGTGGTCTGGCTTGCTTGGACTTCGGACGTGCAGACCGGGCCGTGGCGACGCTGGACCGCTATGGCGCTACGCCTGCTCATCAGCCTCGCGCTGGTGCTCGGCATAGCCGGGATTCAGTGGCTGCGTCCATTGGAGGGCATGAACGTGTTCTTCCTGCTTGATCGCTCGGACAGCGTCCCTACGGTCCAGCAGGAAATGGCGCGCGAGTTTGTGAACCAGAGCGCCTCGGTCAAGAAGGCGGTGGACAAGGCCGGTCTGATCATCTTTGGCAACGGGGCGAGCATCGAAACAACGCCGAACCTCAAGATGGACGTTCGCAAGATCCATGCCGTGATCGGCACCGAGCGGACTGACATCGGCAGCGCCATCCGGTTGGGCACGGCGGCTTTTCCCGAGACGGGCCAGAAACGGCTCGTGGTCTTGTCCGACGGCAACGAGAACCTGGGCGACGCCTTGGGGGCGGTGGCCGCGGCCAAATCACTGGGAGTCACCATCGACGTTGTCCCTCTGGGAATCTCACGCGGTGGCGACGTGTCGATACAGAAGCTGGGTGTCCCCGCGGCGATCAAGAAAGGGCAGACGTTCGAGGTAAAGATCCTGGCCCAGTCCGACCGCAAGCGCCAAGGGACAGTGCGTCTCTATCGAAATGACCAATTCCTAGGTGAACAGAAAGTGGAGCTGGAGGCCGGCAAGAACCTGTTCACGTTTGCTCAGACGCTCGGCGAGGCGGGGTTTTACACGTACGACGCCCAATTGGACGCGCCGGGAGATTCGGTCGCGCAGAACAACCGGGCCAGCGGGTTTGCCAGCGTTCGGGGCGATCCCCGCATCCTGCTCATCTCCGCTGATCCCGCCCAGGACGCTCCGCTGGCCGCCGCCCTGCGAACTTCACGGCTCGAGGTGAAGGTCGGCGACATCGGGAGTCTCCCGGGTACCCTCGCGGAGTTGCAGAGCTACGACACCATCCTCTTGAGTAACATCGCCGCGGGAGACCTGGGTGACACCATGATGAAGTTGCTCGAGAGCGCGGTGCGGGACTTCGGCGTGGGCCTGGTCTGCGTTGGCGGCGACCAGACCTACGCGGCCGGCGCTTACCGAGGCACGCCCCTGGAGTCGGTTCTGCCGGTGGAGATGGAGTTGAGCAGCAAGAAGATCCTCCCCAGCGGCGCCGTTGTGCTCGTCATGCACGGGATGGAGTTTAACAACGGCAACCAAATCGCCCGCGGATGCGCGTTGGGCGTACTGGACGCCCTGGGGCCCCAGGACGAATTGGGCTTGGTGCTCTGGGACGGCTTTGTGCATTGGCTGTTCCCCCTGGACAAAGTCGGATCCAAGAAGGAAATGGGGAGCAAAATCGCGGGGATGAACCAGGGCGATCTTCCGAGTTTCTCGGAGATCATGGAACTGGCTTACAAGGGCGATAAGGATAACAAGGGTTTGAAAGACTCCAAAGCCAATCTCAAACACATCATCGTCTTCAGCGACGGCGATCCCGGCCCCCCGACCCCGGCGCTAATGCAGGCGATTGTCCGGGACAAGATCACCGTCAGTACGGTGATGATCTCCGGCCATTCGGGGCCCGACACGATGATCAGCATCGCCGACCAGGGGCGTGGCCGCTTTTATGACGTTCGCGACCCTTCCATGCTGCCCCAGATCTTCATTAAAGAAGCTATGGTCATCCTCAAGTCCGCCATCTTCGAGGAACCCTTCAAGCCCCAGGTGGCGGTGAACAGCGAGATGGTTCGCGGCATCGGGGCCGCCGAGTATCCGCAATTGCGCGGCTATGTCTGCACAACCCCGAAAGGCCGCGCCGAAGTCCCCCTGATCTCCGACAAGGGCGATCCGGTGCTGGCCCATTGGCAATACGGCTTGGGAAGAACGGTGGCCTTCACCTCCGATGCCAAAGCCAAGTGGGCGGCCGACTGGCTGGGCTGGGGCAAGTACCGCCAGTTCTGGTCGCAGGTCGCCCAATGGAGCCTCCGACGCATCGACACCGCCGATTTTAACACGGAGGTGTCCGTCGAGAAGGGACAGGGCACCATCAGCCTCGAAGCGCTCGATTCCCAAGGTAACTATCGCAACTTCCTCAACCTCCAGGCGGTCGTGGTAAGTCCCAAGGGCGAGAAACAGACCGTACGTCTGGAGCAAACCGGGCCGGGGCGCTACGAAACGCACTTCGCCACGCGCGAGGTTGGCGCATACCTCCTGAATCTGATGGAGATGAAGGATGGGAAACTGAGAGCCTCCCAGACGCTCGGGGCCAGCGTGAATTACTCCCCCGAGTTCGGCGCCAGCGAGCCGAACGCGAACCTGCTCGACCAACTCGCCCAGGAAGGCGGTGGTAAAGTGCTCGCGCCGGATACCGCTGCCAACCGCTCCACAAACTCGTTCCTCCGCGACAGGAAAAAAACCTTCCAGCCGCGGGACCTCTGGGAATGGCTTCTCAAGATGGCCGTGGTCCTCTTCATCGCAGATGTGGGCGTGCGTCGCATCTACCTGGACCGCGCCGAATGGCTCAAGGCCACCGAGAACCTGCGGCGTTGGGTCCTTTTCTGGGACGGCAAGCCGCGCACCGCCCAAGCCGATGAATCGCTGAACGCACTGCTGCTTCGGCGCGAGCAGGTTCGCGCCCGCCACACCCCAGGCCAATCCGAACCCAAACCCGAGTTGTTCCAGCCGGCCACGCCTGCCTCCTCTCCCTTGTCCACCCTCGCCTCAGCCGGCCAAACCACGGCCAAGAGCGCCTCCGAAGAGCCCGCTCCGCCCCCCCCGCCCCACCCGGAACCCGCCTCCACCACCAGCAGGTTGCTAGACGCAAAACGCCGCGCTTCCAAACGGCTGGACAAGTAATCAAACTGATTGAAGCGGATTCCCTTCTCGTGGCACAATTACGCCATGTTCGCCCGGCTTGTCGGACAGCTCGGGCTGCAGTGACTGCTGAACGACGACTGCGAGAGGGTGCGGAAGCGACAAATTTATGAACCGGCTCAAAGAAGTGACCATTGAGGGATTTCGATCCATCGAATCCGCCAAGGTGGAGTTGCGTCCGCTGAATGTCTTTATCGGCGCCAACGGAGCCGGGAAAAGCAACCTGATTGCCTTTCTCCAGATGCTGAATTTCGCCTTATCTCGCGGGTTGCAGAACTACGTGCAAACGCGCGGCCCAGCCTCCGCCTTGCTGCACTTTGGCCCGAAGACGACCCCGGTGATGCGCGGAGCACTGGAGTTCCAAACCGAGGGCGGGAAGAACGAATACCGGTTTACACTCACGCATGCGCAGGGGGACACCCTCATTTTCACCCACGAAGAAGCGGAGTATCACGGGATTGGCTACTCCCAGCCAAAAGTGGTTCCGCTGGGCGGTGGCGGACACCGCGAGAGCGGTCTGGCCGAGCCTTGGGCAGAGAACGAGGCCACAGCGAAAGTAATGAAGATCCTCTTGGGGAAATGCCGGGCGTACCAGTTTCACGATACGTCGCTTGGTTCCCACCTGCGCAACACGCCCCGCACGGATGACAACGCGTATCTGCGGGCGGACGGAGGCAACTTGGCGGCGTTTCTTCTGCGCCTGCGCGGCGAGCATCCGCACGATTATCGGATGATTGAGCGGACGATCAACACCGTGCTCCCATGGTTTGAGGACTTCGTATTGGAACCTCAAGGCGAAGGGGATCGACAAACCGTGCCTTTGCGCTGGCGCATGCCTGACCGGCCAGATTACGAGTTTTCCGCTGGGCAATTCTCCGATGGCTCCCTCCGCATCCTGTGCCTTGTCACGCTGTTGCTCCAACCGGAGCCGCTGCGACCTCGCCTGATTGTACTCGACGAGCCGGAACTGGGCCTGCACCCAGCCGCTGAGGCCATGGTAGCCGGCCTGGTCAAAGCGGCGGCCCAAACCAGCCAAGTGCTCATTTCCACCCAGTCTGCCACGCTTCTTGACCATTTCGCACCGGAGGACGTCGTGGTCGTGGAAAACGAAAAAGGCGCCAGCACGTTTACGCGGCAGGAGCCCGCGAGACTGCGGACATGGCTGGAACGTTACACCCTCGGCCAATTGTGGCAGAAGGACATCATGGGAGGCCGGCCGTGAGCAAACGATTGCTTGTGTATGTGGAGGGCGCCACAGAGGAGATTTTTGTCATCCGCATCCTCCGCAATCACCTCCTCCAGCACGGGGTCACAGTCGATCGCCCCATTCTGGCGGCGACCTCAATGATGCCGTCTGGACAGCGGGGCGGATTTGTCAACTGGCCGGCAATGGAGGCTGATCTGCAGACCCTCTTTGCCACCGACACCGATCCCAATTTACGCTTCACCACGCTGCTCGACACGTACGCCATGCCCCCCAACGCGCCGGGATATCCGGGACTGTCGTCCAGCAATATCCGAGAAGTGTCGGAGGTGGACGCGGTTGAGGCAGCCCTCGCAAACCGCTTTTCCGAGCCTCGTTTCGTGCCCTATCTGCAACGCCATGAGTTCGAGGCCCTGGTTCTGGCTCATCCCCCGGCATTGCACGCCGTCTTCCCTGAATTCGCACAGGCCCTTGCGGAGCTCGAACGGAGCATCGCGGGAATCAGGAACGCCGAGGACATCAACGATGGCCGCACTACGCATCCGTCCGCGCGGCTCAATCAGGCCATACCCACCTACGAGGCCCTGAAGGCCTCGAACGGGCTCTTTGTCTTGCTGGAGGCAGGACTGGCCAACGTGAGGCCTCGGTGTCCTCGCTTCGATGCATGGCTGAAGCGATGGGAGCAATGGGGAGCCCAACCCTGCTTCCCAGATTGAATTAGTCCTCATTCTGTCGCAAAACGCACCTTGAGGCCGAGCGCCGTCAGTAACGCATTCAGGCTGCTCAAGCCAGGATTGCCCTTGCGGGCAAGTTGGCGGTAAAGGCTCTCGCGGTTCAAACCCGCGAGACGGGCGGCGCGACTCATGCCTCCTTGGGCTTCCACCACGTCGAGACTGCGCCAATGGCGGCGGCGGTTCCGAATTGCGCGGCTGTGGGTCGCGAGCGACGGGATTCTGACGTACCTATTAGGGTGGACGGTACCAGTGAGAGCCGCTCGGCGCTCACTGGGCTGGGGTCAACACAACCCGGAACCCTATGTACTTGCGCCCGTACTCGGGCCAGTCGTAGTCCCGGGCCGCCGCTCGGCAGAACCAGCATGGGTCGGACCAACCGCCCCCGCGAACCACGCGCCCCAAGCCTACCGCGGCGCTTGCACGGCGTTGATCTCCACTTGGGTCCGGCCACCGATAGTCGCACGCCCCTGGACGGCAGCGTTGTTGAATAGCATCTCCTGGAATGCGCTGGCCCCACCTTGCGAGATGATCTCCTGCCGCAACGGGTTCTGCTGTTGCGCAAAGCCGGTCTGGGCTGGAGCGTTGGTGAGGATCAGGCGGCCATCGAACACCACCTTCTGTCTCGAGCTGCGGTTGGTGCCCACCGCTCGGAAGAGAACCTCGTTCTGCACGAACACCTCACCCTGCTGAACCTGAGAGACCCCCTTTTCGGGCGCCGTAAAGACCGTAGAGACAGCGGTCGCCGAGCTTCCGGCCTCGGCTCGGTTTTGACCAGCCAACGACTGGACCTTAGTTGCTGGACCACCACGGATCGAGGCTGCGCTCCGCGTCGTCTCGGCGGCGGAGCGGACCGACCCTTCGTACACGGAGCCGTCCTCGTCAATGACCTGGAGGCGGTCACCCTGCGGCTGCAAAACAAAGCTGTTTAAGATCGTGCTCCGGGGAGGGGAGTTCAAGTTGCGCCGCCATTCCTTGGCGGGTTGGTTTTGCACGTAGCGCTGGCCAAGCTGGTTAGCTTGGTTGCTCGTGGTGTTCCTGTAAGTTGCCAACCGGTTGTCCGTCTCGGGCTTCACTCGGGCCTGCGATCGAGCCGCCGCAGTCATCACCCCTCCGACCGCCGGAGCGATACTGGGCGCCGGGGCAGTCGGAGTCGTCTTCGTAACAGCCTGCAATGCAATTGCGACCGGCGGTTCCGCAGATCGAGTTCTGACGCCATCGACCGCCAAAGCCGTTGTGGCGTCGGGCACTGGAGCAGGCCGAGAGACTAGCCCCATGGGGGCGCTCGCGCGATCCTGCGCGGGAGTCCCGAAAGCCGAGCTGCCTGGAGCCGAGGAGGGCGGCAAGCCTCCGGCCATACCACCCGGTGCGGGCGGCTTGGCGGCACCGGCAACCGTCGGCTGGATTGCGGAGAGATTGCCCACCGTGCCGTTGGTGGGTGCTGCCGGAGCGGGGGCGAGCAGGGGCGCGGCGGCAGGAAGCGAGTCGGGCGAAAGATGCCCGGCGCTCGGGGACGGCAGCTTGTCAGACGCCTCCGAGGGCTTGTCCGTGCTAGCTAGACTCGGCATTTCTTCATCTGCCTCCTCAGGCACCCGGCTCTGTTCCCCTGCCCCCTCCTCGATCGCTGCCACCTGCTTGGGGGCTGGCGCGGGATGTTTTTCGAGCCAGATGGCCAGGCAAACCACCAACGTCGCCAGGGCGGAAACGCCCAGCCCGACGAAGGGCCAAAACCAACGCCACCATTGCTCGGCGGCCACTGGTTCTTCCGCCTTGAGGCGGCCCGAAAACCGATCCACATGGTCCCGAAGGACGCGGCGCGTGTGGGGCGGCAGTGCAAACGGTTCCCCAGCCTGCTTGCGACGCTCGTCGGCGTAGGCCTTCAATTGCTGCTCTATTGGGCTGTTTGGTTCGTTCGGCATACGGGCCGGGCCGCGCAATCCGCCCCGAAACACGGCTCGGACTGCCTGGCCAATTGGATTAGACGGGGAATTCCATCGAATTCTCCCTCGAAACAAGCCGCCGCATGATCGTTTCCAAACGATCGAGGCACTTGCTCAAACGGGAACTGACTGTCTTGGGGTTTAATTCGAGCGTTTCGGCCAGGTCTTCATAGCTCAGGTCCCCGAAATAGCGCAGTTCGAGAATCTCACGGCACGGGTCGCCGAGCTGGTCGAGCGCCGTACGGATCAGGGCCATTTTCTCGGCGTTCATCAAGGTTGTATCGGGACCCGGGTCCGAGCTGGGGGGATCCAGCGTCAACCCGCTCTCAGGGTCTTCGGCCTGCAAAGAGACGGTCGCCTGCCCCCCGCCCCGCTTGGCGGCGAGCCGGCGCTCCAGGTAATCCCGGGCTTTGTTCGCGGCGATGCGGAACACCCAGGTCTGGAACTGGCTGCCGCCGCGGAACGAGCCGAGGTTCCGAACAACCGCCAGGAACGCCTCCTGACAGATCTCTTCGGTGTCCTCCCGGGACAGGCCGGGGCTAAGTTGGAAGACGAACCTGGCCACGGCCCCGTAATGGCGCTCAAACAGGGTATCCCAAGCGGCCGCATCGCCACGGCGGCAACAAGCGATCAGTTCGTTTTCAGTGCCCGAATCCATCGATTTCTGTGCTTCCCCAGGAGAATAGCGCCCCGGGAGCGCCAGGAGAAGCCCGAACCGATGAAACTCTTTGCAAATCTCGCGCGCGTGTTTCAATCTCGCGCCGATGACGAAACCGGCAGCGCTAATCCATTACGAGAATCTGCTCGCGGGCAACCAACTGGTGAACCGCTTGCAGGACTTGGGCTATCGCGTTGTGCTGGTCACGGACCTCACCTCACTGGTCCGGCGCGCCGAAGAGGAGAGGCCGATGGTGTTTGTGGCCAGTGTCGGCTCGGCCGCCTCCCCCGTGGGCGAGGCGGTCCGCGCCCTCAGATCCAACGAGGCCACAGCGCACATCCCTGTTCTGGCGTTCACGAAAGAAACCGATCGTGAAATTGGCGAAACGGCGCGGCGGACAGGCGCCACTCTGGTGGCTGACGAGGCTGGGATACTCACCCAGTTGCCGGAGCTCCTGAACCAGGTTCTGGAGGTGACATGACCCTTGGCCCCCGCTCGTCCCGAAAAAAGCGGGACGGAGCTCAGACGGACATGTTCAGCAACCTCCTGCCGGCACCCCTCCTACGAGCCGAACCTGGTGTGACCGCCAAACGGGCTTCCACGTCCTTGGAGAGGCAGCGCGTCGCTCGGATTGAACCGGCGCCCACAGAGGAGTTATCCCCCACCCCAAGGGTCACGAGATTCATCACCCCAACGGGACAATCACTGGCCGACGAGTTGGCCGCCTTCCACGAGTTTGGCCTCGAAACGCGCTGTTTGACGACCCAAGTTACCCTCCCCGGGGGCCAGCCCCTCTCCGTTCCGGCCTACGTGAACGAGTTCTGGACCGCCAAACAACGGGCGGCGCACAGCTTGCACGAGATCTCTTATCGGGCCTGCTTCAAGCCGCAGTTGCCCCGTTTTTTCATCGAACGGCTCACCGCCCCCGGCGACGTGGTGTACGACCCCTTCATGGGCCGCGGGACCACCCTCCTTGAGGCGGCCTTGATGGAGCGAGTCCCCTACGGGTGCGACGTCAACCCCTTGAGCCTGGTCCTGGCGGGCCCCCGGCTCCGTCCTCCGAACATAGGGGCGGTGGCGGCACGGCTTGACAAGATCGATTTTCGAAACGCGGATGACGCGCCGGATGAACTCCTGGTCTTCTATCATCCCGAGACACTCCGCGAGATTGGGGCGCTCAAGAAATACCTGCTCGCCCGCACAGCCGCCCGCACCCGTGACTCCGTGGATGATTGGATCGCGTGTGTGGCGCTCAACCGCCTCACGGGCCACTCCCCGGGCTTCTTCTCCGTCTATACGATGCCGCCAAACCAGGCGGTCTCGGTGAAGTCCCAAATCAAGATCAACGCCCGACGCGACCAGACACCTCCGCGGCGATCGGTTCCTCGGATACTCCTCAAGAAGACCGCCAGCCTGCTCAGCGATTGCAACGATACCACTCGCCGACGGCTGGCCACCGTCGCTGATCGCGCCCTGTTGCTCAATCGCCCCGCCTCCACCACAGCCGAGATCGCCAACGCCACGGTCTCGTTGGTGGTCACCTCGCCGCCGTTCCTCAATGTGGTCGATTATGCCACCGACAATTGGCTCCGTTGCTGGTTTCTCGGAATCGACGCCAAGTCGGTCAAACTGACCCTGCCTCGCCGAGTGGACGATTGGCAGGCAGTGATGACCGAGGTCTTCCGTGAGTTGTCCCGGGTGCTTAAGCCTGGGGGGCACGTTGCGTTCGAAGTCGGCGAGGTGCATTGCGGCAAGACACGTCTGGAGGAGGCGGTTCTGCCATGCGGGGTCGCGGCTGGGCTCAAGCCGCTGCTGGTCCTCGTCAACGACCAGGAGTTCACCAAGACCGCCAACTGCTGGGGTGTGGACAACAACGCCAAGGGAACGAATACCAACCGGATCGTGCTCTTCACCAAGGCCGGCTGATTCCTGCTCCTCGCTCCAACCTGCCTGCCATGTCGAAATCGTCTGCCGGCCCCATGATCCGCCTACGGGGCGTGCGGCATAACAACCTCAAGAACTTCGATATCGACCTGCCCCTCAACCGGCTCCTCGTCATCACAGGGTTGAGCGGTTCAGGCAAGAGTTCCTTCGCCTTTGACACCCTGTTTGCCGAAGGCCAGCGACGCTACATCGAGACATTCTCCCCTTACGCCCGCCAGTTCTTCGATCGCATGGACAAGCCGCGGGTGGACAGCATCGACGGAATCCCCCCAGCCATCGCCATAGAACAGCGCAACGCGGTGCGGACCACCCGCTCGACGGTGGGGACGATGACCGAGATCTGCGATTACATGAGGCTGGTCTGGCGGCACCTGAGCCGGCTCCACTGCCGCCAATGTGGCCGCTTGGTCGGCAAAGATTCCCCGTACCAAATCTGGGAAGCACTTCACGCTCGACCGGACGCCATGGATCCGGAAACGGGGAAGGGACCCGCGTCAAGCCAGACCTTGGAGGTGTTGATCACGTTCGGTCTGCCGCTATCCGACAAACTCCCTTTGGACGAATCCCTGGCTCTGGTAGCCAAGCAGGGTTACCAACGAGTGCTGGTGGGGGACGCCCCGACCCGCATCGATGAAGCGTTGGCCGACTTGCGAGAGTCCAAAACGACCACGCTCACCGTCGTCCAGGACCGCCTCGAGCTCAAAGGCTCGAACAGAGCTCGCTTCGCTGAGGCGTGCGAGCAGGCCTATCATTTTGGGAAGGGAAGATTATCGGTCCACTGGATTTCCCGCCCATCACCCGCCGGACCCACGCCGCTCCCCGTGCGCAAGTCCTTCTCCAACCGCCTCCATTGCGCCACGTGCGACATCGAGTACCGGGAACCCTCGCCCGCGCTGTTCAGCTTTAACCATCCGGTGGGCGCTTGCCCCACTTGTCGGGGGTTCGGGCGAACTATTACGATCGATTTGGGTCTCGCGGTCCCTGACCGCACACGCACCTTGGCGCAAGGAGTGGTCAAGCCCTGGCTCACCGGCGCGGGCGCGGAGTGTCAGCAGGATATGCGGAAGTTTTGCCGCATCCTGGGAGTGCCAATGGACGTGCCGTTCAATGAACTTGACCCAAAATGGCAAGACTGGGTGATCAACGGCGAGCCGGGCTACGGCAAAGACGCGGACCACGAATGGCCGAAAGCATGGTACGGCGTGAAAGGCTATTTCCGGTGGCTCGAGTCAAAGGCGTACAAGATGCACGTGCGCGTGCTGCTCTCCCGTTATCGCAGCTACCAGCCTTGTCCCGTCTGCAAGGGAAAGCGCTTTCAGCCGGATGCGCTGCTCTTCAAGGTGGCGGCCCGGACCGGAGTCGGGGCCTCGTTCCCTCCGGGTTCGGAAATCACTTTGGCGGATTTCTACAACCTCTCCATTCGCGACGCCCTCCGGTTCATCCAGTCCATTCAACGGCCAACGGGCACCAGGGACCCGTTCGCGATCATCCTCGACGAGGTCCGCTCCCGGTTGGGCTACCTGGTTGAAGTGGGCCTCGGCTACCTGACCCTTGACCGCCCCACGCGAACCCTCTCCGGCGGTGAGACGGAACGGGTGAACCTGACCACCTGCCTCGGAGCCCGGTTGGTGAATACCCTGTTTGTGCTCGATGAACCCAGCGTGGGCCTGCACCCGCGCGACACCACACGGCTGGTTCGGATTCTCGAACGCCTGCGCGACGCGGGGAACACCGTGGTGGTCGTCGAGCATGAGGCCAGCGTGATGCGGGCGGCCGACCAGATCGTGGACCTGGGTCCCGGGCATGGGGAGACAGGGGGGCATCTCGTGTTCCAAGGGCCGTTCCGGGACCTGCTCAAGTGCCCGGCTTCCCTCACGGGCCGCTACCTAAGCGGACGCCGTAGAATCGAGGCGCCCGCGCGCCGGGCGGTGCGGGGCGCGCGTGATCCGTGGGTCTGCCCTGCCCTCGTCATCGAGCACGCCACGCATCACAATCTCCAGGACTTGACTGTTCGCATCCCGCTGGGCCGGTTTGTCTGCATTACCGGGGTGAGCGGCTCCGGCAAGACCACTCTCGTGCGCGATGTCCTCGTGCCAACGGTCGAGACCAGGCTGAAGTCGGCGTCCGCCGCAACCACTTTGTCCGCAGGTGTGGACGCGGCGGAGAGGGACGGCGGTGACGGCGATGACGCCGCCGCGGAGTCCAAGGCGCCGGCAACCGTCACGGGCAGCGAGCATCTGAGCCGCTTGCTGATGGTTGATCAGTCGTCCCTGGGCAAGACACCGCGGTCAAACCCGGCGGTCTATATCGGCGCTTTCGAGGCGATTCGCGATCTCTTCGCTCAATCGGAGGGAGCTCAACAACTTGGCCTGAACGCCAGTTCCTTCAGCTTCAACTCCCCGCAGGGACAATGCGAACGCTGCCGCGGCGCCGGCTTCGAGAAAATCGAAATGCAGTTCCTCAGCGATGTCTTTGTCCGTTGTCCTGACTGCGATGGACGGCGTTACCGTGAGCACATCCTCCAGGTCGCCATCAGCCCGACTCCCGGAAACCGCCCGGCGCAACCCTCCCCGGAACCAAAGGCCGGTTCCGACAATGCCATTCCTGCGGCAGGGGCCTTGACCATCGCTGACATGCTGAATGCCACTGTGGATGAGGCGGTTGTCTTTCTGGGCCGTTTCCCGCACTCACGCCCGGCCTCCAAGGCAACAACCGCCCTAGCCCTCTTACAGGAAATCGGCCTGGGCTACCTCCGGCTGGGCCAGCCCATCAACTCACTCTCCGGCGGCGAGAGCCAGCGTCTGAAACTCGCGGGGCATCTCGCCGAAGCCATCCCTGCCACCCCTTCCCAGGTCCGCGCCAAGAAAGGCTCGACCAGGGCCAAAACAGCAGTCCAAGCCACGGCGAAGCCGATCCTGTTCATCTTCGATGAGCCGACCACCGGGCTCCATTTCGACGATGTACGCCTTCTGCTGCTCGTGTTCCAGCGGTTGGTCGATGCCGGCCACTCGGTCCTGGTTATCGAACATAACATCGACGTGATCAAGTGCGCCGACTGGGTAATCGATCTCGGCCCGGACGCCGGCGACCAGGGCGGGCGCGTCGTGGCGGAAGGAACGCCCCATGAGATCGCCGCTTGCTCTGCCAGCCATACGGGGAGGGCCCTGCGCGGGTGCATTTCACGTTTTGGCCAGGTTTTGAGTCATCAGTGACCATTCGTGTCGTTGGCACGGCTGCGCGGTTCCTCGCGTAGCGAGGCGCCGCTGGTAGTCGTGGATTTCAATCCACGGTAAGGTGACGGGGTACGGTTTCGTCGCGTAGCGACGATTGATGCTGGGGCATGTTGCGGCGTTCGGGCGTCGCGACGCGACGCATACCGTGGGCGCGTAAAACCGTGGGTTAAAACCCACGGCTACCGTCGATTCGTCGCTCCGCGACTGGGAATACCCACGGCCGGCAACCTGCGCCTTACCGGTCATCCGAGGATCTTCTGCGGGTGAGCAAAGGCAGTTGCCGACGCATCAACATGAGGTCCAGACGGGCCAGGATGAAGCAAGCCCATCGCTCCTTGAGCCTGGCCCAGAAGCCCCGCGACGCGCGCCAGGAGCGGCGATCTATCTTGTGGGAGTGGAGCAGGTGGTCCTTGAAAATGTCACGGGCGCCTTCGACGAGTTCCGTGTGGTCGAGTCTGACCATGAGTTCATAGTTGATGCGGAGGCTTCGGGCATCCAGGTTGGCGGACCCGGCGTAGCAGACATCGTCCACCAGGACAAGTTTGGTGTGCAGGATTTGAGGCTGGTACTCGTAAATCTCCACCCCCGCCCTCAAAAGTCGCTCGTAGAGGCTTCGACTGGCCAGTCTCGAGAACGGCACATCGCTTTTGGACGGCAAGATGAGTTGGGCGGTTGCGCCACGGCGAACGGCCCGGGTCAGCGCCCGGCGCAGGTGTCCGGTGGGGAGGAAGTAGGCGGCGATCACCTGCACTCGCCGTGGCCGCTCAAGATCCGCAAGCAGCGCCTGCTCGATGGGGTTGCGCCCGCGTCCCGGCCCGCTCAACAAGAGTTCCCCTCCTTGGATTGGGATTGCGCGGCGAGATCGAGAGCGGCGCAAGCGGGTGAACAAGGGGTGCTGAAAATCGGCGCGGGCAAACAGGTCATCAAACGCGGCGGCCAGCTCGCGGGCAAGATTGCCGAAGAGCTTCAAACCCAGGTCGCGCCAGCCGGCGGTGACCCCATTCCCCTGGTATTCCGGGGCGATGTTGAGGCCCCCGATCAGCGCGACGTGGTCATCGCAGACCAGCAATTTGCGGTGGTCGCGGAAGCTGATGCGTCTGTAGTGCAGGGGATTGAACCAGCGGAACAGACCGCCCGCCTGTTCCAGCGGCGTCCAGAAGCTGTTGGACAGGTTGTACGAGCCAAGGGCATCCACAAGCACGCGAACATTTATGCCTCGTTCGCGGGCGCGCAGGAGGGCCGAGCGGAATTGTTGCGCCAGCGCGCCTGGCGCGAAGATGTAGGTCTCCAGCCGGACCGACTGTTGCGCCGCGTCGATGGCGCGGAGCATCTCCGCGAACGCGTCGTCGCCGGTGCGCAACCATTGGAACGTGCAATCGGCCATGTCGCCTCCATTTCACACGGCTGCGCCTGCGAGCGCAACAGAGATTCCGGCTTCTCCTCCGGTTTCCGAGCAGTTTTTCCGTGCGTTCACTCATGAGTTGGTGTAAATCCTACCGCAAGAATCCGTTCTAGAGGTTGCTGTCTTGTGAAGCTGGAAGATCTGAAGCCCACCAAGATCCTGCGCGGCCCGCTTTTTGCCGAGCCGGTGGAGGTCATTGTCACGGTGCCGATGGGGGCGGCCGTCAAGCTGGTGGGCAGAGGCCTGCAAACCGGGAAGGTGGTCGATATCATCCTGACCGAGGAAAAGCTCGAGCTCCTGGAAACCAGCCCCGACACCGAGCCCTTTGACGGCGACTCCAAGATGTTCCGCCTCGGCATCGAGGCCATGCGCCTTGCCCTCGCCTTCGAGTACGACCCTTACTTCTCGCTGTCCATCGCCCGAGTGGACCCGCTTCCCCATCAGCTTGAGGCGGTCTATGACTATTTCCTGCGCCTGCCACGCATCCGCTTCCTGCTCGCAGATGATCCGGGCGCCGGCAAGACCATCATGGCCGGCCTGCTCATCAAGGAGCTAAAGATCCGGGGCTTGGTCAAGCGCATCCTCATCATCACGCCGGCCAGTCTTTCGTTCCAGTGGCAGCGCGAAATGAAGGACAAGTTCCGCGAGAATTTCGAAGTCATCCGCAGCGACATTCTCCGCGCCAACTACGGCTCCAACCCCTGGCAGGACAAGAACCAGGTCGTCACCTCTGTTTCTTGGGTCTCCCGTATCGAAGACGCCAAGGAAAGCCTCCTCCGTAGCCATTGGGATCTCATCATCGTGGACGAGGCCCACAAAATGAGCGCCGCCAGTCGCGACAAGAAAACTCTCGCCTACCAGCTCGGCGAGGCGCTCTCGGGCATGACGGACCACTACCTCCTGATGACCGCCACCCCGCACAAGGGCGACGCTGACAACTTCTGCCTCTTTCTCGAGTTGCTCGACCGCGACGTCTATGGCGACGTGAAGAGTCTCGAAGAGGCGATGAAAAAGCACGAGGCCCCCTTCTACCTGCGCCGCGTCAAGGAAGCCCTCGTCACGTTCCCGGAACCCGAGACCGGCAAGGTCAAAACCCTTTTCACCAAACGCAACGTCCAGACAACCGAGTTCAAAATCTCGGATCAGGAGTGGGATTTCTACGACGCGCTGACGCGCTACGTCGAGGATCAGTCCATCAAAGCCGCCTCGGAGGATTCCGCCCGTGGCCGGGCCCTCGGCTTCACCATGGCGATGCTCCAGCGCCGCTTCGCTTCCAGCATCTACGCCGTCCGCCGCAGCCTGGAGCGCATGAAGGACAAGCGCGAGAAGATTCTGGTGGATCCCGAGGGCTACCGTCAGAACCAGATCAACAAACGCCTGCCCGACGACTTCGACGACCTGCCGGATGAAGAACAGCAGGAGATCATCGCCGAGTTGGAGGACCTGGTCGTCTCCTACGACCCGGCCACTCTCCGGCAGGAAATCGTTGAACTCGGCCAGCTCATCGCGCAGGCGCAACAGCTTGAGAAGTCCGAAGTCGAATCTAAATTGGTCAAGCTCCGCGCCCTCCTGACCGAGCACGGCATTTTCAAAGACCCGAAGATGAAGCTCCTCATCTTCACCGAGCACAAGGACACTCTCGATTTTCTGGTCGGCAACGGCAAGGACGGCCGTCCTCTCGGCAGACTCGTCGAGTGGGGCCTGTCCACCACCCAGATTCACGGTGGCATGAAAGTGGGCGACCGCGATACCCCAGGCACGCGCATCTGCGCCGAGCGCGAATTCCGCGAGGCGGCCCAGGTCCTGGTCGCTACCGAAGCCGCTGGCGAGGGCATTAACCTGCAATTCTGCTGGTTTATGATCAACTACGACATCCCATGGAACCCGGTCCGGCTGGAGCAGCGGATGGGCCGCATCCACCGTTACGGGCAGGAGAAGGATTGTCTCATCTTCAATTTCGTCTCCACCAACACCCGCGAGGGGAGGGTCCTCCAGAAACTCTTCGAGCGCATTCGGGCCATCGAGGACGACCTCGACCCCCGCCGCACCGGCAAGGTTTTCAACGTCCTGGGCGACGTTTTTCCCGCGAACCTGCTCGAGAAGATGATCCGCGACATGTACGCCCACAACCAGATGACCGAGGAGATCATCAAGCAGCGCATCGTTGAGGATGTGGACATCTCGAGGTTCGAGCGCATCACCAAATGCACGTTGGAGCTTCTCGCCAAAAAGGAACTCAACCTCTCGGCCATCATCGGCAAGTCCGCTGAGGCCAAGGAACGCCGCCTTGTGCCCGAGGTCATCGAAGACTTCTTCGTCCAAGCCGCCCCCACCTCCGGTATCCAGCTCAAGGAAACCAGGGACGACTCCAAAATCTACCGCATCGGTCGCGTTCCCCGTCAGCTCTGGCCCATCGGCGAACGGCTCGAACCCCGGTTCGGCAAGCTCGGGCGGGAGTACAAGAACATCGTTTTCGACAAGCAACTTCTGCCCAAGGACCCCACCCTCGAGTGGGTTACCCCCGGCCATCCGCTCTTTGAATCGGTGCGCGAGGATCTCCTCGACAACGCCGCCCCTGATCTCCAGCGCGGCAGCATTTTCTACGACCTCCACGCCGTGGTTCCGTACCGCCTCGATTTCTTTGCGGGCTCCGTCAAAGACGGACGCGGCAACCAGATCCACCGACGCCTGTTCGCTGTCCACGCTGAGCCCTCTCCCTCGCCCATGGGAGTGGGAGAGGGTGGCCGGAGGCCGGGTGAGGGTTCAGCGAGCTGGCAGATGAGCATCAAGCAGCCCACCGTCCTCCTTGATCTCTCCATCGCTCCCCCGTCTGCGAAAGCTCCACCAAACGACGGTTTGCGCGATTGGACGGCCTCCATGCCGGACAGGCAGGCTGCCGAGCAGTTCCTGATCCAGACCGCGCTCAATCCGATGCTGGCAGAAGTGACCGCCCAGCGCGTCAAGGAGACGCAAACCATCACCCGGCACATCGAGATCAGCCTCAACGAACTGATCAACCGCCAGCAGTTGCGCTTGGCGGAGCTGCTGGACATGCAGCAGCGGGGTGATACCTCCCAGCCGTTGGCCGCTAACCTGAAGCAGACGGAGGACCGTATAGACGAGTTGAACGCGCGTTTGGAGAACCGCCGCGCCGAGCTTGAACGGGAGCGCGAATGCATGATCGGTGATATCCAGCACGTTGCCCGGGCCTGGGTGCTGCCGCACCCAGAGCGCCAGACCCCTCAGGTGGCCGCGATGATCGCGGACCCCGAGATCGAACGAATCGCGGTCCAGTTCGTCATCAAGCATGAGGAGTCCCAGGGCCGCGTCGTTGAGAGCGTCGAGGCCGACAACAGAGGGTTTGACCTCATTTCTCGAAAACTCCACCCGGAGGACCCAAAGACGGCCATCGACGTCCGTTTCATCGAGGTCAAGGGCCGCGCCGATATCGGCGACATCGCTCTTACCTCGAACGAGTACAACACCGCCAAGCGCCTCAAGAAGGACTATTTCTTGTACGTGGTAACGCATTGCGCGCCTGCCTACCGCCAGGCAGGACAAGAACCGTCGCTTAACATCTTCCAGGACCCCGCCACCCTCGACTGGCAGCCCATTGTCAAAGTCGAGCATTACCGGCTGCGGCAGGATTCGATCAAGCACCCGATCGAATTGAAGGAGGATTCATCGCCCTATAGAACTGGAGGCAACCCGTGAGCAGGCTCCGCGTCTTTGTCAGCTCCGTTCAGAAAGAGCTGGAGCACGAGCGCGCTGCGGTCGCCCAACTCATTTCTATTGACCCCTTCCTGCTCAAGCATTGCGAGGCCTTCCTTTACGAGAAGGAGCCTCCAGCCGGACGCCCCAATCCCAAGGCTTACCTCGACGATCTCCGAGCTTGCCAGATTTACCTGTTGATGGTGGACCTGGAATATGGGCGCCTTGGCGGCGATATCTCCGCCACTCACGAGGAATACCGCCAGGCTCAGGCGGCGAAACTGCCAACTTTGGTCTTCATCCGCGGGCTCGACAGGAAACACGACGCCGCCCGCGAGGCTAAGACGAAGGAGTTCATCGACGAAATCAAGCGAGACGGCTTCAAGTATGTCCGCTTCCACGACCGCGAAGATCTGAAACCGGCGTTGCGTTTCGCCCTCTACGGTGTGCTGAAAAAGGAGTTCCACCTTCAAGCCAGTGACGAGGACTCGGAGGATGGCGAGCACCTCATCGAAGTGGCTTCCACCTTCGAGGTCGCGCCGATGCCCGACCTGCCGGCGCTATCCCTGGACGCCGCCGCCTTGGCCAGCTTCGTCAACGCGGTGATCGACCAGCCAGGATTGCGAATCTGGGACGATGCCTCCGAACACGCCCTGGTGACGCGGGGTTTGGCGATGCAACGCCCTGGCGAACCTGCCATCGTCAGCCGTGCCGCCTACCTGCTCTTCGCGCCGCGCCCCGCCAACCGCTTCCCGCAGGCCGAAATCCTCGTGGACGCCTACGCCGACACCAGGGTCTCCGGCAAGCCGCGCGGCCAACTCAACGTCAGCGCCCCCATCCTGGCTGCGATCGGGCAGGTCCTGGCTTTCGTGGAGAAACACACGTTTCATCCCACGCGCGTCGTCGGTATCAACAACCTCGCCCTCGATGAATACCCGACCCACGCGCTCCGCGAAGCCCTCGTCAACGCCGTTGCCCACCGCAATTACGAGGACGCCAGCCGCAAGACCACCGTGCAGGTCTTCTCCGACCGCATCGTTGTGGCCAGCCCTGGCTACCCGCCCGCGCCCTTGACCCTGGCTAAGCTCCGCAAAGGGAATTATCGCGCCTGCTCCCGCAACCCCGTCATCGCCCAGGCGCTCGCCACCCTCAGGCTCATGGAACAACGCGGCAGCGGCTTCGCCCGGATGCGCGACGCCATGCTCAACCACGGCCTTGACGCCCCCACTTTTGCCGAGCAAGACGGCTACTTCGTCGTTACTTTCCAAGGTCCCAATGGCAATTACGACCGCATCAAGACTCCTGAAAGTGCCGCTCGCCTCATTCCTCCCGCCGTCGAAGCCCAGCTCAACGACCGCCAGAAAGCCATAATAGTCGAGGTCCAAAAGACTGGCTCAGTCACCAGCGGATGGTGCCGCAAGCATCTCCCGGTCGTTTACGACACCATTCGACGAGACCTCCTGGGCTTGGTCGAGCTTGGTCTGCTCCAGCCTGAAGGTCGCGGAAGGAGCGCTCGCTACGTCCCGAAAACCAGCCGTGCATAATCTACTGACAATCTACCGATTTTTCGCGCGAATCTACCGATCCGCCCGACGGCACACGTCCTGGCCCCTCCGCCAGCATTCGCCAGATAATCGACCGATTTTTCGTAGGAATCGACCGATCCTGCCCCAGGCCTTTAGCCTTCAGCCTTTAGCTTCCGTGGCCCATTTCAGCTTTCAGCTTTCAGAGTTTCAGCTTTTCCCCCTGTGAATTACCCCAAACGCCTCATCGAAGTTGACCTGCCCATCAAGCGCATCTCGGCTCACGCACGGCGCGAGAAGTCCATTCGGCCTTCATTCTCCCTGCCACGATGACGCTTCACCAACTTGCCGCCGAACCAGCGACGCTCCCGACTCGAACGAGTTGGTACCTGGCGGATTTGGGCGAGGCGCGCGGCAAGCAGGAGTTGTTTATCCGGCAGTCGCCGCAAAAGCTCAAAGTTCTACGCGAGCATGCCCTTATTGAAAGCGCCGTCTCCTCGAACCGGATCGAGGGCGTTGAGGTCGAACAGTCGCGGGTCGGTACGCTCGTCTTTGGCGGTGTGGATATGATCCGCCATCTGCTGGATCAGCTCCGGTCCGAGGGCAAAGTGCGGTGCCTGGGCCGCGGCCGGGCTGCTCGCTGGGAGAGAATCGAAAACTAGGTAATAACTCGCAAATTAGGTAATTAATTGGGTAATGAAGACCGTTGAGTCCCTGAAATGAACCGATACCCCAAACGCCTCATCGAGGTTGACCTGCCGATCAAGCGCATTTCCGCTCACGCGCGGCGCGAGAAGTCCATCCGGCACGGCCACATTTCAACGCTGCACATATGGTGGGCGAGGCGCCCGCTGGCGGCGTGCCGGGCGGTGATCTGCGCTGCGCTGTGGCCAGATCCGGCGGACGAGAACTGCCCTGCCGCGTTCCGCGATGCTGCCGCCCGCATCCTCCTCGACTTTGCCCGCAAGGTGACCACCGACACCAAACTGGCCACCGAGCACTGCTCCCACGAGAATTTCGCGCTCTGGCAAAAACTGTCTTCCACCTTAGCCCTTAGCTCTCCGCCCTTAGCCTTACGCCAAGCTCTGCTTGACTTCATCGCCGACTTTGCCAACTGGGACAACTCCACGGTGCGTGAATACCTCGACACAAGCCGATTGCTGACCGCCTACGCCCACCGCAGCCTGACGGAACCCGAATTCGACCCGGCGGCAGCCGAAATCACCAATTCAATCCGCAATCCGCAATCCGCCATCCGCAATTGGCCCCGGCCCCTGGTAGTGGACCCATTTTGTGGTGGCGGCTCCATCCCGCTCGAAGCGTTGCGCGTCGGCGCGGACGCCTTTGCCAGCGACCTTAACCCCATCCCCGTCCTGCTCAACAAGGTCACCCTCGAATACATCCCCAAGTATGGGCAGCGACTCTCCGATGAGGTCCGTAAATGGGGCGAGTGGATCAAAAAGGAGGTCGTGAAGGAACTGGCGGAATTCTACCCCAAACACCCTGACGGCGCGACGCCCATCGCCTACCTCTGGGCACGCACCATCCAGTGCGAAGGCCCAGGTTGCGGCGCGGAAGTGCCGCTCGTCCGCGCCCCCTGGTTGGTCAAGAAGGAAAACCGTTCCGTGGCATTCCAATTCTTACCGAATCCAAAGGCTAAGCGCGTTGAATTCCAGATCATCCTCAAGGGCCGGGAAGGTTGGGTGGACCAAGCCAATTCCAAAAACAGGATCGGCAACCCCAACTTTGACGGCACAGTAAAGCGAGGTTCGGCAACATGTCCCTGCTGTGGTTACACGACTCCGGTGGCACGCGTGCGTGCGCAACTCAAGACGCGGCGCGGGGGTGCCAATGATGCCCGGCTTATTTGCGTCGTGATGACACGGCCAGATGAGCAAGGTCGTCTTTACCGCGCGGCGGATGAGGCGGACATGGCTGCGGTTCGCACGGCCTCAGAAGAACTAAGTCGGCGTAAACCGAGGCACAAAGAGGCAACGAGTCTCGTGCCGGAGGAGCCGACACCACTTGGCGGCGGGAGTGGAGCCGGCCGTGCCTTCTCTCAGCGCAACTACGGCATGGACCTCTTTGCCGACCTTTTCACGAATCGTCAATTGCTCGCGATAACAACGCTCGCTCGTCTCGTTCGCGCCGTCGGCGAGAAGCTTCGCTTGGCTCATGCCGAACAAGGCTTCGCCGATGCCGTTCAGACCCTCTTGGCACAAGTCGTCAACAAACAGGCCGACTACAACACGAGTTTGTGCACTTGGCACTATCACAATCGCGAAAAGGTGAATCACACGTTCCACCGCCAAGCGATTCCCATCGTATGGGACTTCGTTGAACCAGTCGTCTTCGGCTCGGGCGCTGGTAGCTGGCCGGGGCTCTTCGATTGGACGATGCAGGCGCTAGACAACCCGGTCCAAGGAGGTTCATCCGCGCACGTCGAGTTGGCGGACGCGGCGGCACACCCGTTGCCGGATGATTCGGCGCAAGCGTTTGTCACGGACCCGCCTTATTATGACGCGGTGCCCTACTCCGATCTTTCCGACTTCTTCTACGTCTGGTTCAAGCGAACGCTCCCCGAAAATGTGCACTCCGGCTTCACATCGATCCTGACTCCAAAGGCAGAGGAGTGCATCGTTGACGAGGTGAAAGGCAAAGACGCAGTCTATTTCGAGACGGCGATGGGAAAGGCTATGGCTGAGGGCCGCCGAATCCTCGTGCCAAACGGTGTTGGCGTAGTTGTCTTTGCGCACAAGTCCACCGCAGGATGGGAAGCTCAGTTACAGGCGATGGTCGATGCCGGTTGGATTATAACGAGCTCATGGCCGATTGACACCGAGATGGGAACGCGCCTTCGCGCTCACGAGTCCGCGGCGCTTGCCTCTTCAGTCCATCTCGTTTGCCGTCCACGTGAGAATCCAGACGGCTCCGTCCGTACGGATGAAGTCGGCGACTGGCGGGACGTGCTGGCCGAGTTGCCCCGCCGGATTCACGACTGGATGCCCCGGCTAGCGGAAGAAGGCGTCGTCGGCGCGGACGC